>LXNI01001922.1_pt1 | contig 15950 bp, 14 predicted proteins | sample 809091 | NCBI WGS metagenome assembly LXNI01 (sample SAMN04870527, study PRJNA318959) | sponge metagenome | biome: 01000161; feature: marine sponge reef; material: water | host: Sarcotragus foetidus | place: Greece: Milos, Mediterranean Sea | collected 2013-05-29 | depth 5-7 m | reverse complement strand
ATCAAAGTGTCATTACCACCAAGACCCAGGATCACCTCCGCCAGATCCGTGCCAGTGAGCTTGTCATTGACATTATCCTTGCCTTCAATATCCCCACTCTCACCTACCGGCAGCACCGATACTTCCTTGACTGAAACCCGATAGCCGCCCGTATTGCCGGTGGCTTCCGGGTTAACCGTATAGCCGCTGACGCTGATGAAATACTTCTGGGTGCCCGTGCCGGCCTGCGGGGTAAACTTCAACGTGGGATGATAGTCGGGTGCACCATCGGTCATCTTGATCGACCCGTCAGGATTGTAATCATCATCTCCCATCAGGATCACGTCACCCTTGCTGGTCAGCAGCTTTACGACGGAGTCTTTCAGGTCGCCGGTGTCGTCGGTTAGATCGTCAGGTGTGTCGTTGTCGTCAGTATGCCTGCCGGTCACGGTAATGGTATACTCCTTCCCCTCACTCAGTTCTATGGCAATCCAGTCCTCGTCGCCTGCCGAAATCACGCCTTCGACGACATTATCATCACCAAACGGTCCATTCGGTGGGTTGAAGCAAAGCTCTGTTGTCATGTCCGCAGGCGCATCCATACCCGTCGCCACCAACATACTTTCTTCTGTGTAAGGCATATCTTTTTCTCCTGTTAATCAGTAGAAGTAAACGAAATTCTGTGTCTATGCGTGGATAATCGCATTATCGAGTAATACATTTGTATGGGTTTTGGGGGGATTCGGGGGGTGTGAGCGGGACTTCGGTCTGGTTGTGTTAGAATTGTCTCTCCCGGTTCAATCTGGTTGTGCTATGAAGCAAGGTCTGTTACCTCCCGGTTTCGCTGAGTTGGAGCCGTTTGTCGGTTGGGCGTTGGCTGCTGAGTCTGAGCGGCTGCAACAGCGGCTTGCTGCTTCCATGGAAGAAATCCAGGCGTTTTACTCTGCCATGCTGGAGCGTATTGAGGAGGCGCTGGAATACTTGAACGGGTTTCCACTGGATCAGATGCCGGAACCTGAGCAGCGCTTGCTGCACATGACCTTATCGCTTGCCGAGGTCTGGGTTGCCGTGGAATTGTACAAACAGCCGGATCATCCGTTTGGGCTGGACATGCGGCGGTTCGTGCCGGGTGAGGCGAACTCTGTTCCTCCCGTATGAACGGGTGTATTACCGCCAACCAGTAACACGCGCAGACCCATGGAACTGACCCATAAAACCCGCACCTCCAGGTACCCGGAACTGGGAACGGAACCGCTCCCTATTCGCCCCTGCATCGACCCCGAGGTGTTCAAGGCAGAGCGGGAGGCGGTATTCCGTCGCTCCTGGTTGAACGTAGGCCGGGTTGAACTGATTCCCGAGGCGGGTGATTACTTCGTCAGGGATATCGAGGTGTGCTATACCTCGGTGCTGGTGGTGCGCGGGCACGACGGCGTCATCCGGGCGTTCCACAACATGTGTTCGCACCGGGCCAACCAGGTGGTGTGGAAAAATCGCGGCACCTGCCGGGGCGCGTTCGTCTGCCCGTTCCATGGCTGGGCCTTTGATACCCGCGGCAAGCTCATCAACATGACCGACAAGGAAAACTTCTTTGCCGGCCCTGACGCCGACCTGGACATGACCGAGGTCCAGGCGGACGTCTGGAACGGCTTCATTTTTATCCGCCTCAAGCCGCAGGACGAGCAGACCCTGGCAGAGTACCTGGAACCGGTCTCCATGTCCCTCAAGGATTACCCGTTTGCGGAACTGACCCGGCGCGAATGGTATCGCGTGGATGAGAAAGTCAACTGGAAGGTGCTGCTGGACGCGCAACTGGAAGGCTGGCACGTGCCGTTCCTGCACAGGAACAGCCTGGCGCGCTCCACCTCCGCCGCCGGTATGCTGTTGCGTCACAGTATTCTGGAAGCCCTGGGCCCGCACGCGCTGGTGGGCACGGAACCGCCGCCGGTATTCAATCCCACGCCGGTGGGCGAGGTAAGCCTGAAATACGGGATCGGCGCGTACGATGCGTTTGCCTTTACCGAGGCGCGCCGCACGGATACGGAGAAATACCACCTGCGGGGCGCCATGAACCTCTACTTTATCTTCCCCAACGTCATCATGGGCCTGATGCGGGATTGCTACTGGATGTATAACGTGTGGCCGCTTGCCGTGGACCGGACTGTCTGGGAGATCGGCGTGAACACTGCGCCGCCGCGTAATGCCGCGGAATTGTTCTGCCAGGAATACAACAAGATAGGCTTGCGCGACACCCTGATGGAAGACACCGCCACCCATGAAAAAGTGCAACAGGTGTTAAAGTCCGGCGCCAAGGAGCACTTCCATTTCCAGGATGAGGAACTGGCGTTGAGGAATTTCCATCACGCGGTCGACGCCTGCCTGGTGAAACTCTCCAAATCCTGATGGGAAATGCAGACCGTGGGTAGACCTGCGCATATCACGGCAGGCGTATCCGGCCACATCGATCACGGCAAAACCAGCCTGGTCCGGGCGCTGACCGGCATGGAGACGGACCGTCTCAGGGAAGAGCAGGAAAGAGGCCTGTCAATCGTGCCGGGTTATGCCTACCTGGAGTCGGAAGGGGGCGTGATCGATCTCATAGACGTTCCCGGCCATGAGGACTTCATCCGCATGATGATATCCGCCGCCACCGGCATCGATTTCCTGTTGCTCACGGTGGCGGCGAACGAGGGGATCAAACCGCAGACGCGGGAGCACCTGCATATTGCCGACCTGCTCGGCGCGGGCAAGGGGCTGGCCGTCATTACCAAGTCCGATCTTGTAACTCCCGGCGCTTGCGAGCGGGTTGCGGACGAGATCAGGGACTTCACTACGGGCACGTTCATGGAAGGCGCCCGCATCATTGAGACTGCCACAAGCGACAGGCAAAGCATAGACAATTTAAGAACATTGCTGGAACAGCAGTTACTCAACCCGGTCGGGAGAAACGACACCGGGCAGTGCTACCTGCCCCTGGACCGGGTGTTCACCATGGCCGGTTTCGGCACCGTCACGACCGGCACCTTGAGGAACGGAACGCTGGCACCCGGCGGGGAGGTCGATATCCTGCCGCAGGGGCGCCGCGCCGTCATCCGCCAGTTGCAGGTGCATAACAGGGAGGTAGACGTTGCGCACCCGGGACAGCGGGTTGCAGTCAACCTGCGTAACGTGGACAGGAACCATATTGCCAGGGGCGATGTGCTGTCCTCTCCGGGGTACCTGACGCCTACCCGCCTGCTGGACGTCGAATTGCGCCTGCTGGGTGGCCCGGATACTCCGCCGAAGTACGGTGAGACGATCCGCGTCCTGTTCGGGACCAGCGAAGTGCAGGCGAAGTTGCGTATCCTGGGCGGCGGACAGGCGCAGCCGGGTTCCACCTTCCCTGCCCAGCTTGACTGCGCGCGCCCCGTGGCAGCGCCGGTCGGGGAGCGTTTTATCGTGCGCACCTTGTCACCGGCGCAGACGATCGGCGGCGGGCGCATCCTGGACAACGCTCCGGCAAAACACCGCCGCTCGGACCGGCGCGCCGTGAGTCGCCTGTCCAGGCTGGCAAGCGGTGATGCTGCTGAAGTGATTCGTGAGCGGGTGCGGGCCGGGGGTGTCCGGGGGATGGATATCGCCGACCTGGCCAGGTCCGTGAACCTGGCGGGAGATGAACTGGCGCGCAGGCTGGATGGGACGGGATGTGTATTCATCGGGGCGCGGCGGGTGATGTCCGGGGACGCGTTCAAGGCCTTGTGCGATCAGGCGTTGGCTGAAATAAAAGAATTTCACAAGGCACACCCGCTGTGCCAGGGACAGCCCCTGGCAGACCTGCGCGCGAGTCTGGAACACGGCATCGACGAGACGGTGTTCCGGTTCCTGGTTGACCACCTGGGCGCGGAAGGTTTTGTCCGGACCGATAAAACCCTGGTGCGCCTGCGGGGCTTCGACCCCCTGGAGGCGCTCGATGCCGATGAGAAGAAAATCGCCGGGGAAATAGCCGGCGCATTCAAGGCGGGTGGTTTACAACCGCCGGAACTGAACGAGGTGCTGCAAGGCAACCCGCAACGGAAACGCCTGTACCGGTTCCTGGCGGAAACCGGCGAACTGGCGCCGCTGCATAACAGGGAGACGAACCGTACGCTGGTGTTCCACCGCCACAACATCGACCAGGCGGTGCGTAAACTGGAGCAGGCCTATCCCAATTCCGCAGCATTCACCATGGCGGACGCGCGCAAACTCCTGGATACTTCAAGGAAGTACGCCATCCCCCTGCTGGAATACCTGGACGGCCTGCGCGTGACCATACGTATCGGGGACAAACGTAAATTGTTATGAACTGGAGGTGAAAGAAGTCTGGTGACTTCCCTGGTCTTCAAAACCAGTGACTTGCCCAACGCGAGTGGTGGGTTCGATTCCCATCCACCTCCGCCAATGATTATTTTGTGACTTACTGATTAATATCGAAACTTCCTACCCATCCAGCCGGGACAGTTTCTCCTTCAGTGCCGGGGACAGGTTGGAATACCACTCATTTTCCTGGCCGGACTCAGGCAGGACTTCTCCGTATTCGATCATCTGGTTCGGCAGCAGGTCGAGGATATACACCCAGACATTTGACTGGTCCAGTCCTGAAAACTTCAGCAGGACATCTCTTAATTCCAGGATTAATTGTTTCTTTACCTCTTCCGTTCTGCCCGAACGGATTTCACCGTGCAGAAACAACTGCGGTTCGGAGACGAGTTTTCCGCCCATAAAATGGTTTCCTGCGGATTTCTCATTGAATATCACCTGGGCAAAATATTTATTTGCTCCGGTGGCCTTGTTATGTACTTCGGTTATTCCGTTTGCGATCCGGTTTTTCTGTTCACTATCCAGATCCAGAGCTGAATGGGTTACTGTATAAGTCGGCATAATGACTCAACTATTCTTTGGATGACGCCTGTAATTATTGCATGTAACTTGAACTTTTCAACCCGTTGAAATGATATTATCCGCTTGAGATGAAGGAAGGCGCCCCAAAGACTTTATTCATTGCCTGTGCCGCCCTGGGACGGGAGGTGAAGGATATCATCAGGCAACACGGTTGGGACGCCGAGTTCGAGGCGATTGACGCCAGGCTACACATGGAGCCGGCGAAGATCGGTCCGGCCGTGGAACAGCGCTTGAAGCAGGCGCAGGGGAAATATGAGCGCATGGTGGTGGTTTACGGCCACTGTGGCGCGTTTGACCTGGACGGCATACTGGAAAGATACGGCGCGGTGCGCCCGGCGGGCCCGCATTGTTACGAGATGTTTGGCGGAAAGGAATTTGTCCGGGCCATGGAGGAAGAACCAGGCACGTTCATACTCACTGATTACCTGGTGCATGCCTGGGAGAAATTCGTGGTAAAGGGGCTGAAGCTGGACCGGCATCCTGAGTTGGCGCAACTCATGTTCGGCAATTACCAGCGCATGGTTTATTTTACCCAGGAGGAAGGCGCTGCGGACCTGCTTGCGCGCGCCGGAGAAATCGCCGCTTCCCTGGGCCTGGAGCTGGACCTCAGGCACACGGGTTACGGCGACCTGGAGCGCCGACTGGTGGCTATTATGGAAGATAAGGAGCAACCTGTCACCAGCATGACTCACGACGATTTCGGCATGACGGCTTATCCCGTGGCGGACAACCGAGGGGGATGAGGGAGCGACGCTGAAGGGTGCCGTTACCGGGTAACGTTCCCCACCGGTTGGGTCAGGGCATCGGCGACCAGTTCGTCCACGTTGCTGCCGGTGAGTGAGTTTAAAAACGCAACGACGGAATCCATTTCCTCATCGCTTAGCCCCAGCGGTTGTACCAGGGGGTCCAGCAATTCGTTTTTTATGCCGCCGCGGTTGTAGAATTCCACCACCTGGCGCAGGGTTCGCAACGAACCGTTGTGCATGTACGGGGCGCTGAGGGCCACGTTGCGCAGTATGGGCGTGCGGTATTTCCAACGGTCGTCCGGGTCGCCGGTGATCTCGTAATAGCCCAGGTCGTTGGGCGTTGGCTTTCCCTTGAGAGTGATGAAGTCCCGGTCCACCATCAGCGTGGTGCCCGGCGCCACGGTGACCGGCACCTTGTCATCCGGGGTTCCCATGGAAACCAGGTAACCGAGGCCGGTATTGTGCAGCTTGTGGTCGGTGAACAGGGCGTAATCCCGGTTGACGGTATGGCACGCGACGCAGCGCGCCTTGCCGGTAAAGAGTCTGAAACCGGCTCTCGCCTGCTCATCCAGGGCGTCTTCCTCGCCGCCGTAATACCAGCGGTCAAAGGCGCTGCCCGCCGCATTCAGGGTGCGCTGGTAGCTGGCCAGCGCCATGCCCACGGTCTCCATGCCCGGACCCTTCCCGGCGAACGCCTGCTCAAATTTACCGCGGTATTCCGGCAGGGACTTCAGCCTCTCAATGACGAAGCCGACGGACGGGTTGGCCATTTCATTGCGCGCCAACAGCGGGGTCCAGACCTGCTGTTCCAGCAGGTTCTCCCGGGCGTCATGAAACAGCCTGCGGGCGAAGCCGACGTTATACAGCGTCGGGGCGTTGCGCCGCAGCGTCCGGCCCTCGATGCCTATGGCGACGGACAGTTCCTGGCTGGTAAAGCCCTGTTCGGGAATATGGCACATGGCGCAGGAGAGCGTGTTGTTGTGGGACAGGCGCCGGTCGAAGAACAGTTGTCGGCCGAGCAGTATCTTTTCCTGTGTCAGCGGGTTGTTCTCCGGGACCTCGAGCGCCGGCAGGCCGGACAAGGCTCGCTCGTCTGCCGCGCCCTCTTTTGCGCCGGCCGTTGCCTGTGGCGTAGCGCCGAAGCCGTCATCTCCTTCTTCCAGGGCCAGTGTGATGATGTCATTGATCACCGTATCCGCATGCAGGAACGAGACGCTGTAGATGTTGCGCACCCGGCTTGCCTTGTCCAGCAGGAACACCCGCAGGATGTGGGAGATGTTCCCGGTGTATTCCCCGGCCTCGTTGTATTCCTTTTGCACAGACTGGTTGAACCCCCGGAGCAGGGGTTGCAAACGCTCCGTGGAAGCCGTGGTCAGGAAGCGCCAGTCGTAGTTGTTGCGGTTGAACTGCCTGCCGTACTTGACCATCACCTGCGGCGTGTCGAAATCCGGGTCGAAGCTGAGGCTGATCATGCGCACCTGCTCCCTGAGGCGCGTGTCCGCGTCCAACCGCTGTTGCAGTTGCCCCAGGACAAAGGTGGCTAGGGGGCAGCCGTTGACGTCGTTGCAACTGGTGAAGATGAAGCTGAGGACGACGAACTTGTCGCCGAAAAATTCATCCAGTGGCCGTGCGCGTCCCGTTTCGTCCAGGACCAGGCCGTTGCCGGCCACTCCCAGCGGGGGAAGCCGGTAAGTGCCCGGTTCCGGCGCGTCGTATTCCAGGACACGATAACCGGGCGCCAGGATCTGCGCCGGCGCTTCATGCTGGTGCTGTGCGTGCAGTGTTGTCGCAGGAAAAAGACAAAAAACGCCGGCTGCCACCAGGACGGCCGGCGTCAGGCGAAAGTAGCGCCGTTCAGTAGTTGGCCGCCACGGATACAGCGTTCTCCTCCCCGGAAGGACGTTTTTTCGCATACAAGGCATAGGAACCGAAACGCATCTGGTGGGGCATGCCGAGTCCTGCCGCGATGAAATCGATGGAAAACTGTTTGGTCAGTTTTTCCCCGTCCCAGGTATACGCCTTGAAATATTGCAGGTCTTCACCGTCTTCGGCCTGACGCTTGTCCCAGTTGGACAGCAGGGACGAGGTGAAGTAAACCCGTTTCCCGTCCCAGCTCTGGGACAACATGTTGATCTGGGCGCCGATCTTCTCCGCGTAGATTTCCTTTGCGTTATGTGGATCGCTGATATCGAATACGCGCGCCATGCCGTCGTTCCAGGTATCCACCCACAACAGCGAGTCATCCGCCGAGATGGAGATGTCCACGGGTAGCGGAATCTGCTCGGCGACGCCGATATCCGCAACCGGCTTCGCCTGCCAGTCACCGCCGTCATCTTCGTAGATCAGCCAGATCTTGGACGTCAGCGCGGTGGTGGTGAAGCAGTAATTGTTTTGCGAACCCCAGGCACAACGAATCTCCAGTGGCGCGCCCGGCACGTCCAGCACTTTTTTCGGCTGGCGTTTGTGCAAATCCCAGATCACTACGGTATTACCGAAGCGTTGCATGGCCTCCGGGTCCGCCATCATCTGGCCCAGGTCCATCATGTAGTTGTTCCAGCCGGTAAACGAAGACGTGACCATGACGTTGCGGCGCGGCAGCACGCGCACATCATAACCGTAACCATCGGCAAAACTGCCAGACTTGACCGCGCCTTGAAGGTCTGTATCCGTAGGCATCCAGTAGGTGGCGATGTATTCTCCCTCATTGGTATATTCCACCATGCCGGTAACCCCGCCGTGATCCTTATCATTCGACAATCCGGTAACCAGCATCCTGCCCGGCATGGCATAACTGGTGTGTGGGCCAACCACACCCCCACTGCGGGCGACAAAATCTTCAATGGTCTTGTGCAACCTGGGTTCAGCCGGGTCCGTATGGATATCAAAGATAAAAATCCGATTGGTGTCGAGCCCGGACGCCCACAGGTAACGGCGATCATCCGTCAGTCCTGAGTGGTGAGCCTCGTTACGCCCACCCACTGAGAAGGTGTGGGTCACCTTGCCGTAATTTTCCGACTGTGGGTTGACGTCAACAGTCACCAGTTTGTCCTGCTCGTCTCCAAGACCTTCCATCCCCAGGGTCCAGACATAGACAAAATCCTCCTGGCCGACGATTTTCGCCATGTACGGCGACATGCAGGTCTCGTCAGCGACTGCAAAAGGTGTCATTGACAGCAGCAAAAGAAAAACAATAGAATAGGCAGGGCCGGTAAATTGTTTCATGGGTTGTCTCCGGTCACAAAGGATTTGTTTCGGAAACCATCTTACAACGTTTCGGGGCGGTTTACATATTTTTACCGGTTACCACCAACCACCGTCGTGCTTTATACAAATCATGGCGTGCTGAATGTATCCGTAACAGGCCCGTAAGCTGATAATGGTATAAACGCCGTACTCTGACTTTTTCCACTTGGATTACTGTAGTTCATGAAACGCACGCGCGGCAAGAAAGGCCGCATACAGGGTCGAATTACGCCCCATATGGCGCTTGCCGACGTCCGCAAACTCCTGGGAGATGCGCCGCGTTCCCGAGACCTGCTGGTGGAACACCTGCACAAGCTCCAGGACCACTATGGGCACCTGTCACACCGCCACCTGCTGGCCCTGGCCATTGAAATGGAATTGCCCATGGCCGAAGTTTATGAAACCGCTACCTTCTATCATCATTTCGACGTACTGAAAGCCCATGAGACCCCACCGCCGGCGCTGACCGTGCGAGTGTGTGATTCGCTGACCTGTGAGATGTTTGGCGCCGGCGACCTGATCAGCACATTGAAAGCAAAAATGGACCCGGCTGGCGTCCGGATTCAACCGGTTCCCTGCGTAGGCCGTTGCCATGCCGCGCCGGTTGCTGTAGTGGGAACGAACCCGGTAGAACAGGCCGAACCTGAAACAGTCGAGGCCGCCATAAAACACGGGGAAACCGTATGTCCCGAACCGGATGCGGCCCGCTACGCGGACTATCGCGCGCAAGGCGGCTACAAGCTGCTGGTCGATTGCTGCAACGGCAGCTATACAGTGGAACAAGTTATCGACGTGCTGGAGCAGGCCAACCTGCGCGGTCTGGGTGGCGCGGGTTTCCCGGCAGGCAGGAAATGGCGTATCCTGCGCGGGCAACCACAACCGCGGCTGCTCGCGGTCAACATTGATGAGGGTGAACCGGGCACGTTCAAAGACCGTTACTACCTGGAGCGTGACCCGCATCGCTTTATCGAGGGAGCCTTGATCGCAGCCTGGGCCATCGAGGCGGAAGCGATCTACCTTTACCTGCGTGATGAATACGCCGGCTGCCGCGCCCTGCTGGAGGCGGAGCTGGCCGCGTTGCAACAGGACCCGCCCTGCGCGCTGCCGCTCATCCACCTGCGCCGCGGCGCCGGCGCCTACATCTGCGGTGAAGAATCCGCCATGCTCGAATCCATAGAGGGCAAACGCGGCATGCCGCGCCTGCGCCCGCCTTACGTGGCGGAGGTGGGCCTGTTCAACCGCCCCACCCTGGAACAGAACATGGAGACCCTGCACTGGGTACGGGATATCGTCGAGCGTGGGCCTGAATGGTTCACGTCCCATGGCCGGCGCGGGCGCCAGGGCCTGCGCTCCTTCTCTGTGAGTGGCCGGGTACAAAACCCCGGCGTCCACCTGGCGCCGGCCGGCATCAGTATCCGCGAGCTTATTGACGAATACTGCGGCGGCATGCTGCCGGGGCACGAATTTTACGGCTACTTTCCAGGTGGCGCATCGGGTGGGATACTGCCCGCCTCACTGGACGATATAGCGCTGGATTTCGACACCTTGCAGCCGCACGGCGCCTTCATCGGTTCGGCTGCGGTCATCGTGCTGTCCGACCGGGACAGCGCACGCGCCCTGGCATTGAACGCAATGCGCTTCTTCGAGGATGAATCCTGTGGCCAGTGCACGCCCTGCCGGGCGGGGACGGCCAAGGCGGTGAAACTGATGGAGAAACCCGACTGGGACCGGCTGCTGCTGGAGGATCTGGCGCAGGCCATGGAGGACGCCTCCATCTGCGGACTGGGCCAGGCCGCACCGAACCCGTTGCGTTGTGCCATGAAGTATTTTCCGGAAGAGTTTTCCTGATTTTATCCGCAGATGACGCAGATTAACGCAGATGATTTATTTTGTTCCTTTCTTCGTCATTCCCGCCTGCGCGAGAATGACGAGCTTGGCCAGATTAGGAAATAATTAGTGAATGCAATCTCAAAATAACAGAAACATCCGGTTTTCCCTGAACGGGCGCGAAGTTGAGGCCGTTGCGGAAGAGACAATTCTTGACGCCGCGCAACGACACGGCGTGGAGATCCCCCGACTGTGCTACAAGGAAGGCTATCGCGCCGACGGCAACTGCCGCGCCTGCATGGTGGAAATTGAGGGTGAGCGCGCCCTGGCGCCGTCCTGCTGCCGCAAACCGTCGGACGGCATGAAGGTAAGCAGCGACAATGCGCGCGCGCTGCACTCGCAGAAAATGGTGCTGGAACTGTTGCTCGCCGATATGCCGCTACAGGGCACGTCGCCCTACCGGCTGGATTCAGAACTGGATCACTGGGTGGCAAAACTGAACGTATTCTCCCCCCGGTTCGAGGCGCGGGAACCCGTCGAGCACGACCTGTCGCATCCTGCTATTGCCGTGAACCTGGATGCCTGCATACAGTGCACCCGTTGCATACGCGCCTGCCGGGAAGAGCAGGTGAATGACGTGATCGGTTATGCCTGGCGCGGGAAACATTCCGAGATCGTGTTTGACATGGGCGACCTGATGGGTGAGAGCACCTGCGTCGCGTGCGGGGAGTGCGTACAGGCCTGCCCCACCGGCGCGTTGATGCCGGCCCGCAACGTAGGACTGGTGCAATCGGATGATCAGGTCGATTCGGTCTGCCCTTACTGCGGTGTGGGCTGCCTGCTCAAGTTCAATGTAAAAAATAACCATATCCAGTACGTCGAGGGCCGCGACGGCCCTTCCAACCACAGCCGCCTGTGCGTGAAGGGACGCTACGGTTTCGACTACATACACCACCCCGGCCGCCTGACCAGGCCGCTGGTACGCAAACCCGACACACCCAAGACCACGGAGATCATCCCGGCCCGGGCGCTGCACCGCTATTTCCGCGAAGCGACCTGGGAAGAGGCGCTGGAGTTGGCCGCTTCCGGCCTGCGCGCCGTCCGGGAGACGCAGGGCTCCCAGGCCCTGGCCGGGTTCGGCTGCGCCAAGGGCAGTAACGAGGAAGCCTACCTGTTCCAGAAGCTGGTGCGCACCGGCTTCGGCACCAACAACGTAGACCATTGCACCCGCCTGTGCCATGCCTCCTCGGTGGCCGCGTTGCTGGAGACCATCGGTTCCGGCGCGGTCTCCAACCAGGTGGCCGACGGCACGCAGGCGGAGGTCATCATCGTGATCGGCGCCCGGCCCAACGACAACCACCCGGTGGCGGCCACCTTCATGAAGAACGCCACCCTGAACGGCAGCAAACTGATCGTGATTGAGCCCTACAGTTCCGAGATGTACCTGCATGCCCATGCGTTCCTGCAACTACGCCCGGGCACGGACGTGCTGCTGCTGAACGGCATCATGCACACCATCATCGACGAGGGGCTGCACGACCAGGCATTTATCGATGCCCATACCGACGGTTTTGAGGCGCTCCGGGAAACGGTGCGGGAATACAGTCCGGAGAAAGTGGCGCCGCTGTGCGGCATCGCCCCGGAGGCCATCAGGGAGACGGCGCGCCTGTACGCAACGGCAAAGACGGCCATCATCTTCTGGGGCATGGGCATTTCACAACACGTGCACGGGACGGATAACGCCCGCTGCCTGATCTCGCTGGCGCTGATGACCGGGCAGATCGGCCGGCCCGGCACCGGCCTGCACCCGTTGCGCGGCCAGAACAACGTGCAGGGCGCCTCCGACATGGGTCTTGTCCCCATGGTTTACCCGGACTACCAGCCGGTGAAAGACCCCGCGGTGAGAAGCAGGTTCGAGGAATTCTGGGGCGCGGAACTGGACCCGGACGCTGGCAAGACCGTGGTCGAGATTATGCACAGCGCCCATGCGGGAGATATCAACGGCATGTACATCATGGGAGAGAACCCGGCCATGTCCGACCCCAACCTGGAACACGCGCGGGAGGCGCTTACCAGGCTGGAACACCTCGTGGTGCAGGATATCTTCTTCACGGAAACCTGCGGCTTCGCCGACGTCATCCTGCCCGCGTCCGCGTTCCCGGAAAAAACCGGCACCTTTACCAACACCGACCGCCGGGTGCAACTGGGCCGCCAGGCGGTCACTCCGCCCGGCGAGTCCCGCCAGGACCTGTGGATCATCCAGGAACTGGCCCGCCGTCTCGGCCTGGACTGGGACTACACCGGACCCGAAGCCGTATTCGAGGAGATCAGACAAGCGGTGCCCAGCATGGCCGGCATGACCTGGGCGCGGCTGGAAGATGAGGATTCACTCACCTACCCCCTGCTCAGGGAGGACGACCCGGGTGAGCCGGTGATATTCAGGGACGGTATTTTCCCCACGGCTGACGGCAGGGGCCGCTTCGTTGCGGCTGACTACGTCGAGGCAGCAGAATTGCCCGACAACGACTATCCCTTCATCTTCATGACCGGACGCCAACTGGAACACTGGCACACCGGCACCATGACACGCCATTCCCGGGTCCTGAACACCATCGAACCCTGGCCCTATGTCCTGATTAACCCGGAAGATTTACAAGCGCTGGAAATGGAATCCGGCGACCTGCTCACCATCGAATCCCGCCGCGGCGCCCTCTCCGTCGCCACCCGCGTGGACGAAGGCATACAACCAGGCGTCCTGATGATGCCCTTCACCTACCACGAAGCCGCGGCAAACATCCTCACCAACGACGCCCTGGACCCCTTCGGCAAAATCCCTGAATTCAAGTTCTGTGCGATACGGGTGAGCAAGCACTAGTTCGATGTGTTGGCGGTTTGAACTTGACCGCGACATACAATGGCATTAGTCTATGTGTGATTTAATGTGTGAGAAACAACACAATGGCAACCAACCTGTCTATAGACCCCGAATTACTCGATACAGCGCTGAAGTTGAGCGGCGAGAAAACAAAGAAAGCGACCGTTAACAAGGCGTTGCAGGAATTTATTTCGCGCAGGGAGCAGGAAAGGCTGCTGGAGCTTTTTGGAAAATTCGACTGGGACGGCGATTTCGACTACAAGCGTGAAAGGACCCGTTCATGACCCTGTTCGTGGATACCAGCGTCTGGTCGCTGGCGTTACGGCGGGATTCCGTGCCGGAAATATCAGAGGTAGAACGTCTGCGGGATACGCTCAGTGGCGGCGAATCCGTTTATACGACTGGAATAGTGCTTCAGGAATTATTACAGGGCTGTCGAGGGCCAAAGGCCAGGGAACAGATCATCGAGCGTTTCAAGGCGCTTCCGCTGCTGGTGCCCGGCCGTGAAGATCACGTCGAAGCAGCCCGGTTGCGTAACGACTGCCGCCGACTTGGTATCCAGGTCGGAACCATTGACGCCTTGCTTGCCCAACTCTGTATCAGCCGTGAATTAATAATGCTGTCGACCGATCGCGATTTCAGCTACATAGCAGACAATACGCCCCTTCGAGTTTGGCATAAGTCATAGCGGGCAGGAGAGATAGAACATCACATCAGACGGCTGGCTCGCATCTCGCCAAGATCCCCTTCCCAACCTGACCCGCGCATGCGTCGCGCTTCTTCAATGTTCAGGGGTTCGGCCGCAAGGGTACGCAACGCAAAGTTGACTGCCTCGCGTTTCGTCGCCAACCGGTATCGGCGCATTATCTCCGTGCAGGCTGTATCATCGATATTTATGTTAGTGCGTGCCATGCACCCACCATACACAATGTTTGATCACAGTCAACGAAGTATCCAGCATAATTGGTGGGAATTGTCACCCCACAAGTTCCAGGAAGTGTCATTAAATTCAAACGGGTCTGACTTACCTTACCTGCTCTCTTCGAGTTTAAGTCTAATCCTGGATAGGCTACGTTATCGGGTGCATATTAATAGCTGAATAGTCAAAAGTTATTTCCCAGTAACAGGAGATAAAAGGGTATAAAACGTATCAATAGCAGAATTTATCCCACACATGAAAAAAGTAAAAGAAAGTAATAGCGGCGTAACTGTAAGGACGAAAAAAAATATAAATGTAAAAGTAACTCTTATCTTCAAATTTTTATAAATTGTTATGTGCCATTTTCGTTCTAATTCTTTCTCATTTGAAGAACTACTATCAATGAATATATTTGATCTAAAATAACAAAAAAACATGCTTGCAACAGCAAGAGAAACACCACCTGAAAAGAAAGCAAGTGATTTAGTTAACATCATGAGGGAAGGAATATCCAATCCCTTTGACCAGATACTGCTAATAAAGGTAAGTAACGCTATTGCAGCTCCACCATTCACAAGCATTGCGCTTTGAATTAATGCAGTATCGTACTTATTATCCATACCATATATCTTCAAAAGACGGTCTTGTGATGCTTGGTCGTAGCTATTTTCTTCATTCATTGACATGACTCCTGATTTTGCTCAAGTTTACTGAGGATTATCCATTGTATCAGAGCATGTCACCCTGCCGGTACGCGGGTGGTAATAGCTCTGTCGCTTCTGGCTGGCAAACTCGCAGATTCAGTTCTTGAAGTTTATCGCTTTTGTTGAGGATATTTCCATCTGTAGTGAGGAACTCCGCACAGTTCATCAGAAGCGCTGATGCAACATGGATGGCATCAGCCGCTCCCTTGAGATATATCCCATCAACCCAGCGAAGCGCGCGAGCCTTTTCCATAATGGTGAAAGTAGGTTGAACCAGTTTAATCCCACTTTTGCCAGAAGCCAGCAAACCATCATAGAAGCGCTTGATGTCATCAGGAGGATTAGGAACATTACGAATATGAGTACATTCAGCAATCGATAATGACGAGGTCAGAAGATCAATTTTGTCATCCTTACCAGCCTTTATAAGTTGTCTGGTAAACCAGACATTACGTTCTGTCTTGTCCTCAAGCGACATCCCTGCCTTGTGCTTAGCCATATCGATAAACACGCACGCATCAATATAAACCTTGGGCATATCAGCCATCTTGACGCGCCTCCCTGATGAATTCTTCTGTTGACAGGTTTCCGGTATATTCTGGATACCTACCGACGAAAGCATCAATCCAACCTTCATCAAAATCCGGTGCCGGTCTGAAATCCGCAACCTGAATTGAGGCAATTTGTCCTCTCGCTCGATCTTCTGACACTTCGCCCTCAACAAAAATCACTGCATCAGGTTC
>LXNI01001921.1_pt1 | contig 15950 bp, 17 predicted proteins | sample 809091 | NCBI WGS metagenome assembly LXNI01 (sample SAMN04870527, study PRJNA318959) | sponge metagenome | biome: 01000161; feature: marine sponge reef; material: water | host: Sarcotragus foetidus | place: Greece: Milos, Mediterranean Sea | collected 2013-05-29 | depth 5-7 m | reverse complement strand
CCGACGGCCACGAAGAGGATCCGCTGGGTGCTCTTGGGCCGTGGGCGGCACCTGTCGGGGCCATGAGCGCGGGCAGGGCCGACGCGGATGGGGATCCGCGCCGGCCCTGCCCAGCAGGCACTCCCCCTTCAGAGAGCCCGACGACACTGCGTGCGGACCCTCCGGGGGACGTCACCTACGCCTAAGGCAGTACCTGATCCTCAGCCACAGCCGCTCATTCGGCTAGAGCCATCAGGTGGAGTCTACTGCCTGCCTGTCCGCTATGAGATTTCACAGGCAGCTGCCGCCATTGCAGCGGCAGCGGTGGTGGCGTCGGCACCGTTAAGAGCGGTCGCGTAGGCGGTACCACCAGTGGTTGGTGCCGTGTAGGTCGCCGTGACCGTTATGCCAGCGTCACTGTATGTGATCCCGATGCGATCGCACTTCTGTGTGTAGTAGCGTGCCCATTCGGCCCATGTAGCGTCGCTGGGCGTACTGCCAAAGCGTTCAGCAACTTGCGTTGGATCTACGGCCTCTGCTTGCACGCCGGCCGCCGCGACCGCCGCCGCGGTCTGGCGCGCGGACGAGCCTTCTATCTGCTCAGAGGTGTCGCTCACCACGTTCTGCACGAGCACCACCGCGAGCGCGGCGAGCCCCGCGACGGCCGCGACTATGAGCAGCCATTCCAGGGTGGTCAGTCCGCTGTCGCCGCGGCGGGTTGTCGTAAAGGGGAGGTCGAAGGCGACATCTGGACGATCGCAGGCGAGCGCACCAAGGTCAGCCGCGAGTTCCGGGTGCCGCTGAGCCCCGAGGCGCTCGCCGTGGTCGACGAGGCACGCCCCTACAGCGACGGCACTGCCGACTCGCTGGTGTTCCCGTCCGCATGTGGCCGGCAGATCACTCCCGATGCCCTCTCCAAGCTCTGCCACGAACTGGACCTGGGAATGACCCCACACGGGCTCCGCTCATCGTTTCGCGACTGGTGCGCCGAGTCGGCCGTCAGCCGTGAACTGGCCGAATCGTGCCTCGCTCACGTCGTCAAGAACACCGTCGAAGCCGCCTACCGTGTCGTTCAGCTTCGTTCGGTGGGTACTGCGTCTCGCGTCGGTTCTGTACTCGGGAGAAGCGCAGTGGTGAATCCGGGGTTGAATGGCTGCTGGGGCTTCGAGGACGGTGGGGCTACGACGTCATTCGGGCTGCGGAGGTCGATGTTGAGGGTCTCGTAGTGATGAGCGCCGTGTAGGAGGCGGAGGAGGTCGGCAACGGAGAGCGCGCCCGCTGTCGCACCTACGAACGCGGCTGCCGTAGCAGCGCCGGCTAGTTCGATGACGCCGCAGCGTGCTGTGCCCTCTCCGATCCCTTCGCTGATCCGCCGGCTGATCTCAGCTTCGTAGACTGGGGATAGTTCAGGGTCGTCCGCTGATCGAAGCGGGAAGGCTTCGGCGGGTGTGAACTCGGATGGAAATGTGTGCAGGAGGATGTCGAGGTAGTCGGTCGGGCCGGCGCCGAGGCCGGCGTCGACTACCCGGCCGAACTTGTCCCCCAGGGCCCGGCGCGGTTCGATCTTGTCGAAGCCCGCGAGCGCGAGTTGCGGTTCAGTGTTGCTGGGCCTCAGGTGGTCGTCGAACGGGCGCTCGATGAGGCGGGTGAGGTGACCGAGTTGTTCTAGCCGGGACAAGACGACACGGGTCTTGCGCCGGCCGATGTCGGCTGGAAGGGTGAGCAGCCCGGTGGAGTGGTTGGCTTCGACGACTGTGTCGAAGTCGACGAGGTACACCTCCAGGTCGTCGGGGTTGCCGTATGGAAGGCACCCTAGGCTCCAGGCGCTTGCTTGGCCGAGGTGGCCGAGTCCTAACAGCCACACCCCGGTGGGGAGACGTTGGAGCGCCGGCCCGACGGCTTCAGAGGACTGCCAGGGCAGGTCCGGGCGCCAGAGCGAGAGCCCGGTGTCGCGGCAGGCCGCCGTGTTCGACCCGAGAGCGCGCTGAAAGACCTCGGACACCGCGAGGGCGCCCGCCACCACTCCGGCCAGTGGCATGGCTTGGCTTTCTGGGGGGTCCCAGGTCTCGGCAATGCCTCCGCTCCACCCGGAATGGCGGAGGAGAAGCTGCATGTCCGCACCGGGACGGCGCTTCGGCGCGCCGATCACGATGACTGGATGCTCGGGGCTGTGGGTATCGACAACACCGCCGCCGAACGTTTGGATCGCGATGGCGAGATCCTGCCCTTGCGCCCACGGCAGCGAGAGTGTGGGGTTGTCCTCGATCACCACCCGCACGCCGCCGAGCATGGCGCGGCCTCCGGCGTTGAGTGCTGTGAGCAGGGCTGCTTGTCCGGCAAGATCTTCGTGGAGGTCGGGGCCGACATGGATCTGAAGGACGAGGTTCTCAAGGTAAGCGGCGGCCGAGTCGACGTCAGCTACCAGCCCCAGGTCGACAGCGATCTTGGCGGTGCGGTGAAGCCGGTCCCGATCGATGGGGCTCATGGCCGCGGCCACCTCCTTACCCCGATCCGGGCAGCTGCCTCCGGGCCGAACCAGGACGTCCAGCCGTCGTCGCCCGCATATCGGTGTACGCCTACCTGGCGCGGTCGAACGGACCGAGTTGACAAGTGCGGGACGATCAGCGCGATGTGACCGGCGCGGGCAACCATCGGGTTCTCCACATCGATGGCGCTCTGGTGGACGGATGCACCGGGGTGGGTGTGCACGTCGGCGACCACTACAAGGCCCTCGCTCTCACAGATGTCCCAGAGCTTGCTGAAAGCCGGCCCGTGGAAGTGGATGTTGCCTGTCAGGCAACGGGGATCGAGGTCGTCGTAGTACTCGATACGTGTCACGCGGCTCTTCTCGGAGTGTGGCGCCAACAGGAACGCGCCGGACTCCCGGCGCCCTTCGCCCCTACGTCCGAGTTCCTCGATGAGGTTGCGCCACTGCTTCCGCCTCAGCCGGAGCAGCTTCCCGCATGGTCGTCTAGACGCCCAGATAGTCATCATCGTTCAACAGGTCGTAGACGCAGCGCAGGAAGAACGCGAGGTCCCGGCCAGGATGCCAGGCGTAGTTCCGGTACTGGCTGGCCCATTCGCTATGGGCTGCGAGCCCGACACGGTCCCAGGGCGCATAGAGGGCGCGACCCTCTTCCCAGTCGCTGCGGAACACGAGGGCAGCCCGCTCTCCTTTCGGCCGCTCCGAAGCGGTGAGCCTTTCGCGGCGATCGATGCTCCACGGTTCGGCCGTGGGTGCTTGCTGCGGGTAGCCGCTGAGGTCGATGCGGAGCCCGAATTCGACCGGTGAGTTGGCCCGGGGGGCGGCCGACACCGCGAAGACGCCGATCGGCCACTCGAACTCAACTAGGCGCCAACGTCCGTCGTCCGCGCCGCTCTGGAAGGCGCCCGAATCCAGAGCGGCCCGCACGGCGAGTTCGTCGGGTGAGGCGGTCAGTGCGGCAGCCATCCCGCGAACCGGTCCTTCGGGACGAGGTCGACGGTGACGGCGCAGCGGATCTCGGAGACGAGTGAGCCGACGTGAGTCCCGGGATCCAGCAGTTCGTCTCCACTGGGAAGCGCGAGTCCGTGCTTGGGGATCTGCGCCTCCGGCAGCTTGAAGCCCTTGGGGCCGGTAGCCCAGCGGAAGACCTGGACGACTCGCGTCGCCGGAGAGAACTCACCGATCATCTCCGTGCCGGCGTGGCGGACCCGCACCTTGACCGTGGGGCAGCGCCCGCGGTGGACGTGGGATCGGCGTGCGATCCCCGCTTCGGGCAGCGAACTGTCGGCCGGGAGTGCCTCGTTCGTGTCCTCGAGCCAAAGGCTCTCGCCCTCGGAGACTAGGTCGGCTACTCGTCCGTCGCTGGGTACCTCGACGAGATCGGGGCCGTAGCTGGTGTCCGAGTGGACGTAGATCTCAATGGTGTGTTCGGGCTCGTGGTCTGGGGGCATGCCTGTACCTCCTGTTTCGTCATTCCGGTGTTGCCTGCAAGATAGCGTAACCGACTTGTTACGCTTGCAACGTGGTATCTTGAAGATGCGAAACATCCCAGGACAGGAGGCTGAGCGATGGGCGCAGAGGCGACGAGAGCCGGTTTGTCGCGCCCGGAGGCCGCTCCGGCGACGAACCTGCCGGCGGGGCTCAGGCGGGCGCGGGAGCTCTCCGGCTATTCACAGGAGGATGTCGGCGCAACTCTCGGCGTGAGTCGTGCGATGGTGTCGTACTGGGAGTCGGGGACGCGTGAGCCGAACGACCGGCAGAGAAGCGCGCTGGCCCGCCTGTACGGGGTTCAACTCGCCGGTCTCGCCGAGGGCAGGGCGATCAAGGAGGCCGATGGTGATATCGCCGGGATGCTGCTTCGGGCCGATGACGGGATCGCCCCGGCAGCGGTACCGGGAATCCGCGAGTTCGGCCAGTTCCTGGACCGGTACGCCGAACTTAGTCGAATCCTCGATGAGGGCGTGCATCGCATGGACCGGAGTCCATTCAGCCACCGAGCCCAATACGCCCAGAAGGACGACATCCGACGCAAGGCTGAGGAGGTGCGAAAGCTCCTCGGATTGGGCACGGGCCCCATAGTCGACCTCGATCCGGTCTGCGAGATCCTCGGCATCACCGTGTATCGCGCCCACCTTGGGACCGACTTGAGCAAGGTGCCGTCGGGAGCCTTCCTCAACCACCCCGAGATCGGGTTCTCTATCCTCGTGAACCTGGGAATGACACCAGGCCGAAGGCGTTTCACAGTTGCCCATGAGATGGCGCACGCCTTGTTCCATAGTCATGAGACGAACCGGGTTGTATCGCGCGGGCGGAATCCGCTAGAGACGTTTGCAGACACCTTCGCCGGTGAGTTCCTGATGCCGCGCGAGGGCGTTCGTCGGTTCATGGAGGAGGTCGGCATGGATCCACGCATCAATGATCCAGCAGATGCGATACGGATCCAACGCTACTTTCGAGTGTCATGGCCCACTGCGCTCGTGCGGCTCAAGCAGATGAACTCCATCACTCAGGCGACGGCTCGTAGATTCGAGGAGTCAGTGCGGCCGCTGCATCTCGCTCGATCACTCGGCTATGCCATTGACAAGGAGGAGTTGAGGCAGAATCCCAGGCGTTGGCGTGTGCGCCGGTTCCCACGGCAGTTCCTCAGGATGCTGCGATCATCTGTCCTCAATGACGTGATGTCACCGATGACAGCCGCATCGTTCTCCGGTCTTTCCCTCCCAGACATCGTGGACTTGATGGGTCAAGTGCCTCCTCACGATGATGAAGCGTGGCAGCTGATCTTGGACGAATTCGCAGAGTTCAGGGAATCGGGTGTCATCTGAGCGCAATCACATTCTCGATACTGTTGTCTTTCTGTACTTTCTCTTGGCAGAACAGGAAGACCTCTTGGGCGAGCTAATCGGGTGGCCATTGAGGGTGCCGTTTGCTGTCTATGATCCGGACGATTGGACTGGCTCTCTAGAAGCCAGGCCGCGGCCGGAACTCTCATCCGAGATGCGTCAAGCAGAAGAACACTATGCTAACATGACGTTCGAGACCGGTGACACTGCGGCTGCGTTCAGGATAAGCAAAGTCAATCGCCTTCATGCGGAGGATCGTCTGGTCGTAGAAGCCATGGACCCAGACGAGCAGAGGCTCGCCGATGAACTACAGGGCGCTACGGCTCGACAGTTGGGACTGCGGGCATCGCTTGGACCAGGTGAAGCCGCATGCATCGCTATAGCCTTCAAGCGTGAATGGACTATCGTCACCGACGACAATGACGCTCTGAAGGCGCTCTCAGCACTCTACGGCGATCGGGACTATAGCTACGAACGGATCCGCAAACTGCTCATACGGGCAGCAGTTGAGAATTGCGTTACACAGGACGAGGCGAACCGAATTCACGACAGCATGGTCTCATACGGGTTTTGGGACTCGCAACGCCCCTTCGATCGCTGAATCTCCCCGAACCGCTGTGCCCGACCGCGTTTGGGGCGTGCGCGACTTGAGGTCACCGGACACACGCAACCCCGCCACCTTCGGCCAGCGACGCGGGGCCCGGGGCACTTCGACCACGACCAACTCGCCGCTTAGGTCGCATCGGGCGGGATTCGACGATGTGCGGCTCTCCGCTGGGGCTTTGACCCGGCCCGGGTGCACGGCCACTCGGCGATCTCCGCGGAGATGGCCATCCGGCTGGAGAAGGCCGGATGGTCCAATGCGGAGTTCTGGGTGCGCCGCCAGGCTGCATATGACCTGGCACAGGCGCGCCGCCACGAAGACAGGATCGTCGTCGGCGCTGCCGACGCCTGATTCGAGGCTCGGGCTGGGCGCGCCGCGCCTGAGTGGTCCGGGCAGAATCAGATGGCCTGGCGTGCGCTGTCGTCGAGCTCGTCGGGCGGCGGTGGCAACGGACTCCTGAAAGCGACCTGAACCATCAACTAGACGCGGCAACCCGACACTGCCACGCCGGAGCCACTCGACAACGGGGGCTTGCTTGTTCGGCGAGGCTGAAGATAGTATACCGTTTGCGGTTCGCATCGAAGCGGACTGGACGGGGACGAGCAGACGATGTCGAGATCCACGCTGGCGGCAGGGGCAGGCGCCCCGGCCGCGGCACGCAGGAGGAAGCGCCGTTGCTTGCAAGTGCATCACCACGCCTCGATGTCGGCCAGCCCACGTCGCGCCGCGGCGGCCTGAGCGTTCTCCGCATGTCTGACCGCACCCAGCGCTCGGCCGGCCGGCCCGTACGAGACCGTCTGAACGGCCGTGGCTGAGGCTCCCGTACTGCCCAAGGCGCCGTTGACGCCTCCCCGAGGCTCAGCGCGCGGCGTCCTCGGACTCCAGGAGGGGGAGTCCCCGACCGCCGCTGATCCCCATCCGCTGCGACCCTCCCCTGCGCCCGCGGCCCCCGACAAGCGCCGCGAGCTGCGCAAGAGCACCAAGCGGATGCTCTTCGTGGCCGTCGGCCTCGCCGTGCTCCTGTTCAGCGTGCTCGGCTTCTACCTCACCTCCGACGCCTTCGACAGCCGCGTCCGGGTGCTGGTGACGACCAAGCCGATCGAGCCGGGCCAGACCGTCGGCTTCGCAGACTTCAGCTTCGACGAGGTGCAGATGGGATCCATCCCACATATGCCCTGGACGGCCGACGCGCCCTTCCAGTTCGAGGGCATGGTCGCGCTCCAGTCGATCCCGGCGGGCGGCCTCGTGATGTCCGACCAGTTCAGCCTCGCCCACACCGTGCCCGTCGGGGTGGAGCTGGAGGCGATCATCCCGCTCGACCAGAGCCTCGTCACCGGCGCGCTGTTCGAGGGCCAGACGGTGCTGCTGGTGGACCCCGGCGCCGAGCCCACAGCAGGCGACGAGGGCAGGCCCCGCCGGGTGGTGCGCGAGATGGAGCTCACCAACTTCGACGGCTCGCAGATGCAGCTGTTCGTGACGCCCGAGGAATGGGCGGACTGGGACGCGCTGCTCACCGAGGTGGGCGGCACCCTCATGGTGAAGGACCTCGGAGTGGGGGCCGACCCCTTCGAGACGGCCACCCGGCTCGACGCGGTGTGGCACGAGCAGTGGTCGGGCGCGGCCGAGGACGCGTCACTCGCCATGGCAGAAACGGCCGGCAGAGCGCAGGTGATGCCCGGCGAGCTCGAGGTGGTCGTGCCGCTCGACGCCAGCCTGGCGCCGTCGGGCGTGGTCGAGGGCGACACGGTGCTGCTGATCGATCCCGGCGTCGAGCCGCAGCCCGGTGTCGCGGGCCGGCCCCAGAAGGTGTTCCGCGTGCTCGAGCTCGAGAACTACAGCGGCGGGCAGACACGGATGTACCTGCAGCCCGAGGAGTGGCTCTTCTGGCAGTCGCTGCCCGAGCTCCTCGGCGCGGCTCCGCAGGTGCTGCCGGTGCCCGAGGGGACCGTGGTCGAGGACATGGCGGCGCGCCTCAACGCGCTGTGGCTCGACTCCTTCGAGCAGGCGCAGGCCCGGGTCCAGGCAGCGGCGCTGAACCAGGCGCCGCCGCCGGTGCAATGACCGGCGGCTCGCCCCGGCTCGCCCCGGCGCCGTGCAGGGCGTCGTCTCGGGGGCGGGGAGCGCCGTGTCGGCGGCGAGGGCCCGGCAGGCGGTTGCGGTGCTGGCGGTCGTAGCCTCCGGTGGGCCCGGCCTCGACGCCGGGTCGGTGGGTCTGGCGCTGTCGCGGCGCTGGAGCGACGCCGGCAACGAGGTGCTGTTCGTGGACGCCGACCCCGCGGGAACCCGTCTGGCCGAGCGCTACGGAGAGGAGGCCCATGCCGAGTTCACACCGGTGGCGCGGGGCCTTCCCTCGCTGATCGTCGCCCGCAAGACGCTCACCCTGAGGCTGCTGGCCGACCACTGCTACAGCATCAGCAGCGACGCCGGGTCGCTGTGGGCGCTGTTCGGCCCCGACAGCGCGGCGGGAGCGCGGTTCGCGCTCGGCTGGCTGGTGGCGAGGGCCGAGGACCTGGCGGTGGTGCACCGGGAGCGCAACGTGATCGTGGCGTCGTCGCTCGACGTCGGCGGCGACACCCTGAGGCCGCTGCTCGAGGCGGCGCCCGTGACGCTCGTGATCGCCCCCGTCGGATCCGACGAGCAGGCCCAGGCGCTGCGCCTGCGCTGCCACCGGGCCGGACTGGCGGGCTCGCAGCAGCCGCATCTGCTCGCCGTCGCCGGAAGGACCCCCTTCAAGGATCAGGAGATCGGCGACATGACCGGGCTGGAGGTCGCGGCCCACCTGCCGGTGCTCGCCGACGAGCAGGTGCTGGGCATGCGCAGCGGGCGCCGCGAGCGGGACTTCTTCACCGCGCTCGACCACGTGGCGCACCGCGCCGCCCTGCTGCTGGCCGACCAGTCGTGGCCGTCCCAGCCGGAGTCGCCGGCCGATCCCGGAGGCGCCCAGCGCCCGTTCGACAACGCCGACGGGCAGTTCGACAGCGCCGATTTTCCGTCCGAGGGCGACAGCCCGAGAGTCAACGGCTCGGGCCCGAGCGCCAACGGCGCCGACGGCGGGCCGCGGTGAGGCCCGCCGGGCCGGGCCAACAGTCCCAACAGTCCCAACAGGTTCGATAGGAGGCATGAACCCATGTCAGTGAGTGTTGCGCCGACCGAGACGATCGCCGAGCCTCTGCGCGACCGGGTCTGGGCCGAGGTCCTGCCACAGGTGCAGGACTTCAGGCTCACGGTCAGCGCGGACGACGTCGATTTCGACGACGCCTGCAACGAGGTGGCGGCCGAGGCGATGCGCCGCAGCGAGGCCGCCCTCATCAACTCCGAGGGCGTGATGCTCTCCGACGAGGACCTCGACTGGATGTGGGAGCAGATGGCGGCCCTGCTCGGCGCCGGCCCCATGGAGCGGTACCTGCGCAACCCCGAGATCGAGAACATCTACGTGTTCGGTCCCGACCGGGCCCTGCTCGGGCTCACCGGCGGGCGCCAAGAGCACGTGCACGGAGTGTTCAAGGACGACGCCGACATGATCCGCTACATCTCGCATCTGGCCACCACCCACGGCCAGACCGGGCGGCGCTTCGACCAGTCGGCCCCGATGCTCGACCTGCGGCTGCGCAGCGGCGAGCGCATCTTCGCGGCCATGGCGGTGTGCGGAACCCCGTTCCTCACCATCCGGTGCCACCGCCAGAAGGCGATCAGGATCGAGGACCTGGTGCGCAGCGGCTCGGTCTCCGAGCAGGCCGGCGACTTCCTGCGGGCCGCGGTGCGCCCGCCCGCCCCGGCCAACGTGCTGGTATGCGGAGCGCTCGGCGCGGGCAAGACCACGCTCCTGAGGGCGCTGCTGGCCGAGATCGGCCCCTCGGAGATCGTCTGCACCCTCGAGCAGACCTTCGAGCTGTTCCTGGAGCAGAGCCATCCGCTGACCTTCGCGGTGGAGACCCGCGACGCCAACAGCGACGGCTCCGGGGAGATCACCATGGACGAGCTGTCGAAGCGGTCGCTGCGGTCAGGCGCCGACCGGGTGATCGTCGGCGAGCTGCGCGGCTCGGAGGCGGCCACCTTCCTGTCGGCGTGCGGAACCGGCAACGACGGATCGATGGCCACCATCCACGCCTCCTCGCCCCGCCAGGCGATGCAGCGGCTGGTGCGCTACTGCCTCGCCGCCAGCACCGCCTCCTCGCAGACGGCCCTCGTGCAGGAGGCCGGCGAGGTGATCCACCTGGTGGTGCACCTGCGAGGCGACCCCCGCATCGGATTCAGAGGGGTCAACACCATCGCCGAGGTGGTCGGCTGCGAGGGCGGCCAGTTCGAGATGCACCACATCTTCGGGCGCCGCCAGCGCGGCGGGGCCATGGAGCTGTTCGGGCGCCCCCGCAACCACGAGCTGATCGAACGGCTCGAGGAGGGCGGACTCGACACCTCGGACTGGCCCGAGGGCTAGTGGGACGCTCGCAGCGTCTGCGAGCTGCCCTGCGGGCAGTCCCCGCACGCCGGGGGCTCCCTAGATGCTGACCGCGCTCGCCTTCGGCATCCTCGCGGCCGCCGGGATCGCGATGGTGATGTTCTCGGGCGTGCTCGGACAGCTGCAGCCCAAGAGGCGCAGCGGCTCCCAGGAGCGCAGCTCGTCCGCCGCGGCGCGCCGCGCTCAGCGTTCCACCAAGCCGCTGGCCCTGGTGCAGGTCGGGGTGGCGCTGGTGGGCGCCCTGGTGGGCTGGGTGGCGACGGGGCTGCTGGGGATGGTCGTGCTGCTCGGCGGCCTCGGCGCGCTGCTGCCGCCGTTCATGGCCGCCCCGCGCCGCCGCCGCCGCCAGACCCAGCAGGCGCTGGCCTGGTCGCAGTGGAGCCGCCAGCTCGCCGAGCAGGCCCGGTCGGGATCAGGACTCACCGACTCGCTGCGCGGCAGCGTGACGCACGCGCCCGAGGTGATCGCCCCCACGATCGCGCGCGTCGCCAACACCGCCGAGATGCGCGGCATCGAGGAGGCCTTCGAGGAGCTCGCGGCCTCCGGCAACGTGTGGGAGCCGGAGGTGGCCGCGGGACTGCGCATGGCGACCACGTCCGGCAGCGGAGTCGCCGAACCGCTCCTGGACCTGTGCGGGCGTATCTCCGACGTGGTCGACCTGCACCGGGCCAAGACCGAGGCGGTGGTGGCGCTGTGGACCCAGACGATCGCGCTGCTGTCGCTGGCCGGCGGGGTGGTCGGGATGATGTACCGCACCAACCCCGCCTACTTCGAGCCCTACCGCGAGGGCACCGGCCAGCTCGTGCTGGTGGGGCTCTCGGGCCTGCTGCTGCTGGTCACCGGGTTCCTGGTGTACCACTCGGTGGTCCGTGAGGAGAACTCCGTGCTGATACCTCCCCGCCGCCGCAACCGGGCCAAGGATCCGCTGTGAGCGCGGTCTCCGGGAGCGGATCGTGAGCCTGTTGATCGTGATCGTCGGCGTGGCGTTCTTCGTCGGCGTGGTGCTCGTGACCGTCGGCATCCTCAACCCGTCGCAGCGGGACCGGCCGCAGTCCGAGGTGACGCTCGGCGCGACGCTGCGAGACCTGCTGCCCACCATCAAGGAGGGCGAGGAGCAGAACCTGCGGCTCGCGGGCGTCACCCCCGAGGCCTACTCGGTGCAGCGCCTCGGCGGGCTCATCGGCGGGCTCGTCGCGGGAGTGCTCGGCTCGTTGCTCCTCGGACGCGGACTGCTCGGCACCGTCGTGCTGACCGCCGGGATGGGCGCGCTGGGGTGGTTCCTGCCGATGCTCGGCGTGCGCGACACCGCCAAGAAGGCGCGCCTGGAGGTCGATCAGGTCATCCGGGTCTGGATAGCGCTCGTGGCCCAGCAGATCTCCGCAGGCGTCGACCCCACCGTCGCCATGATCGAGGCCGCACGGGCCGGCAAGCGCCCCAGCTGGGGCCTGCTGCACCGGTTCCTGCTCGGCGCCTCCCAGGACGGCCGCCCCTCCTGGGAGGGCCTGCTGGACCTCGTGGACCGCTACGGCATCCACAGCCTCCAGCCGGTGGTGTCGGCTCTGGGCCTGGCCGCCGAGCGCGGCACCCGCATCTCGGACGCGGTGCTGGTGGCCGCGGAGAACCTGTGGAGCGAGACCATCGCACGCGACCGCGAGAAGGCCGCCAGCCGGGCCCAGATCATCGTGCTGCCCGCCACCGGCGTGGCTCTGGCGCTGGCCGGGATCCTCATCTACCCCCCCTTCACCTCGCTCACCGGAGGACCCGGGGTCGGCGGCGCCCCGTGACGGCCCGATGCGGCCGCAGCCGCGGCGGCGACCGCATCGACCGCGGCGACAGCGGCATCCTGACCCTGGAGTGGCTGATCATCTTCGCCGCCATCGCCAGCCTGGCCGCGGCCGCGTCGCTCATCGTCCAGCGGGTCGTGGACGACACCGCCGAACCGCCCCACGACCCGCTGCTGTGGATCGCGCAGGCAGAGGTCATGGCCGCCGAGGTCTCCGCCGAAGCCCAGAGGATCTACGACGGGCCGACGGTCTACACCGATGCCCTCCACGCTGCGTTCAAGGACAGCTGCGAGAGGGTCGTCACAGACAACTTCGACGCGGGCATCGGCCAAGGGGCCTTGAGTGACCCCAGAGATAGTGGCGCGCACGGGGTGGCACGGTGCATAGTGATTCCCGGACAGCTCGTCACGGGATAGCGGTGACCTCCGGGCCACTGTCGATGGGGTCTGCAGTGCTCTCCATGGCGCCTGCGGCGCGTCGGGGGCGTTCAGCAGACCGGGAGCCGGCCGGGGATCTCGGCGCTGCGGTCCGGGTCGCTCGGCGACGCCAGCACCGCGGGCCCTTGGGCCGCGGCGTAGACGCGGTCCCAGCGGTTGGGCCACAGCGCGGCCAGAGGCCCGAAGACCTCGCCCGACACCACCACCCGCACCCATCCCGTCTCGCCCTCGCCGGGCCTCGTCGGCATCGCCTCGCACCAGTCGCTGTGGACCTCCGCCACTCCCGGACTCCACCAGTGCCAGCCCTCACCGGAGGCGGCCACCCGAGCGACGGCGTCGCGGGCGGCCTCAGCCATCTCCCGGACCTCAGGATGCGGCGCGGCGCCGGTGTAGAGCATCGTCGGATCGTCGGGGTCGGTCAGGAAGTCGGATCCGGCCGAGGAGCGCCAGGCCGAGCGCAGGCCCTCCGACGCCGCGAACTCGGCCTCGGCCCGCGCGTTGGTGACTATGAAGGCGTGCAGCAACAGCACCAGGCTGGCCGTGAGCAGCACAGGCCACACCAGCATCACGACCAGCGACTCGCCGCGGTCGCCGCGGCGACGGCCGGCAGCCCGGCCCTCGAAAGCATCCGCGGGCCGGTCCGCTCGCCTCCTGGCTCGGGCTCCGGACACTCCCGCGAGGCTACCGCGCCTGGCGGGGGGCGTGTCCGCCGGAGACGGCGATGACAGCGCAGCGTCCGGCGTGTCCGCTCAGACGACGACGCGGCGACCACGGCGGCGCGGTGAGTCTGTGGGTGGTGCTCATGTGCCCGGTGGCGGCCTTCGCGGCGGTGGTGGCCACCGCAGGGCCCCAGCGCCTGACCGCCGAGACCACCCTGCAGGACGCGGCCGACGACCTGGCCGTCTTCGCTGTGGCCTGGCGCGACGGCACCGGCGCCCCCAGCGAACTGCCCGTATTCCCGCCCGACTGCGACTTGTTGACCCCGCAGGAAAGACAGGAGGTGTCGACGCTCTTCGACGACCTGCCCGCCGGGGACGCGGCGCCGGATGCTCAACTGCAGCTGCGCATCCATAATCTGTTCGAAGCAGTGAACGGGCGGGTGGGGCCAGCGGTGGCAGAAACCGAGCCCCAGACCCAGAACCAACTCAGATCATGGAGCGATCGGCTCGACGAATGGGAGGGAGTCTGCGGTCTGCTCGCCGACTCGCTGACACGCGACCTCGGTCAGCAGGGCATCGACATCGGTTCGCTCACGGGCTTCTACAGCACGTCGCTGCGCACGGCCCGACTGGGCACCTCCGCAGACACGCATCCGGGGCCGCCATGCCAGATCACGAGGCTCGGGGTGTCGGGCACAATGCTGGTGGTGCGCGACGCCGTGCATGTGGCGCTGGTCGCCGACTGGCAGGCCGGGGGCTGGGCCGTGTCGCAGGTGTGGCCCGACGGCGTCACCATGGCCGCCGAGTCGGTGGGGCGCTACAGCGAGTTCGACGATGCCGGCCTGCCCGACGAATGCGGCGACGGGCGCTTCGACATCCACGACAGCCAGGGACGGCCGGTATGGCCGAGCGTCAACGCCTGGTCCGGGACCTCGCGGGAACTGGTGCAGTTGGTGCAGCGCTTCCCGCTGTCGGGCTGAGCGCACCAGCATGGCCCGCGGCATCCGCTCCGACCCCGCGGCCCGGCCCGATGGCGGGCGCCGCCGCGGGCAGTCGGGCACCGCGTCGCTCGAGCTGATGCTGGTGGTGCCGGTGCTGGTGCTGCTGGCGGTGTTCGTGCTCTGGGCTGGTCGAGTCGGGCGGGCCAGGCTCATCGCCGACCTGGCCGCGAGCGAGGCGGCCACCGCGGCGGCGCTGTGCTGCGAGGACGGCGCCGCCGGCGCGGCGGCCCGCGAGGCGCTGGTGGAGGATCTGCTGGAAGCACGGCCCTCGCTGGAGTTCTTCTGCATCGGCGGGGTGAATCCCGCCGCCGCCTCCGACTCGGGTGGACCCGATGAGTTCGTGCAGGAGAGATGGCTGAAGTTCTTGGACGGACGCCCCGACCGAGTGGCCGAGGGCATGGGTGTGGTGGTCGTGCAGTTCGAGTGCGAGACCGACGGGGCGCTGGTCCCGCTGCAGGGCGTGTTGCCGATGATCTCCGTCCACGGCCAGGCAGCCGAGGTGGTCGTAGTCGGCGAGTGGCCGGATCCCCCGCCGGATCCCCCGTAACGGCCTGCGACGCCGGGCCTTGACCCCTTGTGGGCACCGGCGCGGACGTGCCTGCTAGCGCTCCACTTCGGCGTCGAAGAACCACATGCGGAACCTGGCCCTGAGTTCGCTGCTGTCCTCGTCGTAGGACCAGGCGCCGACATAGACGTCGGGTCGGGCGTCGAGTCCGTGCACCCATCTCCTCACAGCCTCGATGTTGATGTCGGGGGCGTCTGCGCCCGCGTCTCCACCCCCGCCTCCTGGTCCAGTAGGGCCTCCGCCCTCGCCCTCGTCCTCGTCAGCCGGTTCGAGGACGAGGAAGATGTCGCGGATGTGGAACCCGAGCATCCCCGGGACCGGCCGCGGCTGCCCGTACTGGATCTGCGCCTGCTCGAAGCCGCCCGGCGGCGGCGGGTCGGACAGCATCTCATCCCACACGAGTTTGTGGTCGTCCCACCGGTGCCGGGCCTGGGCGGCGCCGCCGCCGAACGGGTCGAGGGCCGTCGAGATGTCGTACAGGTTCCGGGTGGCGGTCTCGAAGGTCGCCAGGTACGCCTCCAGCATCGCGCGGGTCGCGAGGCCGACGCGCGTGAGCGGGCCGTAGCGCGTCTCGAGCAAGCGGTGGGCGCCCGCCGCACGGGCGTGCGCCTCGTTGAGGTCGTTGGCCCACCAGGCCAGTTCGGCGCCGGCGATCTCGCCGACGATCTCCTCGACGATCCCGATGGCCTCGTCGGCGTCGCAAGGCTCGGGATCGGTGCCTGGCTCGGGGTCGGCGCCTGGCTCGGCGTCGGAGTCCCGGCATGACTCGGTGAGCAGGTCGAGAGCATCCCGGCGCAGCAGCTGGCGGGTCTCGGCGAGCAGGAACTCGATCCTTCCGGCGATCGGCGGGACCTCGACCGCGGGGGTGTCGGCAGGCGGGAGCGTCACGACGGGCGGGACCTGGATGGTCGGGAGCTCGACGGTCGTCGCGGGCTGCGCGTTGACTCCGATGGGGTCGGGGAGACCGTCGGTCCGCTGGTCGTCGTCACCGGACGACGGCTGCAGGAAACCGTCGTCGCCGAGTCCCGCAAGACTGTTGTCGAGCCCCAGGGTGCTGTCGTCGAGTCCGGGGACGCCTGAGCCGAGCCCCGTGGTGCTGTCGCCGAGTCCCGCAAGACTGTTGTCGAGCCCCAGGGT
>LXNI01001920.1_pt1 | contig 15957 bp, 14 predicted proteins | sample 809091 | NCBI WGS metagenome assembly LXNI01 (sample SAMN04870527, study PRJNA318959) | sponge metagenome | biome: 01000161; feature: marine sponge reef; material: water | host: Sarcotragus foetidus | place: Greece: Milos, Mediterranean Sea | collected 2013-05-29 | depth 5-7 m | reverse complement strand
TGGCGGCCCCGGAACTCGCCTATATCCTCGGCGATGCAACGCCCCGGCTGCTGATCGTGGACGCCGACCACATCGACCTCGCGCGCGAGGCGGCGGCGGGCCGCCCGGAAACCGCTGTTATTCCCGTGGACAGGATCGCCCGCGATGCGGCAACGGCGCCGGGCGAAGACCGCAACGCGCATGCCGGACCGGCGAGCCCCTGCCTGCTGGTCTATAGCTCGGGCACCACCGGCCATCCCAAGGGCGCGGTGCTCGACCAGCGGGCGATCCAGATCAACGCCCTCAACTGCGCCCACTATGCCGGGCTGACCGATGCCGATCGCGTGTTGACGGTGCTGCCGATGTTCCATGTCGGCGGGCTCAACATCCTCAACTCGCCCGCCTTCTATGTCGGTGGGACGGTCATCCTGCACCGCCGTTTCGATGCGGGCGCAACGCTCCGCGCCATCGTCGAGGAGCGCCCGACGCAGCTCGTCCTGGTCCCGGCGACCATCCAGGCGGCGATCGACCATCCGGACTGGGCGGAAGCGGACCTTTCCAGCCTCCGGATACTCACGACCGGCTCCTCCATTGTGCCGCTGCACCTGATCGACGCGGTGCAGGCGCGCGGCGTGCCCGTATGCCAGATCTACGGGCTGACGGAGACGGCGCCGATCTCGATCTACCAGAAGCCGGGCGAGGCCGTGCGCAAGCCGCGCTCAACCGGGAAATGCGGGCTTCACTGCGAGATGAAGATCGCCGACGACGACGGCAAGGAGGTCCCGGCCGGCGTCCCCGGGGAAATCCTGATCCGCGGCGGCAATGTCCTTCGCGAATACTGGAACAACGAAGCGGAGACGCGCCGGGCGCTCCGGGGCGGCTGGTTCCATACCGGCGATATCGCCTGGCGCGACGACGAGGGCGACGTGTTCGTCATCGACCGCAAGACGGACATCATGATCTCGGGCGGGGAGAACATCTACCCGGCGGAGATCGAGCAGCTTGTCCACCGGATGGAGGACATTGCCGACGTGGCCGTGGTCGGACGCGCCGACGCGCGGTGGGGCGAGGTGCCAGTCGCCGTTGTCGTCCCTGTCCCGGGCGCAAGGATCGCGGCATCGGACTTCCTCGCCCGCTTCGAGGGCCGGCTTGCCCGCTTCAAGCACCCGAAAGACGTGCTGTTCCTCGATGCGCTCCCGAAGAACGCGATGGGCAAGACGCGGAAGCACGAATTGCGGGAGGCTGTGAAGGCGGCCCATCCCGACAGTCCCTGATTCGAGCCCGCGCCGACGCCGGATTTAGCCTTCCGCGCGCTGAAGGACGAAGAAGGTGTAGCCCGCCTCGTCGGCGAAGCGCTGCATGATGTCGATCTCCCTTCGAACATCTTCGAGGACTTTTCGGAGGCCGGTGTCGGCGCGCGCCGCAAGCCCGGCCACCCGCGCCGCCAGCGGGACATAGTAGGCGTCATGCGCTTCCTTCGGCATGCGGAAGCTGGCGACCGTCCGATAGCCGGCAGCCTCCGCACGGGACCGAATCGCCGCTTCCGAGGCGATGTCCGGATATTCCGCCGCCCAGAACGCGACGGCCTCCTGCGAAGGATCGCCGGTCCACCAGACGAGGTCGCTGAAGGCGACCGAGCCGCCCGGGCGAAGCCAGGGACGCCACATGGCGAGCGCCCGCTCCTGACCGATTACATAGATGGAGCCCTCGGCCCAGATGAGGTCGATGCTTCCCTTGACGACATCGGCCTCCTCCATCTTTCCGCATACCGTATGGACGCGGTCCGCAAGGCCTCCCGCGCGAGCTTGCCGGGCCATTTGCTCGACGAAGGGCGCATGGATCTCGACGGCCGTAATCCGCGCGCCTGGAAGCGTCCGGGCGAGCGTGAAGGTCGTGCGGCCGCGCCCCGCACCCATGTCGAGCGCGTGGCGAACCCGGTCGCGGCCCGGAACCGCCTCGAGCGCGCGCAATGTGGACGCGTCACTGCCGGGCGCGCCCTGGGGCAGCGGCCCGAACACCTCATAGATAGACTCATCCATGACCTGCCCGCCGATCCCGACCGGCAAGGTGTGCGAACGCCCCGCCCGTCACGCGGTGGAGCCGCCATCCACCGCCAGCGTTGTCGCCGTTATGAAAGAAGCCTCGTCGGAAAGCAGGAAGAGCGCCGCATTGGCGATCTCCTCCGGCCGGCCCGGCCGTCCCATGGGCAAGGCGCCGCCATGCCGCGCGATCAGCGCCTCCTTGTCGAGGCCGTGCGTCGATTGCTGGTCCGGGCGCGCCACGAAGACCCGCAGCATCGGCGTGTCGATGGGACCCGGGCAGATCGCGTTCGCGCGGATATTCTCCTTCGCGAGCCGCTTGCCGAGCGCCTTCACAAAGCCGACCACCCCATGCTTCACCGCGGAATAGACCGGGCTGAACTGCGAGCCCTGCAGGCCGGAGGTCGAGGCGGTATAGAGCAGCGCCCCGCCGCCGCGCGCGCGCATTTCCGGTATCGCCGCCTCGGTGGTGACGAGCACGGTGCGCATGTTGAGCGCAACGGCCGTGTCGAAATCCTTCATCTCGATGCCCTCGACCGAGGCCGGGCCCGGATGGCCGACATGGTTCCAGACAAAATCGACGCCGCCGAGCGCATTGGCCGCCTCGCGCACGATCCGCCGGCTGTCTTCGTCCCGCATGAGGTCGGCGGGAATCCCGACCGCGCGCCCGCCGGCCGCTTCGATCTCACCGACCACCGCTGCGACGGCATCCGCGTCGATATCCACGACCGCGACACCCGCGCCCTCTTGCGCGAACCGGATGGCTCCCGCACGGCCCATGCCGGAGCCCGCCGCTGTCACGATCCCGCATTTGTCCTTCATTCGCATGGTCTCGTTTACCCTCCGAAAGACCGCATTCTTTCCATCGCAAGCGCCGCTTCCTCGACGATGCGCCTGACGACCTCGCCCGCCGGCGCGACCTCGCCGATCATGCCGCAGCTTTGTCCGGCCGGCAGCACGCCCGCCTCCACATCGCCCTCGATCCGCCCGCGTTCGGACGCCGGATGGCCGACCTCCATCGCCTGGACCGGGAAGGGCCTGATCTCCGCCTCGCGCCCGGCCCAGCTCCGCGTGAAGCCATTGTCGATCAGCCGGCAGGGCTTGCCGCTATGGGCGCGCGTCACCACCGTGCCGGCCACGTCGGTATCGGCGATACGGCGCTTGTAATTGTCATGGCTGCGGCTCTCGGCCGTCGCGATGAAGCGAGTGCCCATCCACACGCCCTGGGCGCCGAAGGCGAGCGCTGCTGCAAGCCCGCGCCCGTCCGCAAGCCCGCCGCCGGCCAGCACCGGCACGTCCACCGCGTCCACCACGGCGGGCACGAGCGCCGCCGTGCCGATGCGCCCGACATGGCCGCCGCCATCCATGCCAGAGGCGATGACCGCATCCACACCGTCCGCAACCGCCTTCTCGGCATGGCGCACCGCGCCCACCACAGACATGACGAAAATGCCGCGCTCATGCGCCGCCGGCACGACCGCCGCCGGGCTGCCGAGGCCGGAGACCAGCACCGGCGCCCGCTCCTCCAGCACGGCCTCGACCATGCCCTGCACCGTGTCGGTGTAGCGGGCGACCCGCTCGCCCTCGGCCCGCACGGTCGCGAACAGGATATCGACGCCGAAGGGCTTGTCGGTCAGCGCCCGCACCCGGCGGATCTCGGCGCGCAATTGCTCGCCGTCCATGTTCGAGCCGGCGCCGATAACACCGAGGCCGCCGGCCTCCGACACGGCCGCCGCCAGGTCCGCGCGCGCGACCCAGCCCATGCCCGCCTGGAACACCGGATGCTCGATCCCGAGCCGTTCGCAGATCGGGGTCCTGATGCGCGCCATCGTTCTAAGCCCTCCGTTCCCTTGCATAGACGCCGCCGCGCGGCCCCGTGTTCAGCCGGTCGGCGAAGGCCGGCGCCAGCGGCCGGCCGTTCGGAATGTTCATCCACAGCCTGAGCAGCAGGCGGCGGCGCTCCGGGTCGTCGTTGTCCCGGTATCCGGCCCGCCCATGCAGGATGGCGTGGTTGTTGAGCCACTGGATATCGCCCGGGCGGAAGTCCATGTCGAGGCGGAAGCGCGGGTCGAGCGCGAGGCGCTCCACCGTCTCCACCGCTTCAAGCTCCTCACCGGAGAGGCTGCGCCCCAGCTTGTGCTGCCCGTCCTCGATCTGCTTGCGGTTGAACCGGCAGGAGAGCCGACCCGCATACCAGGAGAACACCGGGATGCGCGCCCGCGTCACCTCGTCGGCCGCGCCCGTCGGCCCCTTGCCGGCAAGGTCGATGCGGAAGCCGGCCGCGAGCGCATCGACCAGATGCGGCCGGGTCGCGAGGATTTCGTTGTAGATCGCGCCCGAAGACGCGATCAGGCTTTCGCCGCCTTCCGCGGCCGGATGGATGCAGAGCAGCCCCACCACATCGGCCGTGTCGCAATGCGGGCCGATCTCGGCATTGGTCGTGTGGCCGCGCACATTGTTGTCGGCGTAGTCGAGGCCCCTGTCATAGACCTCGCCGATCAACGCCCCGGTCGAGTTCTGGGAGATCGTCCGCCCCATATGCTGGGCGAGTCCCCAATAGACGTCCCGGAGCGCCCGCGGCTCCAGCTCCAGCCGGTCGAGGCCGCGCATCATCACGAAGCCGCGCCCGTTCTCCAGCTCGTCCACGACGGCCGCCAGGCGCGGACCGAGCACCGGCAGCGGGAAGTCCGCCTTGCCGAAGCCCGGCGCGCCGAAGCGTCGCGGCAGCGCGGCCCGGATCTCCGCAAGCTCCTCATCCGAGAACACCCGGATCCAGTCGTCGCGTCCGGCGATATCGGCGCGCCGCCAAACGCTCGGATGGTCGAGCGGCCTTGTGAGCATCATGGCCCGGCCTGCGAGGCAATGCCCGCCGCGAGCAGCGCGTCGATCTCGTCCACGCCGAAACCCGCCTCCGCCAGCAGCGCGCGCGAATGCTCGCCGAGCCGGGGCGCGGGCGCCGAGGGCGCGGGCGTCTTGCCGTCGAAGGCATAGGGCGTTCCATGCACCTTGACGCTCTCGCCCGGCCGCCCCGGGTCCGGGATGGCCGAAACGAAGCCGCGTTCGGCGATGCAGGCCTCCGCCAGCGCCTCCGGCACGGTGCGCACCTTGCCGGTCGGCACGCCCGCCTCGTTCAGCACCCGCTCCCAATGCGCAGCGTCCTGCCGCCTGAGGCAGTCGGCGATGGCGCGCCGCACATGGCTGAGGTCCGCCGCCGGGTCCCGCCATGCGATCGGGTCCGACGCCGCCTCGAGCCCCTCCAGCCCGAGCGCCCCGCAGAGGCCGCGGAACTGCGCCTCGGTATTCGCGGTCAACACCACCGGCGCATCGGCCGTCTCATAGGTGCCCGAGGCCGGCGAGCCGGAGAAGGCTGTATTGCCGATGCGCGCCGGCAGCCGGCCGGTGCCGAGAAAGCCATGGACGGGTGTTGCCATCATGGCGAGCGTCGCCGCGGTCATCGACACATCGACATGCCGGCCCCGGCCCGTCGCATTCCGCTCGATCAGCGCCACGCAGACCGCTGTGAACGCCGCATAGCCCGCCGCCGTGTCGGCCATCGGGAAGCCGATCTTGATCGGCGGGTCGCCCTCCCCGCCCTGGGTCCACATCGCGCCCGCCACGCCCTGCACGATATGGTCATAGGCCGGCCGCCAGGCCCAGTCCGGGTGGCGGCCATAGCCGGAGAGCGAGCAATAGACCGCGCGGGGGTTGGCCTCGCGCACATGGTCGGCCCCGAGCCCCAGCCGCTCCATCACGCCGGGGCGAAAGTTCTCCGCCACCACATCGGCCCCGGCGACCAGGCGCAGCGCGGCATCGCGCCCCTCCGGCCGCTTCAGGTCCAGCGCCAGCGAGCGCTTGCCGGCGTTGATGGCGAGGAACGCCGTGCCCAGCCCGTCCCCGGCGCGGTCCGGCTCGCCGCCCATGCGCCTGAGCTGGTCGCCGCGCCCCGGCGGCTCGACCTTCACGACATCCGCGCCCAGCATCGCCAGCTGGAAGGTGGCGAGCGGGCCCGCAATGACATGTGTGAAATCGATGACCCTGAGGCCGTCGAAAGGCAGTCGTTCCGTCACCCAGGACCCCCGCATCCGTGCCGCATTGCCGGGACTTTACCCCGGACCGGCACCCCTGCCCACTTGCGCGGCGCCGAAACCACCAAACCACCGCACCGCAGGTCCCGAGAGTGTCAGGATATGTCATGCGATGTCATGGTCTGTCATGTTTCTCATGCGCGAGGCTCATATCTGATGGCTTGCTTGGGCATATGGCGCCGCCATTCCTCGATTGCGTTTGCGCGCGCCGCCCGGACGGCGCCGCCTTGCTCACCTATCTGGTTATCGATATCCCGGTTGCAAGGCCGATTCAGGAATTATTTCATGCTCTTTTTGTCACCCCGCCCCGCCGGCACAGACCGGTTACGCGGGCAACGGTTTTCGCGGCGGCTTTGGCTTCCGGGCGGCCGGGCCGGGCCATGGCGACGTCTCGAGGCGGAGCGCGGGCGTCTTCCGCCGCGATTTGACAGCATGTCCTGTTTTGGGCCTAACTACTGTAGCGAGGTGGGGATTGGCACCCGTCGCCGTTGTGCGCCTGGCGCGCGACTTATGCGCACGATACCGACACAATAGGGAAACCGGAATGAGAACCAAATCGACAATCGCCGCGGGGGTGGCTCTGTTCGTCGGACTCGGCGTGTCCGGCGTGGCTGCGGGCGCCGAGCAGTGGAGCATGGCCACGCCCTGGGGCGGCGGGCCGCTGCTCGAGTACAACGCCAAGGGCATCGCCAAGGAGATCGAGTTCCTCACCAATGGCGAGATCAAGGTCGAGGTGTTCCCGGGCGGCACGCTCGGCAAGGCGCTCAAGGTGACCGATACGGTGAGCAAGGGCGTGGCGCAGATCAGCCATAACTGGGCCGGCTACGACTGGGGCGTCGACCGGACCGGCGTGCTGTTCGGCGGCTTCGCCGGCACCATGGAACACGAGAAGATGATCCACTGGATGTTCCGCGGCGGCGGCGCCGACCTGCTGATGGAATGGCGCCTGGACAAGTTCAACGTCGCCTCCATTCCTTGCGGCTCCGCGCCTCCCGAGGTGTTCATGCACAGTCACAAGCGTGTGGCCTCGCTGGCCGACTACGAGGGCATGAAGGTGCGCACTTCCGGCGCCTGGGCCGAGATCGCGCAGACGCTCGGCGCGTCCACGGTCATCCTGCCCGGCGCCGAGGTCTATCCGGCGCTCGAGCGCAAGGTGGTGGACGGCATCGAGTGGGGCACGCCGTGGATGAACGAATCGGCCGGCTATGAGAAGATCGCCAAATATATCGTCGTGCCCGGCATTCATCAGCCGACCGCGTTCCACGAGTGCCAGATCAACAAGGCCGCCTGGGATGGGCTCTCCGACCGTAACAAGACACTGCTTCAGCGGGCGGGTGAGCGCATGACGTTCAACTTCTGGATGGAAATCGGTCACCAGGACGCGCCGTCCTTCCAGAACTTCCTGAAGGGCGGCAATGAGGTCGTGGATCTCGATGCGGACTTCATCGCCAAGGCGAAGATCGCCACGGACGAGTGGGCCGCCAAGCAGGCCAGCGAGAACGAGTGGTTCGCGCGCGTCTGGCAGAGCCAGCAGGACTACGCCGCGACCTGGTCCGAGGCGCACCGCTACCGCTAGCGTCAGCCCGGCGGGCGGGCCGCCCAAGCCCGCCCGATACCCGCATGCGGCGGCCCCGGCCGCCGCGTTCGGGACCCCAAGCTCAGCCCGCCTCAGCGATGAGGAATGACACGCCATGCTTGCCCTCATCGGAGGAATAGAGCGCCTCTCCCGATGGCTCGGCGTGGTCGGCGCCTGGGTCATGGCGCCGCTCATCCTGTCCATGGTCTATGAGGTGCTGGCGCGCCACCTGTTCAACGCGCCGACCTTCTGGGCCTATGAGGTGGGCTACATGCTCGCAGGCACCTGCTATCTGTGCGGCATGGCCTATTGCATGAAGGTGCGCGGCCACATCCGCGTTGACTTCATCTACGACAATATCGGGCCGAAGGGCCGGGCGGCCGTGGATGTCTGCGGCTTCGTGTTCCTGATGCTGCCGGGCGCGATCTGGGTCACCTTCGGCCTTTACGAATACGCCATGGAGGCATTCGTGAGCGGCGAGGTTTCCGGCGAGTCCGCCTGGAACCCGGTGATCTGGCCGTTCAGAACGGTCTGGGCCGTCGCCTTCGCGGTACTGTGCCTGCAGGCGTTCGTCGAGCTCGTCAGGGCGGCGCGCGTGCTGCTCGGCCGGGCCGAGGAGGAAGGCTACGAGCCGCATGGAGCCGCGCCATGACGCTTGGCATCGGCCTCATGATGTTCCCGGCCCTGATGGCAGCCATCTTCATGGGCTTCCCGGTGGCGTGGTCGCTGATGGGTATCGCCGTCATCTTCGGCTACTACCGCTTCGGCGACGCGCTCGTCTATCAGCTCGTGGCGAAGGTCGATGACGTCGCCTCCTATTATGTGCTGGCGGCCGTGCCGCTATTCGTCTTCATGGGGGTGATGCTGGAGCGCTCCGGCATCGCCGAGCGCCTGTTCGAGGCCATTCACCTGTGGACCCGCCGGCTGCCGGGCGGCCTGGCGGTCGGCACCGTGCTGTTATGCGTGGTGTTCGCCGCGGCAAGCGGCGTTGTAGGGGCGACCGAGTCGGTGGTCGGCCTGCTCGCCATCCCGATCATGCTGCGCTACGCCTATGACAAGGGCCTCATCTCCGGCACGATCTGCGCGGGCGGCTCGCTCGGCACCATCATCCCGCCATCGGTTGTGGTGGTCATACTCGGCCCGGTGGCCGATGTGTCGGTGGGCGACCTGTTCGTCGGCATGCTGTTCCCGGGCCTGCTGCTGGCGCTGTCCTATGTGATCTACATCCTGGTGCGGTGCATGCTGAAGCCGGGGGACGGGCCGCGCCTGCCGCCGAGCGACGACGACCCGCCCATGGCCCAGCGCATCTACATCACCGCAACGGCCATGGTGCCGCCGCTGGTGCTCATCTTCTCCGTGCTCGGCACGATCATGCTGGGCTGGGCAACGCCGACCGAAGCGGCGGCGATGGGCGCCATCGGCACTGTCATCCTGACCGTCATCTATGGCCGGTTCACTGTCGCCACCCTGCACGCCGCGTTCATGAAGACGCTGCAGATCACCGCCATGATCCTGACCATCCTGCTCGGCGGGACCATGTTCGCCGGCGTGTTCGTCGCGCTTGGCGGGATCAGCGCCGTGGAAGGCTTGCTGGCGGCGGCGGACCTCTCCGCGACCGCGACCATCTTCATCCTGCTGTTCATCGCCTTCATCGCCGGCTTCGTGCTCGACCTGATCTCCATCGTGCTGATCATCATTCCGGTGGCGGTCGCGGTGCTGCGCAAGATGGGCGTCGATGACGTCTGGTTCTGCATCATGTTCCTGATCGTCATCCAGACCAGCTATCTGACGCCGCCAATGGCGCCTGCGATCTTCTATCTGCGCGGCATCAGCCCGCCGGAGATCAGGCTGGCGGACATGTATCGCGGCGTGATCCCGTTCATCCTCCTGGAACTGGTGGTGCTGGCGCTGGTGTACTGGTTCCCGGGGCTGGCGCTATGGCTGCCAAGCGTGGTGTTCCGGACGTTTTAGGGTCCGGCTGTCCCTCGATATCCGGGCAGGTCAATCCCGGCAGTCGTCGGCAAGCCGAGACGCTGTCCTGCGGCAATGAACGATTTGTCCAAGCTGTAGATGGCATTCGCGCCGGAGTTTCCCGCTATCGCCAGATGCAGCGCGTCGCCGGGCGTCAATCCAGTCTCGAAATAGTCGATATATTCCTTGGCGCGGTCAAAATCACGGCGATTCGGCAACAGGACCGCAAAAGATGCAGCGACCATATGTTCAAATTTCAAACTGGCGTTGCGCGCTGCATTAGACGGGTTCCTCTTCGCGGTATTCTTCCGGCCAGAGCGTCCTGACCACCGGGCTCGACCGCGAGAAGGCCATGCAGGAATCGAGGCCCGGGCCGCCCCTCATGCTGTCCGCCTCGCTCATCCCGGCCTGGCGGCGTTGATGCTCGCGCCAGGGGCCGAGCGTCTGGTATGCGCTGGTGCCGAGCGGATAGAGCAACTCCAATATGTGGGTGCAGCCGGCGGTCCTGCCGTAACGCTCCTTGACCCGGCGCATCCAGCCGGGGCCGATACGCAGCCCGACAAGACGGGAGAAATTGCCCGCGGCGTTCCGGCAGACGGCATAGGGGCTCTCCAGCGTCTCGGCCTCGGCGGCGCGGATTGTCAGGCGGTCGTCCAGGGTGAGCCGCACCCGCATTCTGTGCACCGGCGCGCCCGGTTCGATTTGCCCGCGCCAGTGGTTCTCGAAGGCATAGGTCTTGGTATCGACGAGTTCGGCCTCAAGGTCCCAGAGCCCGTCCTCGCGCAGGAAGCCCTCGCAGCGGACCTCGCGGTTGTGAAGGCGGCGGCGGGGCGCGGGCGGGGAGAGCGGCAAGGGCGTTTCCTTCGCAGGACGACCGGAATGGCGGGGATAAGCCAGGGCCCCCGCTCAGGCGAGCCGGCCGTGGCAATGCTTGTATTTCTTGCCGGACCCGCAGGGGCAGGGCGCGTTGCGGGCGACCTTGCCCCAGCTGGACGGATCGCCCGGATTGGCCCGCGCGGCTATCCGCCGCGAGGGCCGGGCGGCCTGCGCCGCCGCGCCATTGCCGGCGAAGGCAGGCTCCGGCTCGTCATGCATCTCGCGCCTCTCGCCCCCGTCCTCCGAGCGCGGCATCAGGTCGCTGGCAGGAGTTTCCAGCTGCACCTCGAGATGGGCGAGGGTTCCGGTCACCGCCTCGCGCAGCCGGGCCAGCATGGCGTCGAACAGCTCGAAGGCTTCCTGCTTGTATTCGTTCAGCGGGTCCTTCTGGGCGTAGGCGCGCAGTCCGATGCCCTGGCGCAGATGGTCCAGCTGGAGCAGATGCTCCTTCCAGATCTGGTCGAGAAGCTGGAGCAGCACGCTCTTCTCCGCCTGGCGCATGATGTCCGCGCCCCATTTCGCGGCCTTCTCCGCCATGCGCCGGTCGAGCGTGGTGAGAATGCGCCGGGAGATCTCCTCGTCTGCAATGCCTTCCTCGGCGGCCCATTCGCGAGCCGGAAAATCGATGGACAACACACGGCGCAGCTCGTCCTCCAGGCTCTGGGCATCCCATTGCTCCGGCAGCGCCTTCTCCGGAATGTAGCGCTCGACGAGGTCCTCGACGATCTGGTGGCGCATGTCCACCACCTCGTTATGGACATCCTCCACCTGCATCAGGTCGCGACGCTGCTCGTAAACGACCTTGCGCTGGTCGTTCATCACATCGTCGAATTTCAGCAGATTCTTGCGAATCTCGAAATTGCGCGCCTCGACCTTCTGCTGCGCCTTTTCCAGCGCCTTGTTGATCCAGGTGTGGACGATGGCCTCGCCTTCCTCAAGGCCCAACCGGCGCAGCATGCCGTCCATGCGCTCCGAGCCGAAAATGCGCATCAGGTCGTCTTCGAGCGAGACGAAGAATTTGGAGGCGCCGGGGTCGCCCTGCCGGCCGGAGCGCCCGCGGAGCTGGTTGTCGATCCGCCGGCTTTCATGGCGCTCGGTGGCGAGCACATAGAGGCCGCCGGCCTCGATCACCACCTGCCTGTCCTCGGCGACCTGCGCCAGAATCGCGGCTTCCCGCTCCTCGCCCTCGGCGCGGATCAACATCTCCGCATTGCCGCCGAGCTGGATGTCGGTGCCGCGCCCGGCCATGTTGGTGGCGATCGTCACCGCGGCCGGCTTGCCCGCCTGCGCGATGATCGCCGCCTCCTGCTCGTGATAGCGCGCGTTCAGGATCTGGTGGGTGATCTTCTCGCGCTTGAGCCGCTGGCCGAGCTCCTCCGACTTCTCGATGGAGACCGTGCCGACCAGCACGGGCTGGCGGCGCGCCACGCAATCGCGGATCTGGGCCAGTATGGCGTCGCTCTTCTCCCGCGCCGTGCGATAGACCTCATCGTCATGGTCGCTGCGCACCGTCGGCAGGTTGGTGGGGATTTCTATCGCTTCCAGCCCGTAGATCTCCGCGAATTCGCCCGCCTCGGTGATCGCCGTGCCGGTCATGCCGGCGAGCTTGTCGTAGAGGCGGAAGTAGTTCTGGAAGGTGATCTGGGCGAGCGTCTGGTTCTCGAGCTGGACCGGGACGCCTTCCTTGGCCTCCAGCGCCTGGTGCAGACCCTCGGAGTAGCGCCGGCCTTCCATAGCGCGGCCGGTGAACTCGTCGATGATGACCACCTTGCCGTCGCGGACCATGTAATCGACATCGCGCTCGAACAGGGTGTGGGCGCGCAGCGACTGGTTCATATGGTGCAGCAAGGAGATGTTGTGAATGTCGTAGAGGCTCCCTTCCGTGAGGAGCCCGTGCTTGCGCAACAGCGCCTCGCTGTGCTCCTGGCCCGCCTCGTTCAGGGAGACGCTGCGCTGCTTCTCATCCTTTTCGTAGTGCTCGGGCCGGACCTCCGCCATCAATCCGTCGCAGCGCACATAGAGTTCCGACGACTGCTCGGCGGCGCCGGAAATGATGAGCGGCGTGCGCGCCTCGTCGATCAGGATCGAGTCCACCTCGTCCACGATGGCGTAGGCGAAGCCGCGCTGGACCATTTCGTCCAGCGCGAATTTCATGTTGTCGCGCAGATAGTCGAAGCCGAGCTCGTTATTGGTCCCGTAGGTGACATCGGCGGCGTATTGCCGGCGTCGCTCGCTGTCCGGCAGCCCGTGGGTGATGCAGCCGACGGTGAGGCCGAGGAACTCGTAGATGCGGCCCATCCACTCGGCGTCGCGGCTGGCGAGATAGTCGTTGACCGTGACGACATGGACGCCCCCGCCGGCAAGCGCGTTCAGATAGACGGGCAGCGTCGCCGCCAGCGTCTTGCCCTCGCCGGTCTTCATTTCGGCGATCATGCCCTGGTGGAGCACCATGCCGCCCAGGAGCTGGACATCGAAATGGCGCTGGCCGAGCGTGCGCTTGGACGCCTCGCGCACGGTCGCGAACGCCTCGATGAGCAGGTCGTCCAGCTCGGCGCCGCCGCTTATCCGCTCGCGGAATTCGTCGGTGCGCGCCCTCAGCGCACTGTCCGACAACGCCTCCAGCTCGGGTTCGAGCGCATTGATCGCCGCGACTTCGGGCCGCAGGCGTTTCACGAAGCGGTCGTTATGAGTGCCGAACAGGCGCTTGGCGACGACGCCGAGCATGAAGCGTTCCCCGAAAGATCGCAGGCCGGCGCGCAGGCGCCCCGCCCCTGAAGCGCGAATTAGAAACGCGGCCCGTTGCTGTCAACGGGCCGCGGCGACGGGCGGCGCGCCGCCCGTCAAACGAATTGGATATTGTCGGCGGCGAATTTGCCCTTGCGCGGGTCCCGCCGCAGTTCAAAGCTGACCCGCTGGCCTTCGGCCGGGGCGTCGAGGCCGGCGCGCTGCACTGCCGAAATATGGACGAAGACATCCGCCCCGCCCTCGTCGGGTTCGATAAACCCGTATCCTTTGGTTGTGTTGAACCACTTCACGGTACCGGTAGCCATATCGAATTCGCACTCCTCAGTCGCGGCACGTCGTTTCTTTTCGGGTATTTGTTGAACGTCACGCGACGTGGTCGCGACGCAATCCACTTTGCCATTTCGGCAGACTATACCACCTTTGCGTCCATCAGCGCACGGATATCGCGCAGCTCTTCGAGAATGCCCCGCAAGTGCGGTTCCGGCGCATCGCGGCCGGACAGCGCCCGGCGCGCGCCCTCGATGGTGAAACGGCGCTCATGCAGCAACTCGCGGATGGCGAGGATCGTCTCGACGTCCTCGGGCCGGTAATAGCGCCGCCCGCCCGCTCGCTTCATCGGCTTCAGCTGGGGAAATTTGCTTTCCCAGAACCGCAGCACATGGGCCTCGAGGCCGACTTCCTGCGCCACTTCCGAGATCGTGCGGTAGGCGGTTGGATGCTTTTCCATGAAGCCGGCGCCTATTCCGTCGTCTGATCCGTATTGACGCGCTGCTTCAGCACCTGCGAGGCGCGAAATGCGACCACGCGGCGCGGCGGAATCGCCACTTCTTCGCCGGTGCGCGGATTGCGCCCGGTCCGCTCGCCCTTCATCCGCAAGGAGAAGGTGCCGAAGGACGAAATCTTGACCTCGCCCTCCTGCTCCAGCGCTTCGCAGAGCTCTTCCAGAACGGCTTCCACGAGCATCGCCGAATCGCTTCGCGAAAGGCCGATATTGCGATAGACCGCCTCGCAGAGGTCGGCGCGCGTCAGGGTCCTGCCAGTCATGGCGGGGACGCTAACCCGGACGCACGGGTCCGGTCAACGCATACAGGAGCCGAGCGCCGCTTTACCATCGCGCCAGCGCCGCGCCCCAGGTGAAGCCGCCGCCCATGGCCTCGAACAGCAGCATGTCGCCTTCCGCGATGCGTCCGTCCTCGACGCCGGCCGCCAGCGCCAGCGGCACGGAGGCCGCCGAGGTGTTGGCATGGCGGTCCACCGTCACGATCACCCGGTCGTCCTCGATGCCGAGCTTGCGTCCGGTGGCTTGCAATATGCGCAGATTGGCCTGGTGGGGCACAATCCAGTCAATCGCCTCCGGCCCGAGGCCGTTGGCCGCCAGCGCCTCCTTCACGACTCCGGCAAGATTCGTGACCGCATGCCGGAAGACCTCCCGCCCCCGCATCCGCAAATGCCCGACCGTGCCGGTGGAGGACGGGCCGCCATCGACATAGAGCAGGTCGCGATGGCGGCCGTCGGAATGCAGATGGGTGGAGAGCAGGTGGCGCGGGTCGTCCTCGCAGGCATCGAGCACCACAGCTCCCGCGCCGTCGCCGAACAGCACGCTGGTCTCGCGCTCATTCCAGTCGAGGATGCGCGAGAAGGTCTCCGCGCCGATCACCAGCGCGCTTCGGGACTGCCCGGCGCGAATGAAATTATCGGCTACGGCAAGGGCGTAGATGAATCCCGAGCAGACCGCCTGGACGTCGAAGGCGACGCCCTCGGTCATGCCGAGCCCGGCCTGGACCGCCGTCGCCGTGGCGGGGAAAGTCCGGTCGGGGGTCGCCGTGGCGAGCACGATCAGGTCCAGTTCGCCGGCATCCTTGCCCGCGGCCGCGAGCGCGCGCCGCGACGCCTGCAGTGCCAGGTCCGAGGTCGTTTCGCCCGGCGCGGCGATCCGCCGCTCGCGGATGCCCGTACGCTCCCGGATCCAGGCGTCGGAGGTGTCCATGCGGGCCGCGAGCTCGTCATTGGTGACGATGCGCTCCGGCAGATAGGCGCCGACGCCCCGGAATTGCGCCCGCCGGCCGGTCAAGAGGCCGTCGCTTCAGCCGGCGGCGCCATGCGCTCGAAGGCGGAGCGCACATCCTCGAGGAAACCATGGCGCGTCATGTCCACCGCAAAGCCGATCGCATTGGCGAAAGCGAAGGCGTCGGAGCCGCCGTGAGCCTTGACGACGATGCCGTTCAGGCCGACGAACACGGCGCCGTTATAGCGACGCGGGTCGAAGCGGTCGCGCACCTTGTCGAGCCCGCGCCGCGCCAGCCAGAAGCCCGCCATGCCGGCGAACGAGCTCCTGACCGCGAGCCGGAGGGCGGCGCCGTAGAGCCGCGCCGAGCCCTCGATCGCCTTGAGCGCGACATTGCCGGTAAAGCCGTCCGTAACCACCACATCGACGGCGCCGCCGGTAATGTCGTCGCCCTCGATGAAGCCCTTGAAGTCGAAGCCCGGATCGGCCACCTCGCGGATCCTGGCGGCGGCGTCGCGGAGCGCCGTGCCGCCCTTCAGCTCCTCCTGGCCGACATTCAGCAGCCCGACGGTCGGGCGCCGGCCCAGAACCGCCGACGCGAAAGCGGCGCCCATGACCGCGAACTGGAACAGGTTTTCGCCGTCGCATTCGATATTCGCGCCGAGATCGAGCATGGCGATT
>LXNI01001919.1_pt1 | contig 15960 bp, 12 predicted proteins | sample 809091 | NCBI WGS metagenome assembly LXNI01 (sample SAMN04870527, study PRJNA318959) | sponge metagenome | biome: 01000161; feature: marine sponge reef; material: water | host: Sarcotragus foetidus | place: Greece: Milos, Mediterranean Sea | collected 2013-05-29 | depth 5-7 m | reverse complement strand
GGGAGACAATGTTCAGCTGACGGCGCAGTTGATTTCGCCGATTGCGATGGAGGAGGGGTTGCGGTTTGCGATTCGCGAGGGTGGCCGAACCGTCGGCGCCGGCGTCGTGTCCAAAATCATCGAATGAAGCCGGGTTAACGGATGATGACCCAAAGAGCATGATGGTGCTGAAACAGGGTGCATCGGCACCGTTTGGCAATGACCCTATCGAAGGCCAGTAGCTCAATTGGCAGAGCGGCGGTCTCCAAAACCGCAGGTTGGGGGTTCGATTCCCTCCTGGCCTGCCATTTCGATCTCATCATGATGAAGACAGTATGTGCGAAAAATCAGGTAATGAGGCGTGATCGATAAGATCAAATTGGCCGGCGCGGTGGCACTGATTCTGGTTGCGGTGTTCGCCTATTACCAGTTCAGTGACATGATACAGCTGGCACGGGTTGGCATGGTGATCGTGGGGCTGGTCGCGGCGATCGGATTGACACTCACGACAGTGACCGGCCAGTCGGCCTGGGCATTTATCAAAGGGGCCAATATCGAGCGTCAGAAAGTCGTCTGGCCAACCCGCAGGGAAGCCCTGCAGGTGACCTTGATGGTGATTTTGTTGACCATACTGCTGGGTCTTTTAATGTGGTTGTTTGACTCGCTGTCATTTTATGCGATTTATGACCTGATTCTCAGGGTGCGGAGTTAGTATGTCTGAAACCGATACAGTGCAGCCGATCATGCGATGGTATGTGATACAGGCTTTTTCCGGGTACGAGAAACAGGTGATGAAGTCATTGCAGGAACACATCGAACGAGCCGACATGCAACAAAGCTTTGGCGATATCCTGGTTCCGACCGAGGAAGTGGTGGAGATGCGTGGTGGGCAGAAACGAACCAGCGAACGCAAGTTTTTCCCGGGTTATGTCCTGGTCAACATGGTCATGAACGATGAGACCTGGCACCTTGTCAAGGGCGTTCCGAGAGTCGCCGGCTTTATTGGCGGAACAGAGAATCGTCCGATACCGATCAGCGACAAGGAAGCGGAAGAGATTATCCAGCAGGTTTCCGACAGTGTCGATCAGCCCAAGATGAAATTCACCTTTGCCCCCGGCGAGTTGGTAAGAATCGTCGAAGGGCCGTTTCAGGATTTCAACGGTACGGTGGAGGACGCCAATTTCGAAAAATCGAAACTGCGTGTGTCGGTCACTATTTTTGGGCGTTCAACGCCCGTTGAACTGGATTTCACACAGGTGGAAAAAGGGTGAGACAGCCGGTGCACCGGCTGTCTTTCATTGTTTAAGACAGGGGAGCTCGCATTGGCGGGCGTTTGAACCCGCGAGGAACCTAAATATGGCAAAAAAAATCACTGCTTATATCAAGTTGCAAGTGCCGGCAGGGGATGCGAAGCCCAGTCCGCCAGTGGGACCGGCGCTCGGTCAGCACGGTGTTAATATCATGGAGTTTTGCAAGACGTTCAATGCCGAAACACAGGAGATGGAAAAAGGACTGCCGGTCCCGGTGGTCATTACCGTGTATGCCGACAAGAGTTTTACGTATATCAAAAAGACACCTCCGGCTGCCGTCCTGCTGAAGAAGGCGGCAGGGGTCGAAAAGGGCAGTGGTGTTCCGAATCGGGATAAGGTGGGCCGGGTGACCCGTGAGCAACTTGAAGCGATCGCAAAGACAAAGGAACCGGATCTGAGTTCCCATGATCTTGATAATGCGGTACGCATTATCGCCGGCAGTGCACGCAGTATCGGGATTGAAACCGAGGGGGTTAACTGATGGCTAAAGCAGGCAAGCGGATTCAGGCGGCGGTGGCCCAGGTCGACCGTCAAAAAAAATATCCGGTGAACGATGCCCTGGCGATGCTGAAATCACTGTCATCGGTCAAATTTGACGAGACCATTGATGTCTCGATCAATCTGGGTGTCAACGCCCGTAAATCAGACCAGAATGTTCGCGGTGCCACGGTGCTGCCAAAGGGTCTCGGCAAGACGGTTCGGGTGGCGGTGTTTGCGGAAGGAGACAATGCCGAAGCAGCGAGGTCAGCGGGCGCGGATGTGGTCGGTCTGGGGGATCTCGCGGACCGGGTCAAGGGGGGTGAGATCGACTTTGATGTCTGTATTGCCACGCCGGACAGCATGCGGGTGGTCGGCCAGCTTGGACAGATACTGGGTCCCCGTGGCATGATGCCCAACCCCAAGGTCGGCACAGTGACTACGGATGTCGTCAAGGCCGTGATGGATGCCAAATCCGGACAGGTCCAGTACCGGATTGACAAGGCCGGCATTATCCACTGCCCGATCGGAAAGGCCTCTTTTGCGGACCAGGATCTCGAGGAGAACCTGAATGCGCTGGTATCCGCATTGATCAAGTCCAAACCCGCCTCTTCAAAGGGGCAGTATATCCAACGGATCGCATTGTCAAGCACAATGGGCCCGGGAGTGAAAGTGGATCGTGCCAGTATTGCGGCGATTCGATGAGTTTTGGGGTTCTGCCCGGTATTGGTAACCCGGGTGGAATGGTCAAAGACCGCAGGGGGGCCTTGCCCTTAATTGACACCCGAATCCGGTTTGATGGTGGTGGTTCGGTTGTGTTGCCTGCGCAGACGGTGGCCCGAAATCAGGCGCAGTCCTGATGCAGGACACCATTTTTGTTAAATGGGAGTGTGCTTTATGAGTTTAAGTTTCAATCAGAAAAAAGCGGTTGTTGACGAGGTCTCCGAGGCGATCCGTTCGGCACAGGCGGGGATACTCGCCGAGTATCGCGGGTTGACGGTGGAGCAATTGACCGGACTGCGAAGAGAGGCCCGCAATGCGGGTGTTTGGGTCAGGGTGGTCAAGAACAATCTGGCCAAGCGTGTCGTGGTCGGGTCTGACTTTGAATGCCTGAAGGAGCATTTTGTCGGTCCGGTGATTTTTTCAGCGTCTGAAGATCCGGTTGCGGTCGCCAAGGTGGTCTCCGGTTTTGCAAAGCAGCATGATCAATTCAAGATTACAGCGGGCGCGATGAACGGTTCGCTGATGGATCAGTCGATGATCGAAAACCTGTCCGTTCTGCCCGGGCGTGATGCGCTGCTCGCCAAGCTGATGGGAACGATGATGGCCCCTGTTCAGACACTGGTGTCAACGCTCAACGAGGTGCCAGGCAGGTTCGTTCGGACGTTGTCTGCGGTGGCCGAATCGAAAGAAGCGGCCTAGTCCGTTTTTCACTGCACACGGTTTCAGTTTTAATTTTTGTGTTCTAGTTATCAGGAGTAATTACAATGAGTTTGAGTAGAGAAGAGATTCTTGACGCGGTGGCCGAAATGTCGGTGCTTGATCTGTCCTTGTTGATCAAGGACATGGAAGAGAAATTCGGTGTCTCGGCTTCCGCTGCAGTGGCCGTGGCTGCCACACCCGGTGGCGCTGCCGGTGAAGCCGAGGCCACGGTCGAGGAAAAAGATGAGTTTGATGTCATCCTGACCAGTTTCGGTCAGAACAAGGTGAGTGTCATCAAGGCGGTCCGTGCGTTGACCAGTCTGGGTCTTCGGGAGGCCAAGGACCTGGTTGAAGGCGCACCGGCACCGATCAAGGAGGGAGTCAACAAGGCGGATGCCGAAGCCACTCAGAAACAGCTTGAGGAAGCCGGCGCTTCGGTTGAACTCAAGTAGCGTTGGGTGTTGCAAACGCGTTGCAGCAGGTTGGACACGGTGTCCATCCTGCTGTCTTGCCGTGTCTGTGCGGTTTAAAAGTGAACCCTGCACCGTCTTTACAGACCGTTTGTGCGTTGATCGATCGGTTTGAAAGCCGGGGTTGAATTGGGCGCACACAATGTCTAACCACTGCGACAGTATCACCCTGTGCGTCGGGTTTTGCGTGTGGTTGGGTGATCTGTCGAATGAGGACAAATAATGGGCTATTCCTTTACCGAAAGAAAGCGAATTCGCAAGAATTTCAGCAAACGTTCTGATGATTTTGAGGTTCCTTATCTTCTCGATACGCAAAAGAAGTCTTACTATCAGTACCTGCAGGCCGATACCCCCCCGGAGCAACGGATTGACCAGGGTATTCAGGCGGCGTTTAAATCGGTTTTCCCGATCGAGAGCTACAATGGTAGCGTGATTCTGGATTTTGTCAGCTATCGGCTCGAGAAACCCCGATTCGACGTGGAGGAATGCCAGAAGCGCGGATTGGTGTATTGTTGTCCCCTTCGGGTGGTCTTGAGGCTGGTCATTTTCAACAAGAGCGGCAGCGGGAAGAAACCGAAGGATGTCATTGAGCAGGAGGTTTTCCTCGGCGATATGCCATTGATGACGGATAACGGCACCTTTGTCATTAATGGGACAGAGCGGGTGATCGTATCCCAGTTGCATCGCTCACCGGGGGTGATTTTTGATCACGACGGTGGCAAGACGCATGCTTCCCGCAAGCTCCTTTTTTCGGCCCGGATCATTCCTTATCGAGGCTCCTGGCTGGATATGGAATTTGATCCGAAGGACCTGCTCTACATCCGCATCGATCGTCGCAGAAAACTGCCGGCGACCATTATCCTGCGTGCGCTGGGATACAGTACGGAAGAGATTCTCTCGATGTTTTTCGAGAACGATGTCTTTTATCTGAACAATGACAAGCTGACGCTGGAACTGCGACCCGAACGGTTGCGTGGACAGCAATTGGACTTCGACTTGAAAGGGGTCCGGGGCAGGATGCTGATCGAGGCGGGGAAGCGAATTACCGCCAGACACATCCGGGCACTTGATAAAGCGGGGATCAGCGAGATTGAGGTGCCAAACGAGTTTGTACTGGGACGTACCCTTGCCAAAGACATTATCGACACGGAAACGGGGGAACTGCTGGTGGAGGCAAACCAGGAGGTGACCCCCGAAGTGCTCAAGCAGCTCAACGCGAACGGGATTGTCGAGGTGGAGACCATCTACACCAATGATATCGATTGCGGTTCGTTTATTTCCGATACGTTGCGAATTGACCAGACACGGTCGGCCGAAGAGGCACAGGTTGAGATCTATCGCATGATGCGTCCCGGAGAACCGCCTACCAAAGAGGCCTCGGCCGCCTTGTTTGCCAATCTGTTTTTCAATCATGAACGATATGATCTGTCGGCGGTCGGCAGGATGAAACTGAATCGACGGCTGGGCAGGGAGTCTGACGAAGGCCCCGGCACCCTGAGCAAACAGGATATCGTCGATGTGATGCGCAAGATTGTGTCGTTGAAAAACGGGAAAGGTGAAATCGATGACATCGATAACCTTGGGAATCGACGGGTGCGGTCAGTCGGGGAGTTGGTCGAAAACCAGTTTCGGATCGGTTTGATCCGGGTTGAACGGGCGGTCAAGGAGCGTCTGAACCTGGTCGAAAGTGAAAATTTGACCCCCCAGGATCTGATCAACGCCAAACCGGTTGCGGCGGTCGTCAGAGAGTTTTTTGGTTCAAGCCAACTCTCGCAATTCATGGATCAGACCAACCCCTTGTCCGAGGTGACCCACAAACGCCGTGTGTCGGCACTTGGACCGGGCGGGTTGACCCGCGACCGGGCCGGGTTTGAGGTGCGTGATGTGCATCCGACCCATTATGGTCGGGTCTGTCCGATAGAAACGCCGGAGGGCCCCAATATCGGATTGATCAACTCACTGGCGTGTTTTGCACAGACCAACGAGTATGGATTTCTTGAAACCCCCTATCGCAAAGTGATCGAGGGCAAGATCACCGACAAGGTCGAGTATCTGTCGGCGATCGAGGAGCACAAATACGTCATTGCACAGGCAAACTCGACTCTTGATGAAGAAGGTCGGTTTACCAACGAACTGGTGGCCTGTCGGCACAAGAACGAGTCGTCGCTGTCGGCACCGGATCAGATCGATTACATTGACATCGCCCCCCAGCAAATTGTCTCGGTGGCGGCGTCACTGGTGCCTTTTCTTGAGCACGACGATGCCAACCGGGCGCTGATGGGGGCAAACATGCAGCGCCAGGCGGTGCCGATCATACAGAGCGAGAAACCACTGGTTGGCACCGGCATGGAGCGGACGGTTGCGATCGATTCGGGCGTTACCGTGATTGCAAGACGCGGTGGCGTGGTTGACTCGGTGGATGCCGTACGGATTGTCGTCAGGGCGAATGACAATGAAAATATTGAAGGTGAGCCCGGGGTGGACATCTACAAGCTGAAAAAGTATGAGCGCTCGAATCAGAACACAACGATTAATCAGCGTCCCCTGGTGGCCGTGGGGGACGTGGTGGCCAAGGGGGATGTGCTGGCCGATGGACCCTCGACGGATATGGGTGAACTGGCTCTGGGCCGCAATGTGCTGATTGCCTTCATGCCCTGGAATGGCTACAACTTCGAAGATTCCATCCTGATTTCCGAAAGACTGGTCAAGGATGATGTGTACACGTCGATCCACATTGAGGAACTGGCCTGTGTCGCGAGAGATACCAAGCTGGGTCCAGAGGAAATCAGTCGGGACATTTCCAATGTGGGTGAAGGGGCACTGTCCAAACTGGATGAATCGGGTATTGTCTATGAGGGTGCGGAAGTCCAGCCGGGGGATGTCCTGGTGGGTAAAATTACCCCCAAAGGCGAAACGCAGCTGACTCCCGAGGAAAAGTTGTTGCGGGCGATCTTCGGGGAAAAGGCATCGGATGTAAAGGATACGTCACTGCGCATGCCGGCCGGTATGAAAGGAACGGTGATTGATGTTCAGGTATTCACCCGCGAAGGGCTGGCCAAGGATGCACGGGCCATGAACAATGATGAATATGAGTTGGCGAAGGAGCGGGAAGATCTGGATGACCAGTTCAGGATTGTCGAAGATGATTCGTTTGCGCGGATCAGCCGGTTGCTGAACGGACAGCTTGCGGTGGGCGGACCGGGTCAAATCAATGCGGGCGAGACCATCACGCCGGATTATCTGTCGACAATGCATCGCAAACAGTGGTTTGAAATTCGGCTCGACAATGAAGAGGTGAATCAGGCGATCGAGAAAATCCGTGATCAACTGGACGAACAACGCAATGAATTTGATCGTCGTTACGAGGAAAAGCGCGAAAAAATCGAAATGGGCGATGATCTGGCGCCGGGTATCCTCAAAATTGTCAAGGTCTTTGTGGCGGTCAGGCGACGGTTGCAACCGGGCGACAAGATGGCGGGACGTCACGGCAATAAGGGCGTGATCTCAAAGATTGTCCCGGTCGAAGACATGCCTTATCGGGAGGATGGTACGCCGGTCGATATTTGTCTCAATCCGCTTGGTGTGCCTTCAAGGATGAATGTCGGGCAGGTCCTTGAAACCCATCTTGGATGGGCTGCCAAGCATCTGGGCGAACAGATTGACAAGTTGCTCAAACGGCATGGGAAGCCGGATCCGATCCGCAAGTTGCTGGGCCGGATATATAACACCAGCGGCAAAAAGGAATCGCTGGACGATCTGGCCAATGAACAGATCATCGAATTGGCCCAGAACCTGCGAGCTGGCGTGCCGATGGCAACACCGGTTTTTGATGGTGCCGAAGAAAAGGAGATCAAGGGCATGCTCAAACTCGCCGGGTTGCCGGAAAGCGGGCAGACCACGCTGTATGACGGCCGCACCGGAGATCCTTTTGATCGTCCGGTGACCTGTGGTTACATGTACATTCTCAAACTGAATCACCTGGTGGACGACAAGATGCACGCGCGTTCAACGGGCCCTTACAGCCTGATCACCCAGCAACCGCTCGGTGGCAAGGCACAGTTTGGGGGCCAGCGGTTCGGTGAAATGGAGGTGTGGGCACTGGAGGCGTACGGGGCTGCGTATACCTTGCAGGAAATGTTGACCGTCAAATCGGATGATGTCTCGGGTCGCTCCAAAATTTACGAGAACATCGTGCGGGGTGATCATGGCATGGATGCCGGGATGCCGGAATCCTTCAATGTGCTGGTCAAGGAGATACGGGCCCTGGGATTGAATCTGGAACTCAAGCATCAGCCTTAATCCATCAGCAACCGACTAAATTACGAGGCAGTCCAACATGAGAGATATCTTTAATCTGTTTAAGCAAGGCGATACGGTTGATGATTTCGATGCCATTCGGGTCAGTATTGCATCACCCGAAAAAATCAGGTCGTGGTCCTTTGGTGAAGTCAAGAAACCCGAAACGATCAACTACAGGACCTTTCGTCCGGAACGTGACGGGTTGTTTTGTGCCAAATTGTTTGGGCCGGTGAATGACTATGAATGTCTGTGCGGCAAGTACAAGCGACTGAAGCATCGCGGAGTGATCTGTGAGAAATGTGGTGTTGAGGTCACCCTGTCAAAAGTCCGTCGTGAGCGTATGGGGCATATCGAGCTTGCAGCACCGTGTACGCATATCTGGTTTCTCAAGTCACTGCCGTCCCGCCTTGGCCTGTTGCTGGACATGACGGTCAGGGAAATGGAGCGGGTGCTTTATTTCGAGGCGTATGTGGTGATTGATCCGGGGATGACGCAACTCAAGCGCGGCAGCCTGCTGACCGAAGAATCGTATCATGACGCGATTGGAACCTATGGCGGGGAGTTTGAAGCGGCCATGGGGGCGGAGGCGATCCGTGCGTTGCTCAATGATATTGATCTGGAGGAAGAGGCGATTTTGCTTCGCGAGGAACTGGACGCGACCCGTTCTGAAACCAAGATCAAGAAACTGACCAGTCGCTTGAAGGTGATGCAGGCATTCATCAATTCGGGGAACAACCCCTCGTGGATGATTATGGATGTGCTGCCGGTTTTGCCTCCGGACCTGCGTCCTTTGGTACCATTGGAAGGTGGCCGATTCGCGACTTCGGACCTGAATGACCTTTACCGGCGGGTCATCAACCGCAATAACCGGCTGAAGCGGTTGCTTGATCTCAATGCGCCGGATCTGATTGTACGAAATGAAAAGCGCATGCTGCAAGAAGCGGTTGATGCGATGCTCGACAATGGAAGACGCGGCAAGGCCATCACCGGCGCCAACAAGCGCCAGCTGAAGTCGATTTCAGACATGATCAAGGGCAAGCAGGGACGCTTTCGCCAGAACCTGCTTGGCAAACGTGTCGACTACTCGGGTCGTTCGGTGATTGTGGTGGGTCCCACGCTGAAACTGCACCAGTGCGGATTGCCGAAGAAAATGGCGCTGGAACTGTTCAAACCGTTCATTTTCAGCAAGCTGGAATTGCGCAACCTGGCCAGTACCATCAAACAGGCCAAGAAAATGGTGGAAATGGAAAACCCGGAAGTATGGGATATTCTGGAAGAGGTGATCCGGGAACATCCGGTGATGCTCAATCGGGCACCGACCTTGCACCGCCTCGGTATTCAGGCGTTCGAACCGGTGCTGATCGAGGGCAAGGCGATTCAGTTGCATCCGCTGGTCTGTACGCCCTATAACGCCGACTTCGATGGTGACCAGATGGCGGTCCATGTGCCGTTGAGTATCGAGGCGCAGCTCGAGGCGCGTTCTTTGATGATGTCAACCAACAATATCCTGTCGCCGGCCAACGGTGAACCGATTATCGTTCCCTCCCAGGATATCGTGCTCGGTCTGTACTACATGACGCGCGAAAGCGCCGATGCCAAGGGAACAGGCAGTGTCTTTGCCGACCTCGATGAACTGCGTCGTGCCTATGAAACCGGGCAGGCGCATTTGCACGCCCGTATCAAGGTGCGAATGCCGTCGGTCAAGCAGGAAGACGTGATTGGGGGTGGTTTGACATGGGTCAGCACCACGGTCGGCCGGGCGATGCTCTATGATATTCTGCCACAGGGACTGCGGTTCGACCTGGTTGACCGACCCATGAAAAAGAAAACGATTTCAGATCTGATCGATGTGTCGTATCGGGATGCCGGCCTGAAAGAAACGGTTATTTTTGCCGACCAGTTGATGTATACCGGGTTTCGTATTGCGGCGTTGTCGGGGGTTTCCATCGGGGTTGATGACATGATCATACCCAATAGCAAGGCAAAAATACTGAATAATGCACAAAAGGAGGTGGTCGAAATTCAGCAGCAATACCGGGCGGGTTTGCTGACTGACGGGGAACGATACAACAAAGTAATCGATATCTGGACACGTACCAGTGAACTGGTGGCCAAATCGATGATGGAGGAATTGGGCGTCGACAAGGTGACCAACGCCGAAGGGGAAACGGTCGAGCAGGATTCGTTCAATTCCATTTATATGATGGCTGATTCCGGGGCGCGGGGCTCGCATGCCCAGATCAGGCAGCTTGCCGGTATGCGGGGATTGATGGCCAAACCGGACGGGTCGATTATCGAAACACCGATTACCGCCAACTTCCGGGAAGGGCTCAATGTACTGCAGTACTTTATTTCGACCCATGGTGCACGCAAAGGACTGGCCGATACCGCACTGAAAACGGCCAATTCAGGTTATCTGACCCGTCGATTGGTCGATGTGTGCCAGGATCTGGTGGTGACGCTGGATGATTGCGGGACGACCGACGGTCTGTTGCGCGAAGCACAGGTGCAGGGAGGGGAAGTGGTGGTCCCGTTGGGTGATCGGATACTGGGTCGCTTCTTGACCGAGGACTTGTGTGATCCGGTAACCGGAGAGGTCATCATTGCCGCCGACCAGATGATTGATGAGAAAAATGTCGGTCGTGTCGAGGAAGCCAATATTCACGAAGTCCGGGTGCGTTCGGCGGTGACCTGCAAGACCAAGTATGGAGTCTGTTCGATGTGTTATGGGCGGGATCTTGGCCGAGGTCACAAAATCAATATCGGTGAAGCCATCGGGGTGATTGCGGCCCAGTCCATCGGTGAACCGGGCACCCAGCTGACGATGCGGACATTCCATATCGGTGGGGCTGTTTCAGGATCCTCGGTGGTGAGTCAGGTGGAACTCAAAAATCGCGGCAAAATCCACTTGAAAGGGGTGAAGCTGGTCCAGAACAGTGATGGCAACCATGTGGTGGTGACCCGTTCCAGTGAACTGATTGTGCAAGATGCCCATGGGCGGGACAAGGAGCGCCACAAACTGCCTTATGGTGCCGTGCTGACGGTGGAGGAGGGCTCCGAGGTGCAGATCGGGGAAACGGTGGCTACCTGGGACCCGCATACCCACCCGATCGTGACGGAGGTGGCCGGTGTGGTGGTCTTCACGGATATGATGGAAGGGGTGACGGTGAACATGCAATCGGATGAATTGACCGGAAGGACAACCTATGTGGTCCTGGATCCACAGCGTCGCAGAGGGAGTGCGCATGATATCAAGCCAACCATCAGCCTGGTCGATGATCACGGACAACCGGTGAAAATTCCCGGGACAGAGGTCGATGCACGATACCAGCTGCCGCCGGATTCCATTGTCATGCTGGAAGACGGTCAACAGGTGGCAAAAGGCGATATTCTGGCTCGTATACCACAGGAGTCCTCCAAGACCCGGGACATTACGGGCGGATTGCCACGTGTGGCGGAACTGTTCGAGGCGCGCAAGCCGAAAGAACCGGCCATTCTTGCAGAGGCGACCGGTATCGTGTCTTTTGGACGGGAAACCAAAAGCAAATATCGCCTGGTGATTACCGGTCCGGAGGGAGAGACCAGTGAAACCCTGATTCCCAAAACCCGTCGAATCAATGTGTTTGAGGGTGAAACGGTTGAACGGGGTGAAGTGGTCGTTGACGGCCCGCCGTTGGCGGATGATATTCTGGCGCATCGGGGCGTGGCATCGCTGGCTGATTACATCATCAATGAAGTCCAGGATGTCTATCAATTGCAGGGTGTCAAGATCAATGACAAGCATATTGAAGTGATTGTCAGACAGATGCTTCGCAAGGTGAAGATCGTCGAGATGGGTGACAGTCAGTATCTGCCCGGCGAGCAGGTCGAAAAATCGTTGTTGCTGGAGGAGAACGAGGCCCTGGTTGAGCAAGACAAGCGGGAGGCCGTCTACGAACCGGTGCTGCTGGGGATAACCAAAGCATCGCTGACGACGGAATCGTTTGTTTCAGCGGCATCGTTTCAGGAAACCACCAGAGTGCTGACCAATGCATCGGTCAATGGCAAGATTGATCGTCTGCGCGGATTGAAAGAAAACGTGATTGTGGGTCGATTGATCCCGGCCGGTACCGGACTGGCGTATCATGAAGACCGAAAGCGGCAGCGGTTGGAGAAGGAAGAGGAGACAGCCGAGCTGTACCGCCTCTGAGCCTAGGACCACCGCCCCTGTGTTGTGCCCTTTGGCCACGTTGACAGGGGAGGACAGGAAAAGAAGCAGGCCGGTCATCGGGTTGTCCGGATGGGACGTGGGTGACGCGGTTGGCGGCGTGTCCGGGGATGCGCGTCACCCGCCACGCTGCGCCGCTCGGACGGCCGGGCGATTCCCGGATCGGGCCCCGGTCAAGCGCATGGGAATCGCAATGCGGGTTTGACGGTTTTAGGGCATCTATCCGGCGATCAAAATATTCATTCTCAGCGCTTGACAGTACTCCTTCCAGCGCATAGAATCGGCGCCCTTGTTGCCCTCTGGCGTGTCTCCGTGACAGTGTAATGTCCCGGAACACAGGGGTTGAGCGAAGGCAGTCTGTGTCAGACACAAAATCATTTGAGCGAATGCCCACATTAAACCAACTGGTCAGAAAACCACGCAAGAAGCAGGTCAAGAAATCGACCGTCCCTGCTTTGCAAGCCTGCCCGCAAAAGCGCGGAGTGTGTACCCGTGTGTATACCACCACGCCCAAAAAACCGAATTCGGCATTGCGGAAAGTGGCTCGGGTTCGTTTGACGAACGGGTTTGAGGTAACAACCTATATCGGGGGTGAAGGACACAATCTGCAGGAACACTCTGTTGTTCTGCTCAGGGGAGGGCGGGTCAAGGACCTGCCCGGGGTCCGTTATCATACGGTACGGGGCGCACTGGACACCTCCGGTGTATCCGACAGGCGACAGGGTCGTTCCAAGTACGGTGCGAAGCGTCCCAAATCGTAGTGTGAGGGCGGCGTTGGTCAATAAATGAGCGTGTAGAGACAGCCCAGTCTGACAGGTGATTGCATACCGGTACGGAGTAAGTCCGGTACAGCAGACCATAGTGACTGGCTGTGCAAATTCGAAACTCCCGATCTTTTGGTTGTTCCTGGGGGGGTTGGTCCTTTGATTCGATGATCGGATGAAGGACGTATGATTCAGGGAATAGCCAGTGAACATTAAACTACAACCGTGACAGACCGGGCGGTGTGAATGCGCCTTGGGGTATTACTATCAGTCAAACGTTTATCGAGATCAGGAGATGCCGAGAAGAAGAGAAGTCCCCAAACGGGAAATTTTGCCGGATCCGAAATACAAGGATCAGACGGTGGCAAAATTTATCAATATCATGATGCTGGACGGCAAGAAATCGGTTGCCGAAAAAATATTGTACGGTGCCCTGGACACCATCAGGGAGCGGGGCAAGTCCGATCCGGTTGCGGTCTTTAATGAGGCGCTTGAGAATGTAAGCCCGGGCGTGGAGGTAAAAAGTCGTCGTGTCGGTGGCGCAACCTACCAGGTGCCTGTTGAAGTGAGGCCCAACCGGCAGATGGCCCTTGCGATGCGCTGGCTGGTTGATGCCGCGCGCAAGCGAAACGAGAAATCAATGACGGCTCGACTGGCAGGGGAACTGATGGATGCCTCTGATGCGCGCGGGAGTGCGGTTAAGAAACGGGAGGATACCCATAAAATGGCCGAAGCCAACAAAGCGTTTTCCCACTATCGGTTCTAATCGATTATCTTGTTGTCAGACCCGTGGCCAGAAAAACCCCACTTGATCGGTATCGTAACATCGGCATCATGGCTCACATTGATGCCGGGAAGACGACGACCACCGAACGGGTGCTTTTCTACACCGGTCTGTCGCATAAAATCGGTGAAGTGCATGATGGCAATGCCGTGATGGATTGGATGGAGCAGGAACAGGAACGGGGCATCACCATTACTTCTGCGGCAACGACCTGCTTTTGGAATGGCATGGGAAAACAGTATCCGGAGCATCGCATTAACATCATTGACACGCCGGGACATGTCGACTTCACCATCGAGGTTGAACGATCGTTGCGGGTACTGGACGGGGCGGTCGCCGTATTCTGTGCGGTCGGAGGCGTTGAACCCCAATCCGAGACAGTATGGCGCCAGGCAAACAAATATGGTGTCCCGAGGATCGCTTTTGTGAACAAGATGGATCGCATCGGCGCTGATTTTTTTCGGGTAGTGGACCAGGTCAGAGAGCGCCTCGGTGCTAATCCGGTGGTGATGCAGCTCAATATCGGGGCGGAAGACCAGTTTGAGGGAATTGTCGATCTCGTCACAATGAAGGCGGTGCAATGGGACGGAGAAAACATGGGTGTGGCGTTTGTGGAGCAGGCAATTCCTGAGTCATTGCAGACAGTCGCGGCCGACTATCATGAACAACTGGTCGAAGCGGCAGCGGAGGCCGACGATGCGCTGATGGAAAAATATTTTCAGGAGGGGACACTGTCACCGGTGGAGATCAGCCGGGGTATTCGCTTGCGCACGTTGCGAAACGATATTATTCCGGTTTTCTGTGGCTCTGCGTTCAAGAACAAGGGCGTCCAGTCGATGCTCGATGGCGTGATCGATTATCTGCCAAGTCCGTTGGACGTGCCGGCGATTTCGGGGGTGGCAACGGATGGAGAGAGCGAGGTGTTCAGACAGTCTGACGACCACGAACCGTTTTCCGCGCTGGCCTTCAAGATCATGTCCGATCCCTTTTTCGGTCAACTGGTGTTTTTTCGTGTCTATTCCGGCGTGGCCAGTGCCGGCGATACCCTGTTTAATGCGGTGAAGGCAAAAAAGGAACGGGTCGGGCGTATTTTGCAAATGCACTCCAATAACCGGGAGGACATCAAGGAAGTCAGAGCGGGCGACATTGCGGCGGCGGTCGGTCTGAAAAGTGTTACTACCGGGGACACCCTGTGTGCCATCAACGCCGGTGTGGTGCTGGAGCGTATGGAATTTCCGGAACCGGTCATTTCACAGGCGGTGGAACCCAAGACCAAGATTGATCAGGAAAAACTGGGGGTTGCGCTTGGCAAACTGGCCCAGGAGGATCCCTCCTTTCGGGTCCGCTCGGATGAGGAATCGGGACAGACGATTATTTCGGGTATGGGCGAGTTGCATCTGGAAATCATTATTGATCGGTTGCGACGGGAGTTTCATGTCGATGCGAATGTGGGCAAGCCACAGGTTGCCTATCGTGAAACCATCACCCGACCGGTTGAACATGAGCACAAATATGTCAAGCAGACCGGTGGACGGGGGCAGTATGGCCATGTGCACCTGCGGCTTGAGCCCCAGGTCCTGGGCAAGGGCTATGAATTCGTCGATGAAATCAAGGGCGGCGTGGTTCCCAGGGAATACATTCCCTCGGTCGACAAGGGGATTCGGGAAGCAATGCAGTCCGGTGTGGTGGCGGGCTACCCGATGATTGATATCAAGGCCACCCTGTTTTTCGGTTCCTATCATGAAGTCGATTCGTCAGAGCACGCGTTCAAGGCGGCTGGGAGCATGGCTTTCAAGGAGGGTGCGCGACAGGGTGTCCCCCAACTGCTGGAACCGATGATGGCAGTGGAAGTGGTGACACCGGAAGACTATATGGGAAGTGTCAACGGCGATTTGAGCGCACGTCGGGGAATGATTCAGGAAATGACGGATTCCCCGGGCGGGAAAGTGATCAAGGCTGAAGTGCCGTTGTCGGAAATGTTTGGCTATGCGACCAGCCTTCGTTCAGCCACCCAGGGCCGAGCCAATTATACGATGGAGTTCAAGCACTATGCGCCGGTACCAAGCAGTGTTGCTGAAGCCATCAAAAATGCCTAGACAGGATACATAGACCATTCGATATCGGAGAACGAGAAGCAATGTCGAAAGAGAAATTTGAGAGAACGAAGCCGCATGTGAATGTGGGGACGATTGGGCATGTTGATCATGGTAAGACGACGTTGACGGCGGCGTTGACGAAGGTCTTGTCG
>LXNI01001918.1_pt1 | contig 15965 bp, 11 predicted proteins | sample 809091 | NCBI WGS metagenome assembly LXNI01 (sample SAMN04870527, study PRJNA318959) | sponge metagenome | biome: 01000161; feature: marine sponge reef; material: water | host: Sarcotragus foetidus | place: Greece: Milos, Mediterranean Sea | collected 2013-05-29 | depth 5-7 m | reverse complement strand
TGGCATCCACCGACTGGGCATACACCTTGAAGATCGCCGGGCTCACTAGGAACAACACCCCCTGGTCAAGGATGTGCTCGTTGTCGAATTGCGGGATGCACTCGTTGCACAAACTAAACGAATAGGTGAAAAGGACGTCAACTGGGAAGCATGAGTTTAAGAACCGCCCGTTTTCCGATAGGAGTGCGCCGATTGTTTGCTCAAACGCCATTCCAGCACCATGCCATCGGGACCATATAGAGATAAAAAAATCATCTTGAGACTGCGAAAAGAAATACTGTGCAGAAGAGCTGTCGATCAAACAAAATCGGCTTGAGGATAGGATTATTTCTTTTTCATTGGAGGTATTATATAGATGTTGTTTCCATCGTGTTCATAAATACAAGGACCATAAATGTTATGGAAAAACAGGTATTCTGAAGCATGAGTTTTAAGACGAGCTTGAGACATGCCACATCTACACTCAGAAATAATAGGAATCCAGTTTCCGTCTTCCTTGGTATAGTCAGATATTGATTTGACGACATCCTTATTTTGAATTTCTACGTATTTTGTGTCCATAGATAGTTCTGCAATGTAGGAATTTTTTTTAAAGATATTACGTGTTTTGATGATTTTTTTTAACTGAGTATCGTATACAAGTATAGAAGGAAAATTGAGTTTCTTAGCTAATGCTGCCTGTTCATACTGAGAAGGTGGAATCAGTGAAGTAACATTCATTGGAGTCCCCTCATAAAACTCTGGTTCGGGCCGTTTTTGAACAATTCCTTTCTTAAAAATAGGTATGCTTTCAAATACTAACCGCGTCGCTGATAAAGTGGAGAGATCAACGATGGTTTTTGCTCTGACCCCATTAGCCTGATTGGGCCAAAGAAACCCTAATTTTCCGGCCGAATGCTCGAAATATGTTTTGAACAAAGTTTTCTGTTTTCCATCATTAACAAATAAGTAAATATGGAATTTGGGTTGATATATGTCTCTAGTGCTGTTCCTAGACCTCTGAACGCCATAAGATGAAGAATAGGTCACAATATGGCTGTACGTTTTAAATCCCGGGATAATCATTTCTAGATCGTCAATCAAACCACTTGGGCTGCTATAGGGGGATTTGTTTGAATTTGCCGGTACTCCATCATGGTCTAGTAGAAAAATATCGACTGACTGAAAATTTTCCTTGAACCTGCCAATACACTTACGGCCTTTGTATTGATAAATATCGCCTCGATGACTCTTCTGTCCAAAATTGGCATTTAATGTAGGGCGTGAGAGAATATAAAATGGTTCATCTGTTTCTATACCAATGGGTTTATCAAGCATAATCGCACGATTTTTTGAACGCTGTGTTAGTACGATTTCGTCATAAAATTCTCTAGGAGTATCGAATTGTCGATAAACTGCCGACATTATTGATGGAGAATATGATTTAGATTCAAGCTTACCAGCATCATTAATATAATATGCCTTGCCAATTCTTCCATTGTGTAATGGCTTTAAGACTGTCAGCCCATATTTCTGAGATTTTTTTTGCATAAGGTATTGAGCTTATTGGTTTTTCACACGTGCTTTCGAACTGTTTTCAGTGAATCTTCGGTCATATTTTTATCTGGGCATAATCATAGTTGACAGATTATCATGGATATTTCCAGTAGGCACCTTGGAAGTTGTCAGGGGAGAGAGCATTGCAGTAATGCGAGTCTATGATGCATGAAAAGCATACCCATGGACTCTGCCTCCAAGTGGCGACCTTAGCTTATGCGATCAATCGGATTGGTTGAGGCGGTGTTTCCAATTTCTTTGAACAGGTGTAGGCTGATATTTTTTTGAGCCTGCCGTATTGCCTGTACTGGTTGATGTCACGCCATGTGAATAGATCGGTGTCAAGGAAACTCATGCCCATACAGTAAAATTTGTTCGACCAGTCTACATGACCACTTGCATAGCAGCAGGTCAATCGGTAAACCGGCCCATGGTGAGTTGCCTCAATGCGCTGATACAACAAACTCACATGTAGTTTCTTGTCAGATTCGCTGGGTAATCCACCAGGTCGTTTTGTGGAAGATCGGCGATTGTCCTTGGCCCTGAATGAAAATCATCGAGTGCAGGAAAGTTCCCCTCGCTACTTTACTTAAGTGGTATTGATCATAATAAACCAATAGGCAAACGGGCTAGCACGAGAAACGAAAACATTTGATAATTCAATTCATTGAAGTCGAAATTCTGATTGATAATGGCATATCTCGGCGCAAGTCGCATTAAAGTCAGCACTAGGCAGGCCTGCAAAAGTCGTCAGTGGGATTACGGCAGTGGAAGCGTCCAACACGGAACCTTATTTGAAAAATCGGAAAATCCATGCGGTGACAAATTAAAGATCATGGATAGAGATATGTCGCTGATATCGGGCACATATATGGGCTCTAACCGGATAGTGGCTCTTTAATTCGTCCTTCTGTAATCCGTTGCAATGTCCCGTTGATTTCTTTCTTTCTTTTAGCAGGGTCAAGGTTTTCACCTAATTCCCTGAGTCGTAATCCAGGCGCATCAATGATCGGCATGCCACCTTTGACCAGACCATCGAATCTGGCAAATAGTACTTCCTTTTTTCGTACTTGGTGTGGCTGGAGTTGGTCGAACTGTCTCGGAGTGATCGTGTCTCCCATAACAAGGTCTCCGGCATCCACAGCGGAACATACCAGTGATTCACCAACACTAGAGCGAACGATGATACCATTAAATCCCTCATCTTCTCGTACGGGACTGCCTCCCTGCCAGACATCAGAAGCGACAATATCTGCTGCTTCGCCTAGTGGGTCAGGGCAAAACTTACACCGGGTTTCGATTTCCCAAGTTTTCTCATCTTCCCATAGTTGCTGATATGTTTTTTCAAAGCTCCTGCCGTCTTTTGTCTCAACTTTCAACGAACCCGGACACCCAAAGCCTCGATAACGGAAAAGCGCAAGTTCTTCTTCTTGAACTCCCAGTTCATCCAACACAGCTTGGGATTTCCCCAAGCGAGACTGTCCACCACAAACCATAGTCAGCCTGACATGGCAGAGCTGGTTTACCCTAGGATCAATTTTTGAAAATTGATGTATCGCACCTAAGTCACACGGTTTAGCTATGATGGCAAAGGGTTTGTTTTTTTCAAGTGCCTTCACAAATCCTGCCAGTGGAGCGGTTGGGCCGTAGCGAGATCCGGTATTAATGCTCACTTCATCCGGCGTTTTGCTGAGAATCCATTGATTTCTCATCGGACGATTTTCATCCGGACCTATGTGAAGAACAAATTCCACTATCTTATGACGTAAAATATAGCAGGCAAGTGCGGTTAACACTCCGCCTGTCGAACCTTGATATCGTTGCGCCGGGTCACCTGCCCAAGCATAACGCATGAGTGAAAAATGACCCCACACAGGATCTGCTGTCGTATTTGTTTTTACTCGTGGTTCTGCTTTCGTGCCAGGACAGACTGACAATAGGGTGCCTTCTTCTTCGTGGGAGAATTGATCAGCAGGCATGGGGCGCAATCCGCCATAGCTGGTCATTCGCATCTTTATTCGTCCAGCGGTAACGGCTTCACATAGACCACAACCTATACACAGTCCATTGGTGACAACTTCAGCAATACTTTGTGCTACTGGCATAGGAGTTTCCTCATTCAGAGTGTAATTTCAGATACCAGAGTGTCTTTGTTCTGGTAGGCTGGTACAAACTGTCAGTGACTTTCCATTGGCGCGCAGGGTTTCTTTGAGATTGATTGGTCTTGAAGCTCCTGCAGTATCTTGCTGATCAAAACAGGACTGCTTGTCTTGAGAATCCTTAATGATCGATACTTGGTAGTTGTTTGCCGTTCTCATTTCCTTCCACATAGGCACTTGCAATGAACAGTAGGGATATTTCAAAATTAGACTAACATGGCTCGGCGGTTGGTTTCCCACAATCCGAGTTTAATCTCATCATACAACGCCTGCGCGGTCCCTCATAGCAAAGGCTATCTGGTCTCGAATAGACACTATAAAATGAGTCATAAGATACTCTGTCCACTCTAACCGCAATACGGCATCACCAATGTCACTAACCACGGACAGGTTGTCGGAACTGTGGTATTACGATAATAGTGCAGCGGTATCAGACAGCAGAAAAATCATGGTCACTTTCATGGGTTGTGATGCAGTGTAGTCGTATCTGACTACAACATTGAATATTGCCAAATAATAATGAGACAGATCATACCTAATACATGAAATTGCAAATACTGGGCACTATGAATTGACATGCCTTATTTACTACTTATTATTCGGTGTTGGTAGAGGTGTTCATAGTGGGGTCGACAGGTTGCATAAATACATTTGACCTTGTCTGGCACTTGAGAAATGTCAATATTTTTTCTCGGTTGCGGTTTTAATCCATCGGAACTCTTTAAGTTAGCATGCCAAGAGCCCCTATCATACCAGCTGACTTCTTTTCGGTTTCCGGGTGTCCAGTTTAATGCCTCGGGTTTGAACGGAATGTTGAGCGCACGGCAATATGCTTCAACAAGCCCATGGGGATTGGCCAACAAGTCATCGCTGTCAATCACAGGGGGTACGCTGCCAGTTTTGTCGGTTAATTGGTCAAATAGCTGTCTTTGTTCAATGATGCCGACTTCCTCTAGATCGAAATTCGGCCAATGGCGGAATATCGACGTAATCGATTTGGCCGGGTCGCGGATCAAAAAACTATGATTAAAGGAAGAGAGAAATACATCATCCCACATGTGTCTGACGTAGTGGGGAAAATCCTTGATAAATACGGGTCTGCTTTGTGCATTCGTGCACAAGTTCTCCCAGACGCTCTCAAATGTCAACCCCGGTATTCGTGGACTGTCAGGCTTTATTCTTGGCCAAAGTGGTGTCTCACCTTGGTACCAAGGTTCGCCGAAAGGCTCATGAAAGCAGACCATGTCGCCACGCATGCGCATCATCCACTCAAAAGCAGTCGAAGTGGACCGGGGGGTTGCCCATAATACGAGAATTTTATGCATATCTAAAACTCTAGTGTAGTGTCATATAAATAAGGTTACTATTTTATCCGCTCGTGGGCCTCACGCGCGCGCTGTATCTTGGCGAGTATCTCCTGTCCCGACTTCCTCCAGACGTACGGCTTGGGATCCAGGTTGTGCTCGGCGAGGTAGGTGGTCATCGCGTCGACCAGTTCCGCGACGCTGGTGAAGCTGCCGTCGCGGACGACGTCCTGGGTCAGATCACGGAAGAACCGCTCCACCAGGTTCATCCATGAGCTGGATGTGGGCGTGAAGTGCATGGTCACCCGGTCGATGCCATGCGCTTTACGGAAGCGCTGATTGTGCCACTTGATCCAGGACTTCACCTTGGCGTGCTTGTGGGTCGCGTAGTTGTCAGCGATCAGGTGCAGTCCAACGTCGTCCGGGGTCTCCCGGTGGAGTTGCCTGAGGAAGTCCAGCCACTGCCGGTGGGTGTGCCGCGCCGCGGTGCGGGAGAATACCCTGCCGTCGAGGTAGGACAGCGCCGCGAACAACGTGACGGTGCCGTGGCGTTTGTAGTCGTGGGTCTGCGTGCGGCGGTCGCCGCGCATAACCGGAAAGCCGGGCTGGGAGCGCTCCAGGGCTTGGCATTGGCTCTTCTCGTCGCAGCAGAGCACCAAGGCGCGGTCCGGCGGTTTCAGGTACAGACCGATCACGTCCCAGAACTTCTGCTCGAACTGCTGGTCGTTGGACAGCTTGAACGTCCGCGTCACGTGGGGCTTGATGTCGTTGGCACTCCACAGCCGTTGGACGGTCGCCGACGACACCCCCGTCGCGGCCGCCATGCTGCGCACCGACCAGCGCCCGCGGTTCGGCGGCGGCCGTGTCGCGCCGACGATGATTTGTTCGCGCACCTCCGTGGCGATGACCGGCTTGCGCCCGCGCCCCGTGGCGTCCGCCAACCCAGCCAGCCCCGCCGCGCGGAAGCGGCGCTCCCACTTGATGACCGCCGGACGGCTGACGCCCAGTTCCCGCGCCGTGGCCGCTTGGCTGGTGCCGTCTGCGCGACGGAGCACGATCGCCGCCCGCAGGTGATCCCGCCGCGTGGCGGTCGGTCGCCGTGTCAACCCCTCCAGCGCGTTGCGCTGCTGTGGTGTAAGGGTCAACGGAGGTGTCGGGCGTGGCATGACGGCCAACATACACGAGAGCAACCTGTATGTCAACTATATTATGAGACGGTACACTAGCATACTTCATTAAAATATCCTGATCCCAACATTTCGAACGGGTCGACAGACAATTTGGAAACTATAGGTAATAACTCCACATTGAGGTTATACGTCTAGCAGGCAAGTTTTTTGGGTGATAACCTGATTTAAATCGGTATCTTATTTCTCCATGTGTAATTTAAAGTGCCTTGTAGGTGTCATTGGCCTGTCAAAAACCAATTGCTGGGTTGTGACCTACACTCTCGACACACTCAAGCATTGATTAAAGTTATGGCTTGGTACCCAGAAAAAGGCTTGGCTCATTTTATGGAAAAAGGTTGGATAGTGTTTCCATTTGATCCGGTTTTGAGAGGTTGGACTCGTTCTGTTATTTCCTCTGCTCGAGAAGCGGTGAGCAATCCAGAAAATGTAAAGTGGTTTCGGTATCAGAATACTTGGTTCGTCGGTGTAAATGTGTTGAAAAATGATTCGAAGGGTGCTGTTCCAGGCGGACCGGTTCTGGGTGGCCGAGCCGTTGAATTTATTACAAATACCTTGGGGGTAGCCGATATCCAGTGGGACCGAGCACAAATTTCCGTTTGTTATCCCGGTTATCCTAAGCCCTCAGAATTGGAAACCGAAGCTGCCTTTAAATATCGGCTAAACTATGATGCAGCCCACATAGACGGCATCCTTCCTGAAGGTCAGCCCAAGCGAAGATATCTCAGAACGCATCACAGATTTATTTTCGGCATTCCCTTGGTGGACATTGATCCTAAGGGAGCACCGCTTGTTGTATGGGAAGGTTCTCACGAAATTATAAGGGCAATGTTTAGCGAACGCTTGAGAGATATATCGCCAGATCAATGGCAGAATGTTGATATAACAGATATATATCATGCGGCGAGAAACAGGATTTTTGACTGTTGTCATCGAGTTGAAATTGTCGCTCAGCCAGGTCAGGCGTATCTTGTACATCGCCTTGCATTACACGGAACCGCTCCGTGGAACCGGGCCGCTGACAGTGGTCCTGAGGGGCGGATGATTTGTTATTTTCGGCCGGACAAGAGTTCTTTTGCAGATTGGTTGGGGTTTTACTAGGTCCACGTGAGAATGTTGTTGTCGTGAAGGCGACTTTGTATTACTTGTGTTTTAAGGCTGGGTTGTTTTAAGGAGAACTGATCGATCATGGCACATGAAATATTGCTTAAAGTATGACAAATCAAGATGATATACTACTTCGTGGCGAATAATATTATCACTCTGAGACGTGCTGACCAATTCACAAAGAGAGCTTCAGGCCAAAGCCAGAGCGCTGGCCGAAACTGAAATTGAGCCACGTTCTGCAGATGTGGACAGGTCTGAGGAATACCCTTGGCGTAATGTAGACAAGCTGTGTGCAGCGGGCTTTATGGGAATGACAATTCCCGAAGAGTTTGGTGGGAAGGGGTACACCTATCACGATGCGATTCTGGTTATTGAGGAGATGGCCAGGGTATGTGGGGTGACAGGTCGAATCGTTGTAGAAGCCAATATGGGCGCTATTGGTGCGATCATGAAGTATGGTTTAAAGGCGCAAAAAGAACTGGCGGCTAAATTGGTCTTGGCCGGAGATAAACCCGCGATTTGTATTACTGAACCTGGTGCGGGAAGTGCCGCCACCGAAATGAGTACCACAGCGGAGAAGCAATCGGACCGATATGTTATCAATGGTAAGAAACATTGGATAACCGGAGGAGGGATATCGAAACTGCATTTGATTTTTGCTCGGGTAATGGAAAAAGGTGAATTTAAGGGAATTGCCGGCTTTATCGCTGTACGGGAACGGGACCGAATTGCGGACGCGAACATGAAAATCGGACGACGTGAGCCGACAATGGGCTTAAGAGGGCTCCCGGAAACAGAAATCCATTTTGAAAATTTTGAGGTTCCTGAGAACATGATGCTTGTTCCGCCGGAGGGGCTATATCGGGGATTTGCCGGTTTAATGAATGCGTACAATGCACAAAGGGTTGGTGCCGGTACGGTCGCCTTGGGGATTGCACAAGGTGCGTACGAGAAAGCGCTCGACTATGCCAGACGAAGAGAACAATTTGGTCGGCCGATTGCAGAATTCCAGGGACTACAGTGGATGCTTGCTGATATGTCCATTGGCTTGGCAGCCGCCAGGGCCTTGATTTATAAAGCGGTGCTCAATGCTGGAAAAGGTTTCCCGGATATGTGTGAAGCGGCCCAGGCAAAAATTCTGGCCTCAGAAACCGCCATTAATGTCACAACAAACGCACTACAAATCCATGGTTCTTGTGGCTATTCTAGGAACAACCCTTTAGAAAGAATGTCCCGTGATGCACGGATGTTTACAATTGGTGGTGGAACAGCACAGATCCTTCGTACTCAGGTGGCAGGTTCGATTCTGGGAATTAAGGTGCCCCAGACCCGTGACGGATATTTGAAATTGGCCCAGAATGATAATCAAAAACGTTAATACGGCGGACTGATTGCATGCTTCCCATGAATATGCGGTGTTTTTCCTTTTGTTGAGGGTTTGATAGATTAGGCGTTGGGGTCGTTGTGGTTAACTCCAAGTCAGTACGCGACCCAGGGAAACGGTAAGGTCGACCCATCCAAGGGCACATTGCCACTGGTGCGATCAGGTAGCAAACGATATGAAGAGTAGCCTGTTAAGAATACAAGGACATGCTTTACAGGACGATCTTGGAACTAAAACATGATGCCTCGATAAATCTGGTGAATCTCTCCTCACAAGGGTGAAAGGGGGCCCAACAATCATGGCCGTTTCAGGGAGACTCGAAGTCATAATTGCATTGCAGTTATCCGTCACGGGGGTGGCGTTCATCCCGTCGATGCCCTGCAGGGTGCGTGACGTCAGTTCATCGAGGGACGCCCCCCGGATATGACGCCCGAAGGTGCGCGCCATTTTGGAAAAGGCCCCTTCGATCAGGTTCAGCCAGGCTCCGTGTTTCGGCGACTGGACAGACACGAAGCGACGGGGGGCGGTCCGGGACCTTGTCAATGCATTTGTAAATGGTCGGATGCGATACCCCGTCCGCATAATGCAGCAACCCACGGTAGCTGTAAATTAATTTAAATGAAACGAATCACTGGTTTAGGTATCCACAAGAATTCGTTATACTGACGAATCGAAATGAAAAATCCCTAACGATTTAGGATCTGCGGCGACAATGTATAAGGTGCTCGTAATGACATGCCAGCGACTCGGTCTGGGGTTGCTTGTGCTTTTTGTTGTTTCGCTGATTATTTTTTTAGGAGTGGAAATGTTGCCTGGTGATATTGCCCAAGCACTGCTGGGGCAGTCGGCGACACCGGAGAATGTTGCATCGTTACGGCTACAGCTGGGGCTTGATCTGCCACCTCATACCCGTTATTTTTATTGGTTAACCGATTTGTTGAAGGGTGATTTTGGCATGTCACTTGCCACCAATCGGCCGATTGCTGATCTAATTGGGGTGCGCTTTGCTAATACGTTATTTCTTGCCTTGGTGGCGGCGATTATTTCAGTCCCGCTAGCGCTAATTTTTGGAATCTTGGCAGCGCTTTATCGAAATAGTTTTTATGATCGTGCAGTCAATGTGACAACATTGTCTGCCATCTCTGCGCCAGAGTTTTTTGTGGCGTATATCCTGATTTTGTTTTTTTCAGTCAAATATAACTGGTTTCCCAGTCTTGCATCAGTTGACATGGAAACACCTTTTCTCGAGAGGCTGCACAAAGTAATGCTCCCTGCGATTACCCTAACCGGGGTAGTGTTAGCGTATATGATGCGTATGGTCCGCGCATCGATCATCAATTTATTAGCGAGTCCCTATATTGAAATGGCCAACCTGAAAGGCATGCCAAAATCAAGGATTATTATTTATCATGCGTTGCCGAATGCTTGGGCGCCCATTGCGAATATTATTGCCATTAGTCTGGCTTATCTTGTAGTGGGCGTTGTCGTGGTGGAAGTGGTGTTTGTTTATCCAGGGCTGGGACAATTGATGGTTGATTCAGTATCCACCCGAGATGTCCCAGTCGTACAGGCTTGCAGTATGATTTTTGCCGCTACATATATTCTTCTCAATCTTATTGCGGATATCATTTCAATTGTTACCAATCCTCGGTTACTCCATCCGAAATGAATGAAAACTCAGGATCAGCCTTGCTAGATAACACCCCGCCGCCGCCACGGCGAAGCCAAGTTCAGGCGATGAAAAAAGAACTGGCCAAGGCGCCCTTTACCGCCAAACTTGGCCTAGTGATAATCTTGTTCTATGTCTTTTGTGCGGTTTTTGCGGACATCTTGGTGCCCTACGGTGAATCAGAAATTGTCGGGGCGGAATTTGAATTATGGAGCGAACAATATGTTTTTGGAACAGATGCGCTCGGACGGGATGTGCTTACCCGCTTGATTTATGGTGCGCGTAATACTGTGGGCATTGCTTTTGTGACTACGTGTCTGGCGTTTCTGATTGGTGGAGTGTTAGGGATTCTGGCGGCTATATTCGGTGGATGGGCGGACCAGATTTTGAGTCGCATTGTAGACATCTTGATGGCAATTCCTCAACTTATTTTTGCACTGCTTCTGCTGACTATTTTTGGGGTCTCGATATTTTCGTTGATTCTCATTATTGCAGTGTTGGATTCTACACGCGTCTTTCGACTGGCAAGGGCGACGAGTTTGAATGTGGTTGTGTTGGATTTTGTTGAAGCGGCTCGGCTCAGAGGCGAAAGAACGTTATGGTTGGCCATACGCGAAATCTTGCCGAATATTGCCTCGCCACTTGTGGCTGAGTTTGGGTTAAGGTTTTGTTTTGTGTTTCTGACGATTGCTGCGCTCAGTTTCCTCGGTCTGGGGATACAACCGCCCACTGCTGACTGGGGGAGCATGGTCAGGGAAAATGCTTCTCTGATTACCTATAGCGATGTCACTCCTCTTCTACCGGCCGCAGCCATCGCAATATTAACGGTAGCGGTCAATTTTGTCGTTGATTGGTTTTTGCACAAATCAAGCGGGTTAAGAGATGAGCACTAAGCAAAACGATTTGCTGGTCGATATCAAGCATCTCAGTATCGAAGGACAGAGTGACGATGAATGGCATCAGATCATCAAGGATCTTGATATTAGCCTTGGAAGGGGAGAAGTGCTGGGGCTCATCGGTGAGTCAGGTGCTGGAAAGTCAACGGCCGGTCTTGCTTCGATGGCGTTTGCGCGTCCCGGCTGTCGTATTACCGGTGGGTCAATCAAGTTCGATGGAGTGGAATTAACGGAACAGAGTGAGGAAACACTACGGAAATTGCGCGGAGTCCGTATTGCTTATGTTGCACAAAGCGCCGCGGCCTCATTTAATCCAGCACACAAGTTGATTGACCAGTTTTCAGAGATACCGGTTATCCATGGCGTGAGTTCTCAGGGAAAAGCCGAATCGGATGCCAAAACACTCTATCGTAAAATTCTGCTCCCTGACCCCGATGGGATAGGTTATCGCTACCCACACCAAGTATCTGGTGGGCAGTTGCAACGAGCGATGACTGCGATGGCGTTGTCGTGTCGACCGGAGTTGATCATTTTCGACGAACCGACAACGGCACTGGATGTCACCACCCAAATTGAAGTGCTGGCTACTATCCGCGATATTATCAAGCAATTCAATACCGCTGCTATCTATATCACACATGACTTGGCGGTGGTTGCACAAATGGCGGACAAAATCATGGTGTTGCGATACGGTGAGTTAGTCGAAGAGTCGGACACCCGGGAGATGTTGAGTCATCCCAAGCAAGAGTACACCAAGTCGCTTTGGGCTGTTCGTTCATTCAGAAAAACGGAAGCCTCGCCTGTGATTGAAGAGACGCCGCTACTGCAGGTTAATAATGTGACTGCGTCATATGGCAAGGTGGATGTTTTGTCTGATATTTCTTTTGAAATTCACCCCGGAGAAACGATCGCCGTGGTTGGTGAGTCAGGGAGTGGCAAAAGCACAGCTGCCCGTGTAATTACGGGATTGCTTCCACCTAGAATTGGAGAAGTGTGTTTTAACGGCGAAGTGTTACCTGCAGATTACCGCAATCGCAATCGTAACCAGTTACGTCATGCGCAAATGATATACCAAATGGCGGACACTGCCCTGAATCCAAGACAAAGAATTCGGGATATTATCGGGCGCCCGTTGAGTTTTTATATCGGGCTGTCCGGAAACCGGAAGGAGAATCGAATTCGTGAATTACTTTCATTGATTGAATTGGAACCGGATCAGTTTATTGACCGTTATCCCGGAGAGTTATCTGGAGGACAAAAACAGCGTATCAGTATTGCCAGAGCATTGGCGGCTGAACCAGAGTTCATTATCTGTGATGAAGTGACTTCAGCGCTGGATCAATTGGTTGCGGAAGGCATTTTGAAACTGTTGGACAGATTACAAAGGGAATTCGACCTGGCGTATATGTTTATCACACACGATCTAGCAACTGTAAAGGCCATTGCGGATAGGGTTATCGTCATGCTGCAGGGGAAAATTGTTGAACAGGGTTCCAAAGATGAGATTTTCAGTCCTCCGCATCACGCATACACCAACCTGTTGTTGTCCTCTGTTCCTGAAATGGATCCGGACTGGCTAACGGAGTTGTTGAAAAAACGTGCCGAAAGTGAGGTTATGACATCCGTATCGACCTCTTGAGCAGGTGGAATGTGCTTATAGGATGGGGTAAGCCTGTTAAGGAAAAATTTTTCTTTCCGAAGTGAATATGGCTGAACTGTGAAACGGTTGTCAGCGTGATTGCAGTGCCGGCAGGATCAGTTCAGACAGCATGACCAGATTGTGTTGTGCGTGCGCAAGATAAGGACTTCCGGCCATGCCGCGTTGTAGTGTGAATCTCATCAATGGCCGGTGTCAGTTTGCCAGGAGCCGGATGGTGTTTGTATTTCCCTTGTTTTCTACAGTGCTTGTCGGTACATCGATGTGTGATTATTTCAAGCCATCAGGTGGTTGGCGGTCGCGGTACCTGATGAAGACGATACTGGACAGTGAAGCCCTATGACTAGAAGGGTTGCGGCGCGGATACGGTCGACAGGGAGGTGGTTTGATGAATTGGGGGAAATTAGTTGGTTGCATGACCGAACGGATTGAGTGGCATCATGAATGATCTAGCAGAGCGTTATTTGACAACCCGGGAACTGGCGACATTGCTGCGGATTCGGGAAAGGAAGGTTTACGAACTGGTGGCGAACGGTGATGTACCCTGTTCCAGAGTAACCGGCAAGCTTCTTTTCCCACGCAAGGAGGTGGAAGACTGGCTTGCACAAAATGCGTCGGGTTTTTCTGCCAAATTAGATGAAAAGCGACCAAATGTATTGTTGGGAAGTCATGATCCCTTACTGGATTGGGCGGTTCGAGAATCGGGATGTGGCTTGGCGACTTATTATGATGGTAGTGGAGATGGATTAAGTCGCTTCACACGAGGAGAGGGTATTATGACAGGGTTACATTTGTTCGATCCGGAAAACCAATGTTGGAATGTCCATAGTGTGATAGAAACATGCCGAGGGCAGGATGTTGTTCTGGCCGAGTTTGGCTGGCGTGACAGAGGATTGTTGTTGGCTCCAGATAACCCGCATCAAGTCGAAAGTTTGCAGGATATTACTCGACTGAGGCTGGCAACGCGTCAGCATGATGCGGGTGCAGAGAGATTGTTCGATTATCAGTTATTAAAAGAAGACATAGACCGGAGTAGCTTGAATCGTGTTTTAGTCGCCAGAACCGAAACTGAAGCGGCAACTGCCGTAACGACAGGCGAGGCCGATGTCGCATTTGGACTGCGGGCGGTGGCCAAGCAACACCAACTGGATTTTATTCCTATCATGCAAGAACGGTTTGATTTGCTAGTTGACCGAAGAGCCTGGTTTGAACCCGCCTGTCAGACATTGTTTGGCTTTTTGAGAAGCGACGTTTTTCGAGCGCGCAGTCAGATTGTGTCCGGTTATGACTGCAGTGCACTGGCGACAGTGCACTTCAATGGATGAAACGGACCACAAAGCCGTACCCGGTGAGCCCCGAATCTCAAGCGATCAATCCGTTGTTACCCGATTGGCGTTAGGGAAGAAAAGCTGCACACCGTCGAGTCTGTAGTTTTCGATTGCACTTTGACCCTCACTGCCGAGTATCCAGTCTAAAAATAATTGTCCTTGTTCTGCCTTAACATGCGGGTGGAGGCTGGGATTGACTAATATCACGCCGTACTGATTGAACAGGTTTGAATCACCTTGAACATGAATAATGCTGTTCTGTTTGTTTTTATAGCTGATCCAGGTCCCTCGGTCAGTTAATACGTAGCCATTCATTGCGATCGCTGCATTGAGTGTTGTCCCCATACCAGAACCCGATTCACGGTACCATTTCCCGCTGTGGGGAAGAGGATCAATGTTTGCCTCTCTCCATAGCTCGAGCTCTTTTCGATGAGTCCCAGAATCGTCTCCTCTGGAAACAAAAATAGATTGACTGGAGGCGATTTTCTTAAATGCGCTGACCACACTTTCTTCGCCCGTTAATTGAGCGGGATTTTCGACTGGTCCGACAACAACGAAGTCGTTATACATCACATCAAACCGTTCAATGCCATATCCCTGGTCGACGAACGCCTCTTCAGCAGATTTCGCATGCACCAGGATGACATCACCGTCACCGTTTTTTGCATTCTTGATCGCTTGACCTGTGCCGACTGCGACGACTCTTACTCTGATACCGGATTGTGCTTCAAAGAGGGGTAAAATATTTTCATACAGTCCGGAATTTTCCGTAGACGTGGTGGATTGTAGTGTAATAAAAGAATCGGCATAACCGGGCGCGCATAGTACGGTGGTTAAAAAAAACAGCAGAAAATGAAAAATGGTTTTCATGATAAAGATGGTTGTGGAGCAATTACAAAATTAGTTTGCCCGACACATACATCTGGGCGATGTCGCTATCTGGACGATAAAAAAAAGAACTGGCCGGGGTATTTTCTACCACTTGACCATGATGCATGAAGACCACATCATCGGCAATCCGCCGTGCTTGGGCAAGGTCATGTGTGATAAATAACACCTTTACGGTTTTTCTTTTCTGTTGGTCGACAACATGTTCAATGATTTCAGTAGAGATGGGATCGAGATTGGCCGTCGGTTCATCCAGCATAAGAACCATCGGATTGATTGCCAGAGCCCTTGCCAAGGCAAGGCGCTGTTGCTCGCCGCCAGATAGGGAGCGGGCTGGTTGAGCAGTATGATGACGAAGACCGACCAGATGCAACAGTTCGTCGCAACGATTGTTCAGATTTGGAATCTGACGAAGTTTCAGTGCGAATTCGATATTCGCCCGAACAGAGCGCCGCAGCAAGACCGGCTTTTGAAAGACCAGTGATTGATGATCTCGGACTGACCGATTTAGGGCATGTTTCCCCCAATGGATAGTGCCACTGTCTGCGGTTATCAAACCATGCATGAGACGAAGCAACAGGCTTTTCCCTGCCCCGTTAGGCCCCAATATCACGGTTATCCCTGAACTGCTGATCAAGAGATTCAGATTATTGATCAGTTGGATTTTTTTGGCACTATAGGTCAGATTTTGTACCGTTATCGGCATCAACTCTTTACCGTGTCGTATGGCTAGCCCTGCCCTGTACCCATTACTCTTGCTGGACATTATTTCGACGCGTCCGCATCTGCTCGGCCAGTTCATAGCCAAACGTGCCGTTCGACAGCCGTTCATAGCCGCGCCACATGATCT
>LXNI01001917.1_pt1 | contig 15972 bp, 11 predicted proteins | sample 809091 | NCBI WGS metagenome assembly LXNI01 (sample SAMN04870527, study PRJNA318959) | sponge metagenome | biome: 01000161; feature: marine sponge reef; material: water | host: Sarcotragus foetidus | place: Greece: Milos, Mediterranean Sea | collected 2013-05-29 | depth 5-7 m | reverse complement strand
GCCCATGTCGATCACGGCAAGAGCACGCTGGCCGATCGCCTGCTGGAATTGACGCAGACCGTAAGCGAGCGCGATATGCAAGAGCAGCTACTCGATAGCATGGCGCTCGAGCGCGAACGCGGCGTTACCATCAAGGCCTCCGCCGTCCGCATGCTGTACACCGGGGACGACGGCATCCAATACACCATCAACTTGATCGACACGCCCGGCCACGTAGACTTCACTTATGAGGTGAGCCGCGCGCTGCAAGCCTGTGAAGGCGCAGTCCTGGTCGTGGACGCCAGCCAGGGCATCGAGGCGCAGACTTTGTCAAACGTCTACCTGGCGCTGGAGCAAGATCTCGAGATCCTTCCCGTCATCAACAAGATCGACTTGCCGGCCGCGCAGCCCGATGAAGTCGCGCGCGAAGTGGAAGAATTGCTCGGTTCCTCAAGCGACGAGCTGCCCCGAATCTCCGCCAAGAATGGCATCGGCGTAGTAGATCTGCTTGAGACGATTATCGCGGAGGTGCCGCCGCCGACCACCAATGCGCAGGAGAGCCTGCGCGCGCTTGTATTTGATTCTCACTATGACTCGTACAAGGGCGTAATCGCCTATGTGCGGGTTGTCGACGGCGGTGTCAATCGGCGCGACCTGCTCAAGCTATTTGCCACCGGCGCCCGATTCGAGCCCGTTGAAATCGGCGTCTTTGATCCGGTGATGCGTACAGTGGACAGCTTGAAAGCCGGCGAAGTCGGTTATATCGCCACCGGCTTGAAGACCGTGCGCGAGTGCCGAGTCGGCGATACCATCACCCTGGCCCGCAGCGGCGCCGAGCGTCCCCTGCCCGGCTACGAGCAAGCCAAGCCCATGGTCTTCGCCGGCATCTATCCTACCAATAACGAAGATTACGGCGACTTGCGCGACGCGCTGGAAAAACTTCAGCTTAACGATGCCTCGCTCACCTACCAGCCCGAGACCTCGCAAGCGCTCAATTTCGGTTTCCGCGTGGGCTTTCTGGGCCTGTTCCATATGGAGATCATTCAGGAGCGCCTGGAACGCGAATACGATCTTGATATCCTGGCGACAGCGCCCAGCGTCGAGTACCGCGTATTAAAGCGCGACGGCGAAACCCAGCTAATCGACAGCCCGGCCCTGCTGCCGGACGAAGGCGCCATAGAACAGATTCACGAGCCCTGGATGAAGATTCAGATCTACGTCCCGCAGAAGTACATCGGGGCCGTGATGGAACTGGCGATCAAGAAACGCGGCGTTTACGACACTACCGAGTATCTCGATGCGACGCGCGTGATTCTCCATTTCGATATTCCGCTGTCCGAGATCATCATCGACTTTTACGACAAACTCAAAAGCGTGACGCAGGGTTACGCCAGCCTCGACTACCAGTTTCATGAGTACCGCGCCGGTGATCTGGTCAAGGTCGAAGTGCTGGTCAACGAAGACCGCGTTGACGCCCTCGCCATGATCTGCCATCGCGATGACGCCTACCACCGCGGCCAACGCCTGGTGAGCCGGCTCAAGACGCTAATTCCGCGACAGATGTTCGTCGTGCCGGTTCAGGCGGCTGTCGGCAAACGCGTCATTTCGCGCGCCAACGTGAAAGCAATGCGCAAAGATGTGCTGGCCAAATGCTATGGCGGCGATGTGACGCGCAAGAAGAAGTTGCTTGAGAAGCAGAAAAAGGGCAAGAAGCGGATGAAAATGATTGGTTCCGTTGAAGTCCCACAGGAAGCATTCATGGCGCTGCTCAGCCTGGATGAATAAGACAGCCTACCATTCGTCGGAACTTTCTCGCAGCATCTTCCAAAGATTCGCCAACCCCCAGCGCGACAGCCATTCGCGCGCCAATGGCGATCGCGCCCCGAATCCGTATACGCGGTAGCGTAGATCCCACGCTGTAGCAATCGCAATCGCGCTGCCCTGCTCGACATCGGCATTTTCAGCTAGATCGGGGTAACTCAGGACGACAACGCTGGCATCGACGCCGCGACTGCAGCGAATGCGCTCTGCAATATCAGCGGCAAACTCTCGCAGGGAAACCTCAGCCGCATCGACCGCAAAATGCTCGAAGGCCTGCTGCGGGCTGTCGTAATTTGTCGCCGTCAAAAGCTCGGATGCATCCTCCCAGCTAGCGCTGACAACGCCGGGCAAGCCGGCCTCGGTCACATGCACGCGAAGCTGGCGCCCCTGAACATGCTGCCAGACGACATCTTCCAGCGTCGCATCGTCAACGCCAAAGATATGCTCGCCAACCTGTGATTCCAGCCTGCCCTGCATTCTGTCGATTAATCGCGCGGCCTTGGCTTTGCTATCGGCCTTGGCTGTGATCCGAATATCAACGCTGCCGTGATGCGCGGCCAGCCCAACGCTGGGGTTGGTTTCGCTTAGAATATCACTGCCGATTTGATCGTCAAGCGAGCTTTCGCCGATGCCCGCCGTTCGCAGGATGCGCGCTACGATAACGCCCAGTTCATACCGCTTGAGAAGGTAGGGAACGACTGTCTCCGTGATCAGGAATTTCATTTCTCGCGGCACGCCGGGCACGCTAATCACAACGCCCCGTTCCGATTCCACGATGAATGAGGGCGCGGTGCCTACCGGGTTCTCGATCAGCATGGCGCCCTCGGGCAGATAGGCCTGCTGACGGTTGTTCTCGGTCATCTTGGAGCCAAAACCGCGAAATCGTTCCGCGATAGTGTCGTAAAGCGACTGATGAAATTCAAGGGGCCGGCCAACTGCGTCCGCCACCGCTTGCCGCGTCATATCATCCACTGTTGGTCCCAAGCCGCCGGTGGTAATGACAATTTCGGCGCGATTCAAAGCGTCAGAAATGGCATCCGCTATTCGCCCCAGGTTGTCGCCCACGGTCGTCATGAAAAATACATTCACGCCGATGTCGCGCAATTGCCGGGCCAGAAAGACAGAATTGGTATCCGTAATCTCCCCCAAGAGCAACTCGGTACCAATGGCGATGATCTCCGCATTTGGATTATCAGGCATGCCGTTCCCATCATCTAAGCGACCGCGTGAGCGCCCGCAACGAATTCTACATCATCGCGACGAGTTCTTTGCAATTTCAAAAATAGACGCTATAATGACCACTATAAAAGTATCTTGCTGTCAAGTAGGGTATTTGTGCAGAATTACCAATCTTTTCGTCAAACAGTTGATTCGAACGGAGGTTCTCGTGGCTGGTGTCACTTTCAATCATGTTTCAAAGGATTTCGGTGATCAACGCGTTGTATCCGATCTGAACATTGAAGTCCAAGACAAGGAGTTTCTGGTCTTCGTCGGGCCGTCCGGCTGCGGCAAGTCCACCAGTTTGCGGATGTTGGCAGGCTTGGAAGAGATTACCGAGGGCGAAATCCTGATCGGTGATCGCGTGGTCAACAATGTCGCGCCGAAAGACCGCGATGTGGCCATGGTGTTCCAGAGTTACGCCTTGTATCCGCATATGACCGTCTATGATAACATGGCATTCGGTCTCAAGCTGCGCAAGACGCCAAAGAAAATCATTGATGAGCGCGTGAATGAGGCTGCCAACGAATTGGGCATCGGTCACTTGTTGGATCGCCGCCCCAGGCAGTTGTCCGGCGGTCAGCGTCAGCGCGTGGCTGTTGGCCGCGCCATCGTACGCGAACCGGCGGTCTTCCTCATGGATGAGCCGCTCTCCAATCTCGACGCCAAGTTGCGCGTAGAAGCGCGTTCCTTCATTAGTCGCCTGCATCAGCGGCTGGAGACGACCTTCATTTACGTGACCCATGATCAAGTCGAAGCGATGACGATGGGAACGCGGATCTGTGTGCTCAACGAAGGCGAGCTGCAGCAGATTGACTCGCCCTTCAACTTGTACCATAACCCGCATAACGTCTTCGTCGCTGGTTTCATCGGCAGCCCGTCAATGAACTTCTTTGATGCGATTCTCAAGGAAGACGGTGATTCCCTGGTGGTTGACACCGGCGCCTTTACACTGCCTGTGCCGGAGAGCAAAACTGATTCCTTCCGCAGCCACGCGGGCATGGAAGTCATTTGCGGCATCCGCCCCGAAGACATCCACGACACAAACTACTTGCCGCAGGGCATCATCCCGGCGAACCTCTCGACCCAGGTTGAGGTCGTGGAACAGATGGGTAACGAGGTAATCATTTATCTGGAGGCCGGCGGCAAGAACTTCATCGCGCGTACCGATCCGCGTACGGGCGCCACAGTCGGCCACGAGATGGGCGTTACCTTCAATCTCGATAACATGCACATTTTCGATTCCAACACCGAGCAGTCGCTGGCCTACGATTCGAAGGTCAAAGCGGGCATGTAATCGGCTTGAATCCGAGTTGAAAGATCAATCGAAAAGAGCCACCTTGTTGTGGCTCTTTTTTTGTGACTCTCCGATATCGAATTATGCTGTAGCGCTCATTTGACCAGCGGGCGGAACTTATATCCGTAGACGATGATGCCTCGCGCGCCGTCCGTCGTTAACTTGCGCGTCACCATCTCAACCCGGTCGCCAATATTTACGCCGGCGTCGACATCGGTCAGTTGAGCCGTAATCAGATTGCCGCCCGCCACACGCACCAGCGCCAGATAATAGGGCGCCTGCGCCTCAAAACCCTCCGGTGGATCTTGCACAAGCGTGAAGCTGTAGACTTCGCCCTGAAGCGATTCCGCCTCATTGCCGAGGCGCTTGACCAAGGGGCTGCCTTCGCCGCGATTGACCGTCACTGCAGCAGCCTCGCCGGCTCGCGTTTGAGCGGCTTGAGCCCGTTTCGACCGGCAGCTTTGTCGGAGTCCGGCCTTACTATCGCGACTATCGCGCGCGCTTCATGACGCGCCAAGCCTTCGAGCCGGTAGCGCAGTTTCCTGTTTCGCCAATACTTCGCAACCTGCATCGGTTTGCTCCTCACCCCTGATTCGCTTGACCACACTGCTCTCAGTCTAGGAATGCGGAGCTATCAGAAGCTATCTTGATAGGACTTGACAGTTGCAGAGCCTATCAGCTTATTCCGGTATCGCGCTCAATACGTGAGTGACAGCGGTTGATCCCAAACCGCCAAGGTTTTGCGCCAGCGCCGTCTCCGCGCCGGCGACCTGATTATCACCCGCCTCGCCGCGCAATTGCAGCGTTGCTTCAACAGCCTGATAACCGCCGGTCGCGCCGCTGGGATTGCCGCGACTCTTTAAGCCGCCAAAAGTACATAAGGGCAATTCGCCACCCAGGGAAATCTGTTCACCGTCAGCTTGCGCCCAAGCCCAACCGCTGCCTCGTTCGCTCAATCCCATCGCCTCAAGCGCCAGGGCGGTCAATATCGTATAGCCATCGTGGAGTTCCAGCAGGTCGAGGTCGCCGGCCGCCAATCTGGCTTGGTCCAGCGCCTGAGCCGCCGATCGTTGCACTGCGGCGAAGTGAAGCGGATCTCGTCGGTCTTGCAGCATGAGCGTATCTGTCGCTACTGCGCTGCCAGCGACCAGCACGGGCTTGGGCGCCAGATCGACAGCTTCGTCGGCCGGCGCCAATACCAGAGCGGCAGCCCCATCGGCATCGGGCGCGCTGTCAAAGAGGCTGACCGGCTCGGCAAGCATTGGCGCCTTGCCAAAGGAACCAGGACGCAGCAGATTGCGATACATGGCTTTCCGGTTACGCGCGCCGTTGCGATGGGCGTTGATGCTGAAGCCCTCGAACTGCGCCAGCTCGACATCGTGTTCAACCATATATCGGCGCATCAGCAGGCCCGCCATAGCGGTCAAGGTCGCGCCGTTTACCGTTTCGTAATCGGCGTTCAAGCTGACGCTGCGAGCGGTATTGCGGGCCAATCCCACAACATCGGTGGCTTTCTCGACTCCGAGCACCAGGACGGTTTTCACCGCGCCCGCCGCCACCGCTAAGTACCCGGTCCGCAGGGCGACACCGCCGGAGGCATCGCCGGCCTCACAGCTGAAGCTCTCTATCCCGGCCAGACCCAGGTCCCCGGCGATCAGGCTGCCCAATTGCGTCTGCTGGTTATAAGTCGCGCCATAAGCGTTGCCGACGTAAAGCGCGTCGGCGGTCGCCAGGCCGGCGTCTTCCAGGGCAAAGCGCCCGGCTTCTTCAGCCAACTCGCCGATGGACAGCGACCAGTGTTCCCGAACCGGCGTCATCCCGACGCCGACAATTGCCACAGATTTCATGCCTCAGTCCTTTAGCTTGTCGCGATAGCGTACATAAGTGGCGTAGTCGATGAGCGTCCGCCGCGCAATGTAGTCGGCCGTGGAATATAGTTCCCGCGGCTTAAACATGATGCGCTCCTTTACGCGCAAATCGAAGGCATCCGAGCCGGCGCCGCTGCCGTAGCTTGCCATCAAGATACGGTCGCCGGGCTGCGCTGCGTCCAGGATCGCGGTCAAGCCAATCATGCAGGAACCTGAGTACACGTTGCCAATCTCGTTAGCAAGCAAGCCGGCCCGAATTTGCTCGGTAGTGAATCCGAGCAATTTGGCCGCGCGCGCCGGAAATTTGACATTCGGCTGATGAAAGACCGCGTAGTCGTAATCAGCCGCTGTCGTATTCATCATGTCCATCAGGGCTGACGCAGCGCTGATCGTATGCGCGAAATAAGCCGGTTCGCCGGTGAAGCGGTCGCCATGGCTGGGATAGGATTCGCCGGCCCGCCGCCAGAAATCAGGCGTGTCGGTGACGTAACTGTAACTGCCCAGAAACACCGCGTAACTCTCTTCGGCCGGGCCCAGCAAGAAGGCCGCCCCGCCGGAGCCCGCCGTGTACTCCAAGGCGTCGCCCGGCCGTCCCTGCGCGGTGTCCATGCCGATGCTGAGGATGTACTGCGTCATGCCACTGCCGACTAGACCGATGGCAGCTTGCACCGCTTCGGAGCCGGCCTTGCAGGCGAATTCCCAGTCGGCCGCTTGGATATTGGGCGATGTGCCAATACTCTCAGCAACAATTGTACTAGTCGGTTTGACTGCGTAAGGGTGGCTCTCGCTGCCGACCCAGACCGCGCGGATATCGTTGGCGTTGATGCCGGCGCTGATAATTGCGTTGCGCGCCGCTTCAATGGCCATGGTGACGACATCTTCATCCAAGCCGGCAACCGCCTTTTCCTTCACCGGCGATCCGCCCCTTCCGCCGGTCCAGATCCGCGCGATTTCGGCGCCCGGCAGTCGGTATCGCGGGATATAGGCGCCGTAACCAACTATGCCAACCGCGCGATCCGGCCGCATCAACCATTGTGTTTGCCCAGTCATGTTTCTCGCTTCCGTTCGTTTACAATTTCTTTAGCGCGCTCCAAGCGAATGCAGTCTTCGTCGATCAACTGGCGCGCGACTGCTTGCGCGTCTGCTCCAATTGCGCCGGCCGCCAGCGCCAATTGCCGAGCGTGCAGCCGCATATGCCCGGCCTGAATGCCATCGGTCGCCAGCGCGCGAATGGCGGCGAAGTTCTGCGCTAATCCCACCGCCGCCGCCACTTCCGCCAGTTCTCGCGCGGATTGCACACCGAGCAGCTTCAGCGCAACTTTGGCGCCGTGATGCACCCGCGTCGCCCCGCCGACGATTCCAGTCGCCAGCGGAACTTCGATAGCACCCTGCAGATTGCCGGCTTCATCTTTGCGCCAGCGCGTCAAGCTTCTGTATCGTCCGTCCCGCGCGGCATAAGCATGCGCGCCAGCTTCCACAGCGCGCCAATCATTGCCGGTGGCCAGCATCACGGCGTCGATTCCGTTCATGATGCCTTTGTTATGCGTGGCGGCGCGATAGGGATCGACCTCGGCGAAGACCGCCGCTTCCACGATGGCATCCACCACTTGCTCGCCCGTCGCAGAATCAGTCGCCAGCGCCTGCGCCGGAATCATTCCGCTGGCGCGCGCCAGCCGGCGATCGCTGAGATTGCTCAGGATACGCAGATTGACCCGGCCGCCAGTCATGCGCTCTATCAAAGGAGCAACCGCTTCCAGCGCGCTGTTGATGGCGTTGGCGCCCATGGCGTCTCGCGTGTCGTAAAGCAGATGAACGACCAGCATATCCCCGATGGCAGTTGCCGGGAATGAGCGCGCTTCGAGATCCAGCGCTCCCCCGCCGCGCGCTGCGATGCTTCCTCCGCTATCGTTAACAGTGCGCAGAATTTCCTGCTTTCGCGCCAGCAGACGCGCCCCGGCGTTTTCGAAGTCCGGCAGGTCCAGCACTTGCAGCTGCCCGATCATGACTGACTCGTCGCTGCTCGCAGTAAATCCGCCGGATTCTCTGAAGAGCTTGGCGGCATAACTGCAGGCGGCTACGACCGACGGCTCTTCGATGACCATCGGCGCCAGGTAGTCGCGCGAATTGATCAGGAAGTTTGTCGCCAGCGCAAAGGGAAGACTGTAGCGACCGATGACGTTTTCGATCATCAGATCGGCCTGCGAAAGCGTAAGCCCGGAATCGGATAAGGCCAGTACATCAGCTTCGCTCAGCTGCGCCCAGGCTGCGGCAATCGCCTGCCTCTCCGCAAGCGCCTTCTTGTAGAACTGCCCGATAGCAGAGCGCTTTACTTCATCCATGCTTCCAAACTAGCAGTAGGGAACTTGCAATTGCTATCAGCGCTGACTTCAGATCTCTCATTTGCTCGCGCCTTGCCGAATCGCCGTCAAGTTGCCCAAAGCGAAAATCCACCCGCAGGTGGATTGTTGTTATAAGGTATGTGGCTCAGTCTAGTCAGGCAGGATGCGCGTGTCCATAAACGCGTCCAGCCAAATGACAAATACCAGCCCGATGGGAATCGAAGTAAACAGGTAGTACTGTATGCCGTATTCCTGGATCGTTATGCCTTGCGGCGACTTTATGCCTTCGAAAAGCCAACCGATCAGGGGAATAAAATGCAAGAGCGGCAGCAAATCAAATACGACCGTGATAATGCCGTATCCGACGACGAAGCCCAAGACCATCGAAACGACCCAAACGATGATTCTGCGTACCGTCAAACTGGACATGCGGCTCTCCAAACTTGTAAGCGTAAATCTGTCGGCATTTTACACGCAATGCGGCGGTCCGCGCAAGTGAAGTTTATCACAGACAATGACTGAGGAGGTTTCAAATGGTCATTGTTAAAGAGTATAGCTGCTGATAGACTTTGCACGGGGACAGCTGTGCCCGGAACGCCGCAGAACCCGGTCGGGCGACAGCAAAGAAGAGGCGTCTCGGGCGACATAATGCGTTGCAATGTTGCCGGTGTCGCCAGTCTTCCGTCCCTACATGCCGAGAACGCTTTTCGGGAGACAACAGTGGCAGATTTATTTGACAAGCTGTCCGGCTATACTGTCGCCAAAGAAGCGATGGAAATGGGAATCTATCCCTTTTTCCGGGCGCTCAGTGATTCTGAGGGAACCACAGCCACCTTCGAAGGTAAAGACGTGGTCATGCTGGGTTCCAACAATTACCTGGGTTTGACCACAGACGAGCGCGTACAAAACGCCGCCATTGAAGCGACGCAGCAATTCGGCACCAGTGTCACCGGCTCGCGATTCCTCAACGGCACGCTCGAACTTCACCTGGAAGCCGATCGCCGCCTGGCTGAGTTCGTCGGCAAAGAAGCGGCCCTGGTGTTTTCCACCGGATATCAGACCAACCTGGGAACCGTGTCCGCCCTCCTGGGCAAAAATGACGTGGCCATTCTGGACAAGGATGCGCATGCTTGCCTGGTCGATGGCGTGGCTATGTCGCGCGGAACGCTAAAGCGCTTTCGGCACAATGATATTGATGACCTGGAACGTGTGCTCAGCCGCGTTCCAGACGACGCCGGCAAGCTGGTCATCGTTGATGGCGTATACAGCATGGGCGGCGACTTCGCGCTTTTGCCACAGATCGTTGATGTTTGCCAGCAATACAGCGCCCGCCTCTTAGTGGATGATGCGCATGGCATCGGTGTGGCCGGGGGCGGCCGCGGCACATCGGCCCACTTTGGCTTGACCGATCAAGTTGATCTGATCATGGGTACTTTCAGCAAGAGTTTCGCTTCAATCGGCGGGTTCATCGCCGGCTCGGCTGATGTCATTCATTACGTTCAACATCATGCGCGGTCGCTGATATTCTCCGCTGCGCTGCCCGCCCCTAATCTGGCGGCGGTGCTTGCCGCGCTAGATATCATCGAGACCGAGCCAGATCACGTGCACCAAGTCTGGAAGAATGCGGAATACATGCGCAAAGGGCTCAAAAAGCTGGGCTATGACACATTCAATAGCCAGACGCCGATAATCCCGGTGAAGATCGGCGAGCAATACCGCACCGGCTTGACCTGGATGGCGCTTATCGAAGAGGGCGTCTATACAAATCCGGTCGTGCCGCCAGCCACACCGCCCGGCCAGGCGCTGCTGCGGACCAGTTATATCGCCACGCATCGGCAGCATCATTTGGATCGCGCCTTGGCCGCCTTTGAGACGGTAGGCAATAATCTCGACCTGATTCCCTAGCCGGTATCGATTACTCGGCTGCGGCATTCACCACGATTCTGCCCGATCCAGCCACGACCCGCCCCAGCAGGTAGGCGGCCTCGCCCTTGGATACAAGCGCAGTCAGCAAGTCGTCAGCCTTATCGCTCGCCACCGACATCAGCAGCCCGCCTGAAGTCTGCGGATCGTAGAGCAGGCCGCGCGCGTATGCCGGCAGCGGAGACGCTTCATCAACCCACTGCGCGAAGTATTCCAGGTTGCGATCCATTCCGCCCGGGAAAACGCCCCGCCGCGCAAAATGCTCAGCGCCGGGCAAGAAGCGAATGCGCGCGAAATCCAGCTCGAAGTCAACTCGGCTGAGCCGCGCCATTTCCAGTCCGTGACCGAGCAAGCCAAATCCGGTGATGTCGGTCATGGCGGATACTTGATGCCTCTGCGCCAAGATCGCCGCTTCGCCGCTGAGGCGCGACATAGATTGCACAGCAGCGTCGACTTGCGCTTGCTCGGCAATGCCGCGTTTCAGGGCGGTCGTGATAACGCCCGTGCCCAAAGCCTTGCTCAATATCAGCTGGTCGCCCGGTCGCGCGCCGGACTTTTGAATGATCTGCCCGGGGTCGACCTCTCCCGTCACCGACAGGCCGTATTTGGGTTCGGCATCGCTGATCGAATGCCCGCCGGCGATGACCGCTCCCGCTTCTCTGACTTTTTCGGCGCCGCCGCGCAAGATTTCCGCCAGAATCGCCTTGTCCAAATCGTCGGGGTAGGCAACCAGATTGATCGCCATCAGCGGACGGCCGCCCATGGCATACACATCGCTCAAAGCATTGGCTGCTGCTATGGCGCCGAAATCATAGGGGTCGTCAACCACTGGCGGAAAGAAATCGGCGGTCGAGATGATGGCGCGATTCTCGTCGACTCGACAGACAGCGCCGTCGTCCGGCTCTGACAACCCTACCAGGATCTGCGGGTACAACTCGCTGGAGAATAATTCGCTAAGAGGGCGCAAAACTTGCGCCAATTCGCTCGGGCTGAGCTTCGCCGCTCAACCGGCGCAACTGGCCAGCGCCGTCAGTTTGATTGCCTCTTGCTGCATGGATTGCTCCTCCCTAAATGAAAGACTCACCTGTTGGTGAGCCCGTCTGACTTCTGTCGGGGTACCCGGATTCGAACCGGGGACCTCTTACACCCCATGCAAGCGCGCTAGCCGGACTGCGCCATACCCCGTAATGCTCTGCATGATAGCACAATTCTTTCGATACGCCAACAGATCGCCCAAATGGACCGTGAAGCGCTTATCTATCGAGCGGCAAGACGGCATAAGTGCAGGACTCGTAATCCTGGCCGATCTTGACCACATAATCATATTCGCGGTCGGCCCTGGCGTCCTGCTCGGCCTGCTCTTCGGTCATATTCAGGGCGCGCAAGATTCTCGGCGCCAGGCTGCCCTTCTCCGTAGCAATATGATCGGTCAATTGGCTGGAGGCCAGGCCGGCGCCATCCTCCAATTTGCCCAGCGCCACAGCGTTGTAGCCGTCCCAACGCAATCGTTCAGCCGCCACAATATCCCAATTGTCCTGGTCTGACCCGTTGTACACGCCGATACTCGGCCCCGCAATCGACACTTGATAGGGTGACGGCGGCGTATAGAAGTCTTGCATCAAGGCGGCGATCGGCTCTTCATTGGGCAGTTGTACTTCCGCCCCGCCCGGCGTAATCCACTCAGTCGTGTGGTAATTCTTCCTGAAGGTGATATTCTCGACATCCGCCAGATCCAGAGCAAACAGATGGGGCAGCAAACGCAGCAGCATGTCGAGCGGCAGGTCGGTGTCCACCACGTCGGTCATTTCACTCCACAAGCGCGGGATGGTGGCGACGAGTCCCTCGGCGCGCGCTTTACGCCACATGGCGCGCAGGAGCAGCTGCTGCCGCCGTCCGCGGTCAAAATCATCGGTGTATTTTCGCGTCCGCGCATACCAGAGCGCGTCGAAGCCATCAAAGCTGTGCAGGCCCACCGGCAAGGTGCGCCAGCGATATTCGCCGTTCCAGATCGGGTACAAGTCGCGGTAGGCGCAGTCCACAGCGATGTCGACGCCGCCCAGTCTATCAATGATGGTTTCGAAACCGGAAAAGTTCACCCGCGCGTAGTAGTGAACGTTGATGCCGAGATTGTAGAAAAGCGTTTGCCGCAGCAATCCGAAGCCGCGGCCCGGATCCCAGCTGAGGTTTTCGCCGATGCCAAAGGCCGTATTCAAGCGCCCCATCTTGCCATGAGGGATGTACACATAGAGATCGCGCGGCAAGCTCATCATTGATACCGTACCGGTTTCGACATTGAGCGATACCACAATCATCGTGTCGGTGCGGATGAAATTGTCTTCGGTCAATTCTTCGTCGCTGCCCAAGAGCATGATATTGACCAGTCGATGCCTGCGTATTACCGGCGTAACGCGGCGCGGCGCCTCCAGCCCTGACATCCATTTGCCTTCTTCTGGATCGCGCGGGATCAACAGTTTTGGCAGCTGAAAATCGTCCGGCACGGCGGTAGCGGCGCTAGACTCATCCGCCGAGACAGATGCAGGCGTACCCGCCGTGACGATCTCTTGCATGAGAACGATTCCCGGGTCGTATTCCAGGCTGGCCTCATCGTCATCGACGTGGATTGCTGTCGCCGTGGCGCGATAGGCCGCGCGGCGCGCTACGGTCGTCCCAGCGGGCGCAGCGCTGTCATCGGCCACAACTGCGATCTGCAGCGCAGTCCAGGCCAGCGCGATCAGCAGCGCCAAAAGCAGGCTGAATAGAAGCAACCTGATCAACTGGCCTAGCAAGCGAGTTGCCTTCAACTTCGTCCTCCGGCAAGGACTAAGGCGCCATGAACACTACCGGTATTTCGCACAAGCTATCCTCTATGATTTTGTCGTCGCCCCCCACGATTTCCAGACGCAGTCGCTGTAACCCGGGTCCAAAGATTTCCGTATTGATCAGGCCAATCACATCATCGTCGACCGACCGCTCAACATCCAGGAATCGATGATAATCTGGCGACCAGGCGGGCTTCACAGAAAGGCGATACTTGCCGCCCTCAGGAATCAGCGCCCGACCGCGGACGGCAAATATGCCTTGAAGCTCGGTCATCGGCAGAGGCTCGAATATCATGGCGGGTGCGGAATCGCAGCCGACGACTTGGTAAGCTTCGTCTGACAGCGGAAACAGCGGGCTGACGGGCGCAATCGGCGGCTCCAGCAAGGTTGGCAGCACAATAGTTTCGCCTACGATAATTCCAGTCACCGGACCAAAACAGTTGCCTTCGCGTAAATCGATCAGGCTGCTGCCGGACGCGAGCGCCAGGGCAAGCAGCGAATCGCCCGCTTGCACTTCGTACGGCAGCCATCCTTCCGCGACGGCGCATACCGCCTCAGAGCCATCGTCGACTGCGCCGAAGGCTGTCGGCGTCGCGATCAGGTGAGCGAAGACCGCCGGCAAGGGTGTGGCCGACTTGTCGACCGGCGCGGCTGTTGGCATTAGATCTGCTGGTTGAGTCGCGGGGGACGCGGTTTCGACTGCATCCCGCGTAGCGATCGCGGTCATGTCAGCTGCGGTGGAAGTTGGCGCGGGTGTCTCCGTCGCAATCGCGGTTTCTATTCTGGCAGCAGTCGCCGGGCTGGTTGGCGAATCCGCTGCGACAGTCGCCGTCGCAGCCAATTGTGTCGGGCTGGTGGCGGCCAACGCGGCCTCGGTCCCGACTTCCTGTGCAGTAGCGCGCGAATCCACATCGATTCTGCTCTCAGTCGCGTGTGGCGCGGACGTACTGGTTCCGGGAGCCACGGCATCAGTTGCCTCGGGCTGCGGTTGTCCTCGCGGTACTTCTGCGCTCGCGGTTGACGTCTGCGCGACCGTGGCTGTCGCCGAGGCGGCGACCGTACCCGCTGCCAACGGCGTCACAGTCTCGTCAGTTGCAACAGTCGTTGCCGTCTTTGTCGGTGACTCTGCCGGCGTCTCCGCTCTGGCGCTAGTCACAGTTGCCGGCGCGAGAGTTTCTGTCGGCACGATTGTCGCAACCGCGGTTGACGTGTTCGGCTCCGCCACGGTCGCATCCGCCAATGCCGAGCGATCGACGGTGGCGGTGGACGTGGCCGCTTCCGTCTCGCTAGCATCAGTGGGGAGCGGCGTAGCGCGATCTGGCGTGGCTGCTGAAGTCTCAGTAACCGCAGGCGCCTGAATCGGCTGCGCAATCGTCGCCCGGGCGGCGCTCGTTGCAGCTCTCGTGGGACTTGCGGTCAAGAACGTTGGTACAGGTGTCCGCTCGGCGCTGTCATCCGTAGACGAAGGCTCAGCAGTCGCCGCTGTTGCGCCCGCCTGAGACGGTGAAGCTGTCGCTTCGGCGGCGTCAAAATCAGTCGCGCGGGCCTCAACCACGTCGTCAGTCGCTGCGTCAACTTCGGTCGTGCCCGTCGGCGCTGAAGTCAAGGTAGACGTCACGGCGTCAGATACCTCCGGCGTCGCCGTGGCCCTCGCATCCCGAGGCGGCCGTTCCACTGCCGTTGGCGCTTTGCCTGGCCATCCACTTGATCGAGCAATGTCCCGAATCGCAATTTCGCGGCGATCAGCATACGAGACCGCAACCTGTAATTCAGGCTCTTGCGCTGGCGGCGGATCGCTCGGTGCCGGTTTCAATGTAGAGCGAGGCGTAGCAGGCGCATCAGTTGTTGTAACTGCAACGCTGGTGTCGCGTGCTGGAGGCGTTGATGTCAGTTTCAGCGCGTCTTCCGCGGTCGCAGAAGCTGACGACGCGGCAGTGAGCGCAATTGCAGTTGACGTAATCCGGGCTGCCTCCGCGTCAGCCTCAGACGAAGGCGAAACTGTGGCCGAGGGCTCGGGCGCGTCGATAGGCCGGGTGGCGGCGGTCGAAGTCACTGAAAGCTTTGTAGCTGTTGCTTCCAGGTGAGTCGCTGTCTGGGTTAGACCGGTCGCCACTACTAATGGGAGCGTTGTCGGCGCAACTGTCGAAATAGTTGTAGCCTGCGCCACGGTTGACCGAGCCACAGCCCTGGCAGTTGCAGTCTCACTCGTCGCGAATACTTCACGTGCTGTGGGAGCTAGCGCGGTAAGCTCAACAGTGGCTTGAATCACAGCGGTCGATATCGCCGAGGGGATTGCCGCTGTGGTCGTCGCGCTGGCGAGAGTTAAGGGAGTCAATTCAAGCGTCGGCAGGCCGGTCTCAGTAGCATCGACTGTCACGCTCGCTGTCGCAGCTAACCGGGTAGGCGCGGTAGCCTCTTGAGTTAATGTAGTCACGGTCATCTCCGGGATTTTCGCTGTCCGCGTCGCACGCGCTTCCGCAGTGGACGTCGCACTTGCGATGGCTCGTACGTCGGTTTCAGCCGTCGGCAAGTCGGTCTCACTCGCCTCGGCCGTGACGCGCGTTGCTGCCGTCAGCTCGGAAGGCTGGACTGTCACCAGAGAAACCGTAGTCGCAGTCGCCTCAGGCGTCTCCGCTGTCTGCGTCGCAAGCGTTTCCGTTGTGGTCGTCGCGCTTGCGGTCGCAGTTAGCTCGGTTGGCTGGACTGTC
>LXNI01001916.1_pt1 | contig 15988 bp, 13 predicted proteins | sample 809091 | NCBI WGS metagenome assembly LXNI01 (sample SAMN04870527, study PRJNA318959) | sponge metagenome | biome: 01000161; feature: marine sponge reef; material: water | host: Sarcotragus foetidus | place: Greece: Milos, Mediterranean Sea | collected 2013-05-29 | depth 5-7 m | reverse complement strand
ACCGAAATGCGGACAAACGGCTTGTGTTCCTTCGGCCTTAACTCACCCGGATTTTTCCTGTAACATTACCTCAATAGCTCAAACTTGAAAAACCCATCAATACAAAACTGATGCTATACTAGTAACAATATATAATATTTTTGTAAGGCACAGCCCACCGGAGGGCTCCTAACAAACGCGCGCGATGAAAGCGGAACAGAAAAACATATTCGGCGAAGAATTGAAAGAGTGCAGCACGAACCCGATGACAGGATTTTTCAGGGACGGCTGCTGCAGGGCAGCGGTTGAGGACGTGGGACTTCATCTGGTCTGCGCGGAGATGACCGAGGAGTTCCTCGCGTTTTCAAAATCCAGGGGAAACGACCTTGTAACACCCCGTCCCGAGTTCGGTTTCTCGGGGCTTCAGCCTGGAGACAGGTGGTGTCTCTGCGCGCTTCGCTGGAAGGAGGCGTTTGAGAGCGGCGTGGCTCCCCCGGTCTTTTTGCAGTCGACCCACGAATCCGTGCTAAGCATCATTGATCTCTCCGATCTTAAAAAATACGCTGCCGACATATCCTGAGTCTTGATTCCCCGGGATTTGCGTATACCCTCTTCGTTCTGTGAAATACCTCGTTCTACAAGGTGACGGCATGCCCGACCACAAGCTCCCTGAGCTTGAAGGCAGGACTCCGCTTGAAGTCGCAAGCACACCGAATCTTGATGCGATCGCAAAGCGGGCCGAGATTTTCGGGACAGCAAAGACCATTCCCGATCCACTCCCTCCTGGAAGCGACGTGGGAAACTTGGCGGTGCTGGGTTATGATCCCACAAAATATTACACGGGAAGGTCCCCGCTTGAAGCCGCGAGCATAGGAGTCACGCTCGGGGAAACGGATGTCACGGTACGCTGCAACCTAGTAACCCTCGCTGAGAGAAACGGGCAGACGGTAATGGAGGACTACAGCGCCGGGCACATAACGGACGATGACGCTGCCCGTATAATCGAGGATCTCAAAAGGGAATTTGATGGAGAGGAGTTTTCACTGAGCCAAGGAGTAAGCTACAGACATCTTCTGCTCTGGCGCGAAGGAAACAGCGGTATCCGCACGACTCCACCGCACGACATTTCGGGAAAGGAAATCACCCCCTGGCTTCCCTCCGGAGAGGGAGCGGAAGAACTCACCCGATTAATGGATAAATCCCGCAGGATACTGAAAGATCACCCCGTAAACATAAAAAGAAGGGCTGAGGGGAAGAACACCGCCGACTCCATATGGCTCTGGGGTGAGGGAACAAGACCCGAGATGCCGTCTCTTTCCAAGCTATACGGAATCACCGGCTCCGTTGTATCGGCGGTCGATCTAGTAAAAGGGATAGGCATATTCGCCGAGATGGAAGTGATCGAGGTTCCTGGGGCAACAGGGTACCTTGACACCAACTACGCGGGAAAGGTAAGCGGCGCGATCGAGTCGCTGCAGCGCGTGGACCTCGCAATGATCCACATAGAAGCGACGGACGAAACGGGCCATGTCGGAGACGCCCGTCTCAAAATCCAGGCAGTCGAGGATTTTGACCGCAAGGTAGTGGGACCTGCCCTCGAGGGAATGAAGCAATTCGGCGAATACAGGGTGCTGGTGCTCTCCGATCATCCCACCCCCATAGACCTAAGAACCCACTCGAACGAACCAGTTCCCTTCGCCATACTCGATTCCGAAAACTCCTCGGTAAAAGACGACTCACTTGTCTACACCGAGGACTGTGCAGCCGCAAGCGGAGTTTTCGTTCGGGAAGGCTGGAAGCTCATGGGAACGCTTGTCGCTAAATAGGGGCAGCGGTTCAGAGGTAATACTTGATCCCGACCGTAACGGTCCAGTTGTCCAGGTCTTCCACTTCGAAATCTGAAGTAAGCGGTGTAACCCCGTCGGCGCGCACGGGTTCGTGGTCCCGAACTTCCGTCCAGGATACGTCGTCGCGGTCAAAACCGCCGAAACGCGTCCAGCGCACCTTGGCACCAACTGAAAAATCGTCGCCAAGTGCGTAATCGACTCCGCCTACCACCTGAAAGCCGAACTTGGTTTTCCCAAGCGCAGTATCTATTGAGCTGGTAGTGCCTTCCGCGGCATCCTGCCACGGTTCCGTTCCCAGATCGCCTTTGCGCAGGAATGTCGCCGAATAGCGCATATCCACCGAACCTAGGCCTATACCGACTCCGACATAAGGCGTAAAAGGCAAGTTGTTGCGCAGGTCGTAGTAGGCGTTCAAAAAGATGTGATGAGCACTCAGATCATATACACGTTCTGAGGGAGGATCGTTCTCATCCCATTCACTACCCTTTTGATCAAGCGGATCGTCGCTGTCTGAGCCGATGCGCACGAGCCTTCCATCGGAGGCCTGACGGCGGTTAAGATACTCCGCTTCAAAGCGCAGCCCGTTGCCAAGCGCGTAACCAAAAGTCGCACCTCCCACAAAACCCTCCCCGGGGGTAAACGTGTTTGAAACGGTAGATGCCGTATCGGTCGTACACTCCGAGTCAGTCGGCGGAGTCATGCCGGATGGATAAAGAAGGGAATCGCACCGGGTCGGGTGATTTACAAAGGAATGGGAAACATCAATATCTCCTGATTTTGAAAAACCCCCTTCAATCCCTATATAAAACTTATCCTCAGCCGAAGCCTGTGACGAACTAAGTATTAAAAGCACCGCCACAAGCCAAAAACATGCGTTGCCCGCTACGTATCTCATATTATGTCCTCCTTTGTCGTAAATTCTCTTTAAACGGTACCAGAAAAAAAGGGGGGAACTACGCCTTTTTTACCTCTTCCCATATCTCGTCCATCTGCTCCATGGAAAGAGCCTTTATCTCTTTTTTCTCGGCCTGCGCCTTTTCCTCAAGCCGGGAGAATCTTTCTATGAACTTCGCGATGGCCCCGTGAGATACGGTCTCGGCGTCAATGTCAAGATGCCTTGCGAGATTCACTACGGAGAAAACGAGGTCTCCCCACTCCTCCCGGAATCTGTTCTTCTTGCCGGCTTCCATCTCCCGCTCAAGTTCAAGCAATTCCTCTTTTACCTTTGCAAGAACCGAGGAGGTATCGTTCCAGTCAAACCCGGCGCGGGCCGCTTTTTCCCCGACCCTCTGCGCTCTCATCAAAGATGGCATGGCCCTGGGTATTTCCTCAAGAGAGGTCTTTCCTTTTTTCTCCTTGAGTTTCTCGGCGTTCCAGGTTCTTATGGCGTCGGCCGCGTCCTTGGCCTTTTTTTTCCCGAACACGTGAGGGTGTCTTCTTACGAGCTTGTCGTGGAGTCTCTGCGTAACATCGCCTATATCGAATTTGCCCTCTTCGCTTGCTATCTGGGAAATGAAAACGACCTGGAAGAGGAAATCTCCAAGCTCCTCGATAAGCTCGTCTGTGTCTCCGAGCTCTATTGCCTGTATTACCTCGTAGGCCTCTTCAAGAACATACGCCCGAAGCGACTCGAGCGTCTGCTCCCTGTCCCACGGGCAGCCTCCGGGAGCGCGAAGGTGCTTGGCGAGCGAAACTACATCTCCAAAAGTTTTTTTCTCTTCCATCAAGACTCTCTTGGCGCGGCTCAGACCCGAAACCTCTTGGAACACCAGGTAAGGTTCTCATTTCCGTCCCGGGTGACCAGAACCACGTCCTCTATCCTCACTCCCCCCAGGCGCTTGTAGTAAAGACCAGGTTCGACTGTCACGACATTTCCTTCCCTGAGAATCTCCTTTCCGGGACCGATGCGCGGCGGCTCGTGGATGTCAAGCCCGAGGCCGTGCCCAGTGGAATGTATGAACCCCTCTGGGTTTCCGGAGCCCGAAGCCGTGGTCTGAAACCCCCGTTCCGTGAAGAAATCCATTACCGCGCCGTGCACGTCTTTTGATCTCACGCCGTCCTTTATCATGGAAAGCGCGATTTTCTGACCGCGCAAAACGGTATCGTACATCCTTGAAAGTTCCGCCGAAGGCTCACCCTTAACAACCGTTCTCGTCATGTCGCCGAAATAGCCGTTCTCCTGGGATCTCGGGAAAATGTCGATCACCACCGGCCATCCGGCCTTAAGAGGACCTGAGCCCTTCTCGTGGGGCATGGAGCCCTGAACCCCTCCCGCCACTATGGTGTTCGAAGCCAGGTATCCACGTGCGGCAAGATAGGAGCTTACGGCGGAGCGCACTGTCTCGGAGGTAAGGGGCTTGCCGTCACGGTAAAGCACGGAACCCTTCACCACTGAATCCGATATAATTGAAACAGCAATCCTCATGGCCCATGCCGTAGCGGAAAGCGCTTTCTTTATGAGTGAAACTTCCGCCGGGGATTTCCTGAGACGCCCCGGAAAAAGAAAATCCGTCTTCGCGTTGCGGACGAAAAAACCCGCTCCCCGAAGCGCGTCAGCATAGAAAACCGGAAAGTGCCTCTGGACAATCAGGCTTCTTATTCCTCTTTCCCTGAGAAGGACTGTCGCCACCTCGGCAATGCCGGGCCTCTTTCTTTTGCCGCCGCGAATTCTGGCAATGCACTCCCCAAGCGAGACAACCCGCTCCACCGTAGCCTCTTTTTTTCCCCGCTCAAGCTCAAGATCGCTGAGAACCAGCGTTCCTTCACCGTCGTGCTCGAAAAAAATAACGGGATCCGGAACGAAAAAACCGGTTCTGTGATAAAGGTCGGAATTGCGCTCGCTTGAATCGATTATAAGGTAGGCGGTTCTGCTCACGCCGAAAACTATACAGCAAACCGGGGCGGGCGGGCAAACCGGGAAAGTGCCATCGCCGCACAGGCGGTCCGCCCCGCGGTCCTGCTTTGACAATTGTTTCCGGCAGATGTATCTTGTTAAGCGGAGTGGTAAAAGAAATTTACACTGCGAGGAGGCAGAGGAAATATGTTTTCCGTAACCCCCAAAGCCGTAGATGAAATAAAAAGGCTTCTTGCCGAAGATGATATTGAGGACGCGTTTCTTCGGGTGAGGATAATACCCGGCGGCTGTTCCGGGTTTTCTTACGAAATGGGATTTGACGACGAGACCGATGAGGGAGACAACATGGTTGAATCCGGAGGTATTAAAGTCGCCATTGACGAGATCAGCTACACCTATCTCGACGGAGCGGTTCTGGACTTCAAGGACGGTCTTAACGGAACGGGCTTTGCGATCGAAAATCCGAACGCGACCGGTTCCTGCGGCTGCGGACAGTCTTTCACCGCATAGAAAAAGAATCCACAACATTCAGACTTTTCCCAACAAAACCTTTGCTAAGCCCCGTGGCGAATCTTCGCGCGGAGTGTTTATTAGGCGCTGGTAGGCCGGGAAAACGGATTCCTTTTCGCGTAAACGGATTTGATTATATAATTATATTTGGCGGATTCGCTAAGCAGTTACCGCAGAACATACCATGGCATCAACGGCAAAAGCACTTCAGGCCCACGAGGAAGCAAAGAGCTTTGACAGGATAAAGTCAAAGCACCTGATCGGAACCCTCTTTACCGACTTTACTCCCTGGAACAAGCTCCACGGGTTCAGAAACTTTCTCCACGCCCCCTCGGGCAAGAAAATTGAGTTTGTCAACGACCCCGCCGTCATAGTAGGCACCGCCGTGTTCAAGGGCACCGGAGAGGAAGTGGCCGTAATAGCCCAGCAGACCCCTTCGAGCGAAAAGGAAAGGACGACGCTTAACTACGGAATGGTGAAGGCCGACGGTTACGGGCTTTCTCTGTGCATGATGGAATACGCCGAGCAGAACCGTCTCAAGCTCTTCACGTTCATCGATACCGTCGGCGGAGACCCCTACGAGTACTCGGCCGAAAAACTCCAGTCCTGGCTTATTTCCTACTGCCAGTCAAAGATGATTTCCATAAGAACAAAAACGATAACCACCGTGCTCGGACTCGGGGGAAGCGGGGGCGCAATCGCGATACAGCTCGGACACAAAAGGCTGATGCTCTCGCGCGCCGAATATTCCGTGATAACAGCCGAGGGGTGCTCCGCCATTCTTTTCAGAAGCGCGGACAAGGTCGCAGAAGCCCTCGAGGTGCTGCAGCCCACGGCAAATCACATGAAGAAATACGGAATAATAGACGAAGTGGTAAAAGAGGCCCCTCTTGGAAGAAACAACTACATCCCCTCAACGCTTAAGAACCTGCAGGCATCCCTCACCGCCGCATCCAAAGAGCTTGACCGCTACGACGTAAGGCACCTGCGCGAGGAACTGCGAAGGAAAATCGAGCGTTGCGGACGAATAAAAAAGCAGCGCAGGATGTACGAGGGAATCTCGAAGAAAATAAAGGCCTGGCTTCCCCATTACTTCAGCGGAAAAAAAGAGAATCCCGATATATCCGAAATGCAGATAGCAATCTACGGATCGGAACCTCATTTCTGCAACGACGAAAAGGATGGCCAGGGAAAAATCATACGTCCCGGCTGCAAAACGCAGCTCACGAAAAAAGAGCTCCACGCGAACCACTCCTCGTGTCCTTACTGCAACCGCCCCGAAGCGCTGAGTTCCGACGACTATCTGGACTTTCTCCTGGACGAGGCTTCTTTCCACGAAATAGAACCCGGTCTTTCGCTTGAGGATGTAGACCCTGTTTACAAATTCTTCAACTACTCGTCTTCCAGACAGAAACTCGCCGGGAAAACTGACTCGAAAGATTCCCTGGTGACAGGCTATGGAACCATGTTCGGCATACCCGTCGCGGTGGCGGTCTGTGACTTCCGGTTTATGGGCGGATCGATGAGTTCCGTCTTCGGCGAGAAGATGAACATAGTGATAAGCTACGCCATAGAGCACAAACTTCCCCTGTTAACTGTAACGGTAAGCGGAGGCGCACGGATGCAGGAAGGAACCGTGGCGCTCTATCAGATGGCGAAAACCATAGCCGCAATCATGAGACTCAAGGAACATGGACTTCCGAACATCTCCATACTCGGCCACCCGACAACAGGAGGGGCCCTTGCAAGCTACGCGGTGCAGGGAGACTTCCTGATAGCGGAGAAAAAAGCGACCATAGCTTTCGCCGGGGACCGCGTCGTGAAGCTCACAAGCGGCGGCCGCGGGGTTGACCCGAAAATAATGTCCTCTGAGTTCTACGAGGAACACGGCGGGGTTCACCTGGTGGTCGAAAGAAGCCAGATAAAACCCGCAATCTCCGGACTGCTTAAATTCAGGGGTTTTAAAAACAACCTAGACACCGGGACATTTCACCAACGCCCAACCGATGCCTTTGAAGACGATTGGCTTTAGCGCGAACCATCATCTCGCGATGCGCGCGACACAACCGCCCCCAAGCGTAACAAGGGAAGGCTAAGAATTTCGTTGCCGGTCAGACCATGGTTTCAGATTTCCCGAAACTATTGCTAGGCTTGCAACGGAACCCGTGCGTATTGTATACTTAAATTCCGTTATAAATAAGTGAATTGCACCCATGCCTGTTAAAAGACTACCCAAACTGTGGGAAAACCTTAGGGGCAAAAAAAGCCACATGCCCCACTTTCTGGAGGAGATTCGCCTTGATGGAATCCGCGGGATAAAAGATTTAACAGTGCCGTTTGACTACCCGGTCTGCGTCATTGCCGGCGGTAACGCCACGGGCAAATCCACCGTGCTGTTCGCCGCCGCCTGCGCCTACAAGGTCGCAACCGCGGGTCCGAGGGATTTTGTACCCTCATCCCTATTTCCGGCCCATCGCTCCAAAACCGGCGGAAGAGAAGATGAGTTGTCCGCCGTCAGCCTTGAATACGAATATTCAACGCCGGACGGACGAATGTCCATGCGCTGGAGACTGGGAAAGTCGTGGAACCGCAGTTTCTTCGGTAGAAAGGGAGGCAGGCAACCAGAGAGACTTGTCTACCTGAGAACACTCAGCAATCTGGCCAATCCATCCGAAGTGCGTAGCATTCTCAGAATGTCTCATACAAAAACATCCTTGCAGGAGATGCCGCTTAACGCCGCACAGATAGACTTCGCACAGCAAATAATAATGTTGCCTTTTCGATACAAAGAGGTAATCAAGCTCGCAGACACCGCGCACAGGGACAAAGACCTTCTGTTCGCCGTTCAGGATAATGGGACCAGATATTCGGAACTACATATGTCCGCGGGGGAACGCGCCGTCCTGCGACTGTCGCAGGCAATAGCTCAGATGCAGGACGCACTAATACTTATTGACGAAGTAGAGGCCGGGCTGCATCCCATGATACAGCAGCTTCTGATGCTCCACCTCCAGCAGTTGGCCCTGCGGAACGATCTGCAGATCATAGTCACTTCGCACAGCCCCGCAGTGCTTGACTCGGTGCCCGCAGAAGCCAGAATATTTCTGGAAAGGAATAACGAGGGCAAAGTGCGGAGATCTCCCGCTTACAAGGACATTATACAGAACGCCCTTTATGGTCGCTCAAACGAAGTGCTGAACCTCCTGTGCGAAGACGAAGCCGCGGAAAATATTCTGCGCGGTGTATTCGAGAAAATATTTCCCTTGGCGGAAATCAACCCCCAGTCGGTCCGCATCGGCAGAAACGCCGGAGCCTCTGAATTTCCGGGGCACGCGGCCGCTTTCCAGAAATTCAACCTGCTGGGCAATTTCGTATTCGTTCTAGATGGCGATCAACACAATACGGGAATAAAAGAGAAAATAACGAACCAAGCAGGCGGCAGGGAGCAAGAAATAGTGTACTTGCCAGGAAGTTGCTCACCGGAGGAATGGATATGGGAACGTCTCGACCATAAAGCAGAGCAGCGGGCGCAAAGCTTAGGAGCGGACCCTGGCAACTTGATCGCTGAAATAAAAAAACTTGACGCAACCTACGCGATGGCCTCGGATCCGCGAGCCGCGGTAACCAAAAGCAAACTGAGCAGCCTAGCAGCCAGCCTGAACACGGATTCAGCCAATATCTGTCGTAAGATCGCCCGACTGGAAACTGAGGATAGTGATAGTGAAATCCAACCCCTCGTGTCTCGACTAACCGACATACTTCAAAGATGGCGTAGCGAAACATGACGGGAGATGGGGCCGTAAACACATGTGCGACATTCGGTTAAAACGCACGAACACGTCTACCGTCTGCGATCAGGCACCCGACCGCATCCCGGATTTCTCAGAGTAGGTGCCGTCGAGCCCCATTATTTTTGAAATTTCCTCTGGGGAATCAAGTATCTCCCCCTTGCCCATCTTGTAAAGAAAATTCGCATTGTCCCTCGGGGCATCGCTTTTTACGTTGGGGTCGAAGAAAACCTCTTTGGTGTGAACGAGTCCCGCGCGGTTATACGAAGCGAGCTCGTATTTCATTCCCATCCTGAGCGCGTCGCACGGGCAGGCCTCGACACAGAAGCCACAGAAAACGCAGCGCATGAAATCTATGTTGTACACCTTGGGCCTTCTCTCGATTCCGTAGTCGTCAGCGGGCTCGGAGACTATGGAGATAGCCTGGGTGGGACACGCAACCTCGCAGAGCTTGCATGCTACGCATCTTATCTCTCCTTCGTCATCGGCAGGCATCACGTGAAGCCCCCGGTAGTTTTCGGGAAGGGCCTTTACCTCTTCGGGGTATTTCACAGTTATGGGCTGATGATGCGTGATGTGCCTTATGGTGATCATAAGGCCCTTCAGCACCTGGGGAATGTAAAGCTTCTCCCAGAAGGAAAGCCGCGGCCGCTCAAGTACCTTTACGTTAATCGCCATAGTAACCAACTATATACCACAGAAAAGAGAAATACTGAAACCACTAGCGGAAAAAGCTGCTGCGACGATGCAGAATGAGCGCAAGCGCAAGCGCCGAACCTAAAAGAAGCCAGAGCGCGTTTTCGTCGTCTCCCAGAACGAGTTTGCCCACCCCTATCATGAAACAGAGCAGGAAAGACACGACAAGCGACCAGTTTAAAAGAACCGAGGAAAAACCTCCCCATGCCCGCACAACCCCAAGCCTCTTGCGAACTGGCGACCAGAAACCCGGGGGTCTCACTCTCTCATAAAAGCCCGAAAGCTTCTCTGAAGATTCGGGGACGGTGACAAAAGTGGCCACAACCCAGCAGACTATCGAGACGGGAACGACAAGTATCTGGTGGCGCAGTTCCAAGGGAACTCCCTTCGCCTCGGTGTAGAGAACCAGAACCAGTATGGTCGCAAGCGACGAGGCAAGCGCCACTATCTCGCTCCAGGCGTTTATTCTCCACCAGAACCACCTGAGTATCAGCACAAGCCCAATTCCCGAACTCATCGCCCAGAGGAATATCCACGCGTCCCCTATGTTCTTTATCTGAAGCGCCACCACGCCCGCGATAACGGCAAGCGCAACGGTCGCAATCCTCGAGACCCGCACGTAATGACCCTGCGGGGCGCTTTGACGCACGAACCTCCTGTAAAGATCGTTCACAAGGTACGAGGCCCCCCAGTTAAGGTGGGTCGACACAGTGGACATAAACGCCGCGAGAAAGGAAACCAGCAAAAGACCCCGAAGACCCGGCGGGAGAAAATCTCTTATCATAACCAGGTACACAGACTCATCATCCCCGCCTGCCACCCCTGCCGCTTCGGGGAATATTACGACTGATGCCAAGGCCACAAGAACCCACGGCCAGAGGCGAAGCACGTAATGGTTAACCGCGAACCAGGCGGTGCCCGCAAGCGCGTGTCTCTCGTTTTTCGCGGAAGAGAGCCGCTGTATGAAATAACCTCCCCCGTCGGCATTGTGGGAAGACCACCAAACAACGGTCATGAAGACAAGGAAAGTGAAAAAGTCGGAGGAGAAAAACTCTTCGCTCCCGGTGGGCTGCGTGATGAACATGGAAGTCTGCTCCACGGGAAGCTCGGCGATTTTGCTTACGAACTGGCTGTACCCTCCAACCGCATCAGAATTTATGACCACGACGGCGAGTATGATCGTACCGCCAAGCGCTATTGCGTACTGCACGAAATCCGTTATCACAACTCCCCAGAGCCCGGAGAAAACCGTGTAGACGAGCACGATTCCCACGCAGAGGGAGACGGCGTATATCTGCCCGACTCCGAAAAAAACCTCAAACACCTTGGTCATGGCAGTGATCACCCACCCCATGACTATGAAATTGAAAATCGTCGAAAAATAAAACGCCTTGAAGCCGCGAAGAAACGCCGCGGGGTGGCCCCCGTAGCGAAGCTCTATGAGCTCGTTGTCGGTTATCACCTCCGCCCTTCTCCAGAGCCTTGAGAAAACCACTATCACGAGCGCGTGGCTGAAGATATAGTTCCACCAGAACCAGTTTTTCCATATCCCCTCGGTTCTTATCCACCCCGTTATGGCAAGGGGAGTGTCGGCGGCGAAAGTGGTGGCAACCATAGAGGTTCCAAGAAGCCACCAGGGAAGCCCGCGTCCCGAAACGAAATAGTCAGAAAGGCTCCCGGACGCCCTCCTTGAAAAATAAATGCCCACTCCCAGGGAAAAAACCAGGTAGAGACCAACGAGTATCCAGTCTATGGCGTAGAGTTTCATAGCGTTATTTTCACCGGAAGCCTTGCCGTGGAAGATTTATCTCCCGTGAGAATCCCGGCGGCCGCGCACCCAGCGGCACGCGAGGAATCAAAAAGCGATACGACCGTATCGAAAAACGGGAACCCGGCAGTGGGATAAGGGGAACCGAAGGTAAGCAGGATTTTTTCGCCTGAAAAAGAGGAAAAACTGTTTACGCAATCCATTATCGCTTGGGGAATAACGCTGTTCTCCGTCCAGCCCGCCGGAGCGGTTGATAAAACGCATACAAGCGAGCAGTCGTTGCGCAGCTCAAGTGTTTCGGACAAGGAGAGGCTTTTCTCCACCGCCACTCCACCCCCAGAGAACCCTTCGCGAAGTCCGCCGAGAAGATCTTCTGTGCCTTCCGTGCCGAAGTGGAAAACCGAGACTTTTCGGCTGCGAAGAGTGCTTCCTCGCAAAACGCAGGCCGAGCGACGGGAGATTTCCCCTGCCTCCTCGGCGTTTCTCTCAAAATCCGGGATGAGGACTTCTTCTCCGCCCGAGGCGAAAAGCTTTTTCGCGTAGAATATTCTGGAAAGAGACTCTCCACGAGCGGGGTCCTTAAAAAAATCTTCCTCCGCGCGTCTTTTGAGGAAACCCTCGGGATCCCTGGGATCCAAAACGATATCCACTCCGCTTGCAATGGCGGCGAGAATATTCTCTTCCTCGCGCTCCTCTCCCCCAAGCGCATCCATCCTGAAGGAATCAGAAATGACCAGGCCGCTGAATCCTAGTTTTTCGCGCAGGAGGGCACGCAGGATCGGCCCCGAGTGGGTGGCGGGTCCGAGTGGGTCAAGGGCGGGAAAACACACATGAGCCGGCATCACGCAGTGAAGCCTTCTCGCAATCGCCTCTCGGAAAGGCGCAATATCCAATTTCATAAGCTGCTTGAGGGGTTTTTCGACGCTTGGGAGCCGCGCGTGGGAATCCTCCAGGGTGGCGCCGTGGCCGGGGAAATGCTTCGCGCAGGCAAACACTCCCTCTTTCTGCAGGGTCTCCGCGAAGACACTTCCCAGTTTCGAAACGACCCCGGGGTCATCCGAGAAGGCCCTTACGTTTATTATCGGGTTTCGGGGCTCGGTATTCACGTCAAGAACCGGGGCAAAGGCAAGATTAAGACCGCAGTATCTCATCTCCCGGGCGGTTATGACGGCCTGATGTCTTAAGACTTCCTCGTCATCTATCGCACCCTGAGCCATCGCGAAAGGAAAAAGAGTCGCTCCCGAAACACGCTGACCAAGACCCCTTTCGACGTCGCAGCCGAGGAGAAGCGGAAACTCAGATAAAGAAGCAAGCCTCCGAGTGGTTTCCCTTACCTGTTCAACCTCCCCGTTGAATACTATGAAACCGCAGACGCAGAAATCCTGAGCGAGGCGTTCCGCTCTCCTGACGGAACCGGGATCTCGAAAATCGATTCTCGGCATAATAAACTGCGCCGCGCGCCGAGGCGCGGAGAGATCTTTTGACGAAAAAACGGCCGGATTTTCATACATTTACTATGTTCTTCCCGATCGAGATTTTCCCCAGAATCGTAGCGTCCCGGGCTCCCGTGACTCCTGGCGCGTTTGCCCGGTTCCCGCATACGGTTTCATTCGCGAGCACAGCAAATCCCACGGCTTCCTTGGCATCCGCGGGAATGCCGTATTCACCTGAGAGGCAAAGCCGCCTCGGGGCGAGTTTTTCGCGAAGCCTTGTGACCATGACGGGGTTTCGGGAGCCACCACCGCTCAGTATCACTTCTCCCACATCCGCATGGGGGTAAACGAATCTTTCGTAGGCCGAGGCTATGGAGCAAACGGTAAATTCGACAAGCGTGCGCAGAAGGTCGGGCAGGGGAATGTCCTTTTTTTCAACAAGCAGGAAAAGCCTTGTGACCATTTCCTCTCCAAAAAGCTCCCTGCCGGTCGATTTCGGAGGCTTGATATCAAAGTAGGGATTTTTCAGGAGACTGCGCAGAAGGTCCTCTTTAACCGAACCTTGCTTCGCTATCGCGCCGTCCTCGTCAAAACTCTTTTTGCCGCCTGAAGCAAGGCGCGCCACCGAATCAATCAGAGAATTGCCTGGGCCCGTATCGAACGCCAGAAGCTCTCCGAGTTTCCCCGTAACCAGAGTGCAGTTGGAAATTCCCCCTATGTTCTGGGCAATTACGTTTTTCCCGATTCTGGAGAACAGCAGGTAATCCACGTAGGGAATAAGGGGGGCACCTTCTCCTCCCGCCGCCATGTCCCTCGTTCTGAAATCTCCCACCGTGGTAATTCCCGTGGCCTCGCAGATAACGTCAGCTTCGCCGAGTTGAAGGGTCGAGGAAACGGTTCCCGCGAGAGAGGGCGGATTGTGAAAAACCGTCTGGCCGTGGGTGCCCACAAGATCCACGTCGGTCGTTTTCAGGGAGGCTTTGCTGAGAAGATCAAAGACTGCGGCGGCAAACTCCTGGCCGAGCAGGAAATTAAGATCGGAGATCGAGGCGGCATTGAGAGAACCGGGCGAGAGAAGAAGTTTCTTCGCAACGTCTGAGTATTCCCGGCAGACAAAGTCCTCGATCCGGACTTCTGTATCTTCTCCCGAACCTCGAACTCTTACCAGCGCCGCGTCGATACCGTCCATTGAAGTCCCGGAAATGAGACCGACGATGAGTTTTTCCTTTTTTGAAATTATCGGACAAAGCCAGTTCACGGGAAAAAACTACCTGATCAGGAAGGAGTCTGGATAGCTGGAGCTAGCAACCTTGGAATAAATGATTGTACAGAAACTATTGAGAATTATCTTAGCGTCCAAATTACGGTTTCGCAAGCGTTCCGGTTTCTGCGGGAGATATTGATGAGTTGAAATTTCTCAATAGTTGTGGCTGTTAAAGATTCCCCGTTCCAAGAGGTATGTTCCGAAGAGCCTTCTTCAACGATTCACCGTTTTCTCTTAGCAGCCTGACGGACTCCCCGGGCGTGAGACCTCCGAGTTTCATGACCACGGCGACCTTGAGATTCCCGCCAGCTTCCCGGAAAAGCGAGGCGGCTTCTTTTTCCCCAACGCTGCATATGTCCATTATGATTCTCCTTGCCCTGTCAACAAGCTTTGAGGACGTGGGCTTAAGATCAACCATCAGGTTTCCGTAAGTTTTCCCAAGAAACACCATGGCGGTCGTCGTAATCATGTTAAGGACCATCTTGGTCGCGGTTGCGGCTTTCAGTCTCGTCGAGCCCACTATCACTTCCGGACCGACAAGCAGGGTTATAACCAAGTCGGAAGGAGCGTTCTCCGGTTCGCTACAGCTTATAAGTATGGTCGCACAGCCGACCGTCCGGGCATATTCAAGGGCCGATATCACAAACGGTGTCCCAGAGCTTGCCGCGATTCCCACAATCACGTCGTCTTTTGAGAGTTTTTTGCTGCGAAGGGCTTCTACCGAAGCCGTAGCGGAATCCTCAGCACCTTCAACTGAAATCCATACCGCGTCGTGCCCTCCCGCCATAACCGCCTGCACACTCTCGGGGTCCGTTCCGAAAGTCGGCGGACATTCCGCGGCTTCCATCACCCCGAGGCGCCCGCTTGTTCCAGCTCCGACGAGAAAAACCCTGCCACCGCACTCAAGCGAGCGGAAAACCATTTCCGCTGCCTGCGAAATGGAATCTTTTTCCCTGGAGACTGCATTAAATGCCTCCAAGTCCTCCCCGCTTATGAGATCGATGATCTCCGAGCACGAAAGTTCATCGATATTGACCGTTCTCGGGTTTGCTTTTTCTGTGAGCAGGTGTCCTGTACGGCGAGTCTTTTCCACAAACAACATTATATCTGAAACCCGCCGCGGTTATCCGTGGAACTGTCCGCAGCAGTGGGTTTGATTTGTAAGCGATATCCGTATAGAGTCCTTTGGGTATTGCGGGTGTAGCTCAGCTGGCCAGAGCATTGGCTTCCCAAGCCAAGGGTCGCGGGTTCGAATCCCGTCGCCCGCTCTCACTTTCTACAAGTCGTATTGAATTCCAGTCGTCACGTTAATATCAGATCCGCCCGGTTTCTATTGATAATTTCACCCCTGTTCTATTGACAATTTCACCACCCTCGATTTTGGAAAGTCGAGCTCGTAGAAAAATATCGAGAAATATCATGAAAATGTTAAAGAACCAAGTCGCGCTGACTCAAACCCGATTGCTCCATCCGAAACTCGATTGCTTCGATGGGGTCCAGATACCCCATCGGCACATGCTTGCTTTCATAGAGTTCAACAAGGTCAACTAAAATATCGAGTTCTTTGCCCTCTGGGCTGTCGAATTCGGCTTCAAAGATCTCCTCGATACGAGCCAAAGCGGCTTCATAGTCTTCCTCGGTGCGAATTGGTTTTGCGTCAACCATTTTTATACCTCCTCCGCATCTATAACATCATATTCCGCATGAATTCCCACAAAACAAGATGACACCGATTGGATTCCGAAGTGCACCACTGACATCGGATAATCTCCTTTCAGGGAGTTTAGCACAGAGGTGGACAAGGGACAATGCTCTTCGGAGCGAGGGCGAGCCCGAGCGAAGAAGAGCA
>LXNI01001915.1_pt1 | contig 15991 bp, 5 predicted proteins | sample 809091 | NCBI WGS metagenome assembly LXNI01 (sample SAMN04870527, study PRJNA318959) | sponge metagenome | biome: 01000161; feature: marine sponge reef; material: water | host: Sarcotragus foetidus | place: Greece: Milos, Mediterranean Sea | collected 2013-05-29 | depth 5-7 m | reverse complement strand
GTTCGAGGTGGGTAGCATCGCTCCGGAGGCACTGCTGTTCCAAACCGGCTACCTCACAATCGGAGGCCAAGAGACGCACTACGGCGAGCGGCGCTATCGATTGGTTTATCCCAACCGCGTGGTGCGCCAGAGCCTGAACGCAAGTCTGCTTTCCTATCTGACGGGCAATGATGTGCAGCGGCAGCAGCACCGTGACGCCCTTGAGGAACTCTTGGCTCAGGGTGACCTGCCGAGATTGGAGCGGCGCATTCGTGCCTTGTACGACAGCATTCCCTACGAATGGCACACACGCAATGAGATCGCGCGCTACGAGGGGTACTATGCGAGTGTGTTCTATGGCTACGTTTCGGGGCTGGATGTCGTTGTGACCGTCGAGGACAGCAGCAACCGCGGACGGCTGGACATGGCTGTGCAGACGGCCCGTCAGGTGTACCTGTTCGAATTCAAGGCGTGGCAGGCGAACCGCAGCGGCGCGGCGCTCGCCCAGCTCAAGGAGCGCGACTACGCAGCAAAGTACCGCCATCTGGGGCTGCCGATCCATTTGGTCGGCTTGGAGTTCAACGCCCAGACACGCAACTTGGAAGTGTTCGAGAGCGCGCTTGCATAGGCGGTCGCCCGGGGACCGGCTGCTCGCGCGACCGGCAGTCAGACTGAGATCCGGGGCTGGAGCCGAGCAGATCAAGCAGGACTGTGGGCGCTAAGGGGCGAATCCCGTCTGAGACACGCAGCACGTTCCCGAGAGTCTGCCGGAGCATTGCCGTTTCTCCTCCTGAGGTGCAACGTAGTGGTGTTTTTGAAACTCGCCCTGCTCGCGGCTGGGCATAAGTTGGTTGAAGGAACCGCGCCGCAGGCTGTCGTGCATGGTGTCGCTGGTCCCGCTGATGTCCGACGTTGTTGGTGGCCCGGCGCGGCAGGCCAGAAAAAACTCGTCAAATCGTCAAATCGTCAATTCGTGCAGTCGTGCAGTCGTGCAGTGCAGTGCTTGCCTGTCGCGCGCGGACATGTTATGATAGTTCGCCAGAATTGCAGACTAGAGGTGGCTCAGGGGTTGCTCAACTGCTAATTCGGGGTGCGCAGGTTGTGCGCCCGCCGTGTAAATCAGAATTTTTCCAAGGAGGGAGCTTCATGATGAAACGACATCGCTGCCTTGTTGCAGCCCTTGTCTTGATGCTGGGACTGGTACCGTTCGCCGCCGCCCAGCTGGCCGATACCGCGCTGATCGTCGGCACAGTCTCGGATACCACCGGGGCTGTGATTCCCGGCGTCAACGTGACATTCAGTCACATCGAGACGGGTATCGAGTCCTCGGCGCAGACGAACGAAACCGGCAGCTACCGCTCGAACCCGCTCCGAATCGGAACGTACATCGTGGTCGTCGAGGCTGATGGCTTCAAGACCTATTCCGGTTCGGGCGTCACATTGTCTATCGGCGACGTGCGCGAACTCAACGTCGCGCTCGAGGTCGGCGCGGTCACCGAGGTCATCGAGGTCGAGGCGTCCGCACCCTTGCTGCAGACCACCGAGAGCTCTGCGGGCACGGTGATTGAGAACCGTCAGATCGTCGATCTTCCGCTAAATGGCCGCGACTACTTGCAGCTTGCGGTAATTTCGGCAGGCACCGTTGTCTCGCGTGCCCAAGGAATCTCCATCGGCGGCCAGCGCGGCACCGAGATCAACTTCATGATCGATGGCGTGGACAACAACAACCAGTCGATCGCTTCTCAGGGCAACCAGAAGGAAACCGTCAAGCCATCGGTAGACGCCGTGGCGGAATTCAAGGTCATCACCAATGGATTCTCCGCAGAGTACGGCAAGTCCTCCTCTGGAATCGTTTCGTTGGCCATCAAGTCCGGAACGAACGAAATCCATGGCACGGGATTCTTGTTCTACCGTGACGAGACCATGGATGCCAAGCCGTACTTTGCTCCAGGCGACAAAGCGCAGTTCGGGCGCAAGCAGTACGGTTTCGCAATCGGCGGGCCAATCAAGAAAAACAGGTCGTTCCTTTTTGGAGACTTAGAGCTGACTGACATTCGGGAGTCGGCTACGTTCGTTCGGACTGTGCCGTCAGCCGCTATGCGCCAGGGGGATTTCTCCGGCGAGTTCTTGGACGTGATAGGGCGGACGATCTACGATCCGTTCACATCGAGCGGCGCGGCTTCAAACGCGAGGGAGCCGTTCCCGAACAATCAAATTCCGTCATCTCGGTTTGACCCGGTCGCTGCGATAGTCAAGGATTTCTATCCGGATCCGCAGGTTCCGGGGCTGCGGAACAACATTACCTCCCAGCCTCCTCGCAACCAGGACTTCAGCAAGTGGGACATCCGCTGGGATCACAATCTGTCGGACCAGGACAACCTATTTGTCCGCTGGAGTTCGCAGCAGCAACTTCGGGGGAGCACGCCGCAACTCCCGCCCACAGCCAACTTCGGCTCAATCGTTCCGGGTAACAACTCCGTCGATGTGACCAGCAACAACATGGCCTTCGGATGGAACCGCATCTGGAGTCCCTCCCTAATCTCCAACGTCAGGCTCGGCTGGAACTATCTCGACACGGACGCCGAGATTCACCCGGATGTCCCCGGCAACATCAACAGGGAAGTCGGCCTGCCCGGATTTGACCATGATCTGCGCGGCATGGCGATCATGAATATTGGCGGCTGGCATAATTTGGGGAATTCGAACTGGGCACCGAATCTCATTCAGTCACAAACGCGGCAGGTTTCGGTTGACAACACCTGGACCAAGGGCGATCACGCGATCAAGTTCGGTGCGCAGATATTCTTCATGCAATCCGGCATCGTCAATCCCCAACGCGCGCTGGGTCAGATCAACTTTCCGCGGCAATTCACGCAGAACATGCCGGGTGGCAGCGGCGGTGATGGACTTGCCGAATTCTTGCTTGGTACGGCGAATGGTCTCCAAGGGTCGAATACGATCTACATGAACATGCGTGCGCCGTACCAGCACTTCTACGTGCAGGATGACTGGAAGGTCAACGACCGCCTGACTCTAAACCTCGGATTGCGCTACGAGTACAATCCGCCGTTCTTGGAAACACGGGACGGCATCGGGTACTTTGATCCGCTCGGGGACCGGCCAGACCACGATCGCCGCTGGAACGAATATGTGCATCCAGACGCTCAGGTGAACTATACGGGCAGCATCACGCAAGGGCAAATCAAGCTCGCAGGTCTTGATGGCATCCCGCGCCGTCTCACCAAACCGGATGCCATGAACTTCGGGCCCCGTTTGGGAATCGCCTACAAGCTGACGGAGAAGACCGTCATAAGAATGGCCTACGGGATCTTCTACGGGACGTTTTCGAATACGGGTGGGGGGGAATACAAAGAGACCCAACCGCCCTTCCACTTCAAGGTGGGCTTGGCTGCCGATCCTAACAATCCGGCGCAATACCCGTTGAGCGCGGGGCTGCCTCCGGACACTATCACCGCGAGGAACGCCAGGGCGGTAGAGATGTCAGGTTGGGAGCCGGAGCCGGACTGGCCGATGGCACAGAACTGGAATTTCAACATCCAGTACTCGCTGCCAGGCGACACTCTCTGGGAAGTCGGTTACTTCGGAAACAAGATGAACCACATGATGGGTCGCTGGGATGAAAACGTCCCCAGGCCCGGGGCGTATGTCTACGATCCCATCACCCAAAAGGTTATCCCACCCACCGGAGGCGTCAACGAGCGTCGCCCGTGGCGGGCGGCCTTTGTGCCAACCGGGAGGCGAGGCGATGTGGAGTTCCCGGGGAGCGCACCCGGCGAGTACATCACCCTCGGGCGTTCCAACATGCATTCGTTCCGGTGGAATTCCCTGTATCACGGCTTGCAGACCAAGCTTGAGAAACGCTACTCGCAGGGAATGACTTACATCGTGTCCTACTCGTGGTCACACGCTATCGGCGATTGGCGCTCGATTCCGGGCTCAGGCGGAGCCCCAGGCGAGAATGCCAGGATTGTCAAGGATGTCCTAGATCTGAGCCACGAACGCGGCCCCACTCCCCAAGACATCCGGCACCGGCTGATCGGCAGCATCGTCTACGAACTGCCGTTCCTGAAAGGGGCAACTGGCGCCAAGAGGACACTGCTTGGCGGATGGTCGATCGGTTCCATCATCACACTAACGGGCGGAACGCCCGCGACACCGACCTCGCAGGGTTCCAGCAGGTCCAACATCAACGACTTGAACAGCGTCGACCGTGCGGATGTGGTTCCCGGCCAGGATGTGAACCTGCCGAACCAAGATCCGAGGGGCGGGTGGTGGAATCCCGCGGCCTTCGCACGGAACCAGCCGCTGGCGTTCGGCGACGCCGGAAAGGGCGTCCTGCGCCTTCCGGGGCGTGCGCAGTGGGACTTCTCCGCATACAAGAGTTTCCAGTTCGGCGAGAAGTACTCGGCGCAGTTCCGGTTCGAGGCCTTCAACTTTACCAACACGCCGCAGTTCTTTTCCCCGAACGCGAATGTCGGCCACCAAAACTTCGGCATCATCAGCGGTGCGGCCAACCCGCGTAACCTACAACTCGGAATCAAGTTCATCTTCTAGTCCCAGACACCGCTAAGCGGTTCCCGCCCGCCCTCGATTTGAGCATCGAGGGCGGGCATTCTTTTTCGGGCGGCATTGTCCGATCGGCGTCTCCAGCCGACTGCTAGGCAGATTGAGCGTGGTGCCGCCGAATCCTCTGGAGTTTGGCCGACATTAGGTCCATTTGCTAGTACCTGCTCCTCAGTGTTCTGAGCTGGAAATAGGCGTTGATTGCCTTTCGAACTGGTCGAGGATCGACTCTGCTGTCGCGGTACACGCGAAGGGCTACGAGGTCGGTTGTAGCGGCGACAGATCGGCCGATGCGGTGAGGCTGTGCTTTGCCTTGAGGAAGCAATAGGAAGAGGAACAAGGCAACACGCGCATCACGCTCAAAGAGCACTAGGTTTCGAGCCTCGCCGAACCCTATCTGGACATCCATCATGCCGGACTGCCGAATCGTGTGGCCGATGAACGGACCGAGGAGGTGTTTGTCGCCCTAGGAGGGGGTACGTGACTCGTGACGACGCATGGCAGACCGCGAAATGGCATCATCCCCGGTTCGTGCCGGACAGGGTCGACCAGAACATCCCGGCGCCCGTTCCGGTCGCTCCGCTGCCTCCGAGGGGGCCGGGGAGCCGCGTGCCTATCTCGAGACCCCCGGAAGTGTGCCATTTTCAATGCCCATCGACGGGGTTGCGCCCACCCCCGTCCGATGTGATATCTTGGCAGCACCGAGCTGGTGGGTTGCTCGACCTTTTCGCCCTGTCGTAGGAGGGACTAGACAGGGCAGGCAATTGATCCTCTCGGCAGAGTGAGTGAAAGAATCAGGAGGACAAGACAGTGAATCATATTCGTCGAGCGCTACTAGCACTCCTCGCCGTGCTGCTGTGCAGTGGCGTCCTTTATGGCCAAGCAGCCGATACGGCCCTGATCGTCGGTACCGTTTCCGACAGCACGGGTGCCGTAATACCGGGCACGAGCGTGACCTTTGCACACCTCGCCACTGGAACCGAATACAGCACTCAGTCCAACGAGACGGGCAATTTTCGCTCGCCGCCACTCAGGATTGGGGAGTACATCGTGGTCGCCGAATCCGAAGGCTTCAAGCAGTATTCAGGCAGCGGCATCTCGCTGTCGATTGGAGATACGCGCCAACTCGACATCACGCTCGAGATCGGTGCCGTGACCGAAGTTATCGAAGTGGAGGCGGCCGCTCCGCTGCTGCAGACCACGGAAGCGTCGGCCGGCACCGTCATTGAGAACCGCCAGATCGTCGATCTGCCCTTGAACGGTCGGGACTATCTTCAACTGGCCCTGATCTCGGCTGGGGTTGCGCCTTCGCGCGGTCAGGGTGTCTCGATCGGCGGCCAGCGCGGCTCCGAGGTCGGCTTCTTGATGGACGGTATGGATAACAACAACCAGTCGATCGCGTCCCAGGGTCGCCAGAAGGAAGTCGTCAAGCCGAATGTCGATGCCATTTCGGAGTTCAAGGTGATCACGAACGGCTTCTCCGCCGAGTACGGACGCTCCTCCGCCGGGATCATCTCGCTCGCGATCAAGTCGGGAACCAACGACCTGCATGGCACAGGCTTTTATTTCATGCGCGATGAGGTACTCGACGCCCGCCAATACTTCTCCAACCCCGCTGCCGAGAAACCCCAATTCGGCAGGAAGCAGTACGGCTTCGCGGTTGGCGGCCCCATCAAGCGCAACAAGTCATTCCTGTTCGGCGACGCCGAATGGACCGATGTTCGCGAAACCGCCACTTACGTCGCCGGCGTTCCCACGCCAGCGATGAAGGGCGGAGACTTCAGCGGGTACGACCGCACGCTGCACGATCCGCTGACTCTTGCTGATGGGAGCCGCGAGCCCTTCCAGAACAATCAGATCCCGGCGGAGCGGTTCGATCCCGTCACTAACATCATGCGCAACTGGTGGCCGGATCCGCAGCGCGACGGCCTCGTGCGGAACTTCACCTTCCAGCCGCCGCGTAACCAAGACTTTTACAAGTGGGATATCCGCTGGGACCACAACCTGACCAACACCGACAACATCTTCGCTCGCTGGAGCAGCCAGCAGCAGGTCGTCAACAATCCCCCGCGGCTGCCCCCGACCGAGTTCGGCTCGCTGACTCGAGGCGGGCCTTACGACGTGACCAGCAACAACACCGTGCTGGGCTGGAATCGTGTTTGGAGTCCGCTTCTGGTATCGAACTTCCGCGTGGGTTGGAACTACATTGACTCTGACATCGAAACGCATCTCGACATTCCCGACAACGTCAATGCGCGGATCGGGCTGCAAGGCTTCAACCAAGACCTGCGCGGTGTCTCTGAGATGACCATGTCGCCGTGGTATCCGATCGGTACCAACACCTTCCGCCCGAACCTGATCCAGTCCCAGACCCGGCAGTTCTCCGCGGACAACACGCTCACGGTGGGCAACCACGCTGTCAAGTTCGGCGCACAGCTGTTCTTCTTGCAGAGCTTCATCGACAACCCTCAGCGCACCATGGGAACGATCATCTTCGACGGGCGCTTCACTGAGCGCTCGCCAACCGAGCGGGGCGGCGGCGATGCGCTGGGCGATTTCCTGCTGGGTTACCCGCGCGAGATCTTTGGATCGAACACGGTTTACATGAACATGCGGGCTCCATTCCTGCACTTCTACGTGCAGGACGATTGGAAGGTCAACGAGAAACTGACCTTGAACCTCGGACTGCGTTATGAGAACAATGCTCCGTGGGTCGAGACGAGGAACGGTGTCGGCCTATTCTCGCGCGGCGGCCCTCGAGGGTCGCAGGGCCGTATCCGCGTGGCCGGTCACGAGGGCAACTCGCGGGCCGACCGTGCATTGATCGACCGCGACAACAACAACTTCGGCCCCCGCTTCGGCATGGCCTACCGCATCAGTGAGAAGACCGTGATCCGAGCGGCCTACGGCATCTTTTACGGAAACATCACCAACACAGGTGGCGGCGAGTTCATGGAGACCATGCCGCCGTTCCACTTCAAGGCCACGCTCACCACGGGCCGGGCGGACCCGTTCCTGTCCATGCGACAAGGCCTGCCGCCGGGCACTATCTCGGCGTCCAATGCCCGCGGCGTGGAAATGTCCGCTTGGGATGAGGATCCCCCTTGGCCGATGGCGCAGAACTGGAACGTCAATATCCAGCACACGATCTTTTCCGACGTGTTGTGGGAGGTCGGCTACTTTGGCAACAAGATGAATCACATCATGGGCCGCTGGGACGAGAGCGCCCCTCGTCCGGGCGAATCGGTCTACGACCCCGTGCTGGACCGGACCTTTGGGCCCGACAGCTCACCGAACGAGCGCCGCCCGTGGAAGCGCACGTTCGTACCGTGGGCCGTGCGCGGGGATGTGGAATTTCCGGGCAACCCGTACTCGGGTGAGTTCTTCGATGGCTGCCTGTGCTTCATCACCCTGGGCCGCCAGAATACCCACTCCAACCGCTGGAACACCTTGTATCACGGCTTCCACACCAAGTTGGAGAAGCGCTACTCCCAGGGCGTGACCTACATCGTGTCGTATCAGTGGTCGCACGCGATCGGCGATATTCGCGGAATTCCCGGATCCGGCGAGGCACCTGGCGAGAGCGCGCGCTTGGTGCTAGACGTGCTCGACTTGACACGAGAACGCGGCTCCAACCCGACCGACCAGCGTCACCGCTTTGTGGGCAGCTTCGTCTACGAATTGCCTTGGGGGCGTGGCAAGCGCTTCGGCAGCGCTTGGGGTGGATTGCAGGACGCACTTCTGGGCGGCTGGTCGGCGGGCACGATCATGACCCTGTCCAGCGGTACTCCGGCGACGCCGAGCGTGCGGGGCAACCCGGCCAATATAGGCGGTGGCGACCGGCCGGATGTTGTTCCGGGGCAGGATGTCAATGCGGCGAATCAGGATCCGGCGGGCTGGTGGAACCCGGCAGCCTTTACGCCGAACGAGATCTACACGTTCGGCGACGTTGGCAAGGGCATTCTGACGGGGCCAGGTCGGGCGCAGTGGGACTTCTCGGCCTACAAGCAGTTCCGCTTCGGCGAGAAGTACTCAGCACAGTTCCGCCTAGAGGCGTTCAACGTCACCAACACGCCGCAGTTCAACTTCCCGAACACGCAGGTTGGGAATCGCAACTTCGGCATCATCTCCGGCACTGGCCGCCCGCGCAACCTCCAGATTGGCCTGAAGTTTATCTTCTAAGCAGTTCCGCCATTGAGCGGCTTCCGCCCGCCTTCGATCCATGGGTCGAAGGCGGGCGATTCGTAGTCGTAGTTGATGCCAGCTGCAGTGTCGAGTTCGGATACGCTCGAATGCAGCCGTCGTCAAATCTATCGTTAGCAGTCTCTTTGCACCGATATGCGGGGCGGCCAGACTGGCTTGCTGACGTGCCCGTGACTGAGCCGGCCGCACTCTGGCGCAGTCCAGCGAGCGGCCTTGGCCGCTCAAGCATAGGCGGTCTCGAAGACTTCCACGTTGCGTGTCTGGGCGTTGAACTCCACCCCGACCAAATGGATCGGCAGCCCGAGATTGCGGTATTTGTCCGCATAGCCTCGCTCCTGCAACTGCCGCAATGCCGCACCCTGCTGCGACGCTGCGAAGACCTTAAACTCGAACAAGTACAGTCCGCCAGCGATTTGCACGGCTAGGTCCGCGCGCCCCGTGCTGCCGCTGTCTTCTGTCGTTACCGTTGCACCCGACCCGACGAAGAAGCTGTAGAACACGCTGGCATAGTAGCCCTCGTAGTCCGCGATCGTGTTCCGACTGTGCCAGTGGTAAGGAATGCCCGCGAACAACGCTCGGAACCAAGCCTCCAGCCCGTCCAAATCCGCTGTTCGCAGCAACCTCTGCAAGTCCTGACTTTGCCTTTCGCGCCGACTCGGATCCCCGGTGACATGGTTCAGCAGAGCCAGGTTCAGGCTCTGGCGCACTTCGCGGTTCGGATACACCAAGCGAAAGTACTCGATGTCGTCGTCACCCCGATCGCGCCCGCCGATCGTGAGGTAGCCGGTCTGGAACAGCAGCGCCTCCGGGGCGATGCTGCCCACGTCGAAAGTGCTGAGCAATGACTCGCTGGCACGCAACCCGTCCAGTCTGTCGGCGGGCACGCAGCGCTCAGTTAACAGCTTGGTCAGAAACGAAGGCGTGCCGGTCTCGAACCACCATGGCTTGAATTGACGCTTGTCGAATAGGAGCAGGAGATCAAACGGGTTGTAGACTGTATCCGCCGCCGCGCCCCAACTGTAGCCGTTGTACCATTCGCGAATTTTCTCGCGGTCAAGACCCGGCAACTCAGCGGCGAACACGCAGTTCACGTCGTCCTCGGTGTAGCCGCAGATGGCCGCATAGCGCTCATCAAGCGTGATGTCATCGAGATTGTTCAGGCCGGAGAAGAGGCTGACCTTGGAAAATTTGCTCACGCCGGTGAGGAAGGAGAATCGAATGTGCGCGTCACAGGACTTGATCATCCCGTACAGCCCGCGTAGATACTCGCGATTGGCACGTGCGAGTTCCGGTTCCTCCAATGCGTCGAGGATCGGTTTGTCATACTCGTCGACTAACACGCAAACCCGCTGGCCGCTGTTGCGATGCAGGGTGCGGATCAGATGTCGAAACCGAAGCGGAGCCGAGGTTTGATGCGGCGGCATGTTTGCGTCGTTCTCGATCTCGGCCAATTGCTCTTGGACGTGTTCGTCTAGGTCACCGCGCATGGTCGCGTTGAGGCCTCCGAAGTCGAGGCGCAGAACCGGATGGCACACCGACCAGTCCCAGCGGTCATGCGCCTCCAAACCTACGAAGAGGCTCTGGCTACCCTCAAACAGTTCCTTCAATGTGTCCAAGAACAGGCTCTTGCCAAAGCGCCGTGGACGTGACAGGAAATAGTTCTTGCTACCTTGGAACAGCCGCAGCGCGTAGCCGGTCTTGTCTACGTAGTAGCAGTCGCTCTCGCGGATCTCGCGAAACGTCTGGATACCGGTAGGTAGGCGGCGCTTGGCCATGGCTCAGCTACTACCGTATCCCGTTTCGGGCTTCCTGCCAAACTAGTGTGCTCGCTCGGACCGCGGCGACGCGACAGAGAATCGGTCGCGTCCGACTGCTTCTGGCACAATATCTAAATATCGATTGAGTCTTCGAGCCCGCGCCGACGGTAGCCCTCGAATAGCATCCGGCTTGAACATGAGTACGAATCAAGCCTCAGCCGACACTCTGCTAGCAACCTTCTCATCGCTGCCCATCGAGGAGCAGAGCGTGCTGGAACTGCTGTCGGTCCACTACGATCTCTTGACCCAACAGAGGGCGCTGGCCTTGGTGAACCTTGCCAGCAAGCGGAACGTCCCCGTCAAACCGCTCAGTCTGCCCAACTGGAGGCAGCTTGTAAAACGGCTGCGGACGGCCGGGTTGGTGCAAGGCAGGGGTAGCACGATGAAGTGCAACCCCAATATCGTCGAAGCCATCACTACGAACGCCCACCGGGAGGGACGCCTCAACCTCCACTTGCGGGTCTTGTATGAGTTCCGCCCGGAGATGGATCCGGAGAACAGTCTCTACGGTGTCAACTACAGCTACGACGGAATCCTTGCGAAGCTTCGCCTCGCAGTTCACACCAACAATGTCGAGGGCTTTGTCTTGCTCCGCGACCAATGGTACGGCGGTGGCTGGTACTTTGGCACCGCACCATATGCATGGGAGCAACGTCTCTTCGGCCAGACAACGGATGTGGGATGGCTCCAAACTAGGGAGCCCTTAATTCGTTACGAAGCAATTTATCGACTGGTCCAAGATGCCCACGAGAAACTGCTAGCGGCTGATCACCTCTCAGGCGTCCTCGGTGATGCCGCAGATGAGCTTAAGCCCGGGCAAGCGTTGCATACCTTGGCCATTGAACATGCCCTGCTGTGCGGGAATCTCGAAGCGGCTGAGAAGTGGCTGCGCGGTGACACGACCGCCGGCGCCGAGCTGTATCAAGGGTGGCTCTGCTCAGTACGGGGGCAGCGCGATAAAGCGGCCGCCCACTTAGAAGCCGGAATGGCCATGGTCAGGAAGTCCGAGCGCAAGCGCGAAGTGATTCTGGCAGGGTTGCTTGGCCCGCTCTATGTGCTCGCACTGATCGGCTCGGGGGAGAGATCTCGCTTGTCGGCCGCGCACAAATATGTCGACAAAGCATTGCGGGAAAAGGATGTTCCCCCGCTCCACGAAGCGCTGCGCGGCGCGATTCTCTTGGCCGAAGGCAAGGTCGAGGCCGCGAAGGCAGCGGTCGGCAACATCGACAGATCGAGCGTCTCCGAACTGATCCCCCTGGATGCGCTCTTTGCATACATCGCTTTCTGTTGGTGCGACGATGTCACTGCCCGAGCCTTTCACGAGGAGATCAGGGCACTCGAGAATCGCGCCGCGCGGGCCGGCTACAGATGGGTGGCGCTAGAGCTTCGCCGTATTCGTCAGCGGGTGGGGCCTGCCAGCGAAAACCTTTTCCCCGATGACGAACCGGTCGATACCTTAGGCACGGTTCCATTGCTGGACTCTCTTGTGACAGTCAGTTCGTGGGAGCGAGGCTTGGCCGCCCTGGAGCGCATGACAGCCGAGTCTTTCGCCGCTGCCACCAAACGCGTCTCCGAGTCAAGGTTGGTTTGGCGCGTCTCGCTACCGGACGGCGGTCCGGTCATAGAACCGATTGAACAGAAGCTGAGCAAGACCGGGAAGTGGTCCAAAGGACGGGCCGTTGGGCTCAAGAGGTTGCATAGTCGGACGAAGGTAGCGTTTCTCTCGCAGCAGGACTTCCAAGTCTGCGAAGCGATCAAGACCTACCAATACTTGCGGTACGCCCCGGAGTACTATTTCGACCACAACGCGGCGTTCCAGGCTCTCGTCGGGCATCCCAATGTGTACCGATTAGACGCGCCTGCCACGAAGGTGGAGATCGTCCGGTCCGAACCGCAACTGCAGGTTACAACCGAGGGGGGCGTAGTGCGTATGAGGCTTGTCCCGGAGCCGCCGGTTTCCGGGGATACCGTGATTGAGTTCCAGTCGGAGACGCGCTTGGTTGTATCCGTCTTCGAGAACACGCACAGGGAGATTGCCGAAGTGCTCGGATCCGAAGGACTGGGCATCCCGTCCGAGATGAGCCACAAGATCGGCCCGGCGATCCACTCTGTCAGTAGCCTCGTCACTGTGCATTCCGACCTGGCCGCTGCCGACATCGGATCGACGGAAGTGGCCGCGGATCCCACGCCCCAGTTCCGCCTGACACCCTTCGAGGACGGCCTTCAGGCCGAGCCGGCCGTGAGGCCGCTGGGAGACGAAGGGCCATCGCTGTCCCCGGGCCATGGGGGCGTCTCGGTGTTCGCATATGTCGATGGCCAAGGGGCGCGGGCGCATCGTGACCTGGCGGAAGAGACTCGACGGTTCGATGCTGCGGTGTCCGCCTGCCCGTCGCTTGCCGCTTCTAGCTGGGATGGCTCCGCTTGGAGCCTCCCGGATCCCCAATTGAGCTTGGAGTTGCTGGAGGAGCTGCGCTTGCTGGGTGACTCCGTTAAGGTGGCGTGGCCCGAAGGCGAGAAGCTGAAGATTCACGACAGAGCGACCACGGACCGGCTTGCTCTAAAGATCCGTCGCAGTCGGGACTGGTTCGGCATCGACGGGAAGGTCGAGCTGGACTCGGGACTCGTGCTGACGTTACGGCAGGTGTTGGACCTGATGGATCGCGCCACTGGACGCTTTCTGCCTCTGAAGGACAACGAGTTCCTCGCGCTGACCGACCGGTTCCGGCAGCGCGTGGAGGATCTGGCGGCGCTTCTCAACCGGCAGGGGAAGCAATTGCGGCTACACGCCTCGCGAGCCCACGCGCTGGAGCCCATCGTCGAAGATGCGGGCTCGGTGGATTCTGACGCCGCTTGGACCAAGCAACTCCAACGCTTCCGCGAAGCTCAGTCGTTGGACCCAGAGATTCCCTCCACCCTCCAAGCCGACCTGCGGGACTACCAGGTCGAAGGATACAAGTGGGCGACCCGTCTGGCCGAGTGGGGGGCCGGAGCATGCCTGGCGGACGATATGGGCCTCGGCAAGACGCTTCAGGCGCTTTCGGTGGCGCTTTCGCGGGCCCCATCCGGACCGACGCTGGTCGTAGCACCTACGTCTGTCTGTCCGAACTGGATCGACGAGGCGCACCGCTTCGCCCCGACACTGAAGTGTCTGCTGTTCGGGCCGGGCAACCGGCGACAGATGCTGGAGGGCGCGGGTCCCTTCGACGTCGTCGTCTGCAGTTACGGCTTGCTGCACCAAGAAGCAGACAACCTGTCGGAAGTCCACTGGTCAATGATCGTCCTCGACGAGGCCCAGGCCATCAAGAATCGCGACACCATGCGCTCGCGTGCGGCGATGAGGTTGGCGGGGGACTTCCGCATGATCACCACGGGAACTCCGATCGAGAACCATCTTGGCGAACTCCACAACCTTTTCAGCTTCATCAACCCGGGATTGCTGGGGAGCGCTGATTCCTTCGCGAAGAGTTTCGGCAGCCCCATCCACCAGTCTGGCAGCCAGACCGCGAAGGTCCGGCTAAAGCGCTTGATACAGCCATTCATCCTGCGGCGGACGAAATCGGCCGTGCTTGACGAGCTTCCCTCCAGAACTGAGATTACTCTGCGAATCGAGATGAGCGGCGAGGAGAGGGCGCTCTATGAGGCGATGCGGCAGCGGGCAATTGAGAAGCTGGAGATGGAACCCGACGCTGTTGCTAAGACGCCTAAGCACTTGAGAGTTCTTGCTGAGATCACCAGACTCCGGCGGGCCTGCTGCCATCCAACGCTCGTCATGCCTGAGTCGAAGATCGAGGGCTCCAAGCTGGAGACATTCCTCGAAACAGTCGAAGAGCTGATGGAGAACCGGCACAAAGCCTTGGTGTTCAGTCAGTTCGTCAGCCACTTGGAGATTGTCCGGAGGGAACTGGACCAACGCGGAATCGACTACCGCTATCTGGACGGCAGTACCCCGTCCAAGAAGCGGAAGCAGGAGGTCGATGCCTTCCAGGCAGGCAAAGGCAGCCTGTTCCTCATTAGCTTGCGGGCGGGAGGGCAGGGCCTGAACCTGACCGCCGCCGACTACGTCGTTCACTTGGACCCGTGGTGGAATCCCGCGGTGGAGGACCAGGCGTCCGATCGCGCCCACCGCATCGGACAGACCCGACCCGTGACCATCTACCGGTTGGTCATGAAGGACAGCATCGAGGAGAAGATCGTCGATCTGCACCGCTCGAAGCGGGATCTCGCCGACAACCTCCTTGCGGGCACAGATCTTAGCGGAAAAATGTCCGCTGACGAACTGCTCGGACTGCTCAAGGAGAATTGAGAGCGGTTGGATTGTCTGGACAGAAGATCTACGAGGGGTCGGGAGTAGGACAGCGAGACGCGCGGCTGTGCTAGCAGGCGAATGTCGTGCCGACACAATTCTCAGCACGGCGTCAATTCCGGTACCCGCGGCTTGCAATTCGACCCAGAGTCGCCGCGCGGGGCTCGGAGCGGCACACCCAAGGGGCTACCTTAGAAGCTGAGCCATGGACAAGCGCGTCCTACCGATCGGCATCCAGAGCTTTCGCAACATTCGCGAGAGCCACTGCTATTACGTGGACAAGACCGGCTATGCTCTGCGCCTATTCAGGGAGGGAACGCATTTCTTCCTGTCGCGTCCGCGCCGCTTCGGCAAGAGCCTCTTCGTCGATACCCTCAAGCATCTCGTCGAGGGCGACCAAGGCTTATTCGTCGGCCTAGAAGCCTACGATCACTGGGACTGGGCGGTGCGGTACCCGGTCGTGCGGCTCGATTTCGCCGGCCTCAACGCGACTCTACCCGGTGCATTGGAGGAACATGTCCAAGAGCAGTTGGCGGAAATAGAGAGTGACGCAAACATCCAGCCGCATCGTTCGTCTGCCTCGTGGCGATTACGCCACTTGATCCGCACCCTGCATAGCGAAACCGGCCAACCCGTCTGCGTGCTGGTCGACGAGTACGACAAGCCGATCCTAGATGCCTTGGAGCACCCGGATCTCGCCCGCGCCAACCGGGATTACTTGCGCGGGCTCTACGGGATGATCAAGTCATGCGATCAGCATATTCGTTTCGTTTTCCTCACTGGCGTGAGCAAGTTCTCTAAGGTGAGCCTGTTCTCAGGCCTCAACAATCTCAACGACATCACGCTGGACCAGCGCTATGCGGCCATCTGCGGCTACACCGAAGAGGATCTGGACAAGGTCTTCACTCCACATCTGCAGGGACTTGATCGCGAGCAGATTCGCGACTGGTACAACGGCTACAACTGGGGAGCGGAGAGCGTCTACAACTGCCGGTCATAATGCACCTCCGTGTTGTAGGCTGAGATCTAGTGGCTGTCGGAACATATAAGTCATTGCAATGCAATGACTTATATGCAATCTGGATGGTATGGACGCGATCTTGGC
>LXNI01001914.1_pt1 | contig 15997 bp, 15 predicted proteins | sample 809091 | NCBI WGS metagenome assembly LXNI01 (sample SAMN04870527, study PRJNA318959) | sponge metagenome | biome: 01000161; feature: marine sponge reef; material: water | host: Sarcotragus foetidus | place: Greece: Milos, Mediterranean Sea | collected 2013-05-29 | depth 5-7 m | reverse complement strand
CACCGCCCAAAGGCGAGAATAACTGGGACTACATCCAGCGCACAGGACGGGAATCCAAGCGCCGGTAGCCGATTGCAATGAAATGAAAATTGGTTGCTTTGGTTAGGATTGTATATAAGCCCCAATGTGAACGGTCATTCCGATCGAAAGTGAACACCTGCCTTCTCTTAGGAGAGGGTAGGGAGCAGCGCGACGGCGAGCCGGGCGACAGAGCTCCTTCCCGAGGAGGAGCTAGCGTATGCCAAGAGCACGCATTGCGATGCATTCGATACAAGAGATTCTGAGGTTGCGCCACGAGTGCGACTGTTCGCAGCGGGAGATCGCCCGCTCGTGCGGGCTGTCGACGGGCGCGGTCAACAAGCTGTTGCAGCTGGCCGGGCAAGCGGGTCTGGGATGGCCCTTGCCGGCCGAATTGGATGAGGCGGCGTTGCACGAGCGCCTGTATGCAGGCTCAGGGGGGCGCGAGGCGCTGGACTTCGCGGAGCTGCACAAGGAACTGCTGCGGCGCAAGCATCTGACACTGATGCTGCTGTGGCAGGAATACCGCGAGCAGCACGCGGACGGGTACAGCTACAGCCAGGTTCCCCTTCGAGGAGGTGCTGGCCTCGCACGGTTTGCCTGCGGGCGCGGACTCGCCACTGCTGCGTGATGACTACGAGGCGTTTCTTCTGTGGCGGCAGGAACGGCTGTGGCGGGGGATCCAGCGCGTGACGGGCGCAACTGAGGCGGCGGATCTCGAGGCCGACGACAAGGACCTGGAGTGAAGATCTCAAAAAGCTCATCTTCTAGCTCTCGCGAATTCGAGCCGTCCGCGATTGCCTTCATGCCGCACACCCGCGGTAGTTCTGACTGTCGATCATCGCGGAAGTGGTCAAACCGTTGCCTTTCGCTCGGGTGCCCTGGTTCTTGCCGATCAGGCCCAGTCCCGCGCAGCCCGGATGCTCGGCGAAGTTCAGGTCGGTCCCGTCCTGCACGCACAGCACCACGCTCTCGGCCTGCAGGGCCCGCGCGCGGAGCTGGCGCGGCTGGCCCTCGAAGAACGGCGGCGGTTCCTGGAGCCCCGACAGCAGACGCTGGACGTGGTGGTGGCGTGGTCGCGTGACGCGCGGCTGAAGCAGCGTCGCGAGAAAGCGACCGCGCTGGAGCGCGCCAGGCAGGCGTTCGGCCCGTCGGCCGCGGTACCGCACGACCACGACAGGCGCGTCGGAGTCCCAGAAGCTGGCCGGGCTGCGCCATGAGCTTATAGCGCGCTGAATAGCAGCTTGACGAGCCGGATCCCGGCGAGATGCCCGGCGCCCGCCGCTACTGAGCTGCCATCTGGCCGAGCTTCTGCTCGACCCGCCTGCGCCAGCGCTCGCGCTCTTCCTCGGCCGACTCGACCAAGTTGCCGAACCCGTCGTAGTCGTCGTCCGGTGCCCAGTGCTGCACCCCACCCTCGGCGGGCGGCTCGGGATTGCCCCCGGCGGCCGGGTCGATCGACTGCAGGTAGGCCAGCAGCGCGGGCAGGTTTCCACCCCAGTGCGCCTCCAGGCCCGCCCGGAACTCCTTGGCTTCCGCGCCGCTGGGAGGCGCCACTGCCGGAGGGTCGGCCGCGGTGCGGTCCGCGGCCTGCTCGAGCCCGGCTTCGTCGAATTCGTAGTCGGAGTCCGTGCCCTCGCCGAGCAGCTCGTACACCTCAACCAGGTCTTCGCGCGGCTCGTAATCCGGATCGCCCGGCTGCTGGGCGGCCAGCGGCAGGCCGCCCAGCGCCAGGGCCAAGAACAGGGTGGCCAGCATTCGGGTCGCCATGGCCCGGATCGTACACCGCCGGAAGCTACTTGCCGAACTCACCGGTCACTCCGCCGTGTCTTTCTTGCTTCTCGGATCCTTTGCTTCTCTTCGTAGTAGCCTTCCAGAAATCCCCCCTCGATGAAGCGCGACACAATGTTGCCTGGATCTTCAGCGATCTCCAGTTTCTTCAGCGCCTGATCGCACCAACCAACCAAATCGGCTCTGAGCGTCTGCGTGTAGCGAAACCGGCTTCTCGGTCGCTCAAGGAGAAAGGTCAAGACGGCACAGCTTGGGTCGTTGATCTGCTGGGTTACCCACCAAGACACCCGTTCCCTGAAGCCTCGTTTCAGCGTCTCCCTCAGATCTTCCGGCATCCAGCTCGAATCGTTGGACAACAGCCAAATCAGACACTCGAAGCCGTTGAAGACCTGACGCGAGTAGGACCCGTCGTGGGCGCTGACAAACTGGTAGCTTAGTTCTCCGGGCGAATAGTTTCCGAACATCGGATGACGCCACGCGACGAAGTCCCCGCAAAGCGGCGGCTCACCGTCTGCGGTCTCTGCCCTGCCATAGCGAAATGCTTCGCAACCCAGCAACCTCTTCGGTGACATTAAATCGTCGAACACATCCGAGAATCCATCGTCGAATCCCGGAATGGTCAATTGTGGAGCATAGAGTGCCAGAGCCGCGGGGTTTCTCCGAGCACATTCCAGAAGACCTGGCCAGTCTCGAAGGTAGCGGTGCACCGTCTCCGGATGTGTCAGCTGACAGATATTCCTGTTCTTTGCATCATAGGCCCAATCAAGCTGGAGCGCAGTCCAGGCGATGTTCGTTCCCCGTTCCGCCCCCCGCGATCCTACAGGAAACGGAAGCGGAAAAATCCAGCGCCAATCGACGTTTAGATTTGGAAAGAGCAGTTCGGCTTCCTTGACCTCGACGATGTCAAGCCACCACTCGTCCGTGACGACCGGTGGTGACAGTCCGTTCTCGATGAGAATGTCCCGCGCAATTACCAACGGGCTGCCCTCGGGTTGGAGCTTCTTCAGAAGCTGTCCAACCACCGCGGGCAGGCCCTCTGCGGATACCGCGGCGCGCAGGTTCGCAAGCGGGGGCGAGAACGCTACGACCGCTTCCCGGTCGACATGGTGCCAAACAGGCAGGATCATCCCGCGGTCCTCCGCCATCTCGCGGGCCACCAGCCCGTTTAGCTCTCGATTCGGCCACCGCTTGCGAAAGAAGCTCGGACTGAGCACGACAATGCCATACCGCGACGCTGCGAGCCCCGTATCTATCGCTTCGCGAAGGCTGTCGCCGACGTCGAGAGCAAATTCGTCGTACCAGACGTCGAGATGATGAGATCTCAGCGCTTCTGCCAAGGGACGGACAAACTCATCCTTGTCCTCGCTCGCGTGGCATATGAATACGTCGTGGCGCATCGTGGCATCAGAAAGAGAAGGATCCATCATTGTCATTTCGGAGCCAATCGATTACCTGAATCGGAACCCGCCTCGGGACCCCCTCTCCAGCGGACAAATCACCGTGGCCCTATCGCACACTTGCCTGCCACCATGCCGTCCCGGTAATCCTTGAGCCATCTCAATTTTCGCGCAGTATCAATCCATATCCGGAGCCATGGGTTGTCGTCCGCACATAAAGTTACTCCAGACGGGCTGTGGTCGGAAGGGTGGAAGCCCTGGCAAAATGAAGGGCGTGCTTGGCCAAGAGAGAAATGAACTGTATGAAGTCCATGTGTCTCCGTGTCGCCTTGGTGAATGGTGGAAAGTAGTAGTCGGGATGGCCGGTTTGAAACGGGTCATCCATCGGGCACGGCATCGTCAAGACCCGCAAGCACGCCGCTCCGCAACTCGCCTGAACCTGTAGCCCAGTACTAAACCCGCAGGCGTTTGCATCTCAGTCGTGATCAGTTCCCTAACAGTATCGCAAGGCCTCAAGAGCACAGCGGTGTCTGCACATAGGCGCGGATGAAATCGCCATGGGGGGTCGACTGCGGGAGGACACCTGCGAAGTCATCCAAAGGAACCACGACAGTCCCACCGCAGCATGTTCCCCCCGCTCGCCCTCGAGCGGTTACTTGAGACAAATGGATTGGGGAATGGCCCGGCAACTGTTTAGAGCAATGCTCAGACAATTGCGTACAGACGACCCTAACAGACGGCACTGTCTCGCGGAGTATCCGAACCGTCTCCGGATTTGGAGTGGCGTACTGCCCACGCCCGATAGAAAAGACGACGAGCTTGGGCTTGACTGCAAGAATCAGGGTTCTTGCGTACTCGGTCGGATCCATCGCGCCTCCGGAAAAGCCCCCGTGGTGCGGGTAAACAAGGACCGAAGCACGAAGATCTTGGCATTTCTCCAGCAGGTCGCGGAGCCCAACACCGTCTAGGTCCCCCGGCAGCAAGGCCAGTGTGGCGCCAGCAACGGTAACGGACATAACAGCACTGATTGAGTTGGTTTGGATTCTCCCCAATGAGCGGTGAGTGCTGCCGACTCCCTTGCCAGCCAAATACCCGCTCGGCCCTAGCACACGAAGGCATACGTCGCCCGGGAGTTCCTCAGTCTTGCCTGCGGTTAGTCCCACACAGAACTCAAGCGAACCGGCTCGCTTGGCGCAATCGAGCTCATAGACAAGGTCATCCCAGATTTGCGTGTCCTTCAATGCGTTGCTATTGAGGTACACATGGTCGATCGTGGCTTGTCGCGTCGCCAATATGCCAACGAGAGCACCGATGTGGTCTGCATCAGCGTGTGACAAATAAATGGAGTCGATGTGCGTAATTCCCTGGTCAAGGAGGAATTCTGAGAATGTGCTCTGCCTACCGACATCAATGGCGACTACGCTTTGTGCGCCAGAGATGATCACAGTGCTGTTCCCGTGTCCAACATCGAGAATACAGAGATGGCGCCGTAGCGGCGGTCTAGATTTCACCGGACCTCCCACTCGTCGAAGAACAAGTCACTGGAACTCAGAGCCCCGGTATTCACAAGGGCGTGGAACCGGCGGTCAGGCTCAATCAGCTCCTGCATCTCGTCTGGCAAGCTGTGCTTGTAGATCCGGACCTTTGTGCCCACGTCCCAAGATGAAATGACGGCGTAGAAGCAACGCTGGTCGCGGTCGATCTCGTCAACTCGTACGAGAGTTCGCCATGGACGACGGTCGGGCTCGAAGTCTCCGCCCAATTCTCGCAGACACCGCTCCAACGCACCGCGCACGTCGGCTGGCTGTGGGCTGCCTGTTCTGATTAGTCCGGGGATGTACCTTAGGCAATCTCGCCGAATCCAGGGATCGGCGACGCTGGTGCAAAGGACGCCAGGGACGTTAGCTCGGAAACAGCTGGCCATGACTTGATCTCCATTGCATGGAGCGTAGTTGCGCTTCTTCAAGTGGAAATCACACAGAACAACGTCGCCAGATTGAATTGTGGACAGAAAGGATTCCAGGTTGCCCTCAAGCCCGTCGGTGATCTTGTGGGGGCGGATCCCCATGTCTTCGACAACATACTCGTAGGCGTCTCGAGCCTCCGGCTCATCGTCGACAATGAGGGCTCGTTCTATTTGCCTGTCTTGAATGGTCAACATGTCTAGGATCCGATGATGGGTAACTGCACGGTGAAAACGGCACCTCCGCGTGGGCCCTTCTCATGTGCGTCGACAGATCCTCCTAGATCGCTCACGGCGTCGCGGACGATGGTAAGGCCCAGACCTGTTCCGTTTTGGCGCGTCGTTCGCCCGGGTAGCCAGATCTCGGACTTGTTAAGCCCGACAATCCCCGGTCCGTTGTCGCTCACGGAAAGAGACCATTGGAGATCGGAGATCTCGGTAGAGACGTCAATGACTCGACTTGGAGTCGCCGCATCTTCGAGAGCGGCGACGCTGTTGTTGAGGAGGTTTGTGATGATTGACTCGACAGAGGCACGCTGCCCGTGGAGGAATGGTGTGCCTTGCGCGAGAGATTTGACAATCCTAATGTCTCGGCCAATGAAGAAAGGACCATACGTGAGTAGCACATCCTTAACAACTTGATGGAGATCGATTCTGGCAGCACGCCGTTTTTCATGATCCAATAGATCTAGTGTTGCGGTGCTCAATACTGTGAGGCTGTCCACCGTACGTTTGATGCTCTCGATGGGTTGGTGAAACTCGCTCTGGTAGAGTTCACCGAAGTGCTTCCTTGCGCGTCGGTCGATAGCGGCGAGAGACTGTGAAATAACCTTGACGGGACTGGAGTTGGACTCGTGGGCGAAGGTCGCCGCCGTGATCCCAGCGGTGCTGAGCGTGCGATATAGCTGAACTTCCTTCTTTAGCAGGTTCACCTCGCGGTCGCGGAACGACTCGTAGGATCCAAACGCCTTCTCGAGATCTTCTCGCGCCTTGCTCGGTGTCTCCGCAATCACGCTTTCCATTCGCCGCTTAGCGCTTCCAGAGCGCTTGGGTGCAACTGCCCGGGCCAGGCGGCGGCGTTTTTCGGCCTCTGCAAGTCTGCGCGAGGCCATCCAATCCATCGAATCTTGAGCAAAGGCGCGGAGCTCACGGAAGGGACCGTCTTCAATGAATCCTGAGCGGTCGGTCTTCTGAACAAGGAGGCCCCGCTTGTCGATCACGTCAATGCGACCAATGGATGTATTGGTACCCGGACGTTCTTCGGGACTTCGCACTCGTCGGAGATTCATGCCAAGCCAATCGTCGTCGGGACCACCGTACGGACTCACTCTCAACCCGTTGCAATAGAAGTGGACTCCGCCGAATTCCGAGAGCCAGTTCCGGACTTCGCCTTGGGATGATCGGCGCAATGAGAACGCTTCCTTATCCAAGATGTAGACCCAAAGGTTGAACTTGGCCGGGGGGCACTTGTAAATCTCTGCTCGGCGGCGGCCAATTACATCTTCATGTCGTCCCTCGTAGAGAAGGTTCCCCTTCCAGTCGAAGACTTCAGCCGAGGCTCGGCCATCGCTACGAACTCCGGCCCGGAGGTGGTATTCGGCGTCAGTAAAATACCGATTCCGAACCAGTGACTCCAGATCCTCGTATTCAGAGGCCAGTAGCTTCGGCTCAAATCCGTTCGGGTTGTCACCGAAGGGGTCGGCGAGCAGAATGAGCTCTCGGGCGAGGCGCCTAATTGGGACTCGACCAAAGCCGGTGTGAAGATTGGTGATGACAATCTTAGTGCCAGAATCGATGCCTCCGTCGCTGAAGCTAGTGGTGATTCCCAACGCAACGTCCTCAACGATCTTGGCCTTGTCGAAGTCGTCCCAATCGATAAACACTTTGTGACAACGGTCCGGTTCGAGCCTTGAGGATGTAGACAGTAGAACCGTGCGACCCATTCGAAGAGCGGCAAGTCTCCCTAGGCCCTTGCTGCCGGCGGGCATCCGCCCAAGGCGCGTTGGTTGCGCGAGGATCTTGGACGATCGCCCCAAAACTAGCCAACCAGTGGCAATCTGGTCGGCAGTCATGCCGTCGCCGTTGTCTTGGACAATGATCTCGCCGCCTGGTCGATCTGTTCGACGGAGTTCGATTCGGCACTCAGTCGCGTCCGCGTCATAGGAGTTCTTTGCAAGCTCTAGAATGCCTTTGTCGAGGCTGGGATTAAGTTCCTCGCCGAGTCGCCTGACGATCTCCGTGGAGAACTTCAGATGTGCACTGGTCCGCTGATCACTGGTCACGGCTTGTACCACCACGGCATCTCGGCGAGCGCCCGCGTTGTAAGGTGCCTGCAGCGCAGCCGAGAATTGAGCCAACCGTCTGTCCTGGGAGAGCGTAGGCGTCGCAGCAACTGACGGCACGTCTGGAGCCTTCCGTCCTTGGGGAGCAGCACGATCAAGTGGTTCTCGACCGCAACGGGATCGCTGCCGAGGACCAATGTCCCGACAGCGCGATTGCGAGCGTCCGGCCTAGAAGTTCTCCTGACGGTTACGAAGGGTGGGTCGAAGAGCCGGCCGGAGAATTGACGGGTTTCTACGGGACCGGCGGACTCCGCCCACGGTGGAATCGATCGAGAGTGTATGTATCGAACTAATGGACCCTCTGCTTTATCTCGATGTGGCACGACTGGGCCAACGTGCACCGAAAAGCGTATGCCTACACCGCGAATCGGATTGCTGGTTGGTTGAGGCCTACAAGATCTGTCGCGAGACGTGGTCTTCTTGAAGTGGAAGAGGTAGACGTCAACATTTGTCCAAGGATCGAAGAGGCCCAAAGGAGTCTCGCGAATGACGTGACCCAATTCTCGCATTGCTTTGCGCCAGGCAATATAGCGACTCCCTGACCGAAGGACATCGGGGAGCAGTGCGACTACTCGCGTGTCGTCGGAAATGTCGTGGATGAGACGATCGACAAACACAGCGGCTAGGTTGACCCGGCCAGATCCCCACTCACAATCGGCAGGAGCAGACGTGTATCCGAACGGTGGGTTCATGACGACGACGCCTGCGTTCGGCATGGACCGTGACGGAGCCAAGAAATCAGCAGCTATGACGTTCGGAAACGCATCGACCGTTGCGAGAGGGTCGAGCGGTGGACGAACGCGACAGCGCCTTGCGGCTAAGAGAGTCAGACGAGCCTTCGCTAAACGGACAAAATCAGGGGACACGTCGCATCCACCGAGATTGGCGCCCCAAGTGTTCAGTGTGTCCAAGAAGGTGGGGCGAATAGGCAACCTCCGAGCAATTGCCAGAAGGAGATCGCCCGCGCCACAGGCAGGGTCATAGTAGATCGGCGCGCCTTCTGCATCAGCCGTTGCCGTGGTCGCCAATCGTCTGGCCAACTTGGGTCCGGTGAAGTAGGCGCCTTGGCTTCGTAGCTGCGTTTGTGGCACTCGCTCGCGAATGATCCGGCGAGGCTCGCCGTTTAGGCACAGAGATAGCTTCTCGCCCCACTCCGAGAAGGCTATAGGCTGGCGCGATTGAACCAGCTCGCGGATAGAATCTACGTAGCCGGTAAAGTCCTCCAACTCGTCTCGAACTGCTGTCTTGCCAGACATGTCACCCGACGACCCGCTGGAGTTGCCAGTCGTAGCCCTCGCTCTTAGCTCAAGATGTGCTTGCCCCGCCGGGCCGTCACTTCGCACGTCACCTCACAGATATTGTACTCCGTAGTGAGTCCGTTTGACTCTTGCCCGGTTCAGAAAATCCCAGTGCTCGGCGAGATGGCGCATTCTGGCTGCCTGAATCAGTGGAGAGGCTGTGTTGAGGCGCGGTCGACGGCGGCATGGTGAACTGGTTGGAGCCATAGACCCAGCAGCAGGCACACTCCGACTCGGAGGGGGTGACAGCCGCGCGGGTGGGTAGCGTGTCAGACCAGCGAGGCCAGAATCGTGCCGTTCGCATCCATATTCAGGGAGCCAATCTGATACTGGACCGCATTTACGCCTGTCAATCGCGGGATTGAGATAGCTGGGTAGGCGTCGGCCGCCACTAGGATCGGCAACGCACCCCTCCTAGCAACGGCCCCCCCTTCACGCGGGGAGCCCAGAGGGTTGGGCAAGGGAGAATGCGGTCAAGCGAAACGTATTGGCCGATTATGTTGACCACCTGCCCATCGGAGTGATCGACCAATCGGCGCGTCAACGATCCCTTACCGTTGCCGCCAGCCATTCCGAGATAGATCAATTCGGTGCCATCGAAGATGGCGTAGACGCAGGAGCCTCCGGCACGGTGCTCCAGCCTCGGCCTGCACGCGAGCACGCGGTACCGAATCCAAGCGGGTTGAGGCGAGTATCGACCACAAGAAACGGGCAGTGACCACAGCTATCCCGTACGAAAATGAAGTTCGACAGCTCGAAGTTGAGGATCGCCTGAAGGTCGGTCCGTTCAAGATGGACTCGAACGATGCCCCTGCTAGCGCGACACAGTAGTGACCCACGGGTCTTCCAGCTCCATACTTTGCGGATCGTTCGGCCGGGACCACGTATTTAGCCAGCTTCGTTCCGATCGCGCCCCAGGGGCCTACTTGTCACCGTGTTGACGGCGAGCCACCCCAAACCAACTCTGATGCAGGAATACGGCTAGGCGATTATTGGCCGACGTTACTCTTCGCCTCGACCTAAGCCGCGACACTGCTGGGCGTGCCCGGGAGCTAATTCTCGGAGTTGCCGGTTCTCGGTGGGTTCACCTACCTCGCGAACCATACCGACGAACCAGTTTGGGGGTAAGCCCGAATCAAGCTCAGATGATGAATTCAGCGCATTCCGTCATCGCTCAGACGGTTCTTCAGCGCGACCGGCAAGATCGCGGAGAAGCTTCTTGATCGCTTTGGCGTTCTTCCTTGGGTTGGGCGAAGGCGCTTCGCCCGTCTCTGCGATTGATCTTTTCATCCGCTGCTGGCGCCGCTCCTCAAAGAGTCCTGCTATCTCGAATCCTCGCACTAGAGTAGACTCAGCAACCGGCTTTTCCATGAGTTCTGTCCGGAGTCGCTCCACTTCATGTCGCAATTCTTCACGACTAAAGACCTCACTGCGAGATCGGCGCAAGATCGCGTGCACCGAGGTTTCGCAGGCAGAATAACCGGTGAATCCTACGTCGGTGAAACGCTTGACAAGCCAAAGAAGCACATCAACAATTTGAAGACTAGGAGTCAGAGCGGAGGACCTGATCTCGATGGGCCATTGAAGGGAATCTGTCTCGGCCCAGTCAGCGAGGTGCGCGCTCGGCCTCGGCGGAGGCGGCTTGAATCGGCGAAGCGATTCAAACATCGCTTTAATGGCAATTCCGAACTCGCACGTTTCATCGTGGATCAATCGTGCCAACTGGTGGCTTGTTTCGTCCGCATGTCTCTGCAGTGCATGAACCAACAAGCCGATTGAGACCGCATTCGGTGAGTCAAGACCCGTGGCTGTCTTGTCAAGTATGAGCTCAGCGTGGCTCCGAGCCCATACAAGAGCGTCGATCAAGACTTCCTCGGTACGATGATCCGTCACGTGCATTCTCACCAATTTTTCTAAACGCTCCACTACGGTGCAGAAATATCCGCAATCCCCTTCGGTATAGGCTTTCCAGAAATCCTCTCGAGCTCTTCGGTCCATGAGTTCAGCTAAGATGTGGGTGATGTACAGACGGATGAACCGCGATTGGTAGTGGAGCGGGGAGACAGCGTCGTTGCGACCGCTGTCGAAGACCGTGTCTGTAAACTTTGTGGCCGCCAGATGTGCCTTCTCGAGTCGTGTGAAAACGAAGCGTAAATCGTGAGAATCAATCAGCAATCTCAGGTCTCTAGCCAATTGTTCTATGCGATGGAGGCCCAATTCACTACCATGCAATTCGTCGAATCCGAGACGAGCACACCAGCCGTCAACGAAAGACTTCGCAGATGGATTGAATTCCTTACTCGCAAGCAGGGTTCCCGTCCAGAAGAATGGTTGATTGGAGTCAAAGAGGTTCTTGCCGGTATTCCCGGCTTCATCTGTATAGGCAAGTAGTCTCTTCATGCGCCGGTCGCCTTCTCCGCATAGCGCCTATACGGCCCTCCGCCCCCGATCCCCTCGTGGATCGGTTCGGCACGCATCAAATGCACGGGGGTCCCAATCGGCGGGTATCGCGATCCTCAACCCGTCGGGACCTTCCCACGGAAAGATCCCGACCGCCCAAAGCAAGCGTTCGACATGGAGGGTGAAGGCAAGGAACTCGTCGAATGACCTCCATTTACCCAATCGACCGTGGAAACTCTCGAGATGGCCATGATAGACGTTGAACCACGGCACGAGCCCCAGCCGGTCGAGTGCCTCCGCCAGTGTGCCAGAACCGCCGAATGGAGATTCTCCCCTGCCGGAGCAGTGCCCGAGCAGGTCCGCAGCCAACATCAGCACGTGCCCGGCGGCCGGTAGGACGACGCCCAGTAACTTCGCCATGTCACCGTGCACCTCATATGCGACCCGATCCTCGTCAACAACGGACCGAAGGCGCTTAAGACTTCCGACAAGCAACCCTCGCAGGCCGGCTCTGGTTTCCTGACCTTGGCCGAATCCCGCCGCTATCCGAGACGCGACGTAGGCATCCGGCGCGCCATCAACAGTTGCATAGAGCCATCCATCCATTTCGCTCTTCACGGGTGCGAGCAAACATCCGGGGAGTGTCTCGTCCACAACTCCGATAAGGGCCACCCGCGCCAACAGCTTCACAAGGACGTGAATGGCCCAACCTGCCGCCTCCACATCGTTCGAGATCAGAGCCTCGCACACGACGCCCGACAGCACTACTCGGCCCTTGACTACGCCCGACCGCCTGACCACTACCGTTTGCGCAATGCCGGACCCGAACTCAGCAGGCATCGTTGTCACTGCGGGCGCACCGTCGTAGCCACGATCCACCCCGCTTAGCACCGCCGGATAGTCGCTCCCAACCGTGATCCCGTCGAGCCGTTCAAGCGGCAGCACCCGCGCGATGTTCTCGACCAGAGCCGCCAATTCCTGTTGGACCCTCTCGCTCGTCACCTCGTCACTCCAGGCCACCAGCGAAAGCTCATATTTGGCCTGCGATGTCGGGCTCCACTGGAATGGCCTCCCTTCCGGCTCTGTTTGTCCCGGCGCATCGCTGTTCCCCACCAAGAGAACCTCTTCAAACGCTGCCTCAACGGATGCCTCCAGAGCAGGCCTGGACTGCTTGCCTATCGTCGTGTGCAGCCGCGAGGTCTCCGCGTCATTGCGAGCCGCCAGAAAGAAGCTATGGCTCAGGTGCGCGGCGTCCTCGTTGTAACTGAAGCCAGCCGGCAGCCCGAACCCCGGCTTGCATCCGACCAGGAGCTTCTCCGGTGAAACAGCCATAATCACGGCACACAAGTCCCGCCCGCCGACTAGCAGGTGGGTACTTGCATTCCCGTCTTCGCCAAACGCTATGACGACGCAGTCTGGCAAGATAGCACCGCTGTCCGGCGCGCATTCGACGGTCCACTCAAACTTACGCAGCAGCGCCTCGTACGTGTTTGATCTGGCAGATTGGTCCAATGCCTTGTTGTGGCCATCACGTACGAGGTTGCCCGATCGAGCCCGTACCTCGTCGAGGATCGGGGCGAACACTTCTTGGCTCGGACCCCAAAGGTCCCTCGAAGATTCCTTGAGAACGACGAACGCCATCCGCTCAAGCAATCGCGACGGTAAGCCTAGTCCTGCAATTTCTGGGCTCCGAGCCAGTTCATTGGCTACCAGTTCCCGGAATCGACCAGTAGCCGTGTGCGTGTCAAGACCCACCATCTTCTCGACGTTCGCGTACTCGGAAAACAGCGCCTCGAAACGTTCAAGCAAGAAAGCGAGTCCGTCCCCAAAGCTAGATCGGACATGCGCCGTGCGGCCCATCATGTGGGAGACGATCGCGGCGCCCACATGGGGATCGACAGGTTCTTCCGGTGATCTGGAAGCCACGTCCCGCACCGTCCGAGATAGTTCCGACTCAATGGCGGAAATGGAATCGTCCAAGGTGGGCTGCCTACCGGCCGATGGGCGGGAATAGAAGTAGTCATCGGATGCGGTGCGCTTGATCTGCCTTCGCTCTGGCGGCTGATTCAGGCCGAAACGCCAGATCTCGAACCGCGTCTTGGGGATGCGGAATGCGCGCTGCAAGAACTGCGGGATGTAGTGTTGATTACGGCCACCGCTCACACCTTATTCAATCCTATAGCTAGTCACCACAAGCAACCCGCAACCTGCAGTCGCTACGCCTTCAACTGAGGCTGGCCGAATTCGGCTGACTGGCGACCGGCGCAGAGGGAGTCTCATGTCGCCACAGTGACACGACTAGCGACGATGAAAGCTTCGAGGCGGTCTTCCCCGAATGGCACCGCAGTAACGAGTGCGAGTTCGGCCACCCGGGAGCTTCGAGCGTTTAGATCTGCTCACCGGTCGAGGCGTCCAGGAGGGAAGCGAGCCGTGCGGCGGGATCGGTGATCAGCTGCGCCTTTCCGAACATGGCGCTAAGGAGGCCATACAGGCCTTCACCGGTTGTGAACTCGGGACGGAATGATTCGACGATGGAGACAAGACTGCGCACCGAGCTGACTTGCGGGGTGCCGGTCGGGGCACACACCCGGCTACGGCCTGTGGACCTCAGAGGAAAGCCCTCGGCCGCCAGGCAACCGACCCCACCCGATGCTGGCGACCGCTCACGCAGTCCCCGCATTGATCCCAATAATGCTCGCCCGCTCCCTAGTCCGGTGCTCCCAGTGGGGTCCGGGAGGCTGCCCGAAACCTCGGACGCTGGCCGCCCGCACGGGCAATTCAGCCACAGCCTGCAGGATGAGCGCTTCAACTGCGACGCCGTGCTTGACAAGGGCCAGATCCGGCGCAACAAAGGGACTAGGCGGAAGCCCACTCGGTAATCGCGTACTCAAGAGGCACGGACGGACCGCGAGGACACGGAGTTCGAGCGGTTCGTGCTCGGCTTCGGAACCCGCGCTTCAGGGGAGCGACTCGAGGGACGATGACCAGCTGCGGCAAGCGCGCAACCCTGATCGCGTTAGCGGCGGTGGCCCTGATGGCGAGCATTCCGGGCATTCTCCCGACTTCCCGGGCGGGGCCGGATAGTGCAGGAGGGGCGACCCGCGGAGACGGCCGGGAGGTACTCCCTGCCGACGCCGGCTTCGTCGAGTTGCAACGGCAGCTCAATGAGCTCCGCAGCGACCTGCTGGACGAGCGCGAACAGCGGATCGGCCGGCAGCTGGAAGCCAACGGCGCGGTGCTGGTCGTTCTGGGCATCGTGATCGGGGCCGGCGGGCTATGGTTCTGCGCCAAGTTCCGCGCCATCGCGACCGGGACGAGCATCGGTGTGGCGGCAACTCGCGACCATGTCCCTGCTCCGTCTGGTCTGCTCCGCGGATCCGCGAGGATTCGAGCGCCGTTCGACGAAGCTCCCCGGCGGCTTCCTCTTCTCGTCTTCGCAGAACTGGAAGCCGAACTAGGCACGAGGACAAGCGCCAACCGCAGTTTCCGCGAATGCTCGCCGATGCCGCCACGGTTACAGATCTGCCGTTACCCCTTCTCGCCGGACGACCGCGGCAGTCCGCCAGACCGGGCCGGCCTCGGTCTTGATGCCGCCGGTCGACACCGGCTCGAGGAAACCATCGCCGATTGCACCGAGGCGATCCGCCTCGATCCGGAATGTCCCCGGCTCTATCTCGAGCGGGCCGGGGCCCGCGCCAGCCTTGAACGCTACGAGGAGGCCGTCGCCGACTACGATCGGGCGATCGGCCTGGACCCCGATCATGCCGCGGCCTACGTCGGCCGCTGCCACGCCAAGTCCGAGTTGGGGAGACATGAGGAGGCCATCGAGGACTACGACCGTGCGGTCCACCTCGACGCGGCCTCGGCGTCCGGGAACGGGTAACCCGGTACACCCGCGGCTATGCCGGGTGGCTCCTCCGTGCGGCAGTGTTTCTCCTCACGGGCCTTCGATGCTCGGTCCAATCCAGCGTCGCCGAAAACTGCCGCCGTCCAGGGCGCTCTAGCCCGGCCGTTGACTCGGATCCGCACTGCGGAGCCTCTTGTCTTGTGCAGCACGGCTACATCCGGTGCAGCATCGCGGTAAACCCGCAGGGAATCGTGGCCGAGAACTGCGGAAGATCGAATGGCGAGAAAGCGCGACCAAACCGGCGCGAACCACTTCAGCTGGCAACATGTTGCGCCCCGGCGCCTGATGCGTATCGTGATCATGGGCGGCATTGTCTGAACCAGCGTTCGAGCCATCATGCCCTCGGGTCACAATTTCAGTTGCTTTGGACGATCGATAAGCGAAGACGGCGCGCGAGCTGGCGTGATGGCGAAGGGCCTGCCATTGTCGGCCTCCCTGCCCACCGCTGATTCGTAATGGGCTGATGGGGGATATGGTGGCAAATCTGACGTTGGGAGACGGAGACTGTAGCGGATTGCCGCGGAAAAGCGGGTTTTGTTGCGCTGCTGAGGGCGCTGAGAGGGTGTCAACGCCGAGCAGGGAGCAGCGAACTTCGCAACGCGGCGCAGGGGGAGCCATCCGCCAGGCCGTGACGGGCCTGACTGCGGGGCTGCGCAGCGCCAGCGGCGCTAGCTGGGAGTCAATAGCAGTTGCAGCGCCTCGTCACGATTGCCGGCATAGTAGGTTTGCGCGTTCGGCACCGTCTCGCCGGGCCTGTGCGACAACAGCAGCGCCAGCGCCAGGTTGTTCAGCGCCGCGGCGTTGGACGGGCCGTGACCGGTGCGGATGCGACTGCGGTCCTCTCCCAGCGAGACGTCGCGGCGATAGTGGTTGGCGCTCTC
>LXNI01001913.1_pt1 | contig 16000 bp, 21 predicted proteins | sample 809091 | NCBI WGS metagenome assembly LXNI01 (sample SAMN04870527, study PRJNA318959) | sponge metagenome | biome: 01000161; feature: marine sponge reef; material: water | host: Sarcotragus foetidus | place: Greece: Milos, Mediterranean Sea | collected 2013-05-29 | depth 5-7 m | reverse complement strand
CGTCCGACATCCGCATAGTGTCCACTTATCCTTGGTGGACACTTACGGCGCGCCCACCTCCAAGCGCGAAATCTCCCCGATCCCCGGCAAAAACGACAGGCGGCCTACCTCGGAGGCTTACCTACCGCTAGGGGTAATGTCACATCTGCTGACCGACAAGGAAATCTCCGCCCATGCCGTACGAAATCTGCATCGACGCCTCCCAGCACGAATTCATCGACGACGGCCGCGCCCGCCGCCTGACCCCTGCAGAAGTCCACCAGCGCGCTCTCGAAAGGCGCCCCGGCTGGATCGCCTGGCATCTGGGCCGCATCGGCGACGAAGCGCTCATCGCGGCCGCCCTCGACGCCGATCCACACCTGGCCGCCGACCTCGAACCCCGCATGCTCGACGGCAACCGCATAGGCATCGTCGTGGATGACGCCCTTGTCGCCAGAATTGCCGCCGCCCTCGCAGTATGACCCGAAACCCCATCTCCCTGGTCAACCTCGACCCGGGCCAGAGCCCGAGCATCCGCCCGCCTGCGACCCCGGGTGCGCTTCCCTCCGCGCCAAGCCGCCAGCAATATCCAAGTGAGCTACTTATCCGGGCGCTATACGGCAGATCCATGATCCCCCGCGACAAGAAACGCGTGAACGCCACATTGGTCCCCGCAATGGTCGCACAGCTCGACCGCCTGGCCCGCTACTGGGGCGTCCACCGTTCCACCGTCATCAGCGCCGCCCTGAACGCGGGCCTTCAAGACCTTGAAGCGCTGCGAACCAGAACCGGGGCCTCTCCCGACAGAGGCAAGGCGACCCTGAAGGATCTTGCCGCCACCCAGCTCGAGCTTCCCCTGCCCGCCCGAATTCCACCGAGCCTCAAGGCAATTAACGTCGAAACGGCCGGCACCGAGTACCGACCGCCACCGACGCCCGGCGCAGCTTCTCACGATCCCTCGAGATAGCCAAACACCCCCGAGACGCCCCCTCCCGGATTTCAACCGCTACCGCACGCCCGCTGACCGGCCCCTCGACACACGGCAACGCCGCGAGCACGAACAACCGGTCCGCTCTCCGTATGCCCAACGCCATTCGCCGCTGATCCGCGCGACCCCACACGTCTGTACGGAGTGAGAGAAGAGCTTCCGACGATCGAACCCGAGGGGACGGGCCCCCTCCCGATCCAACGAGGAAGTCGTCATGACCAAACGTCGTTTCTGTCTGACCCTCGCTCTGGCAATCACAGGAATTGCGATTGCCGCCCCCGCCGCATCCACGGAGATCATCGGCGCCGCCCGGGTAATCGACCGCGACACCCTCTCCATCAACGACCAACGCATCCGTATCCACGGCATCGACGCTCCCGAAACCCGGCGGCACTGCGCCGATAGCCGGGAACGCAGATACCCCTGCGGCACTCACCCCACGCGGACGCTACGCCACACAATCGCGAACCGTCCCATCCGGTGCGTCCGCCAAACCCGTGACCGCTACGGCCGCTGGATCTCCCGCTGCACTGACGCCGGCGTCGATATCCGCGCCGAGCAGGTCCGCCTGGATGCCGCGCTCGCCTACCGGCGCTACTTCCACAAATACATACACCAGGAAACAGAAGCACGCGGCGCCGGCGGAACCGCTGACTCCCTCGCTATCCGCATCCCTCCCTCCCATACGGAGCAACCCCATGCTTCACCGCATTACCGGCCGCGCCACCAAGTGCGGCCCCTCCGCCATCAGCGCGATCGCCGGCATTCCCACCCACGAAGCCGCCCGCCTCATCCGGGAATTGTTCGACCGGCAATTCGTCAACGGCGTCTTCATGGACGAACTCGCTGCCGCCCTGGCAGAACTCGGTTGGAAACCGGACTACGCCCTGCACCACCGAAACCTGCGCAAGCGCCGCCACGCCCGGCGCCAAACGACCTACAACACCATCTTCGCCGACGTTCCCTGTGACGTCCGATCCCTCACCATCGGCCGGGTCCTCAACCTCCATCCCTCGGGAACCTGGGCCATCGCCACAAGCAACCACTTCATCGCCTACAGCGACGGCTTCGTCGCAGATTCCGGTGCCTGGTTCTCCAGAAAGCCAAAATCCTGGTCACACGAAGATCCGGATCATGTTCGCGTCGCCCGACGGAAACTCCAGGAAGCCGTGCGTTTCGTCCGCACTTCCTGATTTCGCGCGACCTCTCCGCATCGGGACCAAAACCACATTGCCTCCATTTGCGCCGCCCTTTGGCTACCACCGCCTTCCAATCCATCGACCGCCAACACCGAGGCGCCCCATGACCGAACATTATCTCGCCCACTTCACGACTGGCAGGTCCGTCTGCTGCATTGCAGCCGCTCACCCGTCGCGAGCCGCAGCCCACCGTTGCGGCCGCCGTGAGGCCCGATTTCGCGGCGACGGCAGCACTTTCGAGGTCATGACCCGAGACGAGCATGAATCCCGTCTCCTTCTCGTCCGCCGCCGTACGCGACAAGGCCTTCAGCTTCTGGTCGAGACCATCCAGTCCCAACAGGCTGAAGGAGCCTGTGAAATCTCTGTTGCCCTTGCCCTCAACGGCGTTGCAGTCCAGGTCCAACGCATTAATTCCGACACCGGACGACAGCAGGTTTGGCAGGAGATCAGAGAAGACTCCGACCCCAGCGCCATGTAACTTCGTTTCGGAAAGGAACCAGCTTCCCCATGCAAGCATTGAAACAGGACCGTCGTGCCGACCACCAAGACGTGCTGAATGCGCCTGCGCATATGGTTGCCGAGGTGATCGACGGCGCGCTGCACACGCATCCCCGACCGGCCCCGCGCCACGCCTGGGCAAGCTCCGGTCTGAGCGCACGGATCAATCCGCCGTTCAACTACGGCGACGGAGGCCCGGGCGGCTGGTGGATCGTCTTCGAGCCCGAGCTGCACCTGGGCGAGGACATCCTCGTGCCCGATCTGGCCGGGTGGCGCCGGGAGCGGATGCCGGATTATCCCGAAACCGCCTGGTTCGAGATCGCGCCAGACTGGGCATGCGAGGTGCTCTCGCCCGGAACCCGCAAGATCGACCTGTATGAGAAGCGTCCGATCTACGCCCGGGAAGGCGTGACCCATCTGTGGTTCGTCGATCCCCTGGACCGCGGTCTGGAAGCCTTCGAGCTCCGCGATGGCCAATGGGTGCTGATCGCATCGCTCAAGGACGACGACACCGTACGTGTTCCTCCCTTCGAGGCGATCTCCTTCAATCTGGCAGACCTTTGGCCTGACAATCCCTCAGGACAGTGATACAGCAATTCCCTTTCCTATGACCCCCGACACGGGGAAAGACTCTTGTATCCGATTGACCAACACGCCCAAGCATCTGCAAAGGCGCAGTACCGGGCGGACAGCGCATCAGAGTGAGTTGCATCACTAACCCGAAGGCCCAGCTATATATACTGGGGCGAAGACAGGCAGACGGAGGGTTTGCGCCATGGAACGGGTAATCGGAAGCATGGGGTCGGAATACATCCGGTTCCGCCTCGACCCCGAAAGCGTGCCGCTGCTGACAGCGAAATTCGACTGGAACAGCCTGGCGCGGCGGGTTTTCATCGACCCGGTGACCGGCTTTGTCGACTGGATGACGCCGTCCCCCGAGCATGAACTCCACGCCAGGGGCACCGACCGGCTGCTGGAAGCCATGGGCCGCCGTCTCGGGATCCGCGCGATCCATCTGGGCTCGACACGCTGGCGCCGGCCCGACGATCCGGATAACACCGGTGCCGAACCCGATGCCTGCTACTATCTGGGTGAAACGGCCGAACGCTGGGGCCGGGCTTATGCGCAGGGTCCGGCAGAACGCGAGGCATTCGAGTTGAACAACCCGCCTGACCTGGTGGTAGAGGTCGAGCGCAGCCCGGGGGATCGGGACAAGCCGGCCTTCTACCGTCGCCTGGGCGTCCCGGAAATGTGGCGCATCGATATTTCAGGCAACACCCGCGAAGCTCTCATGCTCGACCTGCAGGCGCCTCACAGCCCGGCCGAGCTCGAACTTTCCAAAGTGCTTCCGGGAGCCGGCCCGGACTTCGTGCTTGAGGCCCTCGGGCTGGCTATTCAGGACCGCCTCGACGAGCTTGACACTCTCATTGCAGAGCGAGTCGGGAGGGAAGCCCGGCAACCGACATAGCAACAACGGCGATCTACACCACGGCCGTCGGCATCGAAGCCAGAACCTTCCTCTCCCGCATGTGGAACCTAAACAGCGTCCCTCAACACGTCGCCAGCTGAAATCCGTAGCAACACCAACAAGCCAACTCGCCATTTCCCCGTCTGCCGGGCTCACGACTCTTCCCAGACGTCCTCTTCCCGAAACCGCGCCTCGTCCTGCGCCGCCCACGGATCGCTATAGCTGTCATAAGCGGGGGTTTCATCCTCCTCCTCCCGCCTCACTTCCTCGTATTCCTCTTCGTACTCCGCCTCATCCATCGCGTTCCGGACTTCCTCGAAATATTCCCGACGAGCGTCCATCTCCTCGTCCATCGCAATGTCTTCCTCACGCGGCTCATCTGCCGGACCGAAGTCGTCTCGAATGTTGCCAGGCGCCATCAATCCCTCCTCGACTCCAGAACCCTCAGCGACCAATTCGAACGCTGAGTGCTCTTTCCTACTCGACCGCGCGCACACCGTCGACCACCATTCCCTGAAGCTTGGACCGGGAAATCCAAGTGGAACTGCCCGTCCGGCTCCAACTCCGGCCAAAACAACACGTCAAGCGATCGTCCGATGGCAAGACGCGAATTCCCTGCCCTTCGTCATGCCCGGATTCCCTCCCGTCTGAGCTTCGCAACAAGCTGCTCGTGCGTCCCGGTTCCCTTCGCCGAATTGCAGGCCCCGCAGAGAAGTTGAAGGTTGTCGAAATTGTCCTGCCCGCCACGAGCCTGCGGAACGATATGGTCGATGGTGAAGTTGCGGAATGGAAATATCATCAGACAGCCGTTGCACTTGCCCTCCTGCTTTCCGAACAGCGTGTGCTTGTAGGTGCTCGGATGGTATTCCAGCCAATGTTCGCTCCGGTGCGGAATGTCCGTCCGATGGTGGACTTCGTGAAGCAATGAGCGCGTGCCCTTGTCCGGACCTTGGGGCGCATCATCCAAGAGCCGTTTCTTGACCAGCTTCGCCGCGAGCGGGGATTCGTCTATACCAGCCCATTGCCGGTTGAGCCGGTCCGCTGCGACAAGCGCCGTAGCACAGCCGCAGAAGGGATCCAGTACCATGTCACCGGGATTGCTGGACGCGCGGATGATGAGATCGAGGAGGGCGAGCGGCTTCTGTGTCGGATAACCCAGACCTTCAGTCCCGGAATAATTCGTGAGGCCGGTTGGCGTGTAGATGATATCCTGTAGCGGCTTCCCGGCGTCAGCCTCCGCATAGCGTTTCAGCCCCGGCCAGAAACCGCGTTTCGGATGATGGATCAGCCCTGCCGCGTCCAGCGCGTCCAGTCGAGCATGAACACCACCGACGGCCTTGTAGCCCGGTATCCAGCACTCCTCAATGTAGTCTGCATAAGTCCCTGTCTTCGGCGCGGACCACACGCGCCCGCGAGAAGCTACATCGTATCCGCGCCAAGGGCGGGCTGACTCACCGCCCGACTGCCCGTGCGCTGGGCCGGTGAGATTATCGGCACGATACCGCCTGCCTTTTTCGTCTGTGCTCGGAAAGGCCTTTCGGAGTTTCTCACCGTCCTGTCGCTCCCGGACATCGTTCCAGATGTAATCGTCGCTCGCTGTGTAGAAGAGCAGATAATCGGAGATGCGCCCGTATCGCCCCGGGTCATTGTGCGAAACGGCCCGCCTCCAGGTAATCGCGTTGCGGAAAGCCGAGGGGCCGAACAGGCTGTCCATAAGCATTTTGAGGTAATGACCGGCCGCGTCATCGCAATGCAGATAGATGCTGCCCACAGGCTTGAGTATGCGGCGCATTTCGAGCAGGCGCATCGCCATCATGATGAGATACGCCTTCATGGACTTGCCATGCGCTACGCCGGCCGCGTCGATAATGGCGTAGAGGCGGGGTTCCCGCTCCGCGATTTCGCCATGCCACGCCTCATCTACATCGTCGAGCTTCCATATGTCCTTGAATTCCGCGCCCTGCGCCGGGGAACCTATCGGCGCGGCATAGTCCTGATTGCTCTTGAAGGGAGGATCCAGATAGATCAAATCGACGCAGGCAGAATTCATACCGCGCAGGACAAGCAGATTGTCCTTGGTCCAGATCGTGCGGTTCTTCCAATTCGGCTCCCCTCCATCCTGCCGGACTGCCGGACTGCCGGACTGCCGGACTGCCGGACTGCCGGACTGCCGGACTGCCCCTCTTCTACTGTAGTCCGTTTCCGAGCCATGCGCGCCCTCCACCGTCGGGACAGAATAGACCGAACAACCGAAAACACGACTGATCAGCCGACTGAAAATTGCCGGACTAGACCACCAGCACAGGGCCCCGCTCGCCGTGTTCGCCCTGCAGCGCTCTTGCGATCACACCCGAACCGCTGACATCACCCGATGCAAAGCAGGTCGATCAACCGCCGTCGGCGACCACCCGCTAGCGCAGGCTCCCGGTTATCGCCTCGATGTCCACATTCCTGAAAAGGATGTCGATATTGCGCTGCCGGACACGGCCAGACGAAAGCTCCGCCGTGGAAAGCCCGAGGAGTTGCTTGTTGTCGGGGGGCAAGTCTCGCTGCCTGAAGCGTCCCTTCCCGAGAGCCACATCCGCCAGGCAGGAGCGCCAGTACCGGATCAGTCCGGTACAAGACTGCTCTTTTGCGAGTGTCGGTCGTGCTTCTGCTGTCATGCCATCGCTTGTCGTTGGCACCCTGCCCCCGATGTCCCATTCAGGGCATAACATCGGGTCATCGCCGTTGCACTACCGGAGCGCTCCGGCGCGAGTACCCTCGCACGGCCGGCTCACGCGGGGATATGTTCGAGATCGTCGTCGACCAGGATGTCTGGCGCGAAGTACTGCGCCCCACCGTCCACGCGGCTAATGCGCCGCGCGAGTTGGCCAGTCGCGCCGGCAGTCTGGTTCCGGCTCCTTCACGTTCCGGACTGTTTCGGACCGTCACGTGGGTGACGGCCCGTCGGATTGGCCGCCATCACCTGCTCCGCGAACATCGCGCAGGCCCCAGCGTCGAGGCCGAGTCTGCCGTTCAGCATCCGCGCCAGTAGATGTCCGCTATCCAGGTCCTCTGTCACCAGGTCGGTGCCAACCGACCATTGGCTGCCGTCCGTATCCTGAAGGAAAATGTGAATGCCGTAGAACACGCCGTCGACCGGCTCCGGATGAGGACCAAAGGCGAAGCGGCAAACATCCACCCCGAACAACGGTGCGACCGTATTGTTCTTTCCGACAGGGAGGACGGGCAGGAAGGATTCCACGATCTTCGGCTCATCCCAGCGGCTCGCGCTCCTCATCCAGATGGCGGCGCGTTCCACGAAGTCGGGTTCGCGAGAGCAGACCAGGAAGGTGTAAAGATTGTCGACGATCTCGCGCATGAGCGCGCGCATGACATTGTCGTCGAAATGCGACACCTCCGGCCACGGTATGCGCCGGCCCTCGGCATCGATAACCGTCACGTCCGAATAGTCCCCGGTCCGGGTGATGGGCGCCGGACCGGCGTGAATGTCCTCAAGCGCCGTGTTGCGTACGCAAAGCAGGGCCATGGTCCTGACAAGCAGGGAGTCCTGCGGGCCGTCACCGATCATGTTGTCTGTCAAGGATCGCTCCGGTTCATGCGGGAAGCGCAGGTGGAAGGAATTCGAGAGCAGGCCTTCGCGCGGCTCCGTGCATCGAGTCGCCGAAGCCTTCCGGCGACATGGCGGCGCCCGCCATCCCGTCGCAAAATCATCAAGATTTGCAACATCCAGGAAACGGCTGCCGGCCTCCGGGACAGGGCCGGAACTTCATGGCATGCATGTGGAATACCCAACCTCCCGACCGTATCGACTAGCACTTGACCGATCCGGCCACAAGTGGGACCTTCCCACCCATGAAGGCAGTGCGAGCCGACATCAAGAAGCGTGTCGTCATTCCGGGAGCCAGGCCGGGAGACATCTTCGACGTCCAACGCCAGGGCGACGAGCGCTTCGTTCTCGTTCGCCTGCACCGGGCGGACGAGGCGCCGGAAATGAGCCGCGAAGCGTGTCTCGAGGCGATGGACCGGTCACCGCTGAACATGGCTCTCTCATGGGAGCAGCTGCGAGAGATCACCCGCGAACCGTGATGCTCCTCGACACGAACGTGCTGCTCTACGCGGCGGAGAGCGGATCGCAGTATCGGGACTGGGCCAGGGAGACGATTGCGCGGGCGGTCTCCACCGAAGGGGCCGCCATCAATGCGGTCTGTCTCGCCGAGATTTGCGTCGGCGAGACGGAGCCGGCTACCGCAGCGGATCGTATCCGCGGCTGGGGAGTCCAGATATTCGACGTTCCGGCCGCCGCGGCGGACATCTGCGCTGCCGCCTATCGCCGATACCGTGACCGAAGGCAGAGCCAGTCCGGCAAGGACTCGCCGCGCACGCCGCTGCCGGACTTCTTCATTGGCGCCCATGCCGAACTCATGAGCTGGCCGCTGGCTACCGCCGACACATCCAGATTCACGACGTACTTCCCGTCTGTGCAGTTGCTGATCCCGTGAAATTCCCGCGGATATGCGTCAGGTTGAAACAGGCAGCACAGTAGAGCGCGATGCGGCTCCACTCTCAACGCCGCATACACCGTTCCAGCACCTGCCGCGCCCTCGTGTTTTCCTCCTCGCTTACCCGGTTCAATACCGAGTTATGGCCGTTCGAAATCAGCGCCCCCTCCGCCATGGCCACATTCATCAGCCGCAAAACCTCGGACCGACCCGCCACCTCCGGCACATGAAAGCCCGAGGCCCGGCCCCCGACCGCCACCGGCCCGAACCTCTCGACCCGGCCGGAAGGAGCGCGGACGGCAGCCTGGACACGCTTGCCGGGCGGGAAGAACCCGAACGCCATCGAGCCTTCCAACGCCCCTGTGGCCCGCACGCACCGGATCGCGAAACCCACCCCCTCGTCCGTGCCCGGCACCGTTTCCACGATCCCGACAATCAGGTGCTCCGCATCGTCCACCCAGAGATCGAAACTCCGCGCCTCCGGCGTCGTTGCGCGCCCGGCTTCGCCGTCAAACGGCAGCATCAGTACCGCGAGCGCCAAATGCGCCCCCAGCACAAGTCCCTTGCCCATTCCCCGTCCCCTCCCGGCAGGCTTGTTGCAATCGTCGACCGACCTTCATTCCTTTACCCGTGCGATCATTCCCATGAGCGCCCGCCCATCGACGAGCCGAACCGGCTTGTCCTTCGCAAATGCCCATGCATCGCGCGTGAACCCCCCCGAGCACACGATCACGACACCACCCGCGTGCTGGTCCATCATCACCCCGCACATTTCCCGCACGACCGGAACCCCAACCTTGTTGCTGTTCCAGTGCTTGCACTGCACCAGGACAAGCCGTCCCTCCTTGCGCAACCGGATATCGACCCCGCCATCGGCGCCGGCCTTCGTGTTCTCCACGACCCGATATCCCTCCCGCCGGAACGCCTCCGCCACAAGCTCCTCGAACTCGCGCCAGGACAACGCCCGGATCGAGGCAATGCCCGTCCTCGTATCCAGCAGCCGCTTCTTTCGCGTTCCCCGGCGCCACAGCACCGATGCCCACAACAGAAGCACCGCCGCCAACAGCGTCGCCGGCGCCCATGCCAGCCGGTCCGCGAACACCGCAAGGCGCCGTCCCCCGATCGGAAGCTCCGCCAGCACTTCCGGCAAGACATACACAATCCCGACCCACGACCCGGCCGCCAGAAACACGGCGACCCACCAGGGCAAATCGATCGCGCCAGCCCCTCCGCGCCGTCTTCTCCTCGCCATATGCAGGACCCTCCGCCCGGTCGCGTCGTCAAGCAGCCTCCGACAACGACCTTTCCTTGCGGATCACGAACGGATTTCCGTCCGCCAGATCCCGCACATTGCGCATCTGCCAGTGCCGCGCATGCTTCAACCGCATCACGTCGCGAGGCATGTCTTTCGGTGACGCCACGACAAACTGATCGTCCGGCCCCATGGACAGGATCTCGTCTGCCGGCACCAGCTGTTCTTTCACCACCGACACCGATTCCTGGAGCGAACTCTGTCCGTCCGGGAGGAGGGCGCTGTCGCGCATTTGCCCGGACCGGCTTTCGCTCCGGTTCTCGAACGTCGCCGCTCCGATAGCCTTCGACAGCATTTCAGCGCCATTCACGTCAAGACGCGACCAGCCGAGTATCTGCACGACCTCCGCCAGGTGCATCAGCGTCTCCCTTGCCGGCTGCCCCCAGGACCGGTCGAGCGCACTTACCGACTGCGCAAAGGTCAGGAAATGAACGCCCTTGCCCGCCGCCAGGTTGTAAGCCTCCATTACCGCGCTCAGGTAACCCACCGCGGGCAGCTCATCCACGACGATCAACATGTCCCGCTTGAACGACTTGCGGTCCGCCACGGCATACGGAATCGTGATCCAGAGCCTGAGCCACCCCTTCACCCGCCCCAGCAGCGCGTCCGGCACGACTACGAAAATGTCCATCTCACCATCCGCCAATTCCAGGGGATCGAATGTCGAGATCCGCGTGTGCTCCGCCAGCTCCGGATAGTTCAGAAACGAAAGCTGGTTCGACACCGTCGTGAAATTCGAGCCGCCCTCCTCCTTGCCGACCCTCCGCGACCGCTCCACCGCCAGGTGCATCAACCCGCCGGCGAAACGCGGCGTCGCATCCACCGCCGCAAACAGCTCCTCCCGGGCCTCCGTTCCGAGAGCCAGCAGTTCGTGCAACGTCCTCAGATTCCGCCGTTCCCTCGGCATCTTGAACCGCACCCATGCCAGGTAGCCCGAGATCAGGCTCCGGGCGCTCTCGTAGAAGTGCTTCTGGTTCCCCGAGTCCGTCTTCGGCTCCTCCATCAGCGCGTCCGTCAACACACTGATATCCCGGACCGCTTCCGGCCCGTCCCGGATGAAATCGATCGGGTTGTACTGCTCGCTCTGCCAGACCGGCAGATGCAGACCCTCGCCCTCGAGCTCCCGGTGCCTCGCAACCACACCGAACGGATCGAGCAGGATCGGACGGCGACCGAGATCGCGCCGCCGGCGCGCGACCATCGGAAACGTCTCGCCTCTGGGATCGATCAACACCGTCGATCCCGGCCAGCCCCGCTCATCCGGCGAGAGATAGTTCAACGCGATCGTCGCTCCCTTTCCCGTCCGTGGAGGCGCGAACGACATCGCCGAGCCCTCCAGGCGATAAGCCACCAGCCCGTCCCTACTCTTTCCAAGAATCACCCCCCGTTGCCTGGTCATCTCACGCATCCACCTTCTCGCGAGAAATTTCGACTTCCCGTAGAGCTCCGACTCGGCCTTCTTCCGCCCCCTCTCGCCGGCGACCCGCCTGGCCGTCGTCCTGGCCGTCATGCTCAATATCATCAAAGCCACGAACACCCCTGCCGCCGGCCCTACATATACGCAGGCCGTCTCCCAGCCCTCTACCAGCCTGTCCAGGGCCGCACCGCGAAGCCGGATGAGCCCCGCCCACACCCAGGAATCGATCATCCAGGACCACACGCCCGCAGCCGCGACGAACAGCATGCCGAGCCCGACGCCGAAGCTGCGCACCTCGCCGGCGCGCGACCTCCCGCAGAACCACCAGACCACAAGACCGCCCACGACCGCCGCAATCAGCAACCGCGCTCCGGTCCCGGCATCCGCCCGCTCCACCACCAGCCAGACCGCAGCACCGAGCCCCAGCAACGCGAATGCCGCCGCCACCCCGAAACCCTTCCACCTGTCGCCCATGACACACCTCCTTGCGTTCAATCCCCGCCACCGGCCGGCCTACCGGCCCCGGCCCTGTTGCGCACCCCGGCCCCGAGACGGCTCGGCGTGACCCCGCCGAGCCGTCCGGTGCTGCCCGTCGCCACCCCGATCATCCGGTCCGCCTCGCTCATGCCGGAGGCGCGCCCGCCGATCCAGTTCATGACCGCATCCGGCAGCATCTCGATCAGCTTCAGCGACGCATTCAGCAGCCCGTAGGCGATCATCACGTAGAGCGCCACGAACACCGCATACTGGATAATTCCAGGCCCGATCTCTCCAGCGCTCTCCTTCATCTGCGTCAGCCAGATCGCGTTGAAGAGTTCGATGACCACCGTGAACACCAGGTAGCCGACGATCAGCCCGAGGATCATCAGCGGCGGCCTCAGCACCAGGCCCGCGAGCGTCACCAGCCCGCCCACCGTCGAGTTCGTCGTGAGCCCGTCGCCCTGGCCGCGCGCCGTCTGCGCCGCGAGCCAGACCGTCATCGCGATGAACGCCTCGACCACCGCCAGGATCCAGACCAGCAATCCGAACAGGAACCGGATGAACGGCAGCGCCGGCACCAGGTAAGCCAGGACCGCGCCGCCGATCAGCAACGCCATCAGCAGCATCGTCACGATGCCGTCGATCACCGGCCAGGTCGCCTCGAAGAGATCGGCCCTGAGCGAAAACCCGAGGGCCTGGACATCGCCCACATTGGACACCGCCGCAACGCTCATCAGCGTGCCCGACGTCACCAGAACCGCCGTTATCAGGTTGTGCCCGATCGCCGCCAGCTCCGAGAGCGGATTGTCCCCCTCCACATCGAGCACGTCCTCAAACGAGAACATCACCGTGTAGAAGACCTGGTTCAACAGGCTCCCCACGCCCCCGCCGGTCGAACCCGTCTGCGGCGCCCGGCTGCCCAGCGGACTTACCGGCGATCCCGCCGCCGTCGATATGTCCTCCGCAATCTGCAGCAGCGCCTTGAAGGTCTTCCTGTCCCGGTCCTTCAGCGTGAGCATCGGCGGCGTTACCTCGGGCGCGCTCACCACCGCCCAGTTGAACTCTCCGATCCGCTCCGCCACCCGGAAGAACAGGCTCCCAGCCGTCGTCCAGCTGCCGTTCGCCGCCTGCTCCGCTGTCAGCCGCTCCTGCGTCTCGGTATTCTGCCGCTCTCCCGCCGCCGCCACGGCCGCATCCACCACCTGCGAATAGGCCGCCACAGCCCCCGCGATCGCACCGCTCACCGCCGACCAGTCCATCGGCTCCCCGAACCGCTGGCCGCCCTCGTAAGGCGCTCCAATCTCCTTCGCGACCGGGACCAGCACATTGCGGGCCTCGTTCATGCCCTCGAGATGCGCCCTCGCCACCTCGCCCCGCGGACCCTCGCGGTCCAGCCCCGCGAACCTCACCTCGCCGCAATGGCTCCTTATGTCATAGCCTCTCGATCCCTGGGCCACGTCATAGCGCCAGACCTCACCGCCCCTTGCCGTCGTCCTCAACGGCCCCCCGCCCACCCTCTTGCCCGCCAGCTCCCGGCAGACCTCCACGACCAGGAAGTCCACCATCATGACCTCCCGCCCCACGGTCGACGGCTTCGGAACCGATACCCGCGAGCTGCCCAGCAGGGAGCCCGCAAAGGGCTTCCACACGGACTGGGCAAAGTCCCCGCCGAGGCCCGCCAGGTCCAGCACGATGTGCTGCCCGCCCGAGGGGCCGCCCGGGAGGGGGACGAGCAGGGCGACCGATGCCACGATGCGCACGATCTCCCAGCCGCCGAAGCCGAGGCGGCCGGTCCGGCCGGTATCCATGACGCCGGCGGCCGTGTGGTAGATCAGCAGCGCGCCGGCGAGGACGAGCACGCCCGCGTTGAAATAGCCGACCATCTCTCCAAGCGCCGCATAGGCCGCATTCCCGCCGCCGTCGCCGCCGCGCAGCAGGTCGAACAGGTCCCGGCTCGCCTCGTCGACGATATCGAACAGGTCGGACTGGAACCCCTGGCCCCACGCAACCCCTGTGCCCAGCGCAATCCCCAGACCGACGAGCGACAGCCCCAGCGCGAGGCGCACCGCCCCGATCCGCGAGCGGAACCGCCGCGCATCCGGCCGGCTCCCTTCCGGCAAATACCACAACCCGGCAACCGACCGGCCGATCCGGCCCGCCGAGGCTCTCATTTCCCCGAGCGGCCGCCCGAACTCCGGATGGAAGAGCAGCCGCAGAACGCCCATCAGCGCTGGACCTCGAGCCAGTCAGCCAGGCCCGGCAGCCGGCGCATCTCTTCCGCCGCCGCCCCGAGCCGCGCGGCCTCCATGGCGCCCCGCCGCTCGTCCATCCGGTAGCGCTCCCAGTCCAGCATCAGCGACGCGGCCTGGAGGAGCGCGAGCTCGCGCAGCAGGTTGTCCCGGTTCATCGACTGCAGCCCGACCGCCCAGGCCGGGTTCTCGAACCGCCGCGAGGCAAGGACCTCGAGCAGCTCGTGCCGGCTGAGAAAGCTCCCGTCGCCGGAATGACCGGGCACCAGTGTCGAGGCCCAGCCCGCCAGGTCCACCGCCGGCTCGCGCGCGCCGCGCGAGCGCGCAAACCAGTCGGAAGCCAGCGCCGAGCGCGCATCGGCCGCGCGCGCCAGCATGGCGAGCTCGCGGTCCTGGTCCGTGTCCACCGCCCGCAGCGGATACCGGTCCCAGACCAGCGGCGCGGCCAGGTTCCGCCCGAGCTCCCCGGCAGCAAGGCGTTCATCGTCATCCCCGAAGGTGTCCACGTCGAACAGGGACCCCGCCCTGATGTCGGCGTCGTGCCTCGACGGGTCTCCGCGACAGACATCCGCGCCGGCATCGAGACGGCTCTCGCTGCAATGAGCTCCTGTCCAGACACCGAAACGCCGCCTGGTGTCCGCCGCCATGCCGGCCCCATCGCCGACCACGGCGCTGTCGCCGCCGATCCGCCCGGTCTCCCGGATCCCGGCGCGCTTGCCGGCCTCCGCCTCCGCCGCGCGGCCCTCGGCAAGACCCGCCATGCCCGTGACCGTCCGGCAGCCCGAAGAGGTCGGCCGATGCTGGAGCTTCGACTGCGTCTCGGCCTCGTCGCGCGCGATCTCCGCCTGCAACTTCATCTGCGCATCGAGCGCATCGGTCACCGACTTCGCGCCCTCGGCGATATATCCGGATAGCTGCGCCGTCTGGAGTTCCAGCGTCTCGACGATGCTGCTCTCCATCCGGTCGATCCGGGCATTGACGCTGGTAATCACCGTTCGCGCCGCCGACCGCGACGCGCTCCAGGCGCAGCCGCAACAGCCCGCATGCGCTTCCGGCGCCGCCAGCGCCAGCAACAACACCGCAATCGCGCCAGCGGCCGCTCTCAACATCACGATTCTTCCTCCCCCACGATGCCGCGAAATACCCGGCCGGCATCCGGGTCCACTCCCGGAAGGCGCCGCGTCCTCGGCCGCACATCGACATCGAGCCCCGGCAGAACATCCAGCTCGCGGTCCAGTCCATAGACCGCCCGGTCAAACGGGCGCGTCACCTTCTCCCGCCAGACCGCCTTGGCCCGGTCGCACAGCTCCTGAAACAGGTCGGGCAGGCTCGGCAGCCGCACCAGCGCGTCCCAGCTCGGGAAATTCAGCAGGTCGCAGGAGAGGTCGTAGATCGAATCCGGATCGCCGATCCCCTCATCCGGGTGGCGGATGATGACCTGGTCACGCTCCACACCCCGGACAGCAGACTCCTCGAGCGCTTTCGCGACCGCCGGATCGCAGTCGGCCGAACCGCCTGACTGCCCCGCCGCCGGCGACGCCGCGAGCAACATCGCCACCGCGCCCGCCACTGCAGTCAGCCTCCTCACGGTCCGTCCACCGTGTATAGGCCCGAATATGCGGGGTCCGCATTCGCCTGCAGCCGCGCGGCACAGACCGAGCACAGGTCCTCCTCGACCCACCGGCACGGCCCGTCTTGGGCATCCACACAGGCATTCCAGTCCCAGCACCCGCATTCACGGCAAACCGGATCGCCCGGCTCCGGCGGAGGGACCGGCGCCTGAAAGATGGCCTCCGCCAACGCCCGGCGCAGTTCATGCCTTTCATGAGGTGTCATCGCTTCTCTCCCTTCTTGCCTTCGTGCCGGCATCGCCCGTCGGTCCGCTACGCTGCCGCGCGTGCGGTC
>LXNI01001912.1_pt1 | contig 16002 bp, 10 predicted proteins | sample 809091 | NCBI WGS metagenome assembly LXNI01 (sample SAMN04870527, study PRJNA318959) | sponge metagenome | biome: 01000161; feature: marine sponge reef; material: water | host: Sarcotragus foetidus | place: Greece: Milos, Mediterranean Sea | collected 2013-05-29 | depth 5-7 m | reverse complement strand
GCGAACCTCCGGCAATCAGATTCTCCGTGATGAGAAAATCGATTTTGGCCGTAAAAGGAGACTTAAACTCCGTTTCCGCCAAGCATCTTTTCTCGATTGACGAAGTGGTGCGCTCGGGGGAATCTTCAGCTGAGGTGAACCTTCCCGATGGAGTTGTTTTTCATGCGGGCCACGGGGTTTTCTATTTCACGCGCGAGGAGAATTTACGCGACTTTCCGCCAACCGAGATAAAAAGCCACGGAACCCACCGCATCTCACCGGATCTTGAAATCACTGTTGAACTTACAGACGACGTTTCTCTCTGGGGCGCGGCAGATGTTGGATACTTTGCGCCCGAAAAAGTCGGTTTCCCCATAACGCTTAGGAGCTTTTCCGAGGGGGACAGGTTCGTTCCGCTCGGAATGAAGGGAGCCAAGAAACTGAAGGATTTTTTCATTGACGAAAAAATACCGAGATTCCTGAGAAAAAAAGTGCCGGTTTTTGAGACTCAAGACGGAATAATCTGGGTGGGCGGGCTAAGAACGGATAACAGGTTCAGGGCGGATAAGATGAAAGGGCCGTGGTTAAGGATAAGAATTTGCGGTTCTTCGCAGAAACTGCTTGACCTTGCGGTTAAAAGCCCCCCAGAGTCCTAGGAGCTCTCCCCGAGCCCTCTTTTAGCCACGTAGCACGCTCCAAGCACTCCCGAGTCATCTCCCAGAACGGCTCTTTTTATCTGAAGCCCCCTGGCAGCCCCGCCAAGACACCTTCTTTCGGCTTCCTCAAGGGTTTTCCCGATAAAAAGTTCCCATGCACCCGAGAGTCCCCCGCCCACGACCACCGTTTTTACGTCCAGAACGTTTACGAGAATCGATATTCCCACTCCCAGGTTCGTCCCGAAGTCGTTCCATACGGAGATGGCCTCCCGGTCTTTTTCGCGCGCAAGCTCCGCAAGGCGTTCGGGGATAGCCGATTCTTCTGTACCGGCGAATTTTTCGCGGAGTTCTGCGTGCTCGCGGACGATTCTTTTTATCGCTGCCTGCGAAACGTAGGTCTCAACGCAGCCTCTCCCGCCGCAGGCGCAGAGGGGCCCCGACGGGTCAATCGCCATGTGTCCCGCTTCCCCGGCGAAGCCGTCTTCTCCCGACCAGAGCTTTCCGTCGAGGATTATTCCGCCTCCGAATCCGGTTCCCAGGGTTATCATTACCATTGAGTTTGAGCCTCTTCCTGCCCCAGCACGGTGTTCTCCGAGAGCAGCGCAGGAAGCGTCGTTTTCAACAAAAACTGGCGTGTTCGTTCCGATTCTGTCTAAAAGGACTTCGGTAAACGGAAAATCTTTTGTATTGGCTATATTTGGAGCCTGGACTAAAGTGCCGTTTCGACGGTCAACGGTTCCCGGTATGCCTATGCCGATTGCCGATATTTTCTCCCCGGCAAATCCTTCTATGAAACCAGCTAGGTTCTCCATGAGTCTGGAGATGCCCATGTGGGCCTCTGAGAGGGTTTTTCTCTCCCCGAGCGTATTTCCTTCCTCGGATATGATTTTTCCCCTGAGATTGGTTCCCCCTATATCTATGCCGAGAAATTTCCGCTTCATTTCTCCATTTCTGAATTGTGAAAAACTGCGAGAGGTTCTAGCTAAGTTGTTCAAGGATTTTTACTTTACCCCGCAGTTTACCATCTTACGTTAATATTATGAAATTAAATATTTTTTAATATGGTTCTATGCAGAATAGTTCCACTGCTACCAATTAGCTCCGTAAATTATATATAGATTTTTCTTGAAATGAGAATTTTTGTTAAATACAATTAGCCGAGCAAGCAAAGGTGGAAAACATGAAAAAATGGGAAGTCGTCGAGGATAAAGCTTCTATAGTTTTATTGGGGAGCTTTAATCCAAGAATTTTTCATCCGGAATGGCTTATAAATCGCCAAATTGTAGATTCTTGGAATTATAATGATGAGGCGATAATCTGTATGCCAGATTTCACTCAAATACATCTGCCTGATAGTAGGACTTTAAGTGTTTATATCAACAGATTTATTTTGGAGTCAACCCTAGCTAGCAATAATCTTGCATTAGCTGATTTAGTAACAAATATATTTGTTAGATTGCCAGAAACACCACTGGAGAAGCTTGGTATGAACTATTCAGCTACTATCCGTTTAAGAGATCAGGAATCTTGGATGAATTTCGGTAAAAAATTTGCACCTATTTCACCTTGGAAAAAAGCTTGCTTGTATTTGCAGTCTGAATTAACGGATAATCAGGAAAAAGAGATAGGTCTTTGGTCAATAACTATGCATTTTCCTAGGCCTGATGAGCTAGGTGGCTTTCTTCGTCCTAAGATCGAGGTTGCGAGTTCTGAAGATAGAACACTCGCTTTCAGTATAAATAACCATGTTGAACTTGGCCAAATGGAAACGCCGGAGGCAATAAAAATTCTTTCAGAACACTGGAAAAATTCCTTACCGATAGCGGAGCAACTGATCGAGAACATGATGAATAACCAATTACAGGATTGAAAAAATGAGTAACTTGGCTCTTGAAATGAGCGACTTGGCTCTCGGAGAATCTGAAGAACGAACTAATGGTTATAGAACGACTGTACTTGAAGATACTGCTTCGATTGATGAACAGGCTGTAAAGTCCAGCGCATTCATAGAAGAAAAAGTCAAAAAAGAATTGCCGCGGGTGATTACTCCTTTATCACAAAAACAAAATCTTGTGGAGGATGTAAGGCAAATCTTTACTGGCTTTGTTACGAATATTGGAGACTATAGAATAACCGTTAGAATTTCTGATATTACTGATCCTTCAAAGCCTGATGAAGAAATCGTGTTTGACATTAATGAGATTGATGAAAGGGAACTTTGTCTCGTTGAACTAGGGGCACAATTTTACTGGCATATTGGTTACAAACAGGGTCACAAGATCTCAAGGCAGAGATTTTCTGTGATAAGATTCCGAAGATTACCACAATGGACAAGAGACGAACTTGAGTCTGCCGAGCAAACTGCAAAGGAATATGCAGAATTTTTCAAGGGTGATTAACAACGAGCAGCCAGCAAAAGATATTTCAGAAGTTTCATTGTTTGGCCCTGGAGTCGGAGAGTGTATTGTCGTACACCTTGGTGATAATAAATGGTTTGTAATAGATAGTTGTCGTTGTCCTTTAACTGATAAACCAATTGCAATTAAATATCTAGAGGAACTCGGGGTAGAGGTATCGACCCAAGTTGAAGGCGTGCTGATTACTCATTGGCACAAAGACCACATTGACGGTGCCTTTGACCTCATTAGTAAGTGTGATAACGCACAAATTTACTTTTCCGCTGCTCTTCTGCGAGAAGAAGCAATACAACTAGCGAAGTTTTACAAAAAAAACCCTTTTACCGATACTGATAAAGAGATCAGAGAATTTGGGGGAATTATAGAGTACTTGCGTGATCAAGGGGATGCTTCAAGAGCACATATGGTTCGTGCGAATTTCACTTTTTGCCAAAGAACCACTCCACTTAAAATAAGGTTATTGGCTTTATCGCCGAGTTCACAAGCAGTTACTCAATCTATAGCTAATCTTGCCGAGCGTACTCCAAGTATTGGTGGTTCCAGAATCAGGCATGTTGTCAGACAATCCGAGAATCTTAATGCAGTCGTGCTGTATTTTGAGTTTGGTTTCTTTAGTGCAATATTTGGATCTGATCTTGAAGAAACCGGAATTCCAAACACCGGCTGGTCTGCTATCATCAGTAGCGGAATTCGAGACAATTTAAGTCTTGAACCAGCAAAGTTGTTCAAAGTTCCTCATCATGGCAGTGCTAACGGGCATAATAATTGCGTTTGGAAGCTTTTACTTGATAATAACCCTCTGGCAATTACAACACCATACTATGGTGGTAGCGGTTTGCCAACCAACCAAGATATAGAAAGAATTCAGGAATTGGCGTCTGAATTCTGGATAAGTAGGAAACCACGGCCTCCTAAGCCTCGTAAACGGGACAGAATGGTAGAGCGGGAAATGAACAGTGTTGCTTGGAGTCGCTCTGCAATTCAGGATAAAATGGGTCATATCCAAGTCCGTGCTGATGGACAGGGCTCTTTAAACATTCAAGGCAATGAACATGCGGTCAGGTACCCGGTGTGAGCTTTAAAGCTAACAGTTTGAGATGAATCTCAGAGCTATAAACGTTTTCTCGGTTGTTTTTTTGCTTTTTCTCTATCTCTCCTGCGAAAGACCCCCCGAGATTCCCGGACCTGAGTCTATGCGCCCGGTTCCCGTCGTTCCCCAGATGGACGACGATCTTTTCCCCGAGGGACTTAAGGAATCCATAGGCGCAAGCGTTGATAAACTTTCCCAGACAAAGGACTCCCAGCTCGTTTTTGGGCAGAAGACCGTCTCCGCGGAGGATTACGCTCTGGCGCTCGATTATCTTCTCACCAGGCTTGAAGCGGGCGTTAGCAAGGACGATTTCATAAAGGACGTGAGGAAGAATTTTGATTTCTACGGCTTTCCAGGAAAGCCCTGGGGCAAAGTCTTCATAACCTCTTACTTTTCTCCCGTGCTTTCCGCCTCCCGCACAAGGACCTCGGAACATACCCAGGCCCTTTACGGAGTCCCCGGCGACCTCGTGCACCTGGGGATAAACAGGTTTATTAAGCGGTTTGAGAGATTTTCGTTTCTTGAGGAGGACAAAATCGCCCGGGGCAAGCTGCAGTCCCTTTACGGCAGGGTCGATCGCAGGGGCCCTGGCAGGATGTCCGAGCTGGTTCCCTACTATTCCCGAACCGAAATCGATTCCGGGGGAAGGCTCAGGGGGAAAGGACTTGAAATCGCGTGGGTTGACCCTGTAGACGCGTTTTTCCTTCAGATCCAGGGCTCCGGCAAAATAAGATTCGCTGACGGAGAAGAACGGGTCATAGGCTACGCCGCCCAGAACGGACATGATTACGTGGCTATAGGGAAATTTCTTTTCGAGTGGATTCCGAAGGAAAAAATGAGCCTGTGGGCCATAGAAAACCACCTGAGATCCCTCTCCTATGCCGAGAGGATGAAGATTCTTTACAAAAACCCGAGCTACATCTTCTTCCGCGGACTTCCCGGCAAGCCCCAGACCTCTTTCGGAACGGAAGTCATAGACGGACGGACCATAGCGACGGACAAGGCTTTTTTCCCCAGGGGGTCTCTGGCATTTATGGAATTTGAAAGCCCGGTTTTTGAAACTTCCTCTTCAGTTGAGCCGTCGCAATGGAAGCCGGTTTCCCGCTTCGTCATAAATCACGACAGCGGAGGAGCCATAAAGGGCGCCCGGCGCGTCGATCTTTTCTGGGGGGAGGGAAAGGATGCCTCCCGCCACGCGGGTGTCATGAAAAACTGGGGAAAATTCTTCTATCTGGTGCCGAAGGGGGAATTTCTCGTGACACTCCGGCAAAAAAACGGCGGGCCGAGCCCAGGAGGATAAGATGACCGACAAAAAAACGCTTACGTGTTCCCAGATGTCTTCTCAAGGCGGAGAACATCTCTATGGAACCGCTCTCGAGGTAAAGAACTGGTTTTTGCTCGAGTGCTCCGGGGTATGGAAAAGAGACGCTTTTCCGCAAAGTGCGCTGCCAGAGGAGGTAAAGAAGCATCTTGAAGGATTCCTTTCCTCTTTTGAGGAATCCAGAATTCAGTTGATAGGGGGGCCGGGCCCAGGCAAGGGCAATCCCGCTTTTTACTACGCGCACTCTTCTGAGTTTTCCCCGAAACTCTACAGGTTCGAGATAGAGAAATATGAGGACCTTCTCTCGATAGATCTTGGAGAACTCGTTCGGACCGGGGAAATAGAGAAATTTTCCTGCGAAGAAAAACTTGCTCTGGTCTGCACCCACGGAGCCCGCGACGGGTGCTGTGCGGTCGCGGGGTCGGGGGTTTACAAGGAACTTCTCAAAAAAGAGGGACTCCGCGCGTGGAGAACCACCCATGTCGGAGCCCACCGCTTTGCCGCCAACATCGTTATGCTTCCCGAGGGCATATATTACGGAAGGGTAAACGGAGAGAACCTTGATGATGTTGTTTCCTCTCATCTGCGCGGCGAGATTTTTCTTGACTGCTACAGGGGAAGGTCCTGTTTTTCCCAGACTTCGCAGGTTTCTGACTATTTTTTGAGAAAAGAGATAGGGAAATTTGGTATTTACGACATAAGGTGGGAATTTGAGAAGGACCGCGAGGACTACACCGCGGCCGAATTCGGGGTGGAGGGGGAAACCACGGTTTACAGCATAAACACGGTGGTCATGAACAGTGGCGTAAAGCTTCGTACCAGCTGTGATTCACCGGAAGTAAAGGGGGTACCTCAGTTTTTTTTCTACAGCATAATCCCTTATGAGCCCCAGAGAGGGGAAAAAGAGGATTCCTGATCGCGCCCTAGGGAGAAGCGCGCCGCTGCCCCAGAGATTCCACAAAATCAAGAATTTCCCGCGAAAGGCGTTTTGAACTTTGTTCGTCGGGAATCACCGTGTCCGTAACAAAAACTTTTACTCCAAGCAATTTTATGCTAGCTGCCTCTGCCGCATCCGAACGGTCAATCACCAGAATGTCAAGAAAATCGGCGTAGAGCCTTGCCACCTGTGTCGAGGAAGCCTCCATCCCCAATCCTCTCATCAGTTTGTCGGCGGGACCCTTAAGGGGTTTTCCGCGCATAAGGGGGCTTATGGCCACTTTGAGTCCCGGCGTGCCAACGAGCCTTTCCATCACTCCCTCTATCTCGAGTATGGGTCCTATGCTGATTATGGGGTTGCTCGGGCATATGATCACAAGCTCGGCGGCGTCTATCGAGTCGAGGACAAGCGGAGCGGCAGAAGCCTCGCGTGCGCCTTTTATGTTAACGCCTTTAACCCCGGGGCGCATCGCGTGCTTTATATAGTATTCCTGGAAATGCATCTCGCCCTCGTCCGTCTCTATCCATGTCTCGACCCAGTCGTCGCTCATGGGCAGTATGCGTATTTCCCCGAGCCCGAAGCGCTGTGCTATCTTGGAGGTGGATTCACTGAGGGTTCCGCCCGCGTCGGTGACGGCTTTTCTGAACAGGTGAGTGGCGAGATCCCTGTCGCCGAGTCCGAACCACGTCGGAAAGCCGAATCTCGCGGCGGCGCTCAGAACCTCGAACGTGTCGCCGCGAAGTCCCCACCCTTTTTTTTCGTCTATGCTTCCCGAAAGCCTGTAGATTATGGTATCTATGTCCGGAGAGACCCTCATTCCGTAGAGGTCCATGTCATCCGCCGTGTTCACTATTACGGTGAGTTCCGATGGGGGAATTACCCCCGTGAGTCCCTTAAGGAATTTTGCGGCTCCGCTTCCGCCGCCAAGTGCTGTTATCATCTGAGTTTCGTTATGCCCCCGGGCATTTCACCTGTAAGCTATTTAAGCGCCTTATCAGTGTCAAGCCGAGGGACGGTACGGCCCCTGCGGGCAGCTTGAAAGTTGAAGCCGCCTCGTATAAAGTTTATTCGTTTTTCCAAGGAAAATCCCGTTGCCGTTTGATATCATAAAAAACAAGCAGAATCTTCTCACAAGGGGGCTGCTTCTCCTGCTCGCCTTTACCTTCGTTATCGGTTTCGGATACGTGGGAGGAATAAGTATCGGAGGGCGTGGCCCAAGCGGCGGAATTGCGGTCGAGGTGAACGGGGATAAGGTTTCCACCGCGCAGTTCTATAACCTGAGGGACTCGATGCTTGACCGCCTGCGCCAGAGCGACCAGGAAATTTCGGATGAGCTTCAGGAATACGTGAACTTTTCCGTGATTGACTCGCTGGTCAACAAGAAGCTGCTTGCCCAGAAGGCGGACGAGCTCGGAATCAGGGTAAGCCAGGAGGAGCTCTCAGACGCTATAAGAAACGATCCCGGTTTCCAGATAGACGGCGCTTTCGTCGGTTTTGAGCGTTACAGGGATTTTATTTCAAGGGGACTTAACCGCACCGTAAAGGATTTTGAGGATTCCTACAGGGAGGATCTCCTGGTGGCTAAGCTTGTTTCGGTCGTTGACAGTTCGGTAACAGCAAGCGACGAGGAACTTTTAAGCATCTACAGGACCCGCGAAGAGAAAATCGATCTCCATTACGTCTCGTTTGCGGCCGAAGACTACCTTGGGGGACAGGAGGTAAGCGAAAGTGAAATCGCCCGGTATTACAGGGAAAATACAGATCTTTTCTGGGAGCCCGAGAAAAGAAAGGCGCGCTACGTAAAGCTTGCACCCGGGGATTTTGCCGCGGATGCCGAGGTCTCCGACGAGGAAATCGAGGCCTACTACAGGACTTACCCGGAAGAATTCGCTTCCGAAGGGACCCCGAAACCTTTTGATGAAGTAAAGCCGGAGATAAAAAAGCAGCTCATCGAGGGCAAGTCCCAGCTTCTTTACGACCAGTTCCTTGATGAGTTCCTCCGCAAAAAACGCTCCTTCTCCGACTTTCTTTCCGAAAAAAGCTCTCTTGAGGTGCGGGAAACCGCGGAGTTTACTCTCGGGGGCGTGAGCGGAGACGTTCCCGGTGCCATAAGAAGAGAGGCTTTTTCCGTTAAGAAAAAAAGGCTTTCAAACGTGGTTCTTCGGGATTTCACCTGGTTTTTCGAAGTAACCGGCGTTGAGCCCTCAAAGCGCTCAGCGGTTGAGTCCGTGCGCGGGGAGATTCTCGGAGCCCTTAAAAGGGAAAAGGCTGTCGAGAGCGCAAGGGAAGCCGCAGGGGACAACCTCGGAAAGATAAAAGCCTCGGGCAAGAGTTTTGCTGCGGCCGCAAAATCTCTGGGTCTTTTCGTTGAGGAGACCGGTTTTTTCACAAGGGCTGAGAATCCTCTAGGGGCCGAATCCGGGGATTTCGTCTCCGACGTCTTCGGGCTCAGAAGCAACCGGTCGACCCCGGATCGCGTTTACAGGTCTGGGGAGACTTTCTACATAGTATCGCTTGCGGACACAAAGTCCGTTGACAGCGGTGCCTTCGGGCTTGAGAAGGATTCCTTCAGGCGGCGTGAGGTCTCGGCGCGAAAGGCCCGTGTGATCGAAGGGCTGCTTGAGAACCTTCGGGAAAACTCCAAAATCTCACCCAACAAGAACCTCTTTCCCCGGGGAGGATAATTTCCCGCACGGGAATTTGGAAATATCCCGGGATTTATGGTATAATGGTCATTGACCGGAAGACCATGATCGACAAGGAATCTTTTTTCACATACCGCCTAATCCGTATCCCGGCGGCCTTCTTCAGATTCTGGCCCCGTCAGGGCTTCTAAAAATTGATGCGGGAATTTTAACTTTCCCGGTTAGGGCAAGGATTTTGCGCAAAACAGGCGGCGGCACGCGTGAACGTCACGATGCCGGGCCGCGGTTCTCCCATGAGAATTAAAGCGCTTGAAATAGCAGGTTTTAAATCTTTTTACCTGAAAACAAAGATAGATCTCTCCGAGGGCATAACCGCCATAGTCGGTCCCAACGGCTGCGGAAAGTCCAACATTCTTGACGCCATCAAGTGGGTAATCGGCGAACATAACCCGAGACTGCTGCGCGCTGGGGGCATGGAAGACGTTATCTCCAACGGAAGCGCCGAACTGAAGCCCCTGGGCATGGCCGACGTGTCCCTGATTCTCGAAGGGGTAGAGGGCTTCGGTTTCGAGGAAGTCAGAATCCGAAGGAAGCTTTACCGCTCGGGAGAAAGCGAATACAGCATAAACGGGGTTAAATGCCGCCTCAAAGACATAACCGAGATGCTTCTTGACACTGGAGTGGGTGCGAGGGCCTATTCAATCGTCGAGCAGGGCCAGATCGACTCCTTCATAATGTCAAAACCCGAAGAGAAAAGGAAGTTCATAGAGGAAGTCGCGGGAATTGAGAAATACAAGCTCAGGAGAAAGGAAACCCGGAGCAGAATAGAGTCGACCAAGGAGAACCTCTCTCGCGTTCTGGACATGAAGCGCGAGGTGTCAGACCGCATCGAGGCCGTGGCACTGCAGGCAAACCGCGCCAGGCAGTACGGAGAGCTTACCGAACGCGCCCGCTCGCTTGAGTTCGATGTCCTCTCGGCCAAGCTCTCAAACTCGGAGCAGCGGAGAAAAACGCTTCTTGAAAAAAAGCTCGGAATAGAGCAGCTGGTCCTCTCGGCAGACGCCGGAGTGGAAGAGCGCCGCGGGCTGCTTCAAAGCGCCAGGGAGAAAAACTCTGTTTCCGGCCAGCAGCTTGGGTCTCTTGAGAAAGAAATCTACGAGCTTCAGGCGCAGAAAAAGGAAAACGAATACCGCAGAGGCTCGATTGAACGGGAGATCGCCGGGATTTCGGGCTACGTAGCGAACATAGAAGCCGAGATAGAAGGCCTCGGGCAAGAAATTTCTGAGATGGAGGCGAAAAGCAGCCGTGCCGAGCACCAGTCAGGAGAGCTTAGAAACACCCGTCTATCGGCCTCCGAGGAGATCTCGCGCGAGGAAAACAATCTTGCGTCTCTCAAAAGCGAATGGGAGCGTGGCAAAAAGGAGCTTGAGGAAACGGGGAACCTGCTCTCTGACGTGATGACAAGGAGAAGTTCGCTTGGAAGCACCATAGGCGCTTTCTCTGAGGAGCTTGAAGAACTTGCGGAGAAAAAAGAGGCGCTTGACGGGGAAGTTTCCGCTTTGGGGCTTGAAAAACTTGAGTGCGAGAAGCAGCTTGCCTTACTTCGTCACCGGGAAGGTGAAATAAAAAACGAGTTCACCTCGGCCGCCAAGGAAAAAGAGGAGGTCGATTCGCGTCTTTACGACCTCAGGGTCGAGCACGAGAAGAAACTCGGGGAACTGAGGGGCCTTGAGGGCAGAAAAAAAGACTGCGTCTCAAGGATGGAGGCCCTTAACAAAATACAGAGCAATTACGAGTGGCTTCCCGACGCCACGCGCAAGTTCATGCTTGAGCGCAAGCAAAGAGGCGTGCTGGGGGTCGTTTCCGATTTCGTCTCCGTTCCGAGAAGCTACGAAAGAGCGGTCGAAGCGGCTTTCGGGGAAAAACTCAACTGGATAGTGGTCGAGGGAAGCACGGAGGCGGTTGCCGCGGTTGAGCTTCTGAGGGAGTTTGACGCGGGAAGGGGAACATTCATACCGGCCACGGACAGGTTCGCAAGAAACGGCGCGGGCAACGGAAACGGGGCAAACGGTCACACAAAGCCGGAGGCAACCTCCCTTAACGGTCTCCTCGACGTGAAGGTTATAGAAAAGAACCTCGTCGATTCCATGCTCCAGGAAGTCTACGTAACTTCCGACCTGCGGGAAGCCATCAGCCTTAAGAACCGGACGGGCAACGGCGCGTGCTTCGCCACCCTTGAAGGGGACTACGTTGATTCCCAGGGAGCAATAACAGGGGGCAAATCCTCCGCGGGCGTGTTTGAGAGAAAAAGAGAAATAGAGGAGCTTGAGGAACAGACACAAACCCTCTCAGCCCATGTCACGGAACTGGAGGCGTCCTGCAAGGCGCTTCGCGAGGAGGTGGATACACTTGAGAGCCGCCGTACTGAGGTTGGGGAGCTTCTTCGGCGTTGCGAGATAAACTCGGTTGAAACCGTAAAGGACCGCTCAAACGCGGAGACCAGGATAGAGGACCTTGAGACAAGGATCGCCAACCTCAGTGCACAGCGTGATGAGCTTGAGCGCAAGCTCGGGAGCAAGAACCGCACCATCGAGGAAATGGGATCGCTTATAGAGCAGCTTGACGGTCAAAGAAGCACTCTCGAGTCAAGATACGGGGAAATCGAAAAACGGGCACTCGAGTTCGCTGAGGAGGAAAAAACGCTTCAGGAGAGAATCACGAAACTCAGGATAGATAACGCCGGGGTTCTTGAGAGGGAGAAGGCCCTTGAATACGAGAAATCGGAAGCCGAAAGAATAAAGGCGGTTATAAACGAGAAGCTTTCACTTCGAAGAAAGGACGTGGAGCTTAAAAAAGGTGAAGAGGAAGCGCTTTCCGTGTCAAAACGGGAGGCGGAAGAGGAGTTTGAAAAGATATCCCGCGATCTCGGCTTAAGAGAGGAATCCTTCGGAGAATTCAGGGAAAAAGTATCGCGCTACGCGGAGGATCTCCAGAGAAGCGAAGAGGAATTCGAAACCGCCTCAAGGGAACTTTCATCGCGAAGAGAACAGCTTGCCACGGCGCAGGCGCAGCTAGAACGCGCTGAGGACGAGTTTGGGTATCTAAGTGAACAGTACCAGGAAGCATTCGGCGAAGATTCCCCTGATGCCTCGCAGGATCCGGATCTCCCCAGTGTTTCGATACCCGAGAGGGAGAGGGAGCTTAAGACCCTTCGGCGGCGCATAGAGAATTTCGGTCCCGTAAATCTTCTTGCGCCCGAGGAATACGAGCAGCTTGAGGAAAGAAACAGTTTTCTCCAGCGCCAGACCGACGATCTTGCCCGGGCGCTTGATTACCTTGAAAGCGCAATAAGAAAACTCGACAGGGAGTCGGTTTCGAGGTTCCGGGAGGCGTTTGAGACCGTGAACAGGAAATTCAGCGAGACCTTCGGCAAGCTTTTCGAAAATGGGGAGGCACGCCTTGAGCTTACAGACCCCGCGAACCTGCTTGAAACCGGAGTGGAGGTCATGATCAGGCCCGGAGGAAAGAGGTTCCAGCCCATAAACCTGCTATCGGGAGGAGAAAAGGCGCTCTCGGCCATAGCGGTCATAATCTCCGCATGCCTAGTAAAACCCGTTCCCTTTATCTTTCTCGACGAAATAGACGCCGCGCTCGATGAGCTGAACACCGTTAGATTCAACAAGATCCTAAGCCAGATATCTGCCCACTCCCAAGTGGCTGTTATCACGCATAACAGGACAACCATGCAGCAAGCCGGCGCGCTTATAGGCATAACCACAGACGGCACCGCCGCATCAAGGGTGGTAAGCGTGAAGCTTGACGCCTGAAGCCGCCCCAAGAGAAATTTCCTTGTCTATTTCCCACGGATTATTACACTGTTTTAGGAAGACTGTTCCCGGGTATTCCGGGATCCGGTAGGAAAGGAGACTGCTTCGGCACATGATTTCTTACGTGCTAAAAAAAATAGTCGGCTCGCAGAACGAGAGGGAAGTTAAAAAGCTCGGCGTTCTGGCCGAGCGTATAAATGCCCTTGAAGAGACGCTGGTCGGGGTGCCCACCCCGGATCTTTCCGCGAAGACTGCGCAGTTCCGGGAACTGGTCCACTCCCGGCTCGGCCCGAACGGAGACTTGGCCGACGAGAAATACTTCGCGGAGATGGAGCAGGTTCTAGAGGAAATTCTGCCCGAGGCTTTTGCGACCGTTAGGGAAGCGTCGAGAAGGACTATAGCCATGAGGCATTTCGACGTCCAGATGATAGGGGGGATAGTCCTTCACAAGGGCAGAATAGCCGAGATGAGAACTGGGGAAGGAAAGACGCTTGTAGCCGTCTTGCCCCTCTACCTAAACGCCCTCACGGGGTTCGGTTCCCACCTGATCACCGTAAACGATTACCTGGCTGCCAGGGATGCCGCGTGGATGTCGCCGGTTTTCATGGTTTTGGACATGAAAGTCGGGGTTATAAATCATGACGCATCCTACGTGCTTGCCTGGGAGGACCCTGGGCGGGCTGAGGAGTCCATAGAGAAAAACCTGACCGCGTGGCCGAACGAGTACCTCGCAAGCGACATTCTTCCCGAAAAGAATCTCGAGATCATAAATTCCTTCAAGACCTGCCTGGAGCCTTCTTCAAGACAGGATTCCTATGGGGCGGATATCACCTACGGCACCAATAACGAGTTCGGTTTTGACTACCTGCGCGACAACATGAAATTCTCCCTTGAGGATTACGTTCAGCGCGGCCACAGTTTCGCCATAGTGGACGAGGTAGACAGCATTCTAATAGACGAGGCGAGAACTCCGCTTATAATTTCGGGACCTTCAGAAGACTCCACAGATCTTTACTACGATGTGGACAAAGTGGTGAGGACGCTCTCCGGGGAAAGCGATTTTACCGTGGATGAGAAAACAAGACAGGTTGACCTCAGCGAAGAGGGTGTCTCCAAGGTGGAAAGAGCCCTTGACGTCCCGAATCTCTACGATCCCATCAACCTCAAGACTCTCCACCACGTGAACCAGTCCCTTAAGGCCAACACCCTTTTCAACCGCGACGTGGACTACATGATGCAGGACGGAAAGGTGGTGATAGTCGATGAGTTCACGGGAAGGCTCATGCCGGGGCGCAGGTGGAGCGACGGGCTTCACCAGGCGGTCGAGGCCAAGGAAGGAGTGGAAATCGAAAGCGAGAACCAGACGATGGCCACCATAACCATCCAGAACTATTTCAGGATGTACAGAAAGCTTGCCGGGATGACCGGTACCGCCGACACAGAAGCGTTTGAGTTCAAGCATATATACGATCTTGACGTTACCGTGATACCGACCCACAAGCCGCTTATAAGGAAGGATTACAACGATGTTGTCTACAAGACCGAGCGCGAGAAGTTCAACGCCGCGTGCTCAGAGATAAAGGAAATGAATTCCGCCGGTCGGCCGGTGCTTGTCGGCACCTCCTCAATCGAGCAGTCGGAAAAACTGAGCGACTACCTTGAGAAGATAGGCCTTGGGCACAATATCCTAAATGCCAAGCAGCACGGAAAGGAGGCTGAGGTCGTCGCCCAGGCGGGCAGGATTGGAGCCATAACCATAGCGACCAACATGGCGGGACGGGGAACGGACATACTGCTCGGCGGAAACCCGGAGTTTCTCGCGAGGGATATTCTCAGGAAGGAATTTCGGGTCCAGCCTGAGGAAGCGGATCCGAAGCAGTACGAGGAGGCGCTTTTCGAGGCGAAATCGATCTGCGATTCGGAAAAAGAGAAAGTGAAGGAACTCGGAGGACTTCACATCCTCTCGGTCGAAAGACACGAGGCGAGAAGGATAGACAACCAGTTTCGGGGAAGATCGGGAAGGCAGGGGGATGACGGTTCTTCGAGATTCTATGTCTCGCTTGAAGACGACCTGATGCGCATTTTCGCCTCTGAGAGGATAACGGGGGTTATGGATAAGCTAGGGTGGCAGGAAGGGGAGCCGATCGAGCACTCGATGATAAGCAAGTCGATTGAGAACGCGCAGAAAAAGGTTGAGGGCAGGAATTTCGACATACGCAAGCACCTTCTCAGGTACGACGACGTGCTCAACACCCAGAGAGACGTTGTCTACAAGCAGCGCCGCGAAATCCTGGAAGGCGGCGAGAGCCTGAGAGAAATGCTTTTTTCGTTTTCAGAAGATGTTGTGCGGGAAGTAGTGGACAGTTACCTGGCGCAGCGGGACGACAGCGCGGAGTCTGATTTCTCTGAGCTTCGCGAAGTTCTCGGGAGAATTTTCGGAACGGAGATTGAGATTGCGGCTTCTGCAAAGGCGGACGGGGAAACTATAACGGATGAAGTCATCGAGAAGCTAATTGCGGCGTACCGCGAGAAGGAAGAGCGTATAGGTTCTGAGCACCTAACGCAGGTTGAACGCTACGTCATGCTTCAGCACATCGACTATCTCTGGAAGGACCATCTTCTTAACATGGATCACCTCAGGGAAGGGGTCGGGCTCAGGGGATACGCGCAGAAAGACCCCCTTCGGGAATACACCAAAGAGGGTTTTGAAATGTTCACTCTAATGATGGACAAGTTCAAGACGGACGTCTCCTCCAATCTGTTCAGGATACAGCCTGCGAGCGAAGAACAGATCGAGGAACTTGAGCGCAAAAGAGAGCTTGAGGAGAGGAAGATGGTTCTCGGTCGGGGAGAGGGCTCGGAAGAGAAGGCCAAGACCCCGGTCAGGAGAACGCAGAAAAAAGTCGGTCGAAACAGCCCGTGCCCTTGTGGCAGTGGCAAGAAATACAAAAGGTGCTGCGGCCGGTAACAATATAGGGATAAGGTGTTTTAATGGCAGGGAAAATTTAGGGAATTATCCTTTTTAGTTGACATATCCAAGGACTGTTCTTGGCCGAGCAGGCCCTACATCAGCCTGCTTCTCTCTCATCCTTCCGACCATGCGGGTTACATTCCCGCCCGCAATCGTGAT
>LXNI01001911.1_pt1 | contig 16009 bp, 15 predicted proteins | sample 809091 | NCBI WGS metagenome assembly LXNI01 (sample SAMN04870527, study PRJNA318959) | sponge metagenome | biome: 01000161; feature: marine sponge reef; material: water | host: Sarcotragus foetidus | place: Greece: Milos, Mediterranean Sea | collected 2013-05-29 | depth 5-7 m | reverse complement strand
TTCGCGAGCGGCAACCTGATCCTGACCTCGGAGCAACGGCAGGCGCTGTATGCCGGCGACTGGCGGCACTTTCACGACCCGGCACGAGTAGCTGCCGACGCCGCTGTGGCAGAGCGCCTGGAGGCCCTCGCCGATCTTCGCGACGAACCGCCGACCGATACGGCCATCAAGTACGTGCTTGGGCATCCCGAGGTCTCGACCTGCATTGTGGGCCTTACCGCAGTGACGGAGATCGCGCCGAACGTGCGGGCCGCTGGCGAGCCGTACCTTGATGCACGAAGCCGCATGCGGCTAGCCGAGACGTCGTAGCGGCGATTCGTCCGTCCGGTCGTGCCGGGACTGGCAGGTCAGGCAGTCCCGTCTGCTGGCCCGGGGCGCCCTTTCCCCGTTTCGCTGCCTAGGTCAGTGGGCGGATAGTCGCCGTTGGTATAGACTACGCCGTTGATCCCGCCTTGGCGGGTTGGCGTACTGAGGGAAGGATGAGGCAGATGGCTCGAGATCTGACACGACGGCGATTTCTAAAGGCGAGTTCGGCGCTGGGTGTCGGCGTCGCGGGTGCGGCCACGCTGGCAGCCTGCGGTGAGACGCAGGTCGTCGAGAAGATCGTGACGCAGATTGTCGAAGAAGAAGTCATCAAAGAGGTGACCAAGGAAGTCGAGGTCGTCGTCCAGAAGGTGGTCACGGCGGCACCCGCCATGACGCCGGCCAGCACGACCGTTGAGTTCGAATTCGTCAGCGACCACGTCTCGGGCGTGCGTGGCAAGTCCACCACCTGGGCTTTGGCCAACTTCCAGGCGGAACGGCCGGACATCAAGATCAAGTTCACGCCGCAGGGCGGGGGCTTTGACGACTCGTTCGGCATTCGCATCGCGGCGGGCAGCGCCCCGGCTGCGGCCTTGTTGAGTTGGGGATTCTTTGGATCCCATCAGGACTCGTTCGTCCAGATCAACGACGTGCTGGACCGCCACGCCGACTTCGACGGGGCTGACCTGATCTACGAGCCCGACTCCTACACGATCAATTACGACACGACCTGGCCGTTCGTGGACTCGTTCCAGGGGCACGCCTTCGGTCTGCCCTATCAGGGCAACGTCAGCGGCCACTATTACAACATTGACCTGTACGACCAGTACGGCGTGCCCGAGCCATCCGCTGACTGGACGTACAGCAATGAATGGCTGGACGCCGCCAAGCAGGCGACCGACCCGGACAACGAGATTTACGGCACCCGGATCGGCGGCGGCGGCGACATTCACTACTGGACGCCGATTAGCTGGGGCTTCGGCGCCAAGCAGTTCATTTCGTCCGACGGCACCCACACGGAGCACTTCGACAACGGCGGCGACCAAGGCTTCCAGTTCGCGGTGGATCTCATCCACAAGCACGGCGTCTCGCCGGCGACGGACGCACAGCGCGAGCTGGCGGGCGAGTTCGGCGACGCTTTTTCGGCCGGCAAGATCGGCGCCGAGTTGCGGCGCGGTGACGCCAAGGGCAACGCGGTGATCAGCATTGGCGACCGCTTCCGCTGGGCGCTGGCGCCGCAGCCGAAGGGTGACGTCACCGGCACCGTGGCCGTGCACCGCACCAACCAGGGGCACTACGTCATTGACTCGGCGCGACGACAAGGCGTGGTTGAGCCAGTCGTGGACTTCCTGGTCTGGATGGCGGGTCCCAAGATGCAGGCACGCGCGGCCACCGACCGTGGCTTCCTGCCCTGCCGCTGGGACGCGCTGGAGTCGCCGGAGAACCTGGCGGCCCCACCCGAGCGACAAGACCTGTTGGTGAGCTTCGTGCGCGGCGAGTTCCGCACCTGGCAGGGGTACCACCCCAACCAGCGCGAGTGGTTGGCCTGGCGCGGTCGAGCCCACTTGGCCATGACCGGCGAGGCGTCGGTTGAAGAGGCCATCGAGAGCGCCGTGAACGAAGGTGACCGAATCCTTCGTCAGGACGTGGACTTGCTGAACAAGCGCATCGAGCGCTGGGGACGTACGGCTTAGTTATTTCGTTCGTCGTAAGCGCCTACGCGGCGCACGGCTATTCGGGCGCGGTCCGCAAGACCGCGCCCGAATGCTGTCATAACGCAACTTCGCTGGACCCCATTCGTTGTTATATAGTTTGAACTCGAAGCGACGTTGTGTAATCGGTCTGGCACGCAGGGAGGGTTGAGGCAAATGTTCCTGAACATATCGAGACGGCGATTCCTCAAGGCGACTTCGGCACTTGGCATCGGCGCCGCGAGCGCGGCCACGTTGGCTGCCTGTGGCGAGACCGAGGCCGTCGAGAAGAGCGTCACGCAGGCGGTTCAAGAGGAAGTCGTCAAAGCGGTGACCAAGGAAGCCCCGGTCGCTGCTGAGAAGGTCGCCACACAGGCGATGGCGGCGCCTCAGTCAAAGACGGTGGAGTTCGAGTTCATCAGCGACCACGTCTCTGGCGTGCGCGGCAAGTCCACCACCTGGGCGCTCGCCAACTTCGCGAAGGCACGGCCCGATATCAGGATCAAGTTCACACCGCAGGCCGACCTGTTCTACGAGACGTTCGCGATTCGCATCGCGGCGGGTACCGCGCCGGCTGCTGCTCTGCTCGAGTGGAGCTTCTTCGGCGCCCACCAGGAATCGTTTACCCAGATCAACGACGTGCTGGACCGACACCCCACCTTTGATGGGGCCGAGCAGATTTTCGAGCCGGACTCCTACACGGTCAACTACGACCTCGACTACCCGTTCGTGGACACGTGGCAGGGTGCTGCCTTCGGCCTTCCCTACCAGGGCAACGTGAGCGGCCACTACTACAACATTGATCTGTATGAACAGTACGGCGTGCCCGAGCCGTCGGCCGATTGGACCTACAGCAACGAGTGGCTCGAGGCGGCCAAGCAGTCCACCGACCCGGACAACGGAATCTGGGGTACCCGAATCTCAGGTGGTGGCGACATCCACTTCTGGACGCCGATTGCCTGGGGCTTCGGTGGCAAGCAGTTCATCTCGCCTGACGGCACGCACACCAGTCAGTTTGACGACGGTGGCGATCAGGGCTTCAAGTTCGGGGTCGACCTCATTCACAAGCACGAGGTCTCGGCGCCGACCGATGCGCAGCGCGAGTTGGCGGGTGAGTTTGGCGACCTCTTCACGGCCGGCAAGGTGGGGGCCGAGTTGCGCCGCGGCGACGCCAAGGGCAACGCCGTGATTGGCATCGGCGACCGCTTCCGCTGGTCGCTGGCGCCGCAGCCGAAGGGTGACGTGACTGGCACGGTGGCCGTACACCGCACCAACCAGGGGCACTACGTGCTCGACTCGGCGCAACGCCAGGGCGTGGTTGAGGCAGCCGTAGACTTCCTCGTCTGGATGGCGGGCCCCGAGATGCAGGCGCGGGCCGCGATTGACCGTGGTTTCCTGCCCTGCCGGTGGGACGCACTGGAGTCGCCGGAGAACCTGGCGGCCCCGCCGGAGCGGCAGGACCTGCTGGCCACCTTCGTGCGCGGCGAGTTCCGGACCTGGCAGGGCTACCACCCTAACCAGCTGGAGTGGTTGGCCTGGCGCGGGATTGCTCACACGGCCATGACCGGCGACGCATCGGTGGAAGAGGCCATCGAAAACGCCGTAACCGAGGGTGACCGCATCCTTCAGCAGGACCTGGACTTGCTGAACCAGCGTATCGAGCGCTGGGGGCGAACGGCCTAGTCGGTTAGGTCGTCAGCGCCAAAACGGAGCACAAGCATTCGGGCGCGGTCTGCAAGACCGCGCCCGAATGCTGTACGGTGATATGTGGATCGCGGAGCCTCGAAACGGTCCAGCATCGGGCCGGAGCCAGTTGCCGCGAGCCGTAGGTGGGGTTGATGCTTGGCAGTTCGTCCATCAGGCGACGGTGCGCTGCGGTGGCTGTAGGACTGTTCGCCGGGCTGCTGGCGGCGTGTGGCGGCGACTTTGAATACAAGACCAGCGGTGACCGCATCGACGGCGGAGACCGGAGCGGAATCGCTGACTGGGATGGCGCCTCGACGACTTCTCACGAGAATCTGTTGAGTATCCAGGAGCAGTATCAAGCAAAGGTGAAGGCCGAAAGTGGCCAGAAGTAAGTCCGACATGGGAGGCGTTGGGTAATGCGCCAACCTCACGTGTGGCAGCGCCTCTGGCGATGTCTTCGTGGCGCGCCGCTTTTGGCGCTCGTCGTCGGCTCGTTGCTGGCAGGCTGCGGCGGGGACTTCGAATACAAGACCAGCGGTGACCGAATCGACGGCGAAGATCGGGGTGGGATTTCGGACTTTGACGGCGCCTCGACAACGTCTCACGAAAATTTGCTAAGCATTCAGGAGCAGTATCAGGCTAAAGTGAAGGCCGAGAGTGGGCAGAAGTAGGTCAGACCAGGGGGCCGTTTGATAGTGCGTCAGCCAGCCACACTGCAGCGCCTCTGGCGATGGCTTCGTCGGGTGCCCCTCGTGGCACTCGTGGCCGCCTCGCTGCTGGCGGGCTGCGGCGGGGATTTCGAATTCAAGACCAGCGGCGACCGGACGAGCGAGGAGAACGTTGGTCCCAGCGAGTTCAACAACCCGGACGCAGCTGGCCTGGGCGGAGCATCCACGGCCTCCGACGAGAAAATGAAGAGCATCCAGGAGCAGTACCAGGCCAAGCTGAAGGCCGAGACTGGGCAGCGGTAGGAGGAAGGGATGCCATTGTGACGATGCGCCAGGTGCAACCGTACTTCCGTCGCAGGCTTCGTAGGGTTGGGGCATTGCTTGCGGCGGCCGTGATTGCCTCGCTCGTCGCGAGTTGTGGAGGTGATTTCGACTACAAGACCAGCGGCGACCGCCTTCAGGGCGAGACTCGTGCCAACACCGGGCAATTCAGCGGAGCGTCAACCGCGTCGCACGAGAACCTCATGAGCATCCAGGAGCAATACAAGGCTAAGCTTGAGGCGGAGGCCGGCAAGAAGTAAGGCGATCGGGGGGTAGGCGGCCATGTCTGGGAACAGAAAGCCAAGCCTCAGTGGCGCCCTGACTGGACGTGTAGCGATTCTGGCCGCGCTGGTCGGCGCGCTCCTCGCAGGCTGCGGCGGCGACTTTGACTACAAGATCAGCGGTGACCGGGCAATCAATGAAGTGCGGGGCGCAAGAGCCGGCGGTGGTGGGAAGACCGCCACCCATGAAGACTTGATGAAACTCCAGGAGCAGTATCAGGCCAAGGTGTCCAGCCAGGAATCCGGCGCGAAGAAGTAAGCGCTTGGTCTACATGCAGACCACCGTGCGCCGCGAGGCCATGCGTGGCCAAAAGGAGAGGTCGCTATGAACGTGATCACGATCATGAACGACACGTTTCGCCGCGACCACGTTGGCGCCTACGGTCTGGAGGCCCCGTGGGCCAATCCCGGCACCGGCCACGGGCGCATCCATACCCCGAACCTGGATGATCTCGCCCGCCAGTCCGTGCGGTTTGACCGCTTCTACGCCGGCTCATACCCGACCATCCCCACCCGCTACGACCTGTGGACCGGCCGCTTTGGGTTCCCCACTCGTCCCTGGCAACCGTTGGAGCGTGAGGATTTGACGCTGGCGGAGATCCTGAATTCGGCTGGCCGTCCGAGCATGTTGATTCACGATACGCCGGGCCTTACGGCCGCCGGCTACAACTTTCAGCGAGGTTTCACGGGCTGGGAGCGGGTGCGTGGCCAGCATGGCGATAGTTGGCGCACCGATCCCGGGAAAGTCTGGCGACCGTGCGCTCCGCACAAGCACAAGAACCATCGCGGTGTGCGGGCCTACCTGCGAAACGTGCTGGATCGGCGGCATGAGGCCGAATGGATGGCCGGCAAGTCGATTCTCGAGTCCATGGATTGGCTGGAACGCAACGCGGCTCACGAGGATTTCTACCTCTACATCGACATGTGGGATCCCCACGAGCCGTTCGATGCGCCGCCGGCGGATCAGGCGCGCTATGAGGCGCCGGGCTTCGACGGTGACTGGCTCATCTACCCGGCCTACGGGCGTGGGACCTATATGACCGACGACGAACGCGCACACGTGCGCGCCTCGTACGCCGCGCTTTGCACCTACACCGACCGTTGGCTCGGCCACCTGTTCGAGAAGCTGGATGCACTAGGCCTGGCCGACGACACGCTGGTGATCTGGCTCACCGATCACGGCCATGGACTCGGCGATCACGACCTGCAAGGCAAGCCGGGCAGCCAGCTTGGACGCTTGTACGACCAGAACGTGCGCTGCCCGATGTTCATCCGGCACCCGGGAGGCGTCGGCGCCGGTACGAACCGCGGCGAGGTCTGCCAGCACGTGGACATCTTTGCGACGGTGCTGGACGCCTTCGGCCTGGAACCGCCGGACGGGATCGATGGTGAATCGCTGCTGCCGCTGGTTCACGGGGAAACCGAGTGGGGCCGTGAGACAGCATTCAGTGGCCGGTTTCCGCCCGGACTGTTGACGAGCGGGCAAATCGGAGGCGCCGACCACGATGGATTCGTCGGGCGCGAGGACCTGCCGGAACCGCTAACCGTCAGCGACGCTCGGTGGCAGTTGATTGCGTCGCCACGGGGTCACGTGTCGGAACTCTACGACCTGCAAGATGATCCGTCGCAGGAGCGGAATGTTGTTGACGCGCATCCGGACGAGGCACGACGGCTTCAGAACAAGCTGCTTGAGTTCTTGGCAGCGCACCAAGCGCCGCGAGAGCTCACCAGCGCGTTCGAGGACCAGCCCACGGCTGCGCCGACGACGGCACCGCCGCTCATCGCCGGGCCGGATGCTGTGCTCTATGCCTTCACGGATGCAGACGGCAAGACAATCGCAACTGAGAGTGAAGCTCAAGCTGTCGAATTCGCGCACGGCAGCCCCGGCGCCAGCCAGGTGCGACGCGTGAGGTTGCGAGACCTGGCCCCTGAGGGTCGCCAGGCGCACATCGGCGCCCACGGCCAGTATTACTGGCCGGAGGACCTGCTGCCGAGCTAGTAGCCCTTGTCCCGCGTCACCACATTCAACAGCGATTCGCCGGCCAGGTAGCGCTTCAGATTCTCGATGAAGAGATCCTGGGCGCGCCGCATGTAGGCGGCGTTTCGATTCCCGGACACGTGCGGCGTGATGAGCACGTTGTCCAGGTCCCAGAGGGGATTCTCTGGTGGCAGTGGATTCGGGTCCGTATGCAAGACGTCGAGGCAGGCGCCGCGGATATCACCGTTCTGCAGGGCTTGAACCAGGGCGTCATGATCGACCACGCCACCACGGCTAACGTTGATGAAATAGGCGTCGCGTCGCATGGCCTGGAAGGCTGATTCGCCAAACAAGCCGGCAGTCTCGGACGTCAGCGGCACCGTGGAGACGATGAAGTCGGCATCGGCCAGCAGTTCCGGCAATTCATCCGGTCCAAAGATCTTCTCCGGTAGCGCGGCCGTGGGGTCGCCGACGTTTGGAAAGTCCATCCCGCTCACCTCGCGCACATCGGGATTGCGCTTGCTGGCCAGGACTCGCATGTTGAACGCCTGCGACAGTCGGGCCACGTGCCGGCCGATCTGGCCGTAACCCACGATGCCAACGGTCAGTCCCGTGAGATCGGTGAGTGTGCTGTGCGCTCGGTTGCGGACCTTCTGCTGCTGGTCGCGGTAGAAACCCAGCAGGCCGCGTGCTAATACGCCCATGGCGAAGATGCAGTACTCGCCGATCGGCACGGCGTGACAGCCGGCGGCGCTGGACACGGTTACGCCGTTCGCCGGATCGAATACCGGGTTCGAGAGCTTGTTGTCCACGCCGGTTGAGGTCATCTGCAGCCAGCGGAGGCCGGCGTCCGGATCGAGCCGGGTGGGAAACCAGAGGGTGTATAGGATTTCGGCATCGCCGAGCAGTTCAGTCAGTTCCGGATTTGAGCGGCAGGTCCGTTGCTCGATTTCAAGGTCGGGCGAGACACTGCGGATCTCGTCGATCGCGTCAGAAGAGCCTTCGAGTTCAGGAACCGTTACCAAGATCTTGGTCATCTGAGAAGCCCTTCTGGTGATTCCGGTTGACCGCTTACCACGACGCGATGTCCCGGTTTGAGGGGCTCCACTTCGGATCGGTTGGACGTGGGAACGGTGAACGGGCGTGTGAGATGCCGCTGTTGGGTACGAAGGGATAGGCCTCGATCAGGTCGTCTGGAATTTCGATGCCCAGCCCCGGCGCCCCGGTGGGTGAGATGTAGCCGTCGTCAAATTTAAAGGCCTGGCCGATCATGGCCTTGGCGAACGGGTTGTCCTTTTCGGGGTATCGGACCATGAAGCAATTCCGGTTGGCGAAGCCCACGTGATAGTTGGCCGCCAAACCGACGGCCGAACTGAAACTGTGGGTTACCACTCGCATGTCGTGCGCGTCGGCCGCGGCCATGATCTTCATGTCCTCGCTGATGCCGCCGCACCAGGTGACGTCCGGCTGCACGATGTCGATAGCGCGCTTCTCAAAAAACGGCTTGTAGCCGTGAAGCAAGGTTTCGTTCTCGCCGGCGGCCAGCGGGGTCTCGCAGAGTTGACGAATCCGAACATAGTCGTCGATGTTTGTTTGGAGCACCGGCTGCTCCATCCAGAGCAACTGGTATTCGTCGAGGGCTCGGGTTACGCGCAGCGCCGTGTCGGCCAGCCACGGCTTGCGGTTGAAGGGCATGCCAGGGTCCAGGATCAGATCGACGCTGGTGCCCAGCACCTCGCGCATGGCCTCGACCTTGGCGCGTTCCTGCGAAATCAGATCCGGAATGCTGATGTGGCGTCCCTGAAGCATCTCGCCAACGTGGGCCACCTTCAGGGCCGAGTAGCCCTCATTGACCAGGCGCTCGGCCTGGGGCTTATTCGCGTTGGCAATGCTTGTGTAGCAGCGCAGCTCGTCGTGGGCCTTACCGCCAAGTAGCTGGTAGACGGGCGTGTCCAGGGCCTTGCCAAGAATGTCCCACAGCGCGATTTCCACGCCGCCGAGGGCCGAAATGGCTGGACCCGTCGGCGCCCAGCGCAGCGCCTTGACCTGCATCTTTCGCCATAGCGCGTGAATGTCGAACGGGTCTTCGCCGACGACCACGGCGCCGAAGTGTTCGATCAGAGCCCGGAAGACCTCCGGGGCGTACCAGGCGATGTATGACTCGCCGTAGCCCGTGATACCGGCGTCCGTCTCCACGCGGATGAGCCCGTAGGTCGAAGGTCGAATGCCGTGCTGCCATGGTTCGGGGACGGTGACTAGAACGGGCTGGACGTCAGTGATCTTGATCTGACGACTCCTTGTGGGATGCCCGTGTGGATCGCCGGGCTGGCGTGATTGACTTGCTTGGACGGGTCTTCCGGGAATCCGCAGGCGTCACGTGGCGTCGAACCCATAGGCGTAGAGCCGGGCGGCGCCGTAAAGCCAGAAACGGAGTTTGAACTGGTTGGCCGGAATGTCGCCGATTCCACCTCCGCGCCAACTGACCGGCTCTCGCCAGCCGTCTGTGCACAGATCACGACAGTCCGCGCGGCCGAAGCCTTCGAACGGTTGTTCGGTCGTTGCGTCCAGGACCTCGACTTCGACCCAACTGCGGTTCTGCCGGACGTCGCTCACGTTGACGGTCAGTTGGGTTGCGGGGTCGCTGCGATCAATGGTCTGCGTAATGGCATAGCCGGGGACCTCGCGGTCCGGAGTTTCCAGGCAGGTGAAGCCGTCCTCTCGAAGGGAGGCGACACCCAGCCGTGATAGGCGAATCTGGCCCGTGCTTGCGAACGGGTATTCGGCCGGCGTGTTCTCGCCTGGCCAACTCGTCCATTCCTCGCCGTTGCCGCCGTAGAACAGGTGGACGGTTCCGTCCTTGATGGCGGGCTTGTCGGCGATGACCAGCAGGCCGCCGTCCCACTCATCGTTGCGGCCCCGAGGAATGACAGGCTGCGGCACGTCCAGTCGGTCGAACCGCAGGCCGTCGCGGCTGACGGCCAATCGGATGTCCGCGCAATAGGAGCCGTAGATGCCGTATCCGTTGGGCACGTACCAGCCGTATTCGTACGCCATCACCCAGGCGCCGCCGTAGGGGGCATACAAGACGTGATGATTCTCGTACTCAAACCCGTCATCCGGGTCTAGCAGCGGGTTTTCATCCGCGTTGCGGATGTTCACCATGTCCGGGCCGTAGCAGAGAAGCTTGGCTCGGCCCCAGGGTTTGTCAGGTCGGCTCAAGGGGGTTCGGGCCTGCCAGATCAGCTTGAAGCGCCGTGATGGGTCTGGATCCTGGTCGTCCCGAATCAGGTTCCCGCAGTCTGGGCTGCGACCTTCCCACTCGGGGATATCGATCTTCGGCCCTTCGGTCCAGTGGATGCCGTCGGGCGAGTAGTTGGCCCGAGATCCCTTGTAGTCGGGTACCGGCGCGGTGATGGCGTCGTCCGTGCGCAGGCGTGGGCCGCGCTTGAACATCTTGTAGCGCTTGGCCGGGTCTGGCTCGGCGTTGTCCTTGAGGACCGGGCCGTAGCCAAGGGCCACGATGTTGTTTGCGCTGGATCCCCGCCAGTCAAACAGGTGTAAGTGCGGTTTCTCCCACGTCACCCCGTCCTGGCTGGTTGCGTAGCCCATGGCGGTCCACTTTTCCGGTGCCGCATCGGAGCCGGAGTACCAGGCCTTGAAGACTCGATCCTCGTCGTCCCAGATCACGGTCGGCGAGGACCAGGGGCGGGCCTGGGTGGCGTCCCATTCGTGGAGGTCGCCTAGTGGCAGGACAGGGTTGTTTGGGTGCTTGGTCGCTTCGCAAGCTCGGTGCGAAAGGTGGTAGGTGGATTCGATTCCGTCGAGGAGAACGAAACCGTCGCGCTGTCCGGCTGATGTATCGATGTGACGCCTTCGCTTCGTTGCCGTGCCCGGTGTTGGCGCGCATGGTACCGGACGAGAGTTACGACCAAGGCGGGACCCGTGACGTTGGGGCCGCCTGGCGACGTGCGTGCGCTGGGTAGGATGCGGCGGCCAAGCACTCGCGGCCTGCGGAAAAGGCGACGTCCATGATTCCCGATCTTATTGATGATGACCTTCATCTGTTCTTCGACGATGCCGAGGTGCTGGCGCGGGAAGGGGTTGGGCGCCGGGTCAATACGCTGCGCCGCGAGTCTGAGCCTGTTCTGGTCGGCGACCGGCCCTGGGAGTCGGCCTGGCAAGGCGGCTGGATTTCAGTCGTTCATGACGAGCAGGCCGATCACTACAAGATGCTCTATGTGGCGCACCCGGCTGGTTCAAGGTTTCACGGCGTATGCGTGGCCATTTCGTCGGACGGCGTGGCGTGGGAAAAGCCGGAACTTGACGTGTACGCCCTGCCGGATGGCACGCGCACTAACGTTGTCCTGCCTTGGGAGCACGGGTCGACCCAGACGCTGTTGACGCTGCTGGATCGCCTTCCGGGACCGCGCTATCAAGCGATGACCTACCAGGTGCATCGCGATCCTGACGGCACGCCAACCGGTCGCGGAATGTACCGGGGAGTGTCCGACGACGGTTTGGATTGGAAGCTGGATGTCGAGCCGACGCTGCCCGCGCAGGGCGACCGCATGCAGCTTGCGTGGGACCCGCGGCGGCAGACCTGCATGTTGCTGACTCGACATCGGTACCTGAGCGTGCAGCGTCAGGCTGGAGTGCAAGGACTCAAGCGGGACATGGACCTATGGGAAAGCCCGGATCTGCTGGCGTGGACGCATCGTGGGCGGATGCTGTGGCCGGATGACGACGATCCGGCCGACACGGAGTTCTACAGCATGTTTCCGGCGGCCTATGGGCCGGGATACCTGGGGTTCATCGAGGTCTATCACACGGCCGAGGAAACGCTGGATGTGCAGTTGGCGTGGAGCGACGACGCGAGGCGCTGGCGACGGGTGGCTGGCCGCAAGCCGGTGATGCCGCTCGGCGGCGAGGGCGCGTGGGACTCGCACTGGATCATGCTGGCGAGCACACCGCCGGAGCCGGTGGGAGACCGGTTGCGCTTCTGGTATGCCGGTGCGTGCACTCACCACGGGGCGGCGGATCTTCATCGGCGGGCGTTTGGGATCGCGACCATTCGGCGGGACGGTTTCGTGTCGATGGAAGGCGAGATGTTTGGTGGTTCGATGGTGTGCGGTCCCCTGGATGCGCGAGAGCCGCGACGATTGACGTTGAACCTGCGGGCTGAAACCGGAGCGGCTTCGGTTGAGGTGCTGTCGGCGACGGGGGAGGGAGTTGAAGGGTTCTCGGCGGCGGATTGCCGCTTCTCGTCATTGAACGCAGTGGATGTGGAGGTGCACTGGCGCGGCGGTTCGGTTGTTCCGCCGCAGCCGGACGGTGAGGTCCTGCTGCGATTCAACCTTCAGAGCTCAAGCCTGTACAGCTACCGCTGGTTGCCCGCATAGATTGGGGCTGAATCCGATTCCGGGCGGCGTATTCGTCGGAATTCTGCCGGCGACCCAGGTCCTGCGGCGTTGGTGGTAGCCGACGATTTATCATTGCGCAGGGCTTGGAGCGCGAGAGTTCATGGTCGCAAAGGAGCGAAGCTTGTGAGTGCCTTGGTTGCCCGGCGCCGAGTTTTTGGTGTACTCGCGGCTGGGATGGTGACACTAGCGGTGGCTGGTTGCGGCAGTCGTCCTGCCCTCGAAAAGGAAGGACTCGCCGGGGGATACAAGTTTCCCGGCGCGCGGCCGAGCGATTCCGGGTACATCTCTGACGAAGAACGAGCAAAACTACAGTCGCAGTTCGAAGGTGAGCAGGTAAAGACGCCGCCGCCGGGATAGTGGGCGTGGCGGCGCGGATGGCTGCTGGCGGACGCTGAGCGTTGTTGCCGGTTTGATCGAACAAACGGAACGGCGCGGGCGCCATTGGCGCCCGCGCCGTTGTTTTGGCCAGGGAGAGCCTGAACTAGCCCGTGGGGCCTCCGAAGTAGTCGGACACGCGTTGGAAGCCTTCGAGGCCGGCCTCGAGGACTCCGTCTCCGTGCGCCACGGCGTTGGCCGCGGATTCCTCAGGCGATTCGTCGCCGAGGAAGCAGGGATGAACCATGCCGCGGAAGGCCAACCACTCGAGGAACGAGGGGTGGTACTTGGGCCAGCGCCGAGCGTCGTAGTTGCGCAGGGCGTGTTCCAGCCACTCCATACCCAGGGGCGGTGGAGCCGTGGCTGCGGGAGTGCTCATTGCTTCCCAGTTGACCGGGGCGAAGCCGCGGTCAACGGCGACACGTGCCTGGACTTCCGGACCAGACATGTAGACGAGGAAGTCAACAACTGCCTCTTCCGTGCCACGCTTGAACGCCGCGTCGGTAATGAGGTGCGGCTGGTCCTGGCGGTGGTTGGCCGATGTTCCGGTGACATCGCCCTTCGGCTGCGGGCCGAGCGACCAGCGGAAGCGGTCCTTGATTGACGCCACCATGTAGCCGGTACCGTCCGCACGGCGCGGCCACATGCCGGCCTTGCCTGCCTGGAAGAGGTTGCCGAACTCGCCGGCAAGCTCGCGCGCGGCCTCGACCGGCGGCGAAACCTCATCCTGCAACACAAGGTCAACGGCCAGCTGGAGGCCGTCAATGCCACCGTCGTCGAAGATTGACGTGTGGGTGGCCTCAGGGTTGATCAGCTGCTTGGCGCCCATTCCGTAGGCCATCGGCGTCCAGATGTGAATGTCATTGCCGCCGAGCACCAGGGTGCCGAAGTCTCCTGTCTCGGGGTCGGTCAGGCGCTTGGCGGTCTCGCGAAACTCGCCGCCGTACGTCCAACTGTCCTCGGGCGCGTCGATTCCGGCGGCCTCGAACATGTCGATGTTCCAGGCCATGCCGCCAGCCACGTGCTGGTACGGCATACCGAAGATTGGCGTGCTGGTGTCCCACTCGGTTCGATAGGGCCACGTGACGTCGAGGTCGGCCGTGAACTGGTCAGTGAGGTAAACGTAGTTCCCCGGGTCGAAGTCCGGGTGCTTCGCCAGAATGTCGTTGATCGGCCGGAACACGCCGTCGGGCCCGAAGAGGAAAATGAAGGACCCGTCCAGCAGAGCCGACTCGGACATGGTGCCGGCGGCGATTCGGATGGGAATCGTGTCGCCGATATTGCCCGAGTTGGGCGTGAACACCACGGTGACGTGGGGCGCCACCTGGGCGTAGCGCTCAAGCGCCCACTGCATGGACTGGGCGCGCGGGCCGGACGTGTGGTCGCTGATGTGCTCGAACGCCACTGGAATGGCCTGCGGCGCGGCTTCGACCTCCACGATCTTTTCGACCTCGACGACCTTCTCGACCTCTACGACCTGGGTGACGATCTTCTCGACCTCGACTTGCTGGACTTCGGTCTGGGTCACGACTTCCTGGACCACTCTGGTGACCACGCGGTCGACCGGAACTTCCTTGACCTGGGTCTGCGTCACAATCTTTTCGACTACCTGGGTGACGATCTTTTCGACCTCAACCGGGACTTCCTTGGTGACGACCTGAGTCTCGCCACAAGCGGCCAGGGCGGCGGCTCCGGCGACGCCAACGGCACCAACGGCCGAGGCTCGTACGAAACTCCGGCGGCTCACTGACTTCGGCATACCCACTCCTATTGGAGAGCTTGCGAACACCGAATCCACGTTGGTGAAGAGCGGCGCACAAGCAAAACGGAATCCAACGACCCGGAGTATTCCAAATGGTCGAAGTTTGCGCGAACGGTGGTTCGGGTACGGTGTGATCTGCACCGTGGTCGGGATGGCGGGAGAGACGGATGAAACGACGACTGGTGTTGGCGGGGTGCGGGGGCATGGGGCGGCGGCATATGCGGGCGTATCGGACGCTGGAGGACTTTGAGCCGGGGCGGCTGGAGCTGGCGGCTGTGGTTGACCGGGAAATTGAGCGGGCCGAGTTCCTGGCGGGAGAGGCGGAGGAGATCCTGGGAACGCGGCCGGCGTGCTTTACGTCGATTGAGGACGCGATTGCGGCGACGCCGGATTTGGACGTCGTTGACGTCGTGGTTGCGGCTGCGGCGCATCACGTGGTGGTGGAGACGGCGACGGCGGCCGGGTTGCACGTGTTGTGCGAGAAGCCGATGGCGCCGGGGGTGCGGGCTTGCCGGGCGATGCAGAGCGCCGCGGAACGCAATGGGCGAGTGCTGTCGGTGGCGGAGAACTACCGGCGGGACCCGATTGCGCGATTGCTGCGGGCGGTGTTGGATGCCGGCGGGATTGGTGAGCTGCGCACGGTGGTGGACTACTCGGCCGGAGGCGGTCGCGGGGCCATGGCCGGTGGATGGCAGTTCAAGCGGGTGCAGGGTGGATCGCTGCTGGAGGCGGGGGTGCATAACGCGGACCTGCACCTGTATTTGGGGGGTGACATCGACATAGTTCATGGGCAGGTGCGGTTGCGGGAGCCGCTGCGGTTTTACCGGGACGAGAAGGTGAAGCCGTTTCATGAGCATTACTCGGCGGAGTATCCGGAGAGCGAGTTGGCGGATGCGCCGGATGTGCTGATGGCGACGTACGAGTACTCGAACGGGGCGCTGGGGCAGTGGTTGTACGAGCGGGCGGCGCAGGGGCCTGGGTTTGACCGGTTCACGTTTTGGGGGAGCGAGGGACAGGTGGACATGCCAGGGGTGCGGCAGGGGGCGCCGCTGGAGGTGTACCTGGGACGGTCGAAGGAGGCGCTGCCGGACGAGGAGGTGCTGGGGCTGGCGCCGGACTTTGGGTTGGATGACCGGACGGCTCGGTTCTTTGGCGGGGAGCGGTTGGCCCGGTATGACAACGATCACAGCAACGTGGGGAGCAACGCGGACCTGAAGCTGATTGCAATTGAGATGGCGGAGTTGCTGGATGCGATCGACGGTGACGGGAAGGTTGAGGTTGACGCGGAGGTTGGGCTGGCGGCGGTGGCGCTGGTGATGGCGGCGCATGAGTCGTCGGAGGCGGGGCGGCCGGTGACGCTGCGGGAAGTGGTGGATGGGTCGCTGAGCGAGTACCAGGACGTTGCGGATCGGGAGTTGGGGTTGATGCACTAGGCGGAAATCGCAGGCGCCACGGGGCGCGAATTGGGGTGGGGTTGCGCGCGTAAGAGTTTTTTCTAAAAAACTCTTGAGGTGCGGCGGGGTG
>LXNI01001910.1_pt1 | contig 16015 bp, 16 predicted proteins | sample 809091 | NCBI WGS metagenome assembly LXNI01 (sample SAMN04870527, study PRJNA318959) | sponge metagenome | biome: 01000161; feature: marine sponge reef; material: water | host: Sarcotragus foetidus | place: Greece: Milos, Mediterranean Sea | collected 2013-05-29 | depth 5-7 m | reverse complement strand
GCTATTGCCGAATACATTGCCCAGCAGCCGCGATGCTGACAGCTCAATGGCCAAGGTCGTCATGCCGCTGAAGAATGCTATGGTATAGAGATAGCGCTTGGCCATTTGCGTTTCGGCTCATAATGCCGGCGAGTTCAAGCAAGGACGCGGTGATGCGCGTCAGTCAGTCATTATGCGACCGCGAAGGCAAAAAATCAATGAAAGTACGCATCGCAGTTGCGACAACTGACCATAGGCATGGAATCGCTTCCGTCGCTGCCAAGGCGCTCGGCGCCAGGGTCGAGCCCGAGAGTCCGCGCGTACAGTGTATCCTGGACGCGGGCTACACCTTTGTAGCCTTGGCGGAGGGAAGCGTCGTCGGCTTTGTCAGCAACTTCAATACGCTTGACGAAAAGGGCCGCAGCCGATTCGAGCTTGATCTGCTAGGTGTTGCGCCGGCATGGCAGGGACGCGGGATCGGCGCTGACCTCGTCGAACGCAGTATGCAGGCTGCGCGCGACTCGAAAGAGACGACCCTTAGAGCGCTGGTCCGCTGCGACAATATGCCTATGCAGCGCATCTGCCGCCGCTGCGGACTTCAACGTTTTCAAAGCGCCTGCCAACTGTTGGTTAGCCGGGCCAAAGGGTCGGCCAGAGACTGTAGTCGTGAAATTCGAGCGCGGATAATCGCAGTTGATACCTTGACCTACAGCGGCTACTGGCTGGAGGGCGAGCTCAGCCAATGCGCTATCGATGCTGCCCGACAGTTGCTGCGGGCTCAGCCAGGCCGCGCGCAAATGGGAACAGTTGTCCCGCTAAGCGACCGGGCGACAATCGATCTGCTGCGAGCAAACTCCTTTGAAGTCATCGGCGATTTCGACTGGTGGACGCTTAACCTGTGAAGCGCGCGATCTTGAAGAGACTGTCGTTGTGAGCCGTGGCGCCGTCCAGCGCGATCTCGGTCAGCATTTTGCCCACCGTGGTGCTGAATTTGAAACCGTGGCCGCTGAATCCGGCGCCGATGGCCACATGAGCATGCTCAGGATGCTTGTCAACGACGAAGTGTTCATCCGGCGTCTGCGTGTAAATGCAGATGCGGCTCTCGCGTACTGGCGCGTCGGCGATTCCCGGAATATGGTCACGCATAAATGGGCGCAAGGCCGCGACATTTTCGGCATCCGGTTCACGGTCAATCTCTGATGGATGCGAAAACGCCGGGCCGCCATGGAAGGCGATTTTGAAACCGGAGCCATCGTGCGAGGGAATGCCGTAAATCGCTTCCGGAAACAGGCTGCCGACATGGGCGATCCATACCGGGCAGTTTTCAGCCTCAAAAGGACTCATATTCGTCGGCGCCATGAAGTTTAGTTGGCAGCGCAAGGGCGCGAGGGGCAGGTCCAAGCCAGTCTGCTCCAGCAGGCTCTTCGCCCAGCCGCCAACTGTAACTATCAAGCTGCCCGCGGAATAGCTTCCATCCGCAGTCGAGACCTCGACGCCATCGGATTGCAACTCTATCGCGGTAACCGGAGTGGCGTCCTTAACGACGGCGCCATTGGCCTGTGCCAATTTGATATGACCGAGTACGGCCTTCGAAGCTTTGACAAAGCCGCTGTCGGGCTGATAAAGCGCTTTGAAGCGGTCGACAAGACGGAATTGCGGAAACCGGCGCGCGGCCTCATCAGGCCTTAGCAGCTCATGTGGCAGGCCGCTTGCTTGCATCGCTGCGATTGTGGCTTCAAGCGATGCTTCCCCGGCGGGGCCAAAGTCTATGCCGCCCGTTTGAACGACCAACTGCTCGCCCAGCTTCTCCTGCAGGCTGTACCAAAGCGGGAAGGTATCCTTAGCCAGCTCAACGTATTCGGGATGGTCATAGGCGTAACGAATGATGCGAGAATAGCCGTAGGAACTGCCCAGGCGATGATCCAGCTCGAACTGCTCCAGCAGCAGGACGCGCTGCAGGCGCTCGCTCAAATAGTAGGCCGCGGCGCTGCCCATCGCGCCCGCCCCGATCACGATGGCGTCAAATACTTGGCTCATCTCGCATGCTTCCTGTCGTCCGATGGTTAGAGGGGGCGCTCTTCCAAGGCAGCGGCGATGTCATCATCCTTGCGCACCACAATTGTTGGAATCTTGGCCAATTGTAGCATGCCGCGCAGTTCGCTTGAATCCAGGCGGGAGCTGAAAGATTGCGGATCGACAAAGACGCATATTGGGCGAATGCCGCGACGTATCATGACTTGCGCTTCGTTGATCCAGTCCATGTCCAGCGACGAGGTAATGATCATCACCGTGGTTCCGCGCGTAAACTGATGCGTCTCCAGCGACAGCATTTCCCGAAGCGTATGGGTGGAGGTGCTGCGCGCTACCGCCAGCGCCTGCAAGACACGGGTAAGCTGTCGGTTGCCGCGGTCCGGCTGGAGGATTTGTCGATAAGGCGTGTAGGCAGCATAGCCGACGACGCGCTCGTCATCGATGAAGTGCTTGGCCAGCGAGGCGGCGATGATGGCGCCGTACTCCTCAGTTGAAGGCGGAATGCGAAAGGTGGACGGCGCCAGGCCGCCGCTTTGCCGCATGCGCTGCGCAGCCGGATCCTCAACCAGCGAACTCGCGGAAAAGTCGCTGAACAGCCAGATGTCCACCAGCGGATCCAGCTCGAACTCTTTGACCATGATATCGCCGGTGCGCGCGGTGGAGCGCCAATGGATGCGGTTGATGCTGTCGCCGGGCACATAGTCGCGGATGCTGCTGGCGTTGGTGGTAATCTGGTGGGTCAACTGACGCTGCGCATCCCCGCCGGACAAGAAACCGACCGGCAGCTCGACTCTATTCAGCTCCACTGTCATGGGATAGACGAGCAGACGATCGGTGGCGCCGATGCGGCGGGGGGAACGAAACAAGCCAAAAGGATCGCCGGAAACAACCGTTATCGGTCCCAACTGAAACTCTCCGCGGGCGGCGCAAATGGTATTGACCTCCCAGGTATGTTCTCTGCCGCCGACCAACGACGGAACGACATGGCTGGCTCTATGCCCGGGCAGGTCGGAGTGATCGCGGATTTCCAGCCACAACTTGGGGAAAATGCCCGTCTTGCGGACGCCGAAGGACTCTTGGAAGACACGGCCGACTTGCGAACGGCGCGTGCGGGTTGTGCGGCGCAGCGCGATGCCGCGCAGGGAGAGCCAGGTCCATACAAATGACAGGCACATGATCGCGCCTATCACGTAAGCAATATTGAATAACTCGGCGCGGCCGGTAAACAACGCCGTCAGCAGGCAGACAATCGTCAGAAGATATAGCGCGTTGCGGCGGCCGGGCATGTGACCTTATCGTACAGATGAACCGGGCACGGGCGTGTTTTGCAGAATGTCCTGGACGATAGTGCGCGATGTGATGTTCTTGATGCGCGCCGCCGGCCCCACGATGATTCGATGCGCCAGCGTGACCTCGGCCAGCGCTTTGACATCGTCCGGTATAACAAAGTCGCGACCGGTCATGGCCGCGCGGGCTTGCGCCGTGCGAAACAGCGCCAGTGAACCGCGGGGGCTGCTGCCGAGATAGACATCGCCGTGGCGTCGGGATGCTGTGATGAGACTGATGATGTACTGCTGCACTTCATTGGCGACGTAGACATCCTTGATTTGCTGTTGAGCGGCCAGCAATTCCTTCAATGAAACCACTTGCTGCAAGTTCTGTATCGGATGCTGATACTGCTGCGAAGCGAGAATCTTTAGCTCGTCCGCCGGCTGCGGATAGCCCATCTGAATGCGCACCAGAAAGCGGTCAAGCTGCGCCTCCGGCAAGGGAAAGGTGCCTTCATACTCGATGGGGTTTTGCGTCGCCATTATCAGAAAGGGATTGCTGAGACGGTAAGTGACGCCGTCTACCGTCATCTGCCCTTCTTCCATGGCTTCCAACAAGGCGGATTGCGTCTTGGGCGTGGCGCGGTTAATCTCATCGGCCAGCACAATCTGCGCCATGATGGGACCGGGACGAAACTCGAACTCACGCGTTTTGGGATTGTAGATCGAGACGCCGGTGATGTCGGACGGCAGCATATCCGGGGTAAACTGTATGCGGTTAAACGTGCAGCCGACGGCGCGCGCCAGGGACTTGGCCAACATGGTTTTGCCGACGCCCGGGATATCTTCCAGCAGAATATGCCCGCGGCAGAGCAATCCCAGCGTCGTCAGCCGAATTTCATTTGACTTGCCAAGGATGACTTGGCCGACGCTGTTCGTCACCCGTTCCGCGATTTCCTGCACGCTTGCTGTTGTTTGCCGAACCTGCGCCGTCCGCCGAGTCGCTGGGAATTGTTCGCCCATCAATTAGTATCCACTTGTGTTCGATTGCACAATCTGATTGCACTTAGTATAGCTGAATGCAGGTTTATAGTATCCCTCGCGAAACCTTCGTTTAAGATTCGATATGCCGTCGGCTTGCCGAACAGTCCTCAGCAAGTATAATGAAGCGCAGGCAGAAGCAATATGGCAACTTTGTCCTGGCATGGTTTCTGAACTGAACTGCCGGCTCTCACAGTCAAACGTTAGCAACGACATAAGCGCGGCGCTCCCACACAGCGGTTTACTTGCTGCATGCCGCAGGACAGTGGCAGACTGGCGTGGACTATTAACATTGCTTTGAAATAGTTGGCGATGCGCGGCCAAATTATTCAGGTTCGTTCTTGCTGGCGGATTACAAGTCAGAGGGCAATGCCTTGATTGCGTCTCGTTCGGAAAGCATCGAAAAGCGACTGGATGCCTTGCGACTGTCCGGGTCGGACATACAGGCGGCCGCGGCCATCAGCGTTGACGGCCTGATGATCGCTGGTTCGCTGCCCGATGACCTGGCCGAGGAGCTTGTGGCGGCGATGTCGGCCGCGATGCTGGCGCTGGGCGAAAGGATCGCGCAAGAATTGGGGCGGGGCGCGCTCGATCAAGTTTTCATCAAGGGCGATACTGGGTATGTATTGATGGCGGCAGTGAACAATAATGCCGTGCTCACCGTTTTGGTAGGCGAGGAAGCCAAACTTGGCCTGGCCCTGCTCGACATGCAGCGGACGGCTGAGGCATTACGCGAACTAGTCTGAATTCTTTGGGATAAGGCGCCTGCACAGCTTTGCTTGACATCATGACAGGATGGATGAGTTGACGTGAAACCGAAATACATCTTCTGCACGGGTGGTGTTGTCAGTTCGGTCGGCAAGGGGCTTACCGTCGCCGCCATAGGTCGAATTCTCAAGGCGCGCGGATTAAAAGTCGCCATTCAAAAGCTGGATCCCTATCTCAATGTTGATCCAGGCACGATGAGTCCCTATCAGCACGGCGAAGTGTTTGTTACATCGGATGGCGCCGAAACCGATCTCGATCTGGGACACTATGAGCGTTTTGTCGATGAGAACGTCAGCCGGCTATCCAACGTAACGGCCGGCCAAGTCTATCTGACCGTCATCGAGAAAGAGCGCAAGGGCGACTATCTAGGCGGTACGATTCAGGTGGTGCCTCATATCACCAACGAAATCAAACGCTGCATAAAGCTGCTGGGCCAGCGCACCGATGCCGACGTCGTCATCGTCGAGGTCGGCGGCACTGCCGGCGATATCGAAAGCCTGCCTTTCCTCGAGGCGCTGCGGCAGTTGCGCACTGAATTCAAGCGGCACGATACGATGTATGTGCACGTCACCTTTTTGCCGCATATCGGGGCGACTGATGAGCTGAAGACGAAGCCGACCCAGCACAGCGTCCGCGAGCTTCGTGGCATCGGCATCCAGCCCGATGTGATTATCGCCAGGACCGATTACCCGGTAAATGAAGAAATCGTCAATAAGATCGCGCTCTTCTGCGATGTTGACCAAGACGCGGTCATTCCTCTGCAAACGGCGGACAATATCTACGCCGTCCCGCTTATGATTGAGAACAGGGGCTTGGGCGACTACATTCTGGAGCGCATGCGACTGGAATCGGAACCGCCTGATTTACGTGAATGGGAAGCGATCGTCGGCAGGCGCCAGGCGGTGAAGGAAAAACTGCGGATTGGCATTGTCGGAAAATATGTCGAACTGCATGACGCCTACATGTCCGTGAAAGAATCTGTATTCCATGCCGCCGTACAGCAAGACCAGGATGTGGAAATTTGCTGGATTCACTCCGGCGAGTTAGAAAAGGGCAAGCGCCTTGACGAACTCGGCGAGCTGGATGGCATCATTGTCCCGGGCGGTTTCGGCTACCGCGGCATTGAAGGCAAGATTGCCGCCGCCAAGTTCGCCCGCGAAAACAAGGCGCCCTATTTGGGCTTGTGCCTGGGCATGCAAGTGATGTGCATAGAATATGCCCGCAATGTCTTGGGGCTGGAAGACGCCAACAGTTCCGAGTTCGATGTCAGCACGCCGCACCCGGTGATCGATCTGATGTCGGAGCAGCGGGCGATTACCGATATGGGCGGCACCATGCGGCTGGGCGAGTATCCCTGCCTGCTGCAACCCAATTCCGCGGCGGCGCAGGCATACGGCACGGCGCAAATACTCGAGCGCCATCGCCACCGCTTTGAATTCAACAACGACTATCGCGAAGTTTTCGCCGCCAATGGCGTTTACTTCAGCGGTTTAAGTCCGAATGACGTACTGGTGGAAATCGCCGAGCTGCAAGATCACCCATTCATGCTTGGCTCCCAATTCCATCCCGAATTTCTCAGTCGTCCAAATCGTCCTCATCCCCTGTTTTCAGCATTTATACAGGCATCAGCCGAGTACCGGGACGAAATGGGCAGGTTCCGGCAAGAGTCCGCTTGGGGCGTCGACTCGGCTTGAACGCAGCGCGGACAAGCACGCCGCTTCAACAAGATCTTATAGCCCTGAGGATGAGATAACAGCGATGTCCCTACGTGACTTTATCACTGCGATTCCCAAGGTCGAGCTTAACTTGCAATTGACCGGCGCCTTGCGTCGTGAGAGTCTGCTGATGATCGCTCATCAGAACGGCATCCCGGCGCAGAATGAAGACTTTGACCATTGGATTGAGCTGCTCGATCAGCCAGACTACGCGCGCCTGGATGAGATCGCGCGAGAGGCGGGCAGCTGGGTGATGTATCCCGAGGACATCGCTCTCGTCGTCTACGACATGGGACTAGCGCTTTCCAAGCAGAATGTCCACTATGCCGAAGTAGCCGTCGCGCCGCCGGATTTCATCGGCTCCGCGCACATGAATTTCGACGCCTTCTTCGCAGCGCTCAACGATGGCCGCGACCGCGTCCTGCGCGCCTGGAAAGTCGATATTTCGTGGATTCTTTGTATCCCTTGGGACAATCCGCGCTCGGGAGACGATGTCGCCCGCTGGGCGACTGGCGCCGCCGCTCAGCTGGGCAATGTGGTCGGCATGGGTCTTGTTGGGCCGGAAGGCGCGCAGCCGGTGGGGCAATTCCGCCGCGCATTTGACACGGCCAGGAAAAAAAACATATATACCGTTGTCAACGCGGGCAGCAGCCTGGGTGTTGCGGGAATTGATGAGGCGCTGGCTGAACTGTCGCCGCATCGTCTGACGGACTCCTGGGGCATAGCCGGGCACAGCGCCACGCGCGACAGCCTGGCGGAAAACGGGATTCCGATTGTCGTTTCCTTGCATCGGGCCCTGCGGCTGGGACTGGCCGAGACAGCGGCGGACTATCCCTTGCGGCAGCTTCTGGACAGTGGCGTGCAGGTGCTGCTATCGTCAGGTATGCCGTCGTTGCTGGGGGCCGCGTTGATCGACGAATACGAATTGGCGCAAACCGCCTGCGGGCTGGAAATCGACGCGCTCATTCAACTGATGCGTCAGTCTATCGAGCTGTCCTTCCTTGATTCGGAACGCAAGGACAAGCTGCTGCGGCGATTCGACCGGGAAGTTAAGACGGCGCGGCGAACGCTGTTGACTGGCGACTGAATCAGGCGGATAGACGCGTCTCGTTGCCTTGTTTGCCTAATCGACCGGCGTGACAGTGATGTTCCCGAAGCCGCTGTCATCGATGGGCAGCGTGATCAGCAAACGACTGCCGCTATCCACTTTGGCCCGCGCTTCGTGCCCCTTCACCGGCACTGATAACTCAACATGGCGCGTCACGGGACCAAATCGGCGTTCCTGCAGAAAATAGCGCGCGTCGGTCGGCGTCGCTTCGGGTTCAGTCCGTAGCGCAAGTGTCAAAACATTGGATTCCAGGCTGATTTCGATACTTTCCTTCGCCAGCCCGTCGATCGCCTGGGTGCAAATGTGGAGGTTTCCGTCGGCCTCGTACATGTCGAGCATCAGCTGTTCGGAACTGCTGGTGACGGTGCGGATGCCCTTTTCAACCGTCTTGGTAATCTGCTCGCCTAGATTCTGCAATTCTTTCATCGGGTCGAAACGTGATTCGTTTGTCATGGGAACTCCCAATTTAGCTGCCGCTCTTGAACCATTATACGTAGCGCGTCAGATTTTGTCGCAAGCCAACAGAGCCGACGATACGCGATGGCGCAGCAAGAGGCTTCTGCCGCGAGCCGCGACTTGGCCAGTCAAGCCCTACATAGGATCGAGTCATTGACATCGCAATTGTTTTGGTTATGATTCGCCGATACTAGTCGAACGAGTGAGACAGCAATGCCCAGAGTTGCTTACCAAGGGATACCTGGCGCCAACTCGGAAATCGCGGTGCGGCAGCACTTTGGCGACGATGTAGATCTGCATCCCTGTCAGCACTTTAACCATCTCTTTTCTGTCCTGCGAGCCGAAGAAGTAGATTTTAGCTTGCTGCCGGTCGAAAATGCTTTGGCCGGCTCCGTCAGCGGCGCGTACGAATTGCTCTTGGATCATGACGTGCGCATCCAGGCCGAAGTGATCTTGCACGTCCATCACGCCTTGCTGGCAAACCCGGGCACAACCCTTGACGATGTGACTACAGTGCGCTCGCATCCACAAGCCTTGCTGCAGTGCGAGCGCTTCCTGCAGCGGCACGATATGGAATCGGTTAGCTGGTTTGATACGGCCGGCGCCGCGCAAGACCTGTCGGAATCTCCGCAGCCAGGCGTGGCGGTGATCGCGTCAAAACTTGCCGGCAAATTGTACGGGCTTGATCTCCTAGCCGGTGATATCGAAGATGAACGTTTCAACTATACGCGTTTTCTCTTGATGGGGCATGGCGACCCGGAGCCGTCTGATTACAACAAAACCTCGATCGTCTTCGCCACTCGCCATCGCCCGGCGGCGCTTTACGAATGCCTGGGAGAATTCGCCAAGCGCGACTTGAATCTGACCAAGCTGGAGTCGCGCCCGCGGCGCAATCGCCCTTGGGAGCCGCTCTTCTATCTTGATTTTGAAGGCCACTGGCAAGAACCGCGCTGCCAGGAATTACTGACACAATTGCTGCAGTTGACCTCCTTCGTGAAAATGTTGGGGTCCTACCCGGCCGTCCGTTCCGGGACCGTAGGCATGTAAAGCGGGAGAAGCGCATGCAGAAACTCAAGGTCGCGATCCTGGGCGCAACGGGCGCCGTTGGTCAGCGATTCATTCAGCTGCTGGAGGATCATCCCTGGTTTCAGGTGGCTGAGGTCATCGGCTCGAGCCGCAGCGCCGGCAAACGCTATGGCGATGCCGCGCATTGGGTGCTGGACGACAACCCGCCGGCAAGAATCAATGACATGATCGTCGGCGCGCTTGACGACAGGATAAAGTCGCCCTTGGTATTCTCCGCCTTGCCCAAAGAAGCGGCGCGACTCCGTGAGTTGGAGCTGGCGGAGGCCGGACATGTCGTATGCACCAACGCATCGGCTAATCGCATGTTGGCGGATGTGCCACTGCTGCTGCCGGAAGTTAACGCCGAGCATGTCGATCTGATCGACCTGCAGCGCAAAGGGCGCGGTTGGAGCAGCGGCGCCTTGGTCGCCAATTCCAATTGCACGGTTATGCCGGTGGTGATGGCGCTGAAACCCTTGCTAAAGTACGGAATCCGCAAGCTGCATCTGGTCAGCGAACAAGCCGTCAGCGGCGCCGGCTATCCCGGTGTATCGTCCATGGATATGATTGACAATATCATCCCTTATGTTCCGGGCGATGAGGACAAAATGGAGTCGGAATCGCGCAAGATGCTGGGCAGCTTTACTGGCGATAGCATCGTCAACTTGACCAGCATCGTAAGCGCGACTTGCACACGAGTTCCAGTATTGGATGGGCACTTGGTGAATATTTCACTCGAACTCGACGCGCGGCCCTCGCTGTCGGATATCATCGATGATTGGGAGACTTACCAGGCTGATTCACCCGTGCCCGACTTGCCCAGCGCTCCCGATTATCCACTGCAATATCTGCAACAGATCGATCGGCCGCAGCCGCGGCGTGATCGCCAGGCTGGCGCGGGCATGATGACCAGCATCGGCCGTTTGCGAGAGTGTCCGGTCCTCGGCTACAAATTCGCCGCCCTGTCGCATAACACAGTCCGCGGCGCCGCTGGCTGCAGCATCCTGAACGCCGAACTTCTGGCTGTTAAGGGCTATATTGAAGGCTTCGCTGTGGCTGAGTCCGTAGTCGCGCTTTCGAAATAAGGTAGCGGTCTAGTCGTATTCGCCGCTTGAATAGACATATACCGCCGGCCCGACGTAATCGCCATTGCTCCAGTCGTATTCGCTGCGCGCCCATTCAAAGAGCCAGTGGGCGTCGGTCACGGTCATATTGACGCAGCCGTGGCTCCGGCGGAAACCGAATCCATCGTGCCAATAGGCGCCGTGCAGCGCGATCTGGTCGTCAAAGAACATCGTCCAGGGGACTTCCTGCAGGTAGTAGAAATCGGGCTGATTATACGCGCCGCTCATGAGCTTGCGGGTGAAGCGCACATAGACGTGGAATACGCCCTCGTTGGTGGGCCACTCCTCAAGACCGGATGAGATCAGCGTGGCGAATACAGGTACTTCGTCCTCATAAGCAATGGCGACCTGTTCATAAAGATCGACGCTGACCCACTTGTGGGTATCGACCGCTTCGGGCCTATCAATCGGCAGAATCTTGGCCACTTTGAACTGGTGTACCCATTCGTTAGCGCCGATCTGATACCAGTCATAACCATCAACAGGCACGGTGTCATAAATGTAGACGCGCGTGTAACGATAGCGGAAGGGATTGTCAGGCGCTTGGGCGCCCCCAGGTGTTTTGGCGCCGCGCAAATGCTGCAGCGTCCAGGCGACGGTGAAGGGCAGGGCATCGTCACCCGTCGGCAAGAGCACGCCAGCAAAACGCGACGGCGTCACGCTTTCGCTGAGCAATTCCGACCGCACCCATTCATTATCGCCTATGCGCGTCCATTCCCCGTGCTGCTCGACCACGGTGACAAAGGTATAACCCGATCCGTAGCTTTCGCTCGCTTCGCTGTTGGGCGCGGTATGGATCGCAAAGGCGCCATCAATTTGACGGTAATCGCGGTCGCCGATCAGGTTCTCGTCAATTTGCAGCGGGCGAACATTCGGCCAGCGATGCGCTTCTATCGTGCTCTCATCGATGCCACAGCCGGCCGGCGGGCAGGCGCTCTGCGCAAGCGCGCTGGAACAAAACAGCAAAAGAAGAATGGCACAAATCAGAATTCTTTTTTGATTACGCATATCCAAATCTCGCCCTTACCAGTCTACTACCCATTTAACTCGAGAACAGCCTGGTATTCAAGCGGATTTTCCCTCCCGCGCGCTGATCGCATAAGAATCGTAGGCTAGGGACGGCTATCTGTGGGGGCGAATGATTGCGCTCTCCATTTTCGCAGCTTCGATCATTATGCCTCAGGATATGAATTCGATATGGTAAAATCTCGGCGACCAAGCGCGGCAGCAAAGGACAGGCTATGGACATGCTCGGCATTGATATCGGCGGATCGGGAATCAAGGGCGCCATCGTCGATACCAAAAACGGCGAGTTCGCCAGCGAGCGACTGCGCATTGAAACGCCCCAGCCGGCCACACCGGCGGCAGTTGCGGCAGCAGTCTCCGAGATTGCCGCTTATTTCCAATGGATCGCTGCCATCGGCTGCGCCTTCCCGGCCGTTGTCCAGCATGGCGTGACCATGACCGCCGCAAATGTGGACGACGAGTGGATCGGCACTAACGCGAGGCAAATCTTTGCGAGTCAGACTGGTAATCAGGTTATCGTTCTTAATGATGCCGACGCCGCCGGCATCGCTGAAATGAAATTCGGCGCCGGCAATGGCCAGGCCGGGCTAGTTGTGATTCTGACGCTGGGCACTGGCGTTGGCAGCTCGCTATTCATAGACGGCCATCTGGCGCCGAATACTGAATTTGGCCACTTGGTCATTCGTGGCAAGGCGGCCGAATTGCGGACGGCGGATCGCGCCCGGCAAGCCAAAGGCTATAGCTGGAAACGCTGGGCGAGAGCCCTGTCGGAGCACCTGCAATATATTGAATTCCTGATGTCTCCGGATCTCTTCATCATTGGCGGCGGGGTCAGCAAAAAGTCGCAGAAGTTCTTGCCTCTGATCGACTGCAAGGCGAAGATCGTTCCGGCCCAATTGCGCAACCGCGCCGGCATCGTCGGCGCCGCCTTGGCCGCCGCGGACCTGACACGAGTCTAAGTTTGCAGGCCAGTCTACTTGTCTTCGGTGGGCTGAAAGACTCCCCATTGCCGGTTGTGGTAGAGTAGGGGAAGCTTGTCATCGGTCCAGCCGCCTTGTACGACCCGGCCAATGAACATGGTATTCTCGCCGACATCAAGGGTGTGCTCGAGCGTACACGAGAGCCAGGCCATCGCATCGGGAATGATGGGGTCTCCCAAGTCGGTAAGGTCACAGTCCAGGCCGTCAAAGCGCTCTTGCAACCGGTCGTCGAAATAACCGGCGAATCGCTTGCCTAAGTCAAGCTGCCTGTCCGATAGAATACTGACGGCGAAATGGCCTTCGTGAGCCATATACTTTCGAGTATCGAGACGATTGGCGATATTGAGGCAGACCAGCGGGGGAACCATGCTGACGCTAGCGAAGGAATTGACCGTAATCGCCTGCCAGTCATCGTCCGAATTGACGCTCACAACCGTAATTCCGGCCGTCCAGCAGGCGAGTATATTCTTAAATCCTTGACCGTCGATTATGCTCATCACACCGTCCTTTCCGACAGCGCCATTCTAATGGGAAGCGGCGAGAATAGCACGTGGTAAACCGGTCGGGTAGCGGCCGACTCGCGCACCGAGCATCTCGCCGAACAGTTGATTAGAAAAGTAGCGGAGAATAGACGAACCCAAATGCTATCAGATGTTCCCACATTTCGTCGTGTTAAGCGGGCCTACGCCGCCCGGCTGATTCACAGCGCTCTTACGAATGAGCGCGGCCCCGCCTTGCTGGAACTCATAGAGTATGACGATAAACACTTTCGCGCCGTGTTCGCCTCCAGCTATTTTCAGCCGGCAGCCGGCCATGGCGGCCCAAGCAAGTCGCAATGGAATACACTCAAGAAGAAGCTCAAACGGCGTGACCGATCTATCTTCGTGTTTCGCGCGCATGGCGAACTGGATGGTGAAGCCGCCGCATCAGCCGGCAAGTATTTTCTTGACTTCGGCTTCATGCGGATGTGAGTTCGTCCCGTCACTTCCTGAAATCGATGAAACGATAACCAACGCCGCGTTCGGTGATGATGTAATGCGGGTCCGCCGGATCTTCTTCGATTTTCTCGCGCAAGTAATTGACATAGAGGCGCACATAGTGGCCTTCATCGCGATATTCGTAGCCCCAGACCTTTTGCAGCAGCTGATCGTGCGGCACGGTCCAACCGGCGTTGCGGATCAAATGGTAGAGCAGCCGATATTCGGTCGGGCGCAGCTTTACGTTTTCGCCAGCGACTATCACCTCTCGCTGGTTGAAATCGACGCTTAGCCGATCGTCGATTCGGAGGATGGCCTCTTCGGTAGTTGGCTTTTCCAGCCGGCGGAAAATCGCTTTGATTCGACTGGAAAGCTCACGAGGGCCAAAGGGCTTGGTAATGTAATCATCGGCGCCCAACTCAAGGCCATAGACTTTGTCGCTCTCCTCGCCCTTGGCCGTCAGCATAATGACCGGAATATCCGAGAACTCGCGCAGCATTCTTAGTGTCTCGAACCCGTCCAGGTCAGGCATCATGACATCCAGCAGCACCAGGTCGGGCAGTTGCGTACGGATAGCATCCAGCGCTTCCAATCCGTTGTGCGCCTCGACCACGCGATGGTCTTCTAGTTCCAGGTTCATGCGAATGAAACCAATCATACGCGGCTCGTCATCCACAACCAGGATGACTTTGCCTTTGGCTTTGGGATTAACGCGGGACTTCGGGATCATGGCGCGCTCCAGATTCTAGCGGTTGCGGACGGCGTTCACGGCGAGCAAGTGCGGCGGGGCCCGTCTAATCTGATGCGCCGCCACCGGGCGCCTGAAAAACAATGGCTGATATGTTGTCAATTCCGCCACGGTCGTTGGCTGCTTTGACGAGACTATCGCAAGCTTCTTGCGGCGAAGCAGCTTGCAAGGCAACTTGCTTTATCGTGTCGTCTTCTATCATATCCCAGAGGCCGTCGGTGCAGATTAGCACCAGACCGGAGGGCGGCAGCGCCCGCACCAGCCGCTCCATTTTTAACTCTTCATTCTGGCCGATGGCGCGATATAGCACATTCTTCTGCGGATAATTCTCCGCTTCTTCCGGCGTCAATTCGTTCATCTCAATCAAGCGTTGCACCAGCGTATGGTCGGTAGTGAGCTGTTCGATCTTGTCGTCGTGAATCAGATATGCGCGGCTGTCGCCAACATGCACCAAATAGGCCAGATTTCCTATAACGGCGATGGCTGATAGCGTTGTGCCGCCGCCCGGCACGCGCTTTATCACAGCGTGATTAGCTTTTTCTGAGGCGGCGATAAGCGCCTCAAGCACGGTGGGGCTGTCGCCGGCATTGAAGTTGCGCAGCAGCGGCACATAAATCTTGTCCAACATTTCCGAAGCCAGGGTCTGCACCGCGATGCCGGCCGCCCGTTCGCCGTCAAGGTGACCGCCCATACCATCAGCTACCGCGAAAAAGCCGAAATCCGGACGGTTGTCGACGGTGATCGAATGCCACTGCATGCCAAAGCAGGCGTCCTCGTTATTTTTGCGCATCAAGCCCACATCGCTGGCGATGCCATAGCTCAGCGCCTGTCGCTGCCGCGTGAGAATCGGTTTGGGCGCGGGCGGCATGGCGCGCTTTGGCGTAGCACGCGGCGCCGGCGCGTCTTCCACGACAGGCTCGGGTTCAGGCATCGCTTTCGGAAGGGTCTGCGGCTCGTTTGGTTGAGCTTCCGAGGGCGCGCGCTCCGCTTCCTCCTCTGCCTGAAGGGGCTGTCCTGGCGCCAGATCGAGGACTTCAGCGTCAATCACCCCCGCTGCTTCATCCAGCTGCGCCGGCGCTTCTCGAATAGGAGCAACCGCCCCTTGCGAGCGAGCAGGCGTGACATGAGACGCGCGCCGCGATGATGTGGTACGGCCTGTGTCTGGGTTGGGCCTACCAAACAGCCTGCGAAGAAGATTCATTGTGTCTGCCTGCCGGGTATCCGCGCAATCGCAGGAAAACGCTCCCTGCCGAAAGCAACTTGCACAATTATATTTTACCAAGTAGATTGGCGCAATCATTGCCTTGAGCGACTGGCCGCAGCATGCAGCTCCAAAGCTCGCCCCTATCGATATACCTGCACATTCCCTTCTGCAGTACGCGCTGCAGTTATTGCGCCTTCAACACCTATACCGATCTCGCTCAGCTAATACCGGCCTACGTGGACGCCCTCGGCCGTGAGATAAGCGCTGCCGCGGCCGGTGCTCCCCAGCGCGAAGTTCATACCGTCTATGTCGGCGGAGGAACGCCATCACTGCTGACGGCGCGCCAATTCGAGCGCTTGCTTTCGCGCCTGCGCCATGCCTTTGACTTAAGCTCCACATGCGAGATCTCGCTGGAAGCCAATCCGGACGACTTGGATGCCGGCTACTTGCGCTCGTTGCGAGAGCTGGGTTTCAACCGCCTGAGCATCGGCATGCAATCGGCAAATCCCGACATTTTGCGTCTCT
>LXNI01001909.1_pt1 | contig 16033 bp, 12 predicted proteins | sample 809091 | NCBI WGS metagenome assembly LXNI01 (sample SAMN04870527, study PRJNA318959) | sponge metagenome | biome: 01000161; feature: marine sponge reef; material: water | host: Sarcotragus foetidus | place: Greece: Milos, Mediterranean Sea | collected 2013-05-29 | depth 5-7 m | reverse complement strand
TGCTGCCGGACGGCAACTACCTGCTGAGCTTCAAGGTACTGAACCTGCTTGTCATCCTTGAGCGCGGCACGGGCAAGCTGCTGTGGGAGTACCAGGACGACAGCCTCGGCGGGCAGCACGATGTCCAGATGCTGGAGAACGGCAACATCCTTGTGTTCGCCAACGGCGCCTATGCCACGGACATTCACTTCTCCACCGTTCGGGAGATTGATCCCGACACCAACGAGACAATTTGGACCTACAAGGCCAAACGCAACGCCGTCTCGTTTTTCAGCCCCCATATTAGTGGCTGCCAGCGGCTCGACAGCGGCAATACGCTGATCTGTGAGGGCGGCAAGGGCGCCATCTTTGAGGTGACGCCTGAGAACGACGTGGTGTGGGAGTACGTGTCACCCTATTGGGGTCCGCACCCGGTGTTCGGAGAAATCAACTTCATGTTCCGCGCCCGGCGCTACGCCGCCGACTCACCGCAAATCCAGAACCGGGTCTAGCAACCGGCCAATCTTGGGAGGCCCAGATGCCCTACAGCTTAAACCTTTATCATGATCAGTTGACCAACGAGGGCGCAACCAGCGCACCGCTGCCGGCAGCCAATCGCTTGTTCTATGTCCGTTTCGGCGAAGTCACAATCAACGGCGAGACCTATCGGCCCGACGATGCCTTCTATTGTGGTGATGAGGTGGAGATGTCGGGTGTTGCCGACTGGTCTCTGGTGTGGCGCTGGGAGCTGGATCTGCCGAATGCCGAAAAAAAGTTGATGGAAGGCTCCAACCTGCTCTCTATGTTGCGAATGTCGCGGGTGATCACCAGCCTGGAAATGCCCGAAGGTAGTCAATGGTTGATGCGGCTTGACCGTGTCATGCCGCCGGCGGGCCGGGTCGCCGACCGCCATCAACACCCGGGCCCCGGTATCCGTTGCCTGCTCGAAGGCTCGTTCAATGTGCAGCAGGCTGCGGAATCGATGCGCGAACGCGTCCCAGGTGACCCATGGTGGGAGACCGGCGAAGATACCGTCGTCGCCTGGGCCTCTCGGACCATGCACGCCAAGTTCCTGCGCGGCATGGTGCTCCCGACCGAGCATGAGGGAGAGGTCACCGGCACCTGGCTCTCGGGCGATACGACGAAGAAACGCGGCGCTTGGCACCTCTACGTGGACCAGATTGTAACCGTCTGATTGGTTGGATAGAGAAAATGATGAACGCGATCACCAACCAGTTGCCCAAGCTGACCACCGGGGAGGCTATTGCGAAATCGCTTGTCGCACAGGGAGTAGAAACGGTCTTCGGTATTCCCGGCGCACACACGTATCACTTCAGTGATGCCCTGGCCAAAGAGAGCGCGCACATCAATTTCATCACCACCCGGCATGAGCAGGGGGCCGGCCATATGGCCTACGGCTATGCCAAGTCGACGGGCAAGACCGGTGTCTACACAGTGGTTCCTGGACCCGGTGTGTTGAATTCATCCTCGGCACTGAGCGTCGCATACGGGGCCAACGCGCCGGTTCTTTGCGTCACCGGTAACATCATGGCCAATCTCATTGGCCGCGGCCGTGGACAGCTCCACGAACTACCGGACCAGTTGGCGACGCTCCGAAGCTTCACCGGCTGGAGCGAGCGGATCAATCATGCAACCGAAGCGCCCCGGCTGGTCGCCGAAGCGTTTCGCAGTATGCATACGGGCAGAATTCGGCCGGCTGCGATTGAGGCGCCGTGGGATGTGTTCGGTCAGGCAGCCGAGGTAGATCTGGACATCGACCGCAGCATTCCAGCACCCCCCACACCCGACACCGATCAAATTCGCGAGGCCGCCAAGCTCATCAACGAAGCCAAGAACCCTCTTATCGTGGTTGGCGCCGGCGCACAGCACGCCTCCGAAGAGGTGACGAAACTGTCCGAATTGATTCAGGCGCCGGTCACTAGCTTCCGGAGCGGCAAGGGTGTGGTGAGCAACGATCACCCAAACGGACTTCTATCAGTCGCGGCCTATGAGTACTGGCCCAAATGCGATTTGGTCATCGGCATCGGCAGCCGCCTGGAGCTTGTTCACTTCCGTTGGCGATGGACGCCCGAGGGCGCCAAGACAATCCGTATCGATATCGATCCGACCGAGTTCGTGCGAATCAAACCCGATGTGGGCGTGGTGACGGACTCAAGGCTCGGAACAATCGCGTTGTTCGACGAGCTTGAACGCACCATCAACAAGCGCGATGACCGCTCGGAAGAGTTCTTGGGTTACAAGAAGACGGCGGAAGAGAAGATCGAAGAGGTCCAACCACAGGTCGATTACCTGAAAGCCATCCGAACAGCGCTGCCAAAGGACGGCCTCTTTGTCGAGGAAATCACCCAAACGGGCTTCACGGCCCGCTACGCATTTCCGGTCTATGGCCCGCGCCAATACGTAACATGCGGTTATCAGGACAGCCTGGGCTATGGCTTCCAAACCGCCGTCGGCGTGCAGGCGGCGAACCCGGAAAAGCCGGTCGTCTGCATCACCGGCGATGGTGGGCTTATGTTCGGCGTTCAGGAATTGGCCACGGCGGTCCAATACAAGCTCAACCTCGTGACGGTGGTCTTCAATAATTCCGCTTTCGGCAACGTACGCCGGGATCAGATGACCAACTTTGATGGCCGGCTGATTGGCGCTGAACTTAACAATCCCGACTTTGTAAAGCTCGCCGAAGCCTATGGGGCAAAAGGCATCAAAGCAGAGACGGCGGCGGAGCTTCAATCCGCGGTTGAGAACGCGTTCAAGGAGGACGGCCCCGTGCTCATCGAAGTGCCAATCGAAACGGGCAGCGAAGTGTCCCCGTGGGGATTTACGCATCCGACGCTACAGGAGCGGAAATTCTAGCTCGTTCTTCGCATTAAATTTTGTTTCACTGCATTGCGAAACTTTTTCTTACTCAATCGATCCGAACATCCCTTTGGCCTTCATGCCCGTTGTCACGGGCTTGGGCAGCGTCGGCGTGACGCCGGCATCGGCGCATGCCTTGATCTGCTCGGAACTGAAATACCCCCGGTCGGCGACAACGTCGATCTTGTCAACCCTGAGGGCCTGTTTGGCCCGTTCCGCCATCGGGGTCAGGGAGGCCCGGTCGCTCCCGCTTTGGATAACGTCATGGGCAACAATCAAATGGTGGGTGGTATCCACCGCCGCCTGGACATTGTAGCCGACGACGCCCGAGCCCCGTCCGCTGGTCGCCATGGACCGGGCATCCGGATCGGTCAGTGACACCTGCTCATCGGGGGAGGCCATCATCTGCTCTTCCAAGGCCTGCAACCGCTGCATCTCGGCGTGAAGTTTGTCGATCTTCTCATGCAGCCGGACAACCCGAGACCGAATGGCTTCCGTCGGTTCCTGACGGTCGGCGCTGTCCAGTTGATGCAGATACCGCTCGACGCTTTCCTCGATTTGCTTCATCCGCCGGGCCATCTTCGCCTTGGTGAAGTTCCGGTCCCGGTTGTTGACCGCCTTGAACTTGGAGCCGTCGATGGCGATGCTGGCCTCGGCCAGCAAGCCGATGCGGCGGCAAAGCTCGACAAACTTGGAACAGACCTTGCGGATCGCCTTGCCGTGGTCCTTGCGGAAGTCGGCGATGGTCTTGTGGTCGGGAAACAACAAGCCTTCGGACGGCCAGACCCGCTCGAGATAATTGGCGATATCCCAGCTGTCGCACACGACGGAATCGCCATGTTTCAACACCGGCGCCAATCGGTAATCGGTCCAACCCTCCAGAGCGGATTTGTCCAGAAACGTCGTACCGACGACCTCGTAGTCCAGCTTCTTATGCGCCAGGGCCAGTTTCGTGCGCCAGACGTAGGGGCTGAACCTGAAGTTGTCCCGGCCGAGGAAATCGCAGAGCGTGATTTGCAAGATGATGCTTCCGGTTCCGGTGTCCCGCCTACGCGAGAACCCTCCTTGTGGAAATCGCCATTCCGGGCCGCCGGTCTTCGTGGGGAGATTTGCCGAACTCGGTTTTGTAGGTACGGGAAAAATGCTCCAGGCTTCCGAAACCGCTCGCCACCGCCACTTCGATTAACGGCAGTTCGGATTGCAGCAGGAGGCGCCTGGCGTGGAGCAATCTGATACGACGGTAGTAGCGGACCGCGGAGGTCTTTACGTGCTCCTTGAACATCCTTTCGAGTTGACGCTGAGAGATACCCACCTGGGCGGCCAATCTGGATATTGGAATTGGGTCCTCTATGTTGCCTTCCATCAGATCCACAACCCGAAGAACGCGGGGGTTTGTAATTCCGAGACGGAATCGGGTCGACGTTCTTTGGTTATTTTCCGCATTCCGGATTTCGCCCATGATGAACTGATCGGAAACCTCCGCGGCCACGTTGTGACCGAAATGGACACTAATCAGATGGAGCACCAAATCCATTGCGGCCGTTCCACCCGCGCAGGTAAATCGATCACGGTCAATTTCGAACAGATTCCGGGTCGCCTCAACTCGCGGATAGGTCTCGATGAAACTGTCAAGAAACTGCCAGTGGATGGTCGCCCGATATCCATCCAACAGGCCGGCTTCCGCGAGGAAGATGGAGCCCGCCCCCAGTGCGCCAAGATGGGCACCCTTGCTGTCCAGCATCCGCAGCCAGGATTTTACGGGCGCCCTTACCGACAGGACCGGTTCAAACCCAACGCAGCAAATCGCATTGGGGAAATAGCCCGCCTCCTTCAGGGAACAGTCGGCAACGATGGACATTCCGTTGATGGCCTCAACCGGCTGGCCGTCCCGGGAAATGAATGTCCACTCAAAAAGCCTTTCGTCGCAGATCCGATTGGCCATTCGAAGGGGGTCGATGGCGTTTATGAACGGAACGATCGAAAACTTCTGAGCCAGATAGATCCCGATTTTGATGGGCCCGGTGGTGTCGGTCACTTTCAACATAAACGCATTTGTCCGAGAACGGTCGCTGGTTTACCGGTCGATCTTATCCCCGAACTTCTCCGCTAGCGCGTATCCATCGTCGACGGAAGCCAGGTTGCGATTTCCGGAAAAATCGTCAGAAGGATGACGCCGACGATCATAAGGCAAAAGAACGGGATGGTTGCCCGCGCAACCTTGAAGATGCTTATGCCCGTCAGCCCTTGGATAACGAACAAATTGAACCCGAGCGGCGGCGTAATTTGCGCCATTTCGACCACAATGATTACGAAGATGCCGAACCAAATGAGGTCGAAGCCGGCCGACGTCACCAGTGGAAGCACAACGGTGGTGGTCAACACGATCATGGATATTCCCTCGATAAAGCAGCCCAGCACGATATAGAGCAGGCACAACGCCGCCATGAGAGCAAAGGGGTGCAGGTTGAAGGCTCCGATCCAACTCGCGAGCGCCGCCGGCAGGCCCGAAAACGCCAAAGACGTCGTGAGGAATGCGGCGCCCGTGAGGATAAAGAAAATCATGCAGGTCAGCCTCGTCGCGCCGAGCAGACTTTCCGAAAACGTCTTCCAGTTAAGCGTACCCGTCCAGGCGGATAACAGGAGAGCGCCAATGACGCCGCCGGCGGCAGCCTCCGTCGCAGTGGCAATTCCGAGATAGATCGAACCGATCACGGCGGCGATCAGCAGGACCACGGGGATCAATCCTTTCGAACGCCGCAATTTTTCCCGAAAACCGATTTTCAAATTATCCAAGGGGACGCCGCCGGTCTTAAGAACCGCCGACAAACCGATATAGCCCATGAACAATGCGATCAGCATGAGACCGGGAAACACCCCGGCCAGAAACAGCCTGACAATCGAGACATCGGCGGCCACGCCGTAAACAATCATGATGATCGACGGCGGTATCAACAAACCCAACGTTCCCGACCCGGCCAAACTGCCGATGCTCAAATTTTGGTCGTAGCCCTGTTGCTTGAGCTCGGGCAGGGACATGCGGCCGATCGTGGCGACGGTCGCGGCCGAAGAGCCGCAGACCGCCGCAAAGATTCCACACCCGACCACATTTACATGCATCAGCCTTCCCGGCAGCCATCGCACCCAAGGGGCCACGCCTCGAAACAGGGTTTCCGAGAGCCGGGCCCGAAACAGGATCTCTCCCATCCATATGAAGAGGGGCAGGGCGGCCAACGTCCAGGAAGCCATGGTCCCCCACACCGACGTCGCCAGCGATTTCTCGACCGGCACCGTCCCGAAGAACGTCAGGCCGATCCAGCCGACCCCTAAAAGGGAAAGGGCGATCCACAGCCCGGATCCCAGAAACAGTGCGAGGAAAATGACCAAGGTCACTGCTATTTGAGTGAGTTCGGGGGTCATGATCTTGCCCCGCTAATCCAGGTTTTCCACCGAGCCGCCCAGAAATTCGCTCTCGACCATATAGGGCGGCGTTTGTCCCCGAAGAGAGGCGATCACATCGTCCAACACGGCGATGGTCAACAGGAGTGAACCGAGACCAATGGAGATTTGAGGAATCCAAATGGGAATCACGATCAGGCCCTGGGATAGTTCCTCGAACCGCAAGGAGTCCCAAGCCATATCGAAGGCCGAGAAAGTCAAGAATCCGATGAAATAGAGCGCGACCACCATGACGCCCAGCTCCATGAGCCGACGCGCCATTCCATCGAAAAGGTGGATTACGACCGTTACACGAATGTGGCTGCCGTGCCGGTAGGTATAGGCCAGAGGGAGGAAGCCGGTCGCGACGACGCTCCAGGCGGTCAGGTCGTCGGCCCCTTTCACCTGAATGCCCAGCTCCCGGCCGATCACCTGGGCACAGATGAGCAATCCGATAATGACGATAAAAAAGGCGGCTAGGACCCCCCCGGCGAAATACAAGAAATCCAGGGTTCTTCTGACCATGCCGCCCTCTGGTTATGGCGCCCGGCCGCGGCGCAGGGAGTCCCGCCACGGCCGGGTCAACCTTTCTACTTCCCTAGCGCATTATAGGCGGCGATGAATTTCTTGCCACGGTCTCCCGCTTTGGCCAGCCACTCATCGACCATTTGGCTGCCGATTTTCTCGAGTTGAGCCAGGAATGCCGGGTTCGGCGGCTCAACCTTCATGCCGTTCTTCGCCAAATTGGCGGTCAGACCCGCCTGAACATTAGCGCTCATGATCCAGCCACGGGCTTCCGCCTTGGCGGCCGCGCGCATCACCGCCCGTTTCGTGTTGGCATCGAGCCCATCGAAAGCACGGGCGTTCATGATGACCATGTTCTTATTGTTCATGGCATTCACGTCGTAGTAGTGGGACGTGAAATCCCAGGCCTTCGTATAGTTGCCGGTCGCCGCCGACGTGATCATCGCGCTGACGACACCGGTGGCAAATGCCTGCGGGACTTCGGCGGACTGAACCGTGGTCGGAACGGCGCCCATCAGTTCGGCGAAGCGGGCGGTCAATGCGTTGTAGGCCCGGAACTTTACGCCCTTGTAGTCGCTGGTCGACATGATTGGTTTCTTGGCGTACAGACCCTGGCCCGGCCACGGCACCGCAAACAGCGCCATGAGGCCTTGGGATTTCAGTTTGGCTTCGATATGCGGCAAGGTCAGTTCATACACTTCCCAGGCCGTCGGCTGTCCCTTGGAAAGAAACGGTATGCCGTCGACCTCGAAGAACGGATCTTCCTTCCCATAAGCGGAGAGCAGAATCTCCCCCAACTGGACCTGACTCGTCTGCACACCGCGCTTGATCTCCGGCATCTTGAGAAGCGAGGCGCCGGTATGGAGCGTGATGTTCAGCTTGCCACCCGAATCACGGGCGACATCCTTTGCAAAACGGGCGATATTCTGGGTGTGGAAGTTATTGTCCTTGTAGGCGGTCGCCATATTCCATTTGGTTTGAGCGTCCGCGGCAGCCGTGCTGAGCGCAACTACGGCGGCAGCGGACATAGAGAGAATTTTCTTCACTTGAGCCTCCCGGGTGAAGGATTGAAGTTCACAAATTGAGGAACGGCCTCCGTCGCAGTTCCAAGATTCCCCAACTTGATGGGCACCAATGTCGCAATTCATGCCTGCTATCGAGTTCAAAGTATCCGAGCCTGCCCTTCGGGAGACATGACACAATTCGCCATTAATTGGACGATAATCGACATCGAACAGGCGGCTGCGTCAAGTGGAATTGGCGGCTTGTATTGCCGCGACTCAGACCGGGCTTCGTAGCCTTCAGCGATGCAAAATCCATTTCGCTATTTCAATAGTTCACCCGCGGTGATTCGCCTCGCGGTTCCCATGTATATCCGATATCCGTTGTCGCTCCGGCAGGTCGAAGACTTACTCTTCGAACGTGGCATCGATATTGCCGCGATACAGTTCGATATTGGTGGGACAGGTTCGGACCTGTGTTTACGGCCGAGATCAGAGGGCGCCGCATTCATCACCGGTCGTATTCAAACTGGCGTCGGCATTTAGATGAGGTGTTCGTTGGGCGTTGTCAGAGCAACGAGCATCTACTTGAGCAATCTGAAGGCACTGTGGTTCTAGCCGGCAAGTTGCCGCCATTCGGCTAACGCTGCGGAGCGATGGGTCAGAATGCGCCAACTCTCTTAAACAAACCTGGACCACTTTCAGGGGGTCGCTCCAGGCACATTTCTTGCGCCGCCGTTGACACAAGTGCAAATTAGTTGTCGATGTGCTGCCTTGAGGCTCTACGCGTGATGATCACGGCCAGGCTGACCATTGAGGCGCCTAGGAGATTGGCTGACAGAGCCAGTGGCCAAAAGCTCAGTGCCGCGCCAGCGACGAGAAGCGGGAGGCTCGCCACCGATAGGGGGCCCTCCGCGTAGCGTTGGATGAGCGCGTTCGAGGCATAGATGCCGAACAGACTAAATATCCCAACCTGCATGATTTCGGCGACGGTTCCACCGACCAGGGGCGTGTAGGCGAACAACACCGGCACGATATAGAGGCCCTTGGCAATCTTCCATGCAGAGACGCCCGTGGCCATCGGCTTGGACCCGGCGATGCCGGCGGCGGTAAACGCGGCCAAGCAGACCGGCGGTGTGACGTTGGAATCCTGGCTCAGCCAGAAAACGATCAGATGCGCCGTCAGCAGGAAGGTCGTCATCAAGTCGGTATCAACCAAGGCCGGGCGGATGACGATGGCGAGTTCGAACGGAATAGCATCGACCAGTTGCCGCGCCTCTGCCAAGTTCATCCCGGCCGCTACCTTGGCCGCGTGGGGCGAGTCAACAAGGCTGAACATGGCCGCCTTGGCAGGATCAGAGATACCCGCCGCCAACAGATCCACGACAATGCTGTCGGCCAGCATTCCGGCAATGGCGGGGGCCGAAAGGATGGAGAGTACGATATAGGCGGCGGTTACCGGCAGACCCATGCCGAGGACCAACGAGGCCAGTGCCACCAGGACCAGGGCGACGATCAGCGAGCCTTGCGACCATTCGGCGATCATCAGGGCGAACGTGTTGGCGAGGCCGGACGTGGTCACCGCGTTATTGATCAGGCCGACGGTCACCAGCAATACGGCGGTCATAATCGAAGTGCGAATGCCGAGGGTCAGGGCCCGGGCGATCTTTTCCGGCCCCATCTTATTGGGGGTCAGCCAGCTGCCCACCACCAGGGTGGCAATGGCGACACAGGCGGCGTAGCTCGGGGTCCGGCCGGTGACCAGCAGGTATGTCAGCACACCAAGTGGTAGGACGAAATTAAGCGCACCGGCGGCGATTTTTGTCCGATCGACTTTGGTCACATCGACGACGTTGATGTTGGATTTCATCGCTTCGATACGAATCACGAAGGCGACCGACAGGAAATAGAGGATCGCCGGCACGATGGAGAACAGCACGATCGTGCCGTATTGGATGCCCGTATAGGACACCATGACGAAGGCGCCCGCCCCCATGATCGGCGGCATGAGTTGTCCGCCGGTGGAGGCTGAGGCCTCGACACCGGCGGCAAATTTCGCCTGAAATCCATTGGACTTCATCAGCGGGATGGTAATAACGCCGGTGGACGCCGTATTGGCGACCGCTGAACCTGAAATGGTGCCGGTCAGGGCCGAGGCGATCACCGCGACGAAGGCAGCACCACCTCTGAAGCGTCCGGCAATAACTCTGGCGACTTCGATCACAAAGTCCGACGCACCGGATTTCACCAGAAAGGCGCCGAAGATCATGAATAGTGTGATGTTGGCTGACGAGATGGTGGTGATGATCCCGAACATTCCTTCGTCGTTGTAGAGCGAACGGAACATGACGTCGGAGACCGGCAGGCTTGCTGCCCGAAACACGCCTGGCAGGTACTCACCGAGAAATGTGTTGTAGGCGAGTGCTAAAATCACCAGCGCAGGAATGATCCAACCGGTCATTCGGCGAGTCAGTTCGACAGCGCCGACGATCACGATAATCCCAGTGATCCAGTCTAGGCCCGAAAACTGCCATTCCTGGCCGGTCTTGGCGAGCGTGCGCTCATAGAGCCCTGATTCGTTGTAGGCGATCCAAAGGGCGCTCAGCGCAATCAAGGTTCCAAAGGCCCATTCAATGGCCGCCGGCCAGCCCCTGGAGGTGCGGCGCAAGAATGGGTGAGAAATAGCGGCCAAAAAGGCGAACCCGGCGAAGTGAATGGCGTTCTGCCACATTCCCGGTTCGTTCAGGATGAGATTTGTGAGAATATGCCAGACGCCGAACAGGCAACTCAATGCGACGATCAGCGTCGACAGTCCCGGCGTTTTGGTGGCGCGGTCGAAATCAAACAACCGCAATATAGGCGCCCTCTCCCCGTCAACATTTTGCGGGGACGTAGGACGGGCCTGATCCTGGCCGCGTGGCGCAGATTCGGTCATGGCTCGTATCTTAAAGAGATGTCAGGCGGTAGCGAATGGTTGCGATGGCCGGCCGCCAGCCGGCCACCGCAACTTCCTGATACGTGTCCGGTTACTTGGCCATCAGGTGGGCGGGAATGGAAAGTCCCACTTCCTTGTAGTAGCGCGCCGCACCGGGGTGCAACGGCGCCGGCAGGCCGGCCATGGACCTCTTCACGTCCATTGCCTTGGTGGCCGGATGGATGGCCTGCAGGAACGGCAGGTTCTCGTAGATTGCCTTGATCAGCAGATAGACGTGCTCCGAATTCACATCGGCGTTCACGCCGAGGAAGTTCGGTTGGGCGATGGTTTGCACGTCTTTGGTCTGACCCGGATAGGTGCCGGCCTTAATGGTGTAGGGCACCCACAGATTGCGTCCGCCGTCCATTTTCTTGGCTTCATCGGGGGTAATGTTGAGCAGCGTGAACTTTGCGGCGTTGGACGCCATCAGCTTGGTGATCGCACCGGTCGGTGGACCGGCGGGGATGCCAGCGCCGACAGCCTGTCCGTTGGCCAGGGCATCGGCGGTTGGACCGTAGCCCGCGTAAACCAGCTTATAGTCTTTGGTGATGTCGACGCCGAGACCGGACATTAGTACTCGGTTGGAACCGATGGTGCCGGAGTTTTGCCGACCCATTCCCATGGACATGCCCTTCAGGGTTACAAGGTCGCTGACCGTGCCCTTCTTGACGTGTTGATTCGACAACACGAACTGCTCGACGTTCTGCCAAAGCATGGTGACCGAGCGCAGGTTCTTCTGGGGCGCCGACACCGGGCCGGTGCCGGTCACAGCGTAGGAACCGAACAGACCCTGTAGAATTGCAAACTGTGCCGTGTTAGCGCCCAAGGCCTGGACGTTGGCACCCGAACCGGCGGAGTTTACAGCGGTCAGGCTGAACTTCTTCTTCGGCAGAAGCTTCACCTTGGACAAGGTGGCGATGGCGGTGCCCACCGGATGATAGGTTCCGCCCGTAGACGCGGTGTTAAGGATGTAGTCTTTCGCGGCAACTGAGGTGGCGGTAAGGCTCAATAGGGTGATGCCACTGAGCAGCGAAATTAATTTGACGGCATGTAACGGCTTCATGAGATATCTCCTAGCGCTAGCCTACTGTTTGAATGACCCCGGGCTGTTATTGTGTTTTAGGCCCGTCGCAGGTAGGCAATGCAATGCCGATGCCAATTCCGCTAAAAAATTATAACCAATTGAATTTGTTGAACGAAATCTACAGCCCAGGCTACGGGCATCGGTTGAGATGAGCAAAATTTTGCCCATGACAAATAATTCTGGCAAATGATTGCTTGTATGAGCTAGCTCGTTCGAGACAATCCGTGACGCTTCATTTTGTCGTTCAGGGTGCGTCGGGGCAACTTGAGCTCTTCCATCACCGCCGACATATTTCCGCCGTGCTTATTCAGGCACGCCTCAATCGTCTGGCGTTCAAATGCCTGTGTCTGATCGGTCAGGCTTCCACTTGGGTCAGACACCGCGGCCTCAGGTTTTAGGCCGTCCGCCCCGGTTATGACCTGGGCCAATCGGCTGTAACCGTGGTTATTGGCAAACAAAAACCTTTCCGCAGCATTTTTGAGTTCGCGCACATTTCCAGGCCAATGATGCTCTTTGAGTAGCGCCAAATCTTGGTCCCTGAGCTTAGGGGCCTCCCGGCCAAATCGAACCTCGGCCTCGGCAAGGAAGTGGTCAAAGAGGAGTATTATGTCGTCGTCGCGCTCCCGCAAGGGCGGCACATTCAGGACGAGGGTATTGATACGGAAATAGAGGTCCTGTCGAAATGATCCGGCCGCAATTCCGTCCAGCGGATTCCCGTTTGACGCGCTCAAGAATCGTGCCGATACCGGAATTTCGGTGCTGGACCCCAGAGGCGTAACCCGGCCTTCTTCCAATACACGCAGAATCTTGACCTGCTGATGAAGGGGTAGGCTTGTCACCTCATCGAAGAAAAGGGTTCCGTTGCCGGCATGCTCAAAGTGGCCGGCGCGAGTATCATGAGCGCCTGTAAATGCTCCGGCCCGATATCCGAAAAACTCGCTCTCGAACAGATGTTCCGGAATTGCGCCACAGTTCACCGCAACGAAGTTCTCATTTGGGTTGGGGCCGAGATCGTGCAGGCACCTCGCAACGATTTCTTTGCCGGTTCCTGTTTCTCCGAGAATCAATATGTTGGCGCCGGTTTCAGCATAGTCTGAAATCGTGCTGCGAAGATTACCAATTGCCTTGCAATTGCCTATCAGACGGGACTGCAACACATCCGACCCAGTCAATTTTTGCCTGAGGGATCTATTCTCCAATACCAGATGTCGCTTCTCGGAAGCGCGCAAAACGCTTTCGGCCAGTTGCTCTGGAGAAAATGGTTTCTCGATGAAGTCGTACGCGCCCTGCTTCATCGCCGTTACAGCCGCCTCAACATCACCATGTGCCGTAACCACGATCACAGGTAGTTCGGCATCTATGGCGAGGACGCGCTCCAGAACATCAAAACCATCAACTTCCGGCATCTTTAAATCCGTGACGAGCACATCGATGGATTGCGGTTTAAAGGATTCGAGGGCAGAGGCACCATCCGCATACGTCGTGACAGAATAATCTGCCAGTTCGAGCCACTGTTTTACGGAAACCCTCATGGGTTCCTCGTCGTCAACAAAGATGACGGACGAATTTTTCCGGTCGTTCATTCGGCTGCCTGGTTGGAGGGTTCGGCGACGGGTAGCGTCAGGGTGAAGCATGCGCCGCCGCTCGGGTGATTTGCCGCGGTAAGCTTGCCGTTCATTTCCTTGGCCAATGTAAACGAGACCGTGAGGCCAAGCCCGATCCCTTCACCTGTCGACTTGGTGGTAAAAAATGGATCGAACACCTGAGCCAAATTCTCCAAATCCAATCCCGGCCCGCTATCTGATACTTCTACAAACGCAGTCGGACCTTCCTGCCTGAGGCGCAGCAAAATTCGTTTCTCATCGCATTCTCGAACAGCATCGAGAGAGTTTCGCAGCAGGTTTATTACAATCTGTTCGACCCGAACCTCGTCCCCCAATATTTGCACCTGATCAATAGGCTCCACCATCTCGATTGTCGTTCCGTCAATCTTCGCCTGTGGCTCTACGAGGCTAATGGCTGTCTCAATGCAGGAGACGGTCTCAACCGGCGCAAAGACCCCTGGCGTTTTCCTGGAGAATGATTTGAGCTGGCCCGTGATAGATGCCAGCCGCTCGGTCAGTTGACCAATGTGGTTCAGATTGTTTGCGACCTCGTCGGTCTTGGACCTACTCAACAAGACTTGTCCGCTCGAAACAAATGTCCTGATCGCCGTGATCGGCTGATTGACCTCGTGGGCAATCGCTGCAGACATTTGTCCCAAAGCGGCTAGCTTCCCCGCTTGCACGAGTTCACTCTGTGTCTCTCGTAGCTCATTTTCTACCTTCCGCCGTTCCGCAACCTCCTCTTCCAGGAGCCGGTTTGCTTCCCGAATCTTCGCCGCGTCCTCTGCTGCTATCGCATTCGCCAATTTCATCCGGCGTTCCCGCAGATAGAGGAGTCCGGTGCCGATCACCAAGGACAGAGCTACCCCGATTAGCACTCCCATCCATCTTGCTGTCTCGGCAGGGCTTAAACTGGCGAGGTAATGGAGTTTCCAATTCAGGAAGGGCAGTTCAACACTTGCCGCTTGGAATTCTTCATTCTGCAGCTCAACCCTGCCCAAAAACTCACCGCTCTTACCCGCAAATGTTAGGGGAGCGATCCTTACCGAGGCATATTTCCTCGTTTCTGCGAGCGAACCTAGAGCGGTATCTGTTAGCGGTTGAATAGACTTGTACCGCCAGTCAGGATTTGTCGACAAGAAGACGATCCCGTCTCCGTCAGTGACAAGAATATTTTCCTCTAGGAGATCCCAATCTTCCGTCAGTACATCCACTCCAATTTTGATAACCGCCACCCCAACGATCGTCCCGGCACTGCTGATTGGTCTTGAGATGAACACTCCGGGCTTTCCCGTCGTCGCACCGACGGCAAAGAACAAACCCTCATCGCCGAGGAGCGCTTGTCGAAAGTAAGGTCGAAAACCGTAGTTATGACCTACAAAACTATACGACTTGTCCCAATTGCTCGCCGCGATCGTGAGGCCGGTCGGGTCAAGAATGTAGAGGGCTTCTCCTCCAGCCGCTGAGTTCACCGTCTGCAGATAGATGTTGGCTGGATGCGTCGATGTTGGCGCAGTGAGCGCCGACTTCACGGCCGGATGTTCTCCGATGGCAATGGGTAGGTGGCGTAGTTTGTTGACGGCCGATTCCAAACGTGTCGCATAGAAGTTAAGGCGATCACTCGTCTCGGACTTTATTTGGCGAACCACAAAATTTGAGGAAAGTTGTCCCACCAGCACGGAAACTGCGATGGCAGCCGAGGCCAAGACCAGTACAAGCGGCCGGCTAATTTTGGGATCTAGATCGGTGTCGTTTGACAAACTACTGGCCCCTCTCGACTCCCGCAGACGCATTGTTGTGCCTTATGCGTGCATATAGGGAATCTTGCTCCGAATGTTGATTCAATTTACGACGTTTTAAATTACATTCTCCCATTTTTTGTTGTACATGCTGGAGAATTTCTGGAGTGCTCCCCTGAAAGTGGTCCAGGTTTATTGAGAGAGTTTGGCGCATTCTTGGCCTCACGGAAGGAGGACAAAATGAGCCGAAAACGCTACACCCCCGAACAGATCATCAGCATGCTTCGCGAAGCCGAGGTTGCCCTGGCCCAGGGTCAATCGGTTGGCCAGGTGTGCCGCATGCTCGGTGTGTCGGAACAGAGCTACTACCGCTGGCGCAAGGAGTATGGTGGTCTCCGGACCGATCAGGCTAAACGCTTGAAGGAGTTGGAGAAGGAGAACGGCCGTCTGCGGAAAGCGGTCTCCGATCTGACCCTGGACAAGCTGATCCTGAAAGAGGCGCTTGAGGGAAACTGCTGAGCCCCGCCCGCCGCCGGCAGTGCGTCGATCATCTTCAGGCCGAATTGGGTATCTCGGAGCGCCGCGCCTGTACCGTGGTGGGTCAACATCGCTCGACCCAACGGCAGATGCCCCGCGGCAGTGACGATGAAGAGGCACTGACGGCTGCGATCATCCGCTTGGCCAGCCAGTACGGCCGATATGGCTATCGGCGCATCACCGCATTGCTGAGAGCCGAAGGTTGGCATGTGAATGCCAAGCGGGTGCAGCGCATCTGACGGCGGGAGGGGCTGAAAGTCCCAAAGAAGCAACCGAAG
>LXNI01001908.1_pt1 | contig 16034 bp, 19 predicted proteins | sample 809091 | NCBI WGS metagenome assembly LXNI01 (sample SAMN04870527, study PRJNA318959) | sponge metagenome | biome: 01000161; feature: marine sponge reef; material: water | host: Sarcotragus foetidus | place: Greece: Milos, Mediterranean Sea | collected 2013-05-29 | depth 5-7 m | reverse complement strand
CCCGACGAGCGCACCCTCTACGTCGCCGAGACCCCCACCGGCCGTCTCTGGGCCTTCGATATCACCGCCCCCGGCGAGATCGGCGACCGCCATGTCGTCGCCACCGTCCCCGGCGCCCCGCCCCACAATTTCGCCATGTGCGACTCCATGTGCGTCGACGGCGAGGGCAACGTCATCGTGGCGACGATCATCAACGGCGGCATCACCTCCATCTCCCCCGACGGCGCCACCGTGCAGCACGAGCCCCTCCCCGACCGCGTCACCACCAACGCCTGCTTTGCCGGCCCCGACCTGCGCACGCTCTACGTCACCATGGGCGCGATGGGCCAGCTCATCGCCTTCGATGACTGGCCTACCGTTGGCCACCGGCTCAACTTCCAGGCGGAGCAGGGCTCCGCGTGATCACGGCCGCCGGCCTCACGCTCGTGGTCTGCGCGGTCGGCCTCGCCCTGCTGCGCGTCACCGTGGCCGCTCCCCAGCACTGCCCCGAGATCACCCCCGAGTCGCTCGAAGCCGCCGCCGGGGCCTCCGCCACCTGGATCGAGGTCGCCCAGTACCCCGACGGCCGCTACGTCTACGAGTACGACCGCGAGGCCGACACCCTCTCCGATGACTACAACGTCGTCCGCCACGCGGGCGTCACCATGTCGCTCTACCAGGCCGCCGCCCTCGGCGACCTCTCCCGCCTGCACGCCGCCGACCGCGGTACGGCCTGGATGCAGGCGAACCTCATCGAGCACGACGACTGGGTCGCCCTGCGCAACCCCGAGACGGGCCTCGTGAAGCTCGGCGCCAGCTCGCTCATGCTCGCCGGCCTCACCCAGCGCCGGCTCGCCACCGACGACCCGCTCTACGACGACCTCATGCGCCGCCTCGCCCGCTTCCTCGTCGTCATGCAGCTTCCCGACGGCGCCATGCTGAACTACTGGGACCCCGCCACCGGCGCCCCCAACCCCGCAGTCCGCTCCCGCTACGCCACCGGCGAGGCGCTCTGGGCCCTCGCCCAGATGCACCGCCACTTCCCCGAGGACGGCTGGGACGCACCCTCCTGGCGCATCGCCGATTACCTCGCCCTCCACCGCGACGAGGTCGAGGAGCTCGACTTCCCGCCCTGGCCCGACCAGTGGGCTGCCTACAGCCTCTCTGAGATGGCTGACTGGCCCTTGGAGGAGCACCACATCGAGTACGCCCGCGCCCTCGCCCAGCGCTTCGGCTTCCTCATCCGGGTCGAGTCGCAGCGCACCGGCGGCGCCATCAACGAGCCCTTCCACGGCCAGCTGACGCGCGCCGCCGGGCTGGGCACGTGGGTCGAGGGGCTCACCTCCATGTGGCGTCTCGCCAGCACCGATGAACGCCTCGCCGATCTCGAGCCGAAACTCGCCGAACGGGCCATCTGCGGCGCCGGCATCCTCGCCGCCCGCCAGGTCACAGCCGCGCAGAGCGCGGACTGGCCCAGCCCCGCCCTCACCGCCGGCGGCTGGTTCCGCGACGGCCTCACCCGTATGGACGACCAGCAGCACGCGCTTTCCGGTCTCGCCCTCACAGGGGCTATCCTTGCGCGCGAGGAGGACGCCCCATGAGCGGTATTGGCATCACCATTCTCCTCATCTTCGCCGCGATTAACCCGCCTGCGGTCCTCGCCACGATCAACCGTGCCGTCGACCGCCGCCTCGATCCGAAGGTCGCCGCCGTCGCCTTTGTCGCTGGCGCCGCCCTCCTCCTCGCCGCCACCTTCGCCGCCGATGCCTTCCTCGACGCCCTCCAGCTCGAACCGGAGACCTTCCGCATCTCCGCAGGCATCGTCATGGCCGTCACGGGCGCCGCCTTCCTCCTCTTCGGCCCCATCTCCTACCCCCTCGAGCCAGGCCGCAAGGGCGCCATCTTCCCCTTCGCCTTCCCCCTCCTCGCCAGCCCCGCCGCCTTTGCCGCCGTCCTCACCCGTTCCGCCGACAAGGGCGAACCCCAGGTGGTCCTCGCCACCCTCATCGTTGTGGCTGCGGTGGTTGCCGGCGTCTTCGCCCTCTCCGGACGGCCCAGGCCCGTCATCCCCGTCATGGCCCGCCTTATCGGCGCGGTTCTCATCTTCCGCGCCGTGGGCCTCATCATCGATGGGATTCGCGCCGTCTAGCACCTGGCGAAAGGAGACCGCCGTGCCCGATCTCGACCAGGATGCCCTCCAGCGTGTGCTCGACGAGATCGAGCTGCGCAACCTCTACTTCCGCTACGCCCGTGGCGTCGACCGCCTCGACCCCGAGCTCCTCCGCTCCTGTTTCCACGAGGACGCCCACATCACCACCCGCAACCGGGAGATCCGCGACGACTTCGTGAAGAACGTCATGGTCGGCCTCTCCCGTTTCAAGATGACCCAGCACGTCACCACCAACGTCTGGGTCGAGGTCGACGGCGACACCGCGAAGGGCGACGCCTACGCCCAGGCCAACCACCGCGCCCCCGGCGAGAACGGCGAGCCCGACACCGACTACCGCTGGGGCGGCCGCTACGTCGACCGCTTCGAGCGGCGCGACGGCGTCTGGAAGTTCTCCGACCGCGTCGTCATCCACGACATGGACCGCGTCGTGAAGGTCACCGAGGTCTGGGATCCGCCCGGCCTCGGCTTCACCGAGGGCTCCCACTCCACCGACGACATCGTCTACCGGGACGAAGGAGAAACACGATGACCTTCGAGGACATCATCAGCCCCTACGACATTCCCTCCGGGGGCATCTTCCACTTCGCCATGGCCGTGCCCGACCTGCCCGGGGCCATGGACCTGCTCGGCCCCGCCCTCAACGTCGACTGGACCACCGTCTGGTCCATGACCCGGAAGATGGACACGCCCGAAGGCCCCACCACCGATGAGATGCAGGCCGTCTACTCCCGCCAGGGCCCTCCCTTCGTCGAGCTTGTCAACGGTCACGGGAGCGGCTTCTTCGCCGCCGACCAGGGTCCCCGCCTCCACCACGTCGGCTACATCGTCGAAGACGTCCGCGCCGAGGCCGAGCGCCTCCAGACCCTCGGCATGACCATCTGGGACCTCGGCCCGAACTCCGCCTTCGTCACGAACGAGGTCGGCATGACCTTCGAGATCATGGGCGAGGGCATCCGCGAGACGCTCGACGAGTGGTTCGCCAGGCCCACCGGCTAACCGATCCGGTGGCCGCCGCCCGCAGCCGCTAACCAGGCGTTCGCGTAGCATCGCTCGGCGATGCCCCGCCGCATCCTCATCAGTAACGACGACGGCTACGAGTCGCCCGGTCTCTGGGCGCTGGCCCGCGCCTGCACGTCCCTCGGTTGCGAGGTTACCGTGGTCGCCCCCGAGAAGAACCAGAGCGCCGTGGGCGGCAGCCTCACCCTCCGCCAGGAGCTCAACTGGACCCGCATCGAGGATCCGCCCGTCCCCGGCGTCGACGCCTGGTACGTCAACGGTTCGCCCGCCTCCGCCGTCATCGTCGGCCTCAACGGCGTGCTCGACGAGGAACCCGACCTGCTCGTCTCCGGCATCAATCGGGGCGCGAACATCGGCAACGACCTCACCGCCAGCGGCACCGTCGGCGCCGCCCTCCAGAGCCACTACCGCGGCATCACCTCGCTCGCCATCTCCTACGCGATGGACCCCCGCGCCGAGGTCGACTGGGACACCGCCGAGCGGGTCTCCGCCATCTTCTGCCGCGAGGAGATCGAGGGCCGCCTCCCGAAGTCCGTCTTCCTCAACGTCAACATCCCCCTCGTCCCCTTCGAGGAGATCAAGGGCATCCTCGTCACCCGTGTCGCCCGGCGCGGCTACTTCCACCTGGAAGTCCAGGGCGAGACGAAGGGCATCCTCACCCGCGGCCCCTTCGAGCCCACCCCCCTCGACCCGCCCCCCGGCACCGACATCTGGGCGATCATGCACAAGTACGTCAGCGTCAGCCCGCTCCAGGCCAACTTCACCGACCACCATGTAATCGACGCCCTCGGCCAGCGCTTCAACGCCGCCTGGAGCGAATAACGCCCCGGCGTTGCGCTACACTCGAAGCTGACCCATCCGGAGGACAGCCCCATGTCTGGCCACTCGAAATGGTCGACCATCAAGCGGAAGAAGGAAGCCGCCGACAACAAGCGCGGCGCCCTCTTCACCAAGCTCGCCAAGGAACTCCAGCTCGCCGCCAGGGACGGTGGTCCCGATCCCGATACCAACTTCAAGCTGCGCCTCGCCGTCCAGCGGGCGAAGGCCGCCAACATGCCCAACGACAACATCAGCCGCGCCATCGCCAAGGCCACCGGCGGCGGCGACAGCGATCAGCTGATCGAGGTCAGCTACGAGGGTTACGGACCCGGCGGCGCCGCCATCCTCATCACGGCCGTCACTGACAACCGCAACCGCACCGTCGCCGCCATTCGCCACGAGTTCACGCGCGTCGGCGGCAACCTCGGGGAGAACGGCTCCGTCGCCTGGCAGTTCGAGTCCCGCGGCGCCCTCTCCGTCTCCGTCGACGGCCAGGACGAGGACGAGATCGCCCTCGCCGCCATCGAGGCCGGCGCCGAGGATGTCGAGACCTCGGGCGACTCCGTCGAGATCCAGACCGCCCCCAGCGACCTCGAAACGGTTCGCCAGGCGCTTGCCGAGGAGGGCTATACCGTCGAGCACGCCGACCTCTCGATGGTTCCCACCACCCCCATCGCGCTCGAGAAAGGGCCCGCTGCCCAGACCCTCCGCCTCCTTGATGGGCTCGAGGAGCTGGAAGACGTGCAGCGCGTCTACTCCAACGCCGACTTCGACGAGGAGCTCCTCGCCCAGTACGCCGGCTAGCGTCTTCCCGATGCCACAGGCCCCTCGGCGCTCCCCGGCGCGCCGTCGTAGAGTGCGGCCATGCGCATTGCTGGCATCGATCCCGGCCTGAACGCCACCGGCTACGGCATCGTCGACATCGACGGCGACCAGTGCCGCCACGTCGCCCACGGCGTCGTCCGCACCCGTAGCGCCGACAGCCTCGCCCGCCGCCTCGTCCTCATCCGCGATGGCCTGCGCAAGGCCCTCGCCCAGTGGTCACCCGAGGTGGGCGCCGTGGAGGCCTCCTTCGTCGGCTCGAACGCGCGCTCCGCGCTCGCTCTCGGCCACGCCCGCGCCGCTGCCATCCTCGCCCTCGCCGACTCCGGCCTCGAGGTGCACGAGTACGCCCCCGCCGTCATCAAGAACCAGGTAGGCGGCTACGGGCAAAGCGACAAAGTGCAGATCGCCAAGATGGTGGCCATCGAACTGGGCCTGACCCAACCGCCCAGCCCCTCAGACGCCGCCGACGCGTTGGCCGTCGCCATTACCCACTGGGCGCACACCCGACTGGATGGCCGGATCTAGTAGCGACCGCCCAGCTTCGTGTGATCCCAGCTGTAGATGCGCTCCGGCCGGACACGCACGGTCACGCGCTTCGCCGCTGCCGGCAGCGCCTCCTCTGGCGTGTCCGTCGGAATGGGCAGCCCGCGATACTTGTTCGCCACGACCGACATCACCGTGGCCGTCGTCTGGACATCGGTATCCACCTCGCCGGCGCCCCGGATCACGAGCCCCCGCAGCTCTTCGTAGGCCTCCCCCGACTCCAGCATCACCGAAATCCGCGGGTCACGCTGCAGGTTGAGGATCTTCTGGCTCTTCCCGAACGTCGTGAAGTGGATGACCCCGTCGATCATCACGTACCACATCGGCGCCAGGTGGGGGAACCCGCCCGGGCCGTTCGTCGCCACCTGTAACGTCCAGCCGTCGTTCAGGAACTGCTCCTGCTCTTCGGTTGTCAGGGCGATGGATGCTCGGCGGCTGGGCATGCGGGAACCCCCTCGTTGTTGCTTTCCCAGAGCCTACGCCCTGTCCCGAAACGCCGCGTGACTGGACCGCGCGGGCGCCTACCCCCGCTTGAACCGCCGCCGCCGGTTGCGACCCCCCGCCTGGCTGCGACCGTAGCGCACCGGCCCGCTCCGCCCCGCCACCTCCGCGAACGCCTCCAGCTCCTCGCTCTCCGACCCCACCAGCTCCCGCCGCAGCTCCACGATGCGGTCGCGCAGGGCCGCCGCTTTCTCGAACTCCAGGTTCTTCGCCGCCCCCTTCATCTCCCGCTCCAGCTCCTTGATCATCCGCAGCAGCTCGTCCGGCGCCATCCCCGCGGGGACGCCCGCGTCGTACTCGACCGGCTCCTCCGCCACCTCGCGCACGTGGTCGGTGATGTCCCGGATCGCCTTCGTGATCGTCGACGCCTCCAAACCGTGCTCGCGGTTGTAGGCCGCCTGGATGCCCCGCCGCCGCTCCGTCTCGTCGAGCGCCGTGCGCATGCTCGCCGTCACGTGGTCCGCGTACATCACGACGCGCCCCTCGATGTGCCGCGCCGCCCGCCCGATCGTCTGGATCAGTGAGCGGTTCGAGCGCAGGTACCCCTCCTTGTCCGCATCGAGGATGGCCACCAGCGAGACCTCTGGCAGGTCCAGCCCTTCCCGCAGCAGGTTGATCCCCACCACCACGTCGTACACGCCCAACCGCAGGTCCCGCAGGATCTCGACCCGGTCGAGCGTCTCCACCTCCGAGTGGAGGTAGTGCGTCTTCACCCCCATCTCCGTCAGGTAGTCGGCCAGGTCCTCCGCCATCTTCTTCGTCAGCGTCGTCACCAGGATGCGCTGACCCTTCGCCGTCGTCGCCTGGATCTCGGCCAGCAGGTCGTCGATCTGCCCGTCCGTCGAGCGCACCTCCACCACCGGGTCGAGCACCCCCGTCGGACGGATCACCTGCTGCGCCACCTGCGTCGACTGGTCCAGCTCGTACTGCGCCGGCGTCGCGCTCACGAAGATGGCCTGGTTGATGTGCTGGTCGAACTCCTCGAACGTGAGCGGGCGGTTGTCCAGCGCGCTCGGCAGCCGGAACCCGAACTCCACCAGCGTCTGCTTGCGCGATCGGTCGCCGAAGAACTGTCCCTGCACCTGCGGGATCGTCATGTGCGACTCGTCCACGATCAGCAGCCAGTCGTCCGGGAAGTAGTCGAGCAGGCACCACGGCGTTGCCCCCGCCGGCCGAGTCTGCAGGTGCCGCGAGTAGTTCTCGATACCCGCGCAGTAGCCCGTCTCCCGCAGCGTCTCCAGGTCGTAGTGCGTGCGCTCCTCCAGCCGAGCCGCCTCCAGGATCTTCCCCTGCTCCTTCAGGAACGCGAGCTGGTCCTGGAGTTCCGTCTCGATCGCCTTGAGCGCATCCTCGAGGTTGTCCTTGCTCGTCACGAAGTGCTTCGCCGGGAAGATGTCGATCTCCTGCCGCTCCGCCACGATCTCGCCCGTCAGCGGGTCCAGCTCGCTGATGCGCTCAACCTCGTCGTCCCAGAAGTCGATGCGGACCGCCAGCTCCTCGTAGCTGGGCTGGATCGTGAGCGAGTCGCCCCGCATCCGGAAGCGCCCCCGCACCACGTTCTGGTCGTTCCGCTCGTACTGCATCTCCACCATCCGCCGCAGCACATCGCGACGGTCCAGCCGCTCCCCCACCCGCATCCCCAGGATGAACTGCTGGTAGTCCGACGGCTCCCCCAGACCGTAGATGCAGCTCACGCTCGCCACGATGATCACGTCCCGCCGGGTGAACAGCGATCGCGTGGCCGCGTGCCGCAGCTTGTCGATCTCGTCGTTGATGTCCGCGTCCTTGGCGATGTACGTGTCGCTGCGCGGGATGTACGCCTCTGGCTGGTAGTAGTCGTAGTAGCTCACGAAGTACTCGACCGAGTTCTCCGGGAAGAACTCCTTCAGCTCCGAGCAGAGCTGGGCCGCCAGCGTCTTGTTGTGCGCCAGCACGAGCGTCGGCCGCCCCACCTCCTCCACCACATTCGCGATCGTGAACGTCTTGCCCGACCCCGTCGCCCCCAGCAGCGTCTGGTAGCGATCCCCCCGCTTGAGTCCCGCGATCAGCTGCTCGATCGCCTGCGGCTGGTCGCCCGTCGGCTGGAAGTCGGCGCTCAGCTTGAACGAGCCCGTCGAGGGAGAAGCCAGCGAAACCATCAGCGCCAGTGTAGCAGCGCTCCCAGCCCCTCCTCCGCCCCTACCCCACTGCGAGTCACCCCCGTGGGACGGCTACCCCCACCGTGATGGTCCCAGCGTAGCCATCGCCATCCTCGACGACCGACGCCAGCAGGTTCGCCTCAGCGGGGTCGCCCCGCAGCACGTCGTCGTTGTCGTTGCGGGTCGAGCGGTTCGGTCGGTCAGCGTAGGGAGCGCGGAGGTAGACGTCGTCCGTGGTGTCGTCGTCGAAGTAGAACTGTGATGTCGCGAAGGTCGTGCCCGCATGGTGAACCTTGAAGTGGACGTGCACCGTCCGGCCGGGATACCACCCCGGATAGATAGTCTCGAAGCTCGCGACGCGGTCGCCATCGGTCACCTGGATTCCACGGAGGAACGTCTCGCCGGAAGTATCCAGTCCCCCGGGCTGCCCGCCGTACCCGGAGTAGGCGCCTCTGGCGTCGGTGTGCCAGATGTCGACGAGGGCGTCCGGCAGCGGTTCGCACGTGTCCCCCACCCGCATCACGCGGATCTCCATGGTGAGCGGCGCCCCGACGCGGTCTTCGGTAATGTCGCGCCGCAGCATCTCCGTGTCGAAGTAGAACGGCCCCGCGGTTGCCTCGGGAGTGAGGACGCAAACGGGCGTGTCAGACGCCCCGTCGCTCGCCGCCCCCTCCGCGGGGACCGTGCTCGGCGCTGCAGGAACCCCGCTTCCCTCCGACCCTCCGCATGCCGCCGCGACCGCCACTGCGACCCCGCCCAGGCCGAACGTGGCGAGGAAGTCGCGCCTCGTGAATCGTGCTGGTTCCCGTCGCCGCCGAGGGTTCGTCATCGCCTGTCTCCCCTAACGTACCCCGAGGCGCCCTAACACCCCGATAAGCCGTCGCCTCCCTCTTCCTCCCCCAGCGTCACGTTGTCGATGAGCCGCACCGCCCCGAAGCGCACGGCCAGCGAGAGCAGCCCCTCCCCCGCCACCTCCCCCTCGACCTCCACCAGCGTCTCCGAGTCCGCCACCGAGACGTAGTCGATCTCCGCCAGGGGCTCCGACCCCACCACCGCCCGCACTCCCGCCCGCAGCGACTCTGCGTCCCGCACCCCGTCTGCGTACAGCTCCTCCGTCCACCGCAGCGCCCGCGAGACTACACCCGCCGCCGCCCGCTGCTCCGGCGTGAGGTAGGCGTTGCGGCTGCTCATCGCCAGCCCGTCCGCCTCCCGCACCGTCTCGCAGGCCACGATCTCGACCGGCAGGTCGAGGTCGCGCACGAGCCGCCGGATGACCCGCAACTGCTGCGCGTCCTTCTTCCCGAAGTAGGCCCGGTCGGGCCGCACCACGTTCAGCAGCTTCGTCACCACCGTCGCCACCCCCCGGAAGTGCACCGGCCGCGACGCCCCCTCCAGCCCCTGCGCCAGCCCCTCCACCGTCACGTACGTCTGGTACCCCTCTGGGTACATCGCTTCGACCCCCGGCAGGTAGACCGCGTCGATGCCCGCATCGCGCAGGAGCGCGAGGTCGCGCTCCTCGTCACGGGGGTAGCGCTCGTAGTCCTCGTCCGGGCCGAACTGCGCCGGATTCACGAAGATGCTCGCCGCCGACACTTCGTTCTCCGCCACCGACCGTCGCGCGAGGGCGAGATGCCCCTCGTGCAGGTAGCCCATCGTCGGCGTCAGCCCGAGGCTGCCGGGATGTTCCGAGCGCCAGGCGCGCATCTCCGCGGGTGTCTGCAGTATCTCCACGTGCGACCCCGCGGGAGCGGGTTCAGGCGGGCGTGCTGGCGCCCTGGCGCAGCTCGCCCATCGTCTCCTCGGCCATCGGGAAGCTCTCCTCCTCCGTCGGGAAGGCGCCTTCCTCGACCTCCGCCACGTAGTCGCGGATAGCCTCGCGGATCGTCTCTCCCAGCACGGCGTAGCGCTTCGCGTGCCGGTACTGCCGCTGGTCGTCGAAGAGCCCCAGCATGTCGTGCAGCACCTGCACCTGGCCGTCGCACTCCGCACCCGCGCCGATGCCGATGGTGGGCACGCCGATGCGCTCCGTCACCATCTTCGCGAGCGGCGCCGGGATCGTCTCCAGCACCACGGCGAAGGCCCCCGCCTCCTCCAGCGCCCGCGCATCGCCGATGAGGCGTGCGGCCGCCGCCGGCGTCTTGCCCTGCACCTTGTGCCCCCCGAACTGGTTCACCGACTGCGGCGTCAACCCCAGGTGCCCCATCACGGGGATCCCGGCCGAAACCATCCGTCGCACCAGCGGCGCCACCTCGCTGCCGCCCTCCAGCTTCACCGCCCCCGCTCCTGCCTGCAGCAGGCGACCGGCGTTCGCGACCGCTTCGTCGGGATTCGCCTGGTAGCTCATGAAGGGCATGTCCGCCACCACCAGGCAGCGCTCCGTGCCCCGAACCACGGCCTTCGTGTGGTGCAGGATGTCATCCATCGTCACCGGCACCGTCGAGTCGTGGCCCAGCATCACCGTGCCGAGCGAGTCTCCCACGAGGATTACGGGCGCCCCCGCCTGCTCAACGAGCCGCGCCATCGCGAAGTCGTACGCCGTCAACATCGCGAAGCGACGGCCCTCGCGCTTCCATTCCGTCAGCTTGTGGATAGAAAGACGTCCCATCGTTCTCCTCCTCAGCTCGCGCTGACCGGCTCGCCTTCGCGGTGCCGAATGCCTTCGCCCCGCGCGCGCCGCTCGATGACGTTGTCTTCGTCCAGGTAGACGATGCGGGGCGCGAGGTCGCGCGCATCGGCGTCGTCCATCTGGTGGTAGCTCAGGATGATGACCTTGTCGCCCTCGTCCACGAGGTGCGCGGCCGCTCCGTTGATGCAGACCTCGCCGCTGCCTTCGCGCCCGACGATCGCATACGTCTCGAGGCGCGCCCCGTTCGTCAGGTCCAGCACGTGAACCTGCTCGTTCGGGAGCAGCCCGACGGCGTCCATCAGGATCGGGTCGAGCGTGATCGACCCCTCGTACTCGAGGTTGGCCTCGGTGACCGTGGCTCCGTGAATCTTGGCGACCAGCATGGTGCGCACTGGTGCTCCCTCCCACGAAAAACGCCCTCGCCGGGTTCGGCGGGGCGCGGAACGGTAGAACCGGGAGCAAGGTGCTTGCTGACCGCGGCTCGCCATCCGTACCGGCCCTGCGGGTCCAGGCGGACTAGAGCGTGCGTAGACTCGTTTCCCAGGCTCGCCGTCCGCGAACGGATCGACGGCGAGCGGGATCGTCGCTACCCGAGCGAGGGTTGTCAACCCCCTTGGTGGTGCATTGTGACTCCACTTGCTCGAGTGGCAAGATTGGCGGAGCGATGGCCCAGGGGAATGCAGCCAGGGTTCGCCGTTACGTGCGAAGGAAGGCGAGTGACGCCCGAAGGAGTGGCGAACTTGAGATCGCTATCGCAACCAGCGACGTGAGGGACGCTCTGAACTTGCCTGGCGAGGCTGTGCTGACCGACATCAACCAGGCCCTTCAGACCCAGAAGCTAGAGCGAGAGGCAGGGGTAGAGTTCGTCTGTATGACCGGCCTCGGTCGAGACTCGGTCTACCGGTTCCGCGTCTAACTTCCCACCCACTCACCCGCCGACGGCACTCCCGCCAGCCCCTCTGCCTGCCTGACGCTCCGCACGACCGCTCGCTCGACCGTCAGCATCGCCATCAGGCCCAGCGTCGTGAGGTCCTGCCGTTCCGTCGCGACCTCCCCCGTCGTCAGCGCGAAGGCCACGTCCCCATCGCCGAGCGTGTGCGCGGGGATGATCGTGCGTGCCAGCCCGTCGTGACCGTGTACGGCCAGCCGCTGCACGCCCCTGTGCTCGATGGCGGCGTTCGTCGCGATGCACACGAGCGTCGTGTTCTCCCGGTCCCCCTCCTCCTCGACCCGCTCGACCACCGCCTGCTCCGGTGTCCGCATCTCGCCCCTCCCCTCGCCCCTTGGCCCCGCCACCAGCGCCCCCGCCTCCGGGTCGACGATTGCCCCCACCGAGTTCGTGACCGCCAGCGCCCCCACCACCAGTCCCCGGGGCCCCACCAGGCTCGCCGTCCCCACGCCCCCCTTCAACGCCTGCTCGACACCCAGCAGCTGCGCCACCTTCGCCCCCGTACCCGCCCCCACGCTCCCCTGCGCCACCGCCCCTCCCGTCGCCCGCGCCGCCGCCCGCTCCCCCTCCTCCGCCCCCGGATGGGCGTTCTGACCCGTGGGCAGGTCGTAGATGCCTGCCCCCACCACGATCGGGACGGGTCCCGCCTTCGTTTCGACCCCTACGCCCCTCGCCGCCAGCCAGCGCGCTACCCCCGCCGTGCTCGCGAGCCCAAACGCCGACCCTCCCGTCAGCACCACCGCGTGGCAGCGCCGGATTGCGTTCTCGCCGGCCAGCGCGTCCGTCTCGTGCGTCGCCGGCGCCCCTCCCCGCACGTCCGCCGCCGCCTCCGTGCACCCCTCGCACAGGATGACCGTGCAGCCCGTCGCCTTCCGGCGGGAGGTCCAGTGCCCGACGCGCACGCCCCGGACATCCGTAATGGCGTCGCGCCTGCCGGGCCGAAGCGGCTCGACCGCGCTCACACTGCCTGCCCCAGCGACCGTCGCGCGCGCAGGTACGCCCCCAGGAACCCCCGCGCCACCGAGCACAGGTCGGCGATCAGGTCCGCCATCGCGACCGTTGCTTCCTCGCCCGCCGCCAGCCGCACCTCCAGCCGCTCCCCCTCCGCGTTCGTCCCTGTTATCGCCAGCTGGTCGACGGGCGCCGGCATCGCGAGCGAATCCGCCGCCTTGGTCGCCTCAATCAAGGCGGGGAGCCACTCCGGTACGGGCAGGCCCCGCAGCTGGGCCGCGCTCTCGACCGCCCCCTCGTCGAGCGCGAGCCGCCGCACGACTCCCTCCGGCTCGGCCGTCGCCGCCAGCTGTGTCAGCGCGACCCACGCCTCCGCCCCCGGCAGCGGCCCTCGCAGCGACTCCGCCACCGAGAACCGTCGGTCGTCCAGCGCCTCGAAGACCGCCGTCAGCCGCAGCGCCGCCTCCACGAGCTGTCCCGCCAGCATCCCCACCAGTGCGGGGCGCTCATACGGGGGGCAGAAGGCGAGCGAGCGCAGCGCCGTGTCGGACACCATCTGGGGCTTGCTCAGGACCGAGCGCTCGTACTCCTCCAGGAACCGGAGCTCGGTCAGACGCTCGATGTAGGGCGCTTCCGACATGCGGCCATTCTACGTCCCGGCAGACCGCCGCCTGCGCGGCCTCCGCTGGCACCTCGGGCAGAAGTGCGTCCCCCGGCCGCCCACCACCGACCGCGCGATCTCCGTCCCGCAGGTGTAGCAGGGCTTGCCGTCGCGCCGGAACACCTGCACGTACATGTGCTGGCGTCCCGGGTCGCCCTGCGCGTCGACATAGTCGCTGAAGCTCGCCCCGCGGTTCTCGATGCCCCGCTCCAACACCTCGCGGCAGGCCACGCGCAGCCGCGAGACCGCCCCCCTCGACACCTCCCCCGCTGCCGTGTCCGGTCGGATGCGCGCCTGGAACAGCGCCTCGTCCACGTAGATGTTCCCCAGCCCCGCCACCCGCCGCTGGTCCAGCAGCACCGCCTTCACCGGCGCCGTCCGCCCCGCCAGCAGCTTCCGCAGGAAGGCCGCCGTGAACGCCTCGTCCAGCGGCTCCGGCCCCAGCTTCCCCACCACCTCCGCCGCATCCTCGACGAGGTCCCAGGTGCCGAATTTGCGCAGGTCGCTCCAGCGCAGGTCGTGGCCGTCATCGAGCGAGAGGCGTCCCCGCTCGTACTCGATCGCCGGCGCGGCCGCTTCTCGCCGCACCAGCCGCCCCGTCATGCGCAGGTGCGTCACGAATGTGCGCCCGTCGTCCATGCCGAAGAGCAGGTACTTGCCCCGCCGCCCCAGCGAGACGAACCGCCTCCCCACCAGCCCCGCCCGCAGCGCATCGATCGGCAGGCCCGTCAGCAGGTCGATCGTGCCGGGGTCGACCTCCACCCCCGCCACCGTGCGCCCCACCACGAGCGGCTCCAGGTCCCGCCTGATCGTCTCGACTTCGGGCAGCTCCGGCACAGTTCTCAGCCTACCCGCGCCCCGGCTCGCCGTCGCGGCGGCGTAAGATCGCCCCGTGATCACCCATCTCTCCGGGCAGCTCACCCATGCCGACGTCGGCGAGCTGAGCGTCGAAGTCGATGTCTCCGGTGTCCGTTACGAGGTGCTCGTCCCCGCCTTCCTCTGGCCCGAGATCCAGGAGACGGCCGACTCCTCGCAGGAAGGCGAGCCCGGGCCGCCCATCGCCCTCCACGTCCTCTACCACGCCACATCCAACCAGCCCGTGCCCCTCCTCGTCGGTTTTCTCCGCCGCCCCGAGCGCGACTTCTTCCGCAAGTTCACCAGTGTCGAGGGGCTCGGCCCGACCAAGGCCGTCAAGGCCATGACCGTCTCCGTCAGCACTATCGCGCGCGCCATCGAGCAGGAGGACCAGGCCGCCCTCGTCCGCCTCCCGGGCATCGGCACGCGCGTCGCCGGCAAGATCATCGCGTCCCTGCGCGGCAAGGTCGTTGCCGAGGCGGCCCTCCAGGACGGCGCCATCGAGAGCCCCGTCGACCTCGAGAGCCTCAAGCGCGACCGCGTCGCCCTCGATGCCGCCGAGGCCGTCGCGGCCCTCGGTTACAACCGCTCCGAGGCCCGCCGCTGGGTCGACGACGCCCTCGCCAGCGACCCCGACATCGCTACCGTCGAGGAGCTGACGCTGGCCGTCCTCCGCGCACGGGGCGCCTGAGTCCCGCCGTTCGCCCGTAACCTCCCCACCCCGCTAGGATGCCCCCGTGACGCAGCCCCCCACCGACCCCGAGGAAGCGCCTTTCGAGCCGCCCGAGGCAGCCCCCGAGCCGGCTCCCCCACCCCCTCAGCCGCCAAGGGCTGCGCGCCCACCTGCCTGGTCTCTCTTCCTCACCCCGATCGCCGTGCTTCTTGGCGCAGCCGCCATCGTCATCACCCTCGTCCTGCTGGACGATGACCCCCAGCCGGAACCCATCGGTCCCGCCCTCGAATCCCTCTCCCGCTCGGTCGACGCCCTGTCCGAGGCTGCCGAGTCGTTGTCGGAGTCGGCCGCCCAGCCGCCCGCCGCCCAGGAGCCGGCCGAACCGGCCGCCGCCCCCAGGGCCCCCACCACCCTCCGCGAGGCCGTCACCAGCTACGCTGTGGCCCTCAACCTCGACGTCGCCCGCTTCGACGAGTGCCTCAGCGCCCCGGCCACCTACGAGGCGGTCGCCGAGCAGGCCCAGCGGGCCATCAGCCTCGGGTTGAACGGCACGCCTTCCTTCTTCATCAACAACAAGTTCATCTCCGGCGCCCAGCCCACGGAGATTTTCACCGAGGTCATCGCCGCCGAGTTGACCGGGAGCCCCACCTCCGTCGACGAGTACTCGGAGGCCATCCAGACGCTCGCCCAGCGCGACCCGCCCGCCTTCGCCATCGTCGCCGAACGTCCCGATATCAGCGGCGCCCCGATCGAGGGCAGCCCCGACGCCCCGGTCGTCATCATCGAGTACAGCGACTTCCAGTGTCCCTTCTGCCAGCGCTGGTTCTTCAACTCGCTGCCGGACATCAGGGAGCTGGTGGGCGAGAACGTCGCCCTCGCGTTCGTACACTTCCCCCTCACCCAGCTCCACCCCAACGCCGCCACCGTCCATGTCGCTGCCCAGTGCGCCGGCGAACAGGACAAGTTCTGGGAGATGCACGACCTTCTCTTCCAGCAGCAGAACCAGTGGGCGCAGCTCCCCAACGTCAACTAGCCGCTCCTACCCCTACCCCTCCGCCTCCAGCCGCCCCAGGATGTGCCGCACAACGCGACCCGTGCGGTCGTGGCCGGCGCTGCAGTGCACGAGCACCGGCTTCCGGAGGCGCTGGAACGATGCCCACGCTTCCTCCAGTTGCGCCGCCGTGTACGGCTCCGTGAGCCCGTCGCGCACACCGATGTGCGCTACCTCGAACCCGGCCGCCCGGTACCGACCCAGCAGTCCCTCCGGCAGCGCGCCCGCATACAGCGGGAGCTGGTCGTCCCCCAGCAGGCAGATTACCGACCGCAC
>LXNI01001907.1_pt1 | contig 16047 bp, 15 predicted proteins | sample 809091 | NCBI WGS metagenome assembly LXNI01 (sample SAMN04870527, study PRJNA318959) | sponge metagenome | biome: 01000161; feature: marine sponge reef; material: water | host: Sarcotragus foetidus | place: Greece: Milos, Mediterranean Sea | collected 2013-05-29 | depth 5-7 m | reverse complement strand
GGAGCCGGATACTATGTCAGGGTCTCGTTTTCCTCAAGCCTCTGACACCCAAGAACCGAAGCATACAGGTTTAATATCAATAAGTTACAATTGCTTTATCGGTTAACGTTGGGACACGAATGAGTAAATATATTAAGTTTAGTGAGTTTATCTTTTTTATATAACTTTACTAGTTTATGTATAACTCTGTCATGGGTCCGATTCAAAACGCCTATTTCCCTGGCGCAGGAACTCCTCCCCCAGAGCTCACCGATATCAAAAATGCTTCAGACATAGCGATTGCCGCCTACAGCACTCCAGGCCACCGCCAAGTCCATTCGACCTGCCCAAGGATGCGCCGCAACCGGTCGGTCTTCCCCGGAAAGACTCCCGTTTCGCTCAGAAACTCAGCATGATGCGTCCGTAAAGGAAGCGGCCGTCGATGCCGCCCGGCGCGAAGCGCGGGTATTTACCGCCGCGATCACCCCCCCGGACGGACCGATCTGGTGTCTCGTCCAAGGCATTGTCCGCCCCGACCTGAAAGCGTGCGTGGCTGTTGATCTGGTGAGTATAGGCGACATCCACCATCCCGTAACCATCATAATAGACCGTCCTCGCGGCGGTCGTGTCGTAGTCGGAGTACCAGTCGTCGAAATAATGGTAGCGCAGCATGTAGCGGCAATTGCCCCACCGGTGGTTGACCAACGCACTGTACCGGGTCTCCGGCGCACCTTCCTCAAGCCATTTGACGTCCAGGGTGCTGTCCTTTGACAGCCGGGTGACTTCGGTCTCCGTACGGTTGTACGATACGGAGAAGTCGGTCTCCCCGACATCGCTCTCAAGCTCGTAGGTCAGCACGACATCAAAGCCGTCTGTCTTGGAATCGAAATCGTTCTGAAAAAACCGTAGATTGCCGATTTTCTTGTCATCAAGGGCAAGGACAGGATCGTCAATCGACACGTCGTAGCCATCCACCTTGCCGTCCGGTGTCGGCATTTCATTTTCATCGAGCGGACCGCCCGTCTTGTCCACGATATTAATTTGCTTGGACAGGTAAATCCGGTCATCGACGTCGATCCGGAAATAATCGGCCGTAATCTTGAGGGTCCCCATGTCCAGCACGGCGCCTATGCTGAAGCTGTCCGATTCTTCCGGCTCCAGCGGCTTGCCCCCGAATTTGCGTGCCAGGACGCTGTCCGAAGGAACCACCCCGCTCTCCACCGGTTCGACGCTGCCGGGATCGTAGATCGTGCTGATGTTGTAGGCGTTCTGTTGCCCTGGCGTCGGGGCGCGAAACCCCGTGCCAAACGAAGCGCGAAGAGCCATGACGTCCGTGGCCTGGAACCGGGTCGACATCTTGGCGGTCGTCTCGGTTCCGAAATCGTCGAAATCCTCCCAGCGGACCGCCCCGCCAACGGTCCAGTCCGGCGTCACGTCCACTTCCAGGTCCAGGTAGGCGGCGATGTTCTCACGATCCCACTCGCCCGCCGCAGTTGGGCTGAAGCCCCCGAATCCGTTGGAACCGTTGTTTGCCCCGATACCCACGTATTCCCCCCGGAACCAAGACTCACGTTGACCCTGGGTAATCTCGAACTCTTCCTCGCGCCACTCAAATCCGAACGCTACGCTGAGGTCGGAGGCAAGGCCGGCATCCGCGAAATAGAGAAAGTCCAGGTTGACGTTCGTCTCCCTCTGGATGTAGGAGCCCAGGTCAAACGAGGTCGGGCTGTCAGGCCCCCAGGTGGGGTTGAGCGTGTTATGAATGAAATATTCCGCCTCATTCTCGCCAAAACTGACACTGAGGTCGTACGACAGGCCGCTGCCGACCGCCGCTAAGGTCCCTTTCATTCCTGCCACCAGGGAGTAATCGGTCACCTCGCCACCGAACAGAGGCTGGAAGCCTCCTGGCAGCCACTCGTGATAGGTGAAACAGTCGTCGTCGGCCAACAGCCCTTCGAGGTCCGGGGGCAGCCCGGCGGCATTGATGGCATCCTCCACGCTGTCCGCATATTTCGCGCATGTGCCGGCCGCATCGGCTTTCCGGTAGTCAGCTTCCTCATCGGTACGGTCGAAGATCAGCGGAATCTTGACCGTGGAATCCCTCGTGCTCTTATCAGGAGTATCCGGATCATTGTCGTCGTCGTAGGGATCAACCATGAGGGTGAAGGTCTTATCAACCGCAAATACGCCGTTCTCATCCTCGGGCTCGCGGTAGAAGAACCCGGTCTCGACCTTCCGGCGCGCGTAGTTGCCGAATGCGTACATCTGGTGATCCGCGTCCAAGTCCATGCCCAAATTGAAGAAGGTCTTGAGGTTGCCGTCGATATCGGGGCTCCCCCAGCGATGGGCCGGGTCGGCGATGTGAGTGTTGCCTCCCTCGATCATTCCGCGGACATCATCGCGCAGGACGCTGCGATCCGTCTCCTCGGCCGAACTGTACTCGAAACTGAAGTTGGCGAACCCGTGCTCGGTGAGCGGCATCCCGAAATTCCCGGCGACCCGGGTCTTGGTCTCGTTGCTATCCTCGTCGTGCCAGCCGTAACGAAACTCCAAATCCGCCCCTTCGGTATCGTCCTTGAGAACAAAGTTGACCACCCCGGCGATCGCGTCCGAGCCGTACTGGGCCGAGGCTCCGTCGCGCAAGACCTCTACCTGCTTCAGGGCAATTCCGGGGATTACGGAAATGTCCGGCCCCTGAGCGCCATTCGAACGACCGTCCGAGATCCAGGTGATCGTCGCACCCCGGTGGCGGCGCTTCCCGTTGACCAGAACCAAGGTCTGATCCGGTGCCAGCCCCCTCAAGTTGATCGGGTTTTGCAGCGCCGACGCGTCACGACCCGGCTGCATGTTCACGTGGAACGACGGCACCAAGGTACGCAGCATGAAATTCATGTCGCCGGAGCCCTGATTGGTCAGGCTCTCGCTGTCGATCACATCAATGGGAACCGAAGAATCCAAGACCGAGCGGGGTTGGGCACGGGTCCCGATGACGACCAATTCCTCTACCTCCTCTTCTTCGGCCAGAACGACCGATGGCCAGGTTCCGGCAAGCAACAATGACAAACCGAAAGTAGTGGAAAGCGAAACGCTTTTGCTGAATTTCATGCGAATCTCCAAGTGGGCTTTGGCAACTTTAGCCCCGTATTGTATGACACAGAGAGAGGAGAACAACAGCAGGATAGACCGGAACGGCGACAGCCTTCCCCCTCGAAAATCGCGATCCCGGCGTGCCCCCCTTCCCTCCAGGCAGAAAACCGACAACAACCCTGCTTTACAATTGCCAGTCGTGGCTTGAAGCGGACGCTGGTTTCTCTTCCCGGAGGAGCACCCCGTGCGACTTTGACACGACGGGCAGTTTCCACGCGAGGTCGATCTAGAAATGCCGGTTATAATTTTCGCGGTGCTGGTGGTCGTAGCCTTTACACTGCTCGGCACCGGTATTCACTACTACGAGTACGGAAGCCTGAACTGGGTCTTGTTCCTGATGGCCCTGTTTCTCTCAACCAATCTGCTGATCGCCGGTTGGGAGGTCTGCCTGTTTCTCCGCCGGGATCACATCAAAAGCCGCAGCGAGTATTGGCGCGACAGGCAAAAGGCAACCGGTCGGGCACCCGGCGTCGAGTTCCTGACTTCCCGGGTTCCCTGGAGGGGCATGCTGTCTCCGACGTTCTGGGCGGATGTCTGGGCCGCCTATTCCCTATACGACGATGCCTACACCGACCGGGGGACGTTTGGTTTCAACGCCGACACTGGAAACGGCTTCTTCACGCCGATTCCGACCTTGATCCTGTACGCGGCATTGACGACCGGGTTTATGCCCGCCGTCTATACGGGCATCCTTGGTCTCGCCCTGTTCTGGCAATGGACGTATGTCTCTTCGCTCTACTGGGTCAGCTTCCTCATTACCGGCCGGCAGCACCAGATCAGCAAGCGGGAGGTGTATGCTTACGTTTTCTCGCCCAATGCCGTTTGGATCGCGTTCCCGATTCTGGGGCTGTATGTGTCCGCCCGCTTGATCATTGATGGCAGTTACGGGATTTTAGGCTACTGAAGACGAAGGGGCATCATGCGGAAGTTCGCCATCGGCTGCTTGCCTGGTTCCGGCAGATTTCCCTTTCCGTCTGGAGACTGCGCGACAAGACGGAAGACGATGTGGCCGCGTAGGGATGCGAGGTGATGTTCGCGGTTCATTCCTTGTCTGATCGGGGTGAGGCTCGGCCGATGGCTGAAAGACGGGGTGCTCCACCCTTCGAGCCTAGTCGGAGAAACCCTGCGCATCGTCTTTATCGCCTCCGAGTCGCACCGGTCTTCCCGCGGCATCGGTTTCGAGCACTTCGGCATATTCGCCAGCTACGGCACGAAAGAATGCCTGAAATACTACGGCCTGGGCAAGCTGATTCTGTACACGTTTGCCGCCGAACTGTCCCGGCGCTCAACCCCGGAGGCATCGCCACGAATATCGCCAGAGATACGCCCCTGCTGCTGAAACCGGTCATCCACCCGGTATTGACGCTGCTCTTCCAGACCCCGGGAAAAGCCGTCGGACCCACCACCTACCTGTGCTGTGCGCAAGCGTCGGGCGAAGCCACGGGCATGTATCTGCGCTTGATACGAAGAAAATCCGTCTCGCCAGCTGCATCGGATCCGGAGAACGGCACCCGGTTGTGGGAAGCTAGTGAAGCCTTGGTGGCGAAGTCCCGAGAATCACTTTAGCCGTACCGAACATGCCGCGAGCACTCTCCAAAACCGCCAAACATGTTTGGGTTCTTCTCACCCCTAAGCCGATGGCGGAACAAGTCGACATGTCCGGTCGGAACGTCATCGTGACCGGGGCCAGGCCTCACTCCCTCGGCTATGAAACCGCCAGGATTCTCGCAAGTTGGGGGGCATCGGTCGTCGCCACCAGCCGGTATGCCGCGCAGGCGGAAAAGTCCCTGAAGGACGACCTGCGCGAGATCGGCGTCGACGAGAACAACATTGCGGTCCATCCGCTGGATTTGTGCGACGTCGACAGCGTCAACGATTTCGCCACGTGGTACGGGAAGAATTACGGAGGCAGGCTGCACGTACTGGTCAACAACGCGGGCATTTTGAAGGATGTCCTCCAGCCGTGGAAAAGAATGCCCCTGACCGGGGACGGCTTCGAGATCCACTGGCGCACCAACTATCTCGGATCCTTCCATCTGACGAGTCTGCTGCTGCCGCTCCTGAAGCAAACCGGCCTGGAAAGCGGGGATGCTCGGGTCGTCAACGTCTCTTCCCACCTGCACGACCAAGGCAAGAACGAGGACCTGTTCAACGACGAAAAAACCTACCACTCCTTGAGCGCGTACGGACGCTCGAAACTGGCGATGATCCATTTTTCCCGTGAGATCGAGAGACGGTTTGCGCAAGAATACAACCTGCACTCGATGGCCGTACACCCGGGCTCCGTCGATACCAACATGACGCGGTTGGATATCCCGGAGGGAAGGATCGGGGACATCTGGAAATGGGTCGGTTCCATGCTGGCGCCCTTGATCATGCTGCACCGAACGCACGGCACCCAGACCACCGTGATGTGCGCCAGCCAATCCCCCCTGCAAGGCGGGCAGTATTATGTACGCTGCAAGGCCGAAGAACCCACCGACGCATGTAAGGATGAGACTGTGTCGAGACGGCTGTGGGACAGGTCCGAGGCATGGGTTGAAACCCTCAAGAAACCCGACGGAGGCGAACATGAGCAAATTTGAGGTCCACACCGACCCCGTTCAGATCAACGCGCCGATCAACCTTGTCTGGAGTGTCTTGACTGAGGTCGAGAAATACGGAGAGTGGAATCCGTTCACGCCACAAGCTCAAACAGATTTCAAGATCGGGTCTCCCGCACACCTGCGGGTCAGGATGGGACCGACGAAGATGAAGATCACCGAAACCGTGTGCGCGTTCGAAAAGCCCCGACTGATTGCCTGGACCAAGACGTTTGGAGCGCGTTGGTTCCTGGTTGCGGTGCGTCGGCAGATCCTGGAGCCGGTGGGTGAGACCCGTTGCACCTATCACAACACGGACCAACTGACCGGTTTGATGGCTCCGGTAGTCTTGCTGCTAAACGGGAGCTACATGCGCCGCGGCTTCAACGATGTGGCTGCAGGATTGAAGCGTTATGCGGAAGCAATGTACGAGCGAACGGGAGCCAAGGAGGCTCCCTATTCCTAAAAGCGTGTTGGTTGCGGGGGCAGGATTTGAACCTGCGACCTTCGGGTTATGAGCCCGACGAGCTACCAGGCTGCTCCACCCCGCATCATTTGGTCGAATTCAAATTTTATCATATGGCCTAAATCGCCTTGACGCGTATCCCGAACCCATGTCCGCCTCTTCCGTCTACACCGTTGCCGAAATCAACCAGCAGGTCCGGACGCTCCTGCTGAAGAATTTCTCGGAAGTCATCGTCCGCGGAGAGATCAGCGGCCTGAAGCAATACGCCTCCGGCCACTGGTATTTCACCCTGAAGGATCCGGACTCGGAAATCCGCTGCGCCATGTTCCGCAACCGGAACCAGCGGGTTTCGTTTGCCCCCCAGGACGGGGATGCCATCCGGGTGCAGGCCCGGGTCGACCTGTACGTGCAACGGGGCAATTACCAGTTGGTCGTCGAGGACATGGAACCGGAAGGTCGGGGGGACTTGTTGCGACGTCTGGAGGAGATAAAGGCCAAGCTCAGGGACGAGGGGCTGTTCGACCCGGATCACAAACAACCGCTGCCTGCCTATCCTTCGGCGATCGGCGTGATCACTTCGGGCGACGGCGCAGCCTTGCGGGATGTGGTGCGGACCCTGCGGCGACGCTGGCCGATTGCCCGGCTCCGCGTGTATCCGTCGAGGGTCCAGGGCGAAGAGGCTCCAGCCGAGCTGGTTCAAGCCTTGGAACTTGCTTCCCGAGACGGACGATGCGACGTATTGATTCTGGCCCGGGGAGGCGGCAGCTTCGAGGACCTGTTGGCGTTCAGCCATGAAACGGTCGTCCGGGCGGTGGCTGCCTGCCCGATTCCACTGATTACCGGAATCGGCCATGAGACCGACACGTCCCTGGCTGATTTCGCGGCCGACATCCGGGCTGCCACCCCCACCGCGGCGGCAGAACAGGCGAGCCCGGATGCAACTGCATTGAAGCAGCAAAGCCTTCGGTTTCTTGGGCGAATCCATAGTCTTCTCGGACTTCGCCTGAAGCAAGCCCATCAGGAATTGGACAACCAGACCCATCGGCTTGAGCTTGCCCATCCGGCAGCCCGGATCCGGGGGCATCAGCAACGGCTGGACGAAACATCCGAGCGCTTGGTCCAGGTGCTCCGACAACACATGGAACGACGGCAGCATCGGCTGGCCTTGGCCCACCGCCGCCTGCTCGCCTGCTCACCGAAACCGCGCCTCGCAGGGCTCGTGCAGACCGTCCAGCAATACCGATGGAGAATCAATGCAGCCACGCAAAGCCTGCATCAGGCCCTGCATGCAAGGCTGGAACAGGCAAGCGGCACGCTTGAGGCCGTCAGCCCACTGCGTACGCTTGAACGCGGCTATTCGATTGCGACCCTGAAGACTCCGACCGGACCTGAACTTATCCGCAAGACCGGCCAGGCCAGTACCGGCGATGCCTTCGAATTGCGGGTCTCCGATGGTTCAATCTCGGCGGAGGTGACCGAAACCGGGCCGGCAAAGACGAAAAAGTAGTTTTAAAAAGCCTCTGCCGCTAAAATAGCCGGTTTCCAATCCTCTATCTCCAATGCCAGAGTCGGACACCCCGCCGAAAACCCACTTCATCCGGCGGATCATCGAAGAAGACCTGGGCTCCGGCAAATGCACGCGAGTCGTCACCCGGTTCCCTCCCGAACCGAACGGATACCTGCACATTGGCCACGCCAAATCCATCTGCCTGAATTTCGACATGGCGGACTCCTTCGGGGGCCACTGCAACCTGCGCTTCGACGACACCAACCCCGAGAAGGAAGAGGCCGAATACGCCCACGCCATCGAGGAAGACGTCCACTGGCTGGGGTACGAGTGGCACAATCTGTGCCATGCTTCCGACTACTTTGAGCAGTTGCACGACTACGCAGTCGATCTCATCCGCAATGGGCACGCGTATGTCGACAGCCAGGATGGCGAGACCATCCGGAAAACTCGCGGCACACTGACCGAACCGGGCACGGACAGCCCATACCGCGACCGCAGCGTCGAGGAGAATCTGGACCTGTTCGCCCGCATGCGGGCCGGCGAATTCCCCGAGGGCTCACATGTGTTGCGCGCACGCATCAGCATGGATGCCGACAACATCAACATGCGCGACCCCGTGCTGTACCGCATCCGCCGCCAGGAACACCATCGCACCGGCGATACCTGGGCGATCTATCCCCTGTACGATTTCACCCATTGCCTGTCCGACTCGCTGGAAGGCATTACCCACTCTCTGTGCACACTCGAATTCGAGGATCACCGCCTGCTCTACGACTGGATACTCGACCAGCTGGACGTGCCCTGCCATCCGCAGCAGATCGAATTTGCGCGCCTGTCGCTGGAATACACCGTGGTCAGCAAACGACTGCTGCAGCGTCTGGTCCAGGACGGACACGTGGACGGCTGGGACGACCCGCGCCTGCCAACCCTGCGCGGTCTTCGCCGACGGGGCTACACCCCTGAATCGATCCGGGCCTTCTGCGAGGCGATCGGCGTGACCAAGAAAGACAGCCGGATCGCCATGAACGTGCTGGAAGACAGCGTCCGGGACACCCTGAATGCCAAAGCCCCCCGCCTGATGGCGGTCCTAGACCCGATCCGGGTCGTTTTGACCAACTACCCCGAAGGTCAGACCGAAATGCTGGAGGCGCCCAACCATCCGAACGACCCTTCAATGGGCACCCGTCAGGTTCCGTTCGGGCGCGAACTGTACATTGAGCGGTCCGACTTCTTGGAAGATCCGCCGAAGAAATTCTTCCGTCTCGCGCCAGGCCGGGAAGTTCGCCTGCGTTATGCCTATTTCATCACCTGCCAAGAAGTGGAACGTAATGCTGACGGAGACATCGTCGCGCTGCACTGCACCTATGATCCTGAAACGCGTGGAGGGGATGCGCCGAACGGGCGCAAGGTGCGCGGAACCCTGCATTGGGTGTCGACTGAACAGGCTGTACCTGCCGAGGTTCGACTTTACGACCGCCTATTCAAGGTTCCTGATCCGGCAGCCGAAGCTGACCTGATGGCCGCACTCAATGAAAACTCGCGAATCGACATGCCGCAGTGCCAAATCGAACCGGAGATTCGCCGCCTGCCGGTGCGCATCCGCATTCAGTTCGAGAGGCAGGGGTATTTTTGTCAGGACACGGAATCCGCGCCGGACCATCTGGTTTTCAACCGTACGGTGAGCCTGCGCGACACCTGGGAGAAAATCCGCCAGCGGTCCTGAGTGGACACTTCCGGTTCAGTCGAACTCCGTATCTTTCCAGCGACGGATTTCCCCGAACACTTCGTACTCCGCCAAATCTTTCCGCCCCATGCGGCGTTGCGCCGCCGCCACCACCGCAGGCGCATCGAAGCGCAGGAACGGGTTACATCTTTTTTCAAGGCCGAGCGTGGAAGGCACCGTGGGCGTGCCCGCCTCCCGCATCGTCATGGCTTCCGCCTGGTAGAACTTCAGGTCCTCGTTGTCCGGTTCGACCCAAAGGGCGAACTCCACGTTGTCCAGCGTGTACTCATGCGCGCAGTACACCCGGGTCTCCTCTGGCAGGAGGCGGATCTTGGACAGGGAGGAATGCATCTGTTCCGGGGTTCCCTCGAACAGACGCCCGCACCCGCACACGAACACCGTGTCGCCACAGTAGAGATCGCCACCCCCGTAGTAGGCAATGTGGCTCCGGGTATGCCCCGGCACCTCCAGAACCTGAAACGTGCCGAGCCCCAGTTCTTCCAGGTCTACGCGCATTCCCTCGGAAACCCGGAAGTCGGCCGGGATCCTCGAATCCTCGGGCCCATACACTGTTGCATCCGGCCAAGCCGACCGCAGTTCGGCTACCCCGCCAATATGGTCCGCGTGATGATGCGTGATCAGAATGGTGGACAGTTCCAATTGCCGGGATTCGAGGGCCGCCATTACAGGTTCGGCATCTCCCGGATCCACCACAACGCCCCTCCCGCGACTGGATAGCAGCCACAGGTAATTGTCTTGAAATGCGGGAATTGCCTCAGCCGGCATCGGCATGGCGCCCGCCGTTGATGTCGGCGGGCTTGTCTAGAAAATTGCGGTGAAGCGGGATCAGTTCGAATCCGATTCGCCGAACCAGATCCACGGGCTTTCCTTGGCCACGGCAAAGAAAATCGCAACCCCGACCACAATGATGATCAGAAGCGAAATTGCCGCGCCGATACTCCATAGCGGGTCGTGCATATGGTTTGGAAAGCCGAACCAATTCATCGCCATCACTCCGGCGAAGATCCACACTGCCATGCAAATAATGGCGATTACTTCCTTGAGTCGCATCTGTTTTCTCCTCGGGTCAGTCGGCCGAAAAAATATTTTACATCATGCCTTCAGTTCAAGCACCCGGGCGGCCGCCCGGCATGGAACTGGCATCCAGGAACTTGTCGAAGAAGATCTGTTCGCCGCTCATACCTTCGGCCTTGAGCACTTCAACGGCGGCATCGATCATCGGTGGAGGGCCGCACAAATAACCCTGGCAGGCGGCCATATCGAACGTCTTCGGCTCGACATAGGCTGCCTTGAGGTGGTCGGTCACCATTCCGCGCGGACCAGCCCAGTCACTGTCCTCGGGTTCCATGTTCAGAACCTCGACGTATTCGAAACTGTAGTCGGGGTTCCACTGGCTGCGGATCGCCCCCATGGCCTCTTGTCCGTACAGGTCCTGCTGGGTACGCGCACCGAACAGGAACAGCGCGTCGCGCTCCACCTGGTCGATCACGGCCTGTTCCAGTACCGCCTTGATCGCACTCATGCCGGATCCCCCGGCGATGCAGATCATGGGGCCCGAATCCGGATGATAGCGGAATCCTCCGTACGGCAACGAAACCTTCAGTGCTGTCCCAGTGCGATCCTCGGCGAACAGCCACTCCGTGAATTCCCCACCCGGCACCTTGCGAATATAGAACGAGAGTTCATCGTCCTGCTCGTTGCTCGGCGCCTTGGCGAATGAATAGGAACGCGGTACGCTCAGGCCGTCATAACCCAGTTCCGCGTATTGCCCAGCCACTCCGGCACGCTCCAGGCCGGGTACCTGTACGGTCAGATCGACGATGTCGTGGGTCAGCGAAGCCATCCGGCTGATGGTGCCCTGGTAGTGGGCGACTGCCGCCTGAGGTTCTGTAGAGCTCAGTTCGACCTCGACTTCAATGTCGCTGCGCAGTTCGCTCTGGCAGGCGAGCACCCAGCCTTCTTTCAGCTCGGCAGGAGTCAGGACGGTTTCGAAATCGGTTCGGGCCTTGATCTTGCCGGAGGTGATCCGGCAACGGCAGGTGCTGCAGTTTCCTTGTCGGCAGTCATGCAGCCATGCGAAACCCGCTTCCAATGCGGCTGAAAGCAGGTCCTGGCCTGCCCGGACCGTCAGCGAGTCCGAATCATTATTGATTCGAGCCTGACGATCCCGCTTTCCGCCAAATAAGCCCCACAGCATTAGCCTGTCCGTCTCCGCAGACTTTTTCAGGCCGAGCGCAGGGCTATGACCGTGTTAGAGGACGTTGATCGCGACGTTACGCAACGTGCCGGAATCCATATCCGCCTTGGTTGGCAGCACGTCGAACGGAGTCAACTTTTCCTTGCTGGTGCTCGGATGTGACTTGACCGCGTCCCACCAACTCTTGACCGCGCCACGCGAATCCACCAGGTCCGAGGCCCCCGAATTCACCAGCATGTTGGTGCAGGCGCTCCAGTGGATGTCGGCCAGGGAAAACTCTCCGCAGATGAAGCCGCCCTGCTTGGGCGGAGACTGCAGGCGTTGTTCCAGAAGGTCGTACAGCTTGGTCAGTTGGTCACGGTCCCCGCCGTCAGCACTTATTGCGGGCTGGGCGTAAACGACCACGAGATGTGCCCACTGGTACATCTGTGCCCGAAGCACGCCGTTGCGCGGAACCAGCGAGGGTCCGAATCCCTTGTCGTCCAGATAAGACAGGATCGCAATCGTTCCGTACACGACGTTGTCCAGGTCCTTCAGCACCGGGGCGCTCCCCAGCGGAGACATGGACAGGACATCGTCGGGTCCTTGGATTACATGTGTCTCGACATCGACACCCTTCTCGCCTGCCGTCTGCAAACACTTCGCCGTGTTGATACAGGCCGGGTGGCCGAAGAGGTTCATGGCAGTTGCGAGCTTGTCGCCAATCATAATTGCCCCCTTCTCAGGTATTTAAAATTATGGTTATTCTTGTATTTTCAGGGCTCCAGATGGGCACTGACTGACCACGTCCCGCACCTTATCTTCCGGTGCTGCGGTTACGTCAATCTTGAACTGTCCATCTTCGACCTTGAAAACTTCAGGTGCGCCTGCCACGCACTTGCCGGCGTGGATGCAAACGTTTTCATCCCAGGTAACTTGCATTGTTGGTTCTCCTGCCAGTGGCTTTCTTCTTATTATCGCGGACTGAAGCCGGAAACCCAACCCTCATCCGCATTGACTAATGTTAGCACAGGGAATCACTCCCCCGGCTACGGCTGCTGCACCTCTTTCATGGTCAGCTTGACCCGGCCTTGCTCGTCGATGTCCAGCACCTTGACATTGACCACCTGCCCCTCGGACAGTTCATCGTCCACGCTCTTGACGCGGTATTCCGCAATCTGCGAGATATGCACCAGACCGTCCCTGCCGGGCAGGGCGCCGATGAACGCGCCGAAATCCATGATCCGAACCACCTTGCCGGTGTAGGTTTTCCCGATCTCCACCTCGCCGGTCAGAAGCTCGATGCGCTCGCGCGCCTCCTCGGCGGCCGCGTTGTCCGTCGAGGTGATCCGCACCTCGCCGTCATCGTCGATGTCGATCTTGGTGCCGGTCTCCTTGGTGAGGGCGCGGATGGTCGATCCGCCCTTTCCGATCACGTCCCGGATCTTCTTCGGGTCGATACGCAAGGTCAGGACGTCCGATGCGGAGTCCGATTCCGTCTCACGTGGAGCCTCAGGCGCCTCGTCCATGTTGTTTGATGTTGTGTCCATGTTGTTTTCTATTGTCATTTCGTCTATTCCCCGGGTTGCGGTTGCTGTACTTCTTTCATGGTCAGTTTGACCCGACCAAGTTTGTCAACGTCCAGCACCTTGACATTGACCATTTGTCCTTCGGACAGTTCGTCGTCCACGCTCTTGACGCGGTATTCCGCGATCTGCGAGATATGCACCAGGCCGTCCTTGCCCGGCTTGAGACCGACGAACGCGCCGAAATCCATGATCCGAACCACCTTGCCGGTGTAGACCTTCCCGATCTCCACCTCGCTGGTCAGCAATTCGATGCGCTCGCGCGCATCCTCGGCCGCCGCATTGTCCGTCGAGGCGATCCGCACCAGGCCGTCGTCGTCGATGTCGATCGTGGTGCCGGTCTCCTCGGTGAGGGCGCGGATAGTCGCGCCGCCCTTGCCGATTACGTCCCGGATCTTCTCCGGGTTGATGCGCAGGGTCAGGAAACGCGGCGCATAGTCCGACATCGTCTCACGCGGGGATGCCAAGCCCTTGTCCATCTCGTCGAGAATGTGCAAGCGGCCAGCCCGTGCCTGGGACAAGGCCTGCTCCATGATCTCGCGGGTGATGCCAGAGATCTTGATATCCATCTGCAGCGCGGTAATGCCCTCGCGGGTACCCGCTACCTTGAAGTCCATGTCGCCCAAGTGATCCTCGTCGCCCAGGATGTCGCTGAGCACGGCGAATTCATCGCCCTCCTTGATCAGGCCCATGGCGATGCCCGCCACTGCGGACTTGATCGGCACTCCGGCATCCATCAGCGACAGGCTGCTGCCGCAGACCGTGGCCATCGAACTCGAGCCGTTCGACTCGGTGATCTCGGACACCACGCGAAGGACGTAAGGAAAGTCCTCCGAATCCGGCATCACCGCCATCATGGCGCGTTTCGCCAGCTTGCCGTGTCCGATCTCGCGCCGCTTCGGCGCCAACATCATGCTGACCTCGCCCACCGAGAACGGCGGGAAGTTGTAGTGCAGCAGGAACGGGTCGCGATATTCGCCTTCCAGGGCGTCGATGATCTGCGCGTCGCGGGTCGTGCCCAAGGTGGTCATGACCATCGCCTGGGTCTCGCCGCGAGTGAACAGGGCACTGCCGTGGGTGCGCGGGAACAGGCCGGTACGCACCGAAATCTGCCGAACGTCGGAGCGTCCGCGTCCGTCGATGCGTGATTCCCCGCTCAGCACACGCTGGCGGACAATCGATTTCTCCAGGCTCTTGAAGGCGGCCTTGACTTCGCCTTCGGCCGGGCCTTCCTCTTCGGAAGTCAGCTCATCCATGGCGCGTGTCCGGATCTCCGCGACCCGGTCCTGACGTTCCACCTTGTCCGCGATCTGGTACGCCGAAGTCAGGTCTTCCCGACACAGCGAATCCATCTTGGAGGCAAGATCCTCGTTCGCTTCCGGTGCGACCCAGCCCCATTCCGGGGGGTTGGCGGCATCGCGCAGTTTCTCGATGGCGTCGATCGCCACCTGCATCTGCTCATGGCCGAACAGCACCGCGTCCAGCATGGTCTGCTCCGGCAGGAGGTCCGCCTGGGACTCGACCATCAGCACCGCGTCGCGGGTCCCCGCGACAACCAGGTCGAGTTGGCTCTGCTCCAGTTGCTGGGCGGTGGGGTTGAGCACGTAGCTGCCGTCCACATAACCCACCCGAGCCCCTGCGATCGGGCCCTGGAACGGCATCCCCGACACCGCCAGGGCCGCCGAGGCCCCGAGCATTGCCGGAATGTCTGGATCCAAATCCTTGTTCAGGCACAGCACGTTGGCAATGATCTGAATTTCTTGGTTATAACCCTTCGGGAACAAGGGGCGGACCGGCCGGTCAATCAGGCGCGAGGTCAGGATTTCCTTCTCGCTGGGGCGCCCTTCTCGCTTGAAGAAGCCGCCGGGAATGCGGCCTGCCGAATAGGTCTTTTCCTGGTAATTGACGGTAAGAGGGAGGAAGTCCTTGCCGGTGTCTTCGCCCTTGCGGCCCACGGCGGTGACCAGCACTGCGGTCTCGGCCATGCGGACCAGCACGGCGCCGGAAGCTTGCCGGGCGATTTCGCCCGTCTCTAAGGTGACCTCATGGTCGCCATATTGGAAAGTTTGGGTGATCGGGTTCATAAACTATCGAATCCTGTGAAATGTATCCTGTGAAATGTTAAAGAGCCGTCCAAATCAGGACCGGCGGGAAAACTGGGTCAAAGCGGGAACTCGTGGGAGAGAGATCAGCGCCGCAGTCCCAAGGACTGGATCAGCTCCGCGTAGCGTTCGTGGCTCTGGCCGCGCAGATGCTTGAGCAGTCCGCGGCGGGCATGCACCATCTTCATCAGGCCGTAGCGCGAGTGCCGATCCTTGGGATGGGTCTCAAAGTGCTTCATCATCTGACTGATTCGGGACGTCAGCAACGCGACCTGCACCTCGGGCGAGCCGACGTCGTTCGACTCACGCTGGTACTTTCCGATGATCTCAGACTTTTCTTGCGCAGAAAGTGACATATAGGGGAAAAACTTTCTGTAAGGAAGCAAAAACGGCGCCGACGGCGCCCTTGAATTGGGGCGCGCATTGTAACACAGAGGCATCCCCCACGGTCAGCGTAGTCTCTTCCCCGATCTCCGAGCTAGCAGAAGGAATAAAGAGCGAGAGGCCCCGGTTGGCCGTGCTCTAACTGCGTACAGCAGTTAAAATTAGTGGTGCAAACCATTCACCCACTGGGTGAATCCACACCAACCAACCGGGAGTCCCATTATATGTCCACGCGTCCTTGCCCGATCGCCGTCGGTGGCGACCCGAACCTGAACCAGACCAGTGCCCATGGCGGGGTCGTGCTGTGGCTGGAGCTGCTGCGCCGCACGGGCGTTCTTCATGGCCTTCCGGTGCAGGTAGCCGGCCACCAG
>LXNI01001906.1_pt1 | contig 16069 bp, 9 predicted proteins | sample 809091 | NCBI WGS metagenome assembly LXNI01 (sample SAMN04870527, study PRJNA318959) | sponge metagenome | biome: 01000161; feature: marine sponge reef; material: water | host: Sarcotragus foetidus | place: Greece: Milos, Mediterranean Sea | collected 2013-05-29 | depth 5-7 m | reverse complement strand
TAAATCCGCAAAGATTCAGAGGCTGAAAGGGGCGTGCTGGCAAGGAATGACGAAGCAATGTGGTAGGCCCCACATAATGAGGAATGACACAGCCAGCGCGGCTCTGTCTGCCTCCCGAAGGGCGCTTCACGGCCGAGACGACCCGAATCCGCCGTGTTTTTCGCTAATTTCGACGATGCAAGCATATCGTTCTTTACGCGTGAAAGTGAAGCGCTGAGCAAAGTGGTTTTGATCAGAGCATCCTTAAAATAATTGTCTGGTTGGGGGAAGAGTTTCTGATTTCCAGGGCACCGGTCACAAGATAAGCCGGAAGCATATGAACCGCAGCGTAAACGAATGCGCCGAACGACATAATATCCGCTTTGGATACAATCCTCTACAGGATACTCTGATTAAGTCCGCAAAGCGCTGAGCAAAGCGGTTTTGGTCAGAGTATCCTATAAAACCTGCCCTACACAACCTGACTGCCCGGCGCATACGTGCGCACATTGCAGGACCGGGCGGACGCCTCGCGCAGGGAAACCCCATGCGGCAGGGCGCCCAGCGTCCTGAGCTGGATCAGCGCATTCCCAAGCGCCGTCGCTTCGACGGGGCCGGCCGCCACGGGCCGGTTGCACGCCTGCGCCGTCAATGCGCACAGCAGGCTGTTCTGCGCCCCCCCGCCCATCAGATGCAGGGTGTCAATGCGCTCTCCCGTCACCCGTTCCAGGTCGGCAAGCGCCCGGCGGTAACTGTCCGCAATGCTCTCCACGATCAGGCGGCACAACGCGCCGCGCGAGGCCGGAGGCGACGATCCTTTTTCGCGCAGCGCATCCAGCAGGCGTTCTTCCATGCCGTTCCGGTGCAAAAAACGCGGATCCTCCAGGTCCACGACCACGCCCATGGAGGGCGCCGCGCGGGCCTCCTCTTCCAGCGCATCCCACGCCACGCCCCCCCACTCGCGCGCACATTCCTGCAACACCCACAACCCGGTCAGGTTCTTGAGCAAACGGATGGAGCCGTCCAGCCCCGCCTCGTTCGTGAACCCGGCGGCAAGCGCCTCGGGCGTCACGACGGGCGTAGCGCGCTCCACCCCGAAAAGCGACCAGGTCCCGCAGCTGATATAGGCCCATGACGCATCCGGATCGACTGCCGGAGCAGCCGCCACGGCCAGCGCCGTATCGTGACTGCACGTGGCTATGACCGCGATGGTCGGATGGCCATGCAAAGGCCCCATAATCGTGCCCGACGGAACGATTTCAGGCCACGGGTCGGGATCCAGGCCGAGCCTCCGCATGAGCGGGACCGCCCACTGCCTCGTATGCACATCCATCATCTGCGTGGTGCTGGCCAGCGACACTTCGACGGCCCGCCTGCCTCCGAGCCGGTGGTTGAAATAATCGGCCATGGTGAGGCAATGCGCCGCCTGCAAACCTTCTTCGCGGTCGGCCACCCACTGGTACAGCGTGTTGATAGGCAGAAAATAAATGCCGGTGCATTCGTAGATATCCTCCGGCGGCACCGTTTCGAGCACCGTCTCCATCACTCCGTCGAGGCGGTGGTCCCGGTAGCAATACGGCAAGCAAACCGCAGAGCCGTCTGCATCGAGCAACACATAATCGACGCCCCACGAGTCCACGGAAACCGAGCGAAGTCCGGGCGCCTCGGCAAGCGCCGCTTGCAACCCGATCCGTATCTCCTCCTCGATGGCGTGGATGTCCCACCGGATATGCCCGTCTCCCTCCACGATGGGCGTCTCGAAACGGTGCACCTCCTGCATCTCCATCCGCTCCCCGTCGAAGAAGCCCAGCACGGCGCGCCCGCTCGCAGCGCCGAGATCCACGGCAAGCATATGTTGTATCCGTTCCCGCATAGGGCCGCGGTGTGTGTTCGTATCCGATCAGAGGCTTTGCGGCGGAACGTACGCGGCGCCCGCGCGCGCCTCGGCAACCTGCTCCCGGTACCGCGAGGTCCGGAACGCGGCCACAGGGTCGATGGCGCCCCCAAGGCGTTTGCGGGCCGCCGCCGCCAGCGCGCTCACATCCGTCTCGTAGGCCTCCCGAAGCGTCTCCTCGGCCATCAGCACATCGTTCGTTTCCTGGTAATGCGCCAGCGCATCGCGCCGCACGATAAGCGCGCGGACCCAGGATTTCTGCAGCCGGTCCACCGTTTGCAGAAGCGCCTCGATCGGGTCCTTCACGTTATGACTCTGGTCGATCATGTACGAAGGGTTCGCAGGCAGGGCGCCGTCCGCAAGCGCATCCGCCAACTCGTTGAATACGAGAAACAACTGGTAGGGCTTGATGGAGCCGGCCGTAAGGTCGTCGTCCCCGTACTTCGCATCGTTGAAATGGAACCCGCCCAGCCTGCCCGCCGTGATGAGGCGCGCCACCACCTGCTCGACATTCACGTTCGGGAGATGGTGCCCCAGATCGACCAGGCACGACGCCCGCTCCCCGGTCTCCCGCGCCAGCATGAGCGACGATCCCCAATCAGCCACCACCGTGGCGTAGAACGCCGGTTCGAACGGCTTGTGTTCGATGAACAGGTTCCAGTCCAGGGGCATTGCCTCGTACACCTCCGCAAGGCAATCCCGCACGCGCTCCCATGCTTTCCGCAGGTGCGTCTGTCCCGGATAATTGGCCCCGTCTCCCAGCCAGATCGTCAGCGCTTTCGAGCCCAGCGCGGCCCCCACGTCGATCGCGTGCAGGTTGTGCGCCACCGCCTGCTTGCGCACGGCGAGGTCCGTGTGCTGGAACGATCCGAACTTGTAGCTGGAGACTTGTCCGGCCTGATCCTGAAAGGTGTTCGAGTTTACCGCATCGAAGGCCACCCCAAGGGCCGCAGCCTGCTCGCGCAGAGCCTGCGGATCGTCGGGTTCGTCCCAGGGAATGTGGAGCGATATCCGCGAGGCCGCGCCGGTGAGCCGTTGTACGACGGACACGTCCTGCATTTTCTCGAAAACGTCGCGCGGCTCGCCCCGGCCCGGAAAGCGCCCGAACCGCGTGCCGCCGGTCCCCAGCGCCCACGAAGGCACGGCCACCTCAAAAGCGGCCGCCTGCTCCACCACCGCATCCGGATCCAGGCCCCGGCGGCGCAGTTGCTCGTCGAGATGCGCATAATCGCTGCGCCAGGCTTCGTCGCAGGCCCGGTTCGAAGCGTCGATCGTATCCGGCGTTATCATGGCGTCAGGGAAATACGGAGGGAAAACGGGCCTGCGCGGCGCAGCGCACATTCCCGCCGCCCCCTTCAGGAAGAATCGGCGCGACCCATCCAGAACGAAGCGGTCGCAAACCAGAGTACGGCCCCCGCGAGCATAAGTGCCGCATGCGCGCGCCAGGACAGCACGCCCGCCAGCACCAGCACCGCCGGAACGACCGTCAGGGCAAGCCCGCTGTACGACAGTATTTTCAACACGGCGGTCATCGGCGCATGATCTCGTACATGGCTGCGGACGGCTGTGTGACGGAACGAGGATGAAGCATGGCGGAACCGTTACGAATGCGCAGCGGGGGACGCCCGACCCGATCGTTGCCGGATCGCGCTAAGCCCGATAAAGAGGCCCGTTGCAATGAACCAGCCGGGCAGACCCAGGAAAAATATATCCCATTCCCAGATTACATGCATCAGCCGGCAGGCGGCCAGCGTCCCTATCCATGTCAAGGCAGCGGGCCAATCGAAAGCGATCTGTTTCCAGCCGGCGTATCCGGAGCGCAGCCCCATCTTCGGCAGAATCCGGAAATCGGCGAAAATAACCGCCCCCATCGGCATCAGAATAAGCCCGTAGAGCGCCACAAAGTCAAGCAGGCGCATCATCAGCGCGGGAAACAGCGCCGCCACGGTCGTAACGCCGCCCACCGCAAAGGTCACCTTCCAGCGCTTCCAGTTCGGGGTGATGGTCTGCATAGCCAGCCCGGCGCGGTAAATCGTCGGGTTCGCCGTCGTCCACCCGGCCACCACCACGGCGATCAGCCCCGCGACGCCGGCGCCGAGCCAGGCAATCGGGCCGGGCGCCACCTCGCCCCCCTGCTGGATAGCCAGCGCCACCAGCACGCCCGACGCCACCCAGGCCAGGTAATGCCCGAGATACATCCCGAAGGCGCTGGCGAACCCGTACTGCCATTTCCTGGCGTACCGCAAAATGGTCAGGTCCGCCATGCCTATGTGCATGGCCATGTTCGCAAACCAGGCGAAAAACGTTACATGCCAGAAGGTGAACCGGACGCGGCCTTCCACCGGCACGCCGGTCCATATCTTCTCGTTCGCCACGGTCCTGAGGTCCTCGAACGACCGCACCCCCAACTCCGGCAAGACGGCCAGCCCCGAAGCCAGAAACACAAGCAGCAGCCACGGCGAAGCGATCTTCGAAAACCGGGCGATCTTGTCGAACCCGAGCACGGCAAGCACGGTCACCACGCTTCCGACCGCCAGCACGGTCACCACCCACGCCACGCTGTTGGGATACAGGTCGCTCAGGCCCGGCATGGGCATATCGAACGGAATGCCCACCGCCGTGGCGGCCACGGAAATCATCGCCCCCGCCAGAAAACAGAACATCAGGGCGTTGACGATATTGTATACGAACAGCAGATTGGGACCGGTGATCTTCCGCAGATGCCAGTACAGATTCAGCCGGGTCCTGGTGGCGATGGGCGCGCACAGAAAAGCCCACGACAATACGGCCAGCAGATTGCCCACCAGCAAGCCCAGCAGCAGATCGCCCGTGGCTACGCCATGCGCCACGAAAAGCGGTCCGATCACGAATTCGGTGCCCGCCACATGCTCGCCCGCATACAACCCGATGAACCCGCCCGGCCCTCTCAGGCGGTCTTCGGAGACCGGCTCCCGGTCGAACTCGTTGATCGCATCGAGGCGCGCGGCAAGGGTGCTTTTTTGGGAAGAATCCGTCATGGAATGTGCAGAACAAGCAATGCGAAGACGCAAGACCGGCCGGACGCGCCAACCCGATACTAAGAAGAATTGGACTTTTTTTCTACAAGCATCTGTCGAACTTCACATTCGGCGTTGCGGCGCCCGGCATTTCCTCACATACTTTTTACTTGACATTCCCACTCCGCTCGAAGCATTTTAACAAGACACGAAGCATTTTAACAAGATATACCTACGTGCTCTCTGGCGAGCGGCAGGGGCCGAACCTCATCGTCGAACCGCTTCTTTCTTACCATTTTCAGCATCTGTACGCCATGACCAACACGAATGCCGACCCGATCTACACCATGGGGCGCAGCGAGGGAGAAACCGATCGCCTCATTACCCAGTCGCTGCTCTACGAGGGCGTCACGCTTCGCTTCTTCATGGAAGCCGGCATCGGCCCCGGCATGAAGGTGCTGGACATCGGAAGCGGCGCCGGGGACGTGTCGCTGGCCCTTGCCGGGCTGGTGGGGCCGGAAGGCCACGTGACCGGCGTGGACATGAACCCGCAGATTCTGGAAACCGCCCGGGGGCGCGCCGCAGCCGCCGGGCACGAACACGTCGAATTCGTGGCGGGCGACGCCCGTACGCTGGACCTCGGAAACGACTTCGACGCGGTGGTGGGCCGGCTCGTGCTCATGTACATGGCTGATCCCGCTGACGCCCTGAAAGGATTCGCAGCGCGCCTCCGCCCCGGCGGCATTGTCGCGTTTCAGGAAGCGGATTTCACGCAGTACCGCACCTTCGAATCTCCCGATACGCCCGTGATGAACCAGGTCAAAGACTGGGTCATCGAGGTGTTCGAGCGGTCCGGAGCCGCTACCGAGATGGGCTTCGGCCTGTACCGCGCCTTCGTGGACGCCGGCCTGCCCGCTCCGACGATGCACTACGAAGCGCTGGTCGGCGGCGACGAATCGTGGCCCGGCTACCCGTACGCCGTGCAGGCATTCGCGAGTTTCATGCCCCTCTTCGAGCAATTCGGGATTACGACCGCCGAAGAAGTGGGCCTGGATACGCTGGGAGAACGGCTGAAGCAGGAAGTGAAGGCGTCGAAACGCCCCCTCCTCCTGCCGCCGCACGTGACGGCGTACGCCAGGGTGGGGTAAGGCCCCGTCCCTTAGGGCGTCGCCGACCCGACTGATTTCTTACGCAAGGCCCCCGTTGCTGCAAGGCGGCGGGGGTTTTGCGCGTTTCATATAGCTTCTCGCAGCCTCCCGAAGGGCGCTTCACGTCCACTCCGCCCCGAATTTGCAGCGTTTTTCGCTAATTTCAACGATGCAATCATGATGTCATTTACGTGCGAGAGTGAAGTACTGAGCGAAGCGGTTTTGATCGGAGTATCCTGAATATCCGGAACTGACTCGCTGAATTACGGTAATTGGCCAGAGACTCGGCTACGCTGGATTTATCCCGGCGCGCGTTGTCCTGATCACGGAGCACCTCACTCGTGTAGCCATGCAAGACTTGAAAGATCTGCAAAACCTGGTGAAGATACGCGGCGAAAAGGCGGATTTGTTCAGAGACAATTTCGCCCATGAAATCGTTGCCAAAGAACGAGATGGCGGGCTGCAAAAAGCTACTGCCTTAAAAAAGGCAAGGTCTTACGTCATTATATTGGAATATCTTGAAGGGAAAATGAAGTACTATGTAGACCTTGAGCCTGCTGTCGAGAAATATGTGGGATTTGGCCCGAATCTTGTTAGCCGATATATGAACAATTCTGTACCGCTTATGCGGTTCACTAATTTACAGAATGATCCAGTTCACGCAGGGGCAGGGGCATAACCATTTTCCACAAGCCCGAAGCGCATCCGGGCGGCGAAACGCCTGAAGAATCTATTATCCGATACGGAGCACCCGGGGTATTCAAAACCGACCAGGGGCACAATTCGCCTGCAAGGCATTCACCGATGGGCTGAAGGCGCACAGCGTACGTATCTCCATATGCTATATACAGTAGTCGGCGCATGTGACATTCGCCGGACACGCCCGTCCTTTGAAAAATTTGGGTGGAAATGGGTTCTCCGGCTTCGCCTTACGGTTTCTGGCTATAAGAGGCCAGCTTCCGGTCGAGAGACCATATTGTCACTTGAACGCCCCGGTTACGCGTGCGCGCCTCTTCCCATGCATGAATGATGGATCTATCCGCTATGCCAAATCCCCGCATGGCATATTGATCAGGGAAATCCATAAGCCATTTCCTGATCTCCGACACATCCGGCATCGGCGTTACGACCCAAGGCGCCTGCCCCACAAGCGCCTTCTCAACCATATCGCAGAACTTTGCTGCGCAGCACCTTCGATGATGACCTTTGGATACATCTGCAATGTGATTCCCGGTCTCTACGATCGCAGCTATCGGCAATTGAAACCTGCTCCTGGCCTTGATACGTTCCTCGAATTCTGTCAACACCGTATCCCGGTCCTGATTGTACCCGGGAACGTCAAGGATATTCAGCAATACCGAGGTGTCGACAATGTATATGGCTGACATGAATACTCCCCACAACAACTATCTGATCGCTTCGAGCCAGGCAAGCGATTCATCTATCCGCTCTTCTTCATTACGCCGGCTCTTTGCAAACCGGTCAATGATTCCTGCCGTCATTAGCGCACCGACAGGTCCTTGCGCCACCAAGTCGGGGTAATCGGGCATATCCCGGAGCCGCAGCAGGCAACTGGATCCGTCCTGTAAGCTGCGATAGCAAAACGTAACGTCCGGAATGGCTTCGTCCGGCAGCGCGTCAAGCAACGCCGGATTGTGGGTGCTGATCAGTACGCGAAGGTCTCTTTCTGTGGCGATGTCCGAGATTTTTTTTAGAAGCGACCTCGCCCGACTTGGATGAACCCCATTGTCAATCTCCTCGATCACCACAAGGCTTCCTTCCTTTGCGGAGAGCATAACGGCCGCAATAGCGAGTACCCGCAAGGTTCCGTCGGACAAAAGGGCCGCATCATAGACACGGATCGTGTCTCCGAAGGTCTCTTCCAGAAAAATCATTACCTCCCTGCGAGACGTACGAATGAAGCCGATATTGCGAATGTTCTGCTCCGGCAATTCCCTGACAAAATCCAGAAGCCTTTTTTTCTCTCCACGCTCACACAAATCGAAAAGGACGCCGGAAAGGTTGCTCCCGCGCTCGCCCAGTTCAGGATCGGCTTCCGAACCGTAACTGCGCATATCGGCCGGATTTGGATCCAAAAAGAAAATATCCGACAACCACTGAAGGTAGCATTCCGTAATCTCAGAAATAATCGCTTGAGATCCCATATGCTCTTTCCTGAACCGGGCCGGACTCACGAGTTGCGCCAGTACAGGCATTCCGCTGCTGCATGCAATCTGAGGTTTTCTTCCGCCCCGAGCAAAATTATCATAGGCAACTTGCAAACTGCCGCCGTCCGCAGATTGACCGACCACCTCAAACAATGGTACCTTTGAGGCTGGGCCGGTCATGCTTTCCTTACAAACTCTCGGAGCTCCGCTCCGTGGCATTTCGATTTCAACCTCGTATCGGTTCCAGTCCAAACGCCTGGTGCCGCAAGCCAGCGCAAACCGGTTCGATCCGCGATAGCCCAGCAAATCCATTTTACCCCTGACAGGGCCATGCTCATCACGCAACTCGAAGCGTATACCTGCAAGGGTATTGCCCTTGGCCATGCGGGACAAAAGCCACAGCGCTTCGATGAGGTTGCTCTTGCCCGACGCGTTAGCGCCAATCAGCACCGTCAACGGAGACAAATGCAGCGTCGCCTCCTGGTAGCTTTTGAAATTCCGTATGTCGAAGCCGGATAGCATTGCCCGGTTCCTATCGGTTGTGCTTCACGCCCTGTGCCCGTTGTAACACCAAGATAATCTCCCTGTGAGGAATCTGTTCCGAATCTATGCAACATAGTATGCCGGACACACTACCATCACTCGGCATCATTGGGGACCGAACCGTCGTGAGTCGACCTGAAACACTCCTGCCGCCGCATGTGACGGCGTACGCGCGGGTGGGGTGAGGCCCCGTCTCTTAGGGCGTCGCCGACTCGACTGATCCTTACGCAAGACCCACGTTGCCCCAAAACAAAAAACCCCATAATGAGTAAAGACACTAAGAAAGGCGGCCCTAAAACAGATTCAGGAACCCCAAAGCGGCCAAGACGCCAACCTCCCGGAAAAGGCAAGGGTGGCAAAGAGGAAACAGTCAGGTTTTCGGCGCCGCCTGAACCAGGACCCGTGAAGGTTCAGAACAGAAGGCCTCCGCCAAAGCCATCCGGTGATGAGAATGACTGACAAAGCGCGAAAAGAAGACATAGAAGGATTGGACTTCGCTGTTGAAAAGTCGATGAGATACCATCAGCGGCGGAGAGGGTTCTACGACAGAATCCATAAGGGCATTATGTTCGTTGTGGTGCTCTCCGGATCGGCTGCGTTTTATGGCATGGAAATCTATGGCGTAGAAATTCTCGCGGCCGTCATAATTGTTTTGGCGACATTCGACCTGGTATGGAGCCCGTCGCACAAGGCAAGGGATCACGAGATGCTATTCAGGCGATTCAGCGAACTGGCTGCAAGTATTCGCACGGCTGACGAGCCCGATTATGACACATGGGTCAAGGAGCGGATGAGTATAGAAACAAACGAGCCGCCAATATATTGGGCCTTGGAGGCGGATTGTGACAATGAGGTTAGGCGTGCATGGGGTGAGGGGCGTGACAAGGAATTGGTTGACATCGGTTGGGCATCGCGGTTAACCATGAATCTTATACGCCACGACAGAGCCTCTTTCCCCATGGTAAAGCACGCCGCCTGACAGCCGCTTTTGCGGGCGTGTCCGCTTGCACAGTTTTCAGGACAGGCCCCTGATATGGTTTAACCAGCAATAACCGTTTCGTCCAACCGGAAGAATCATGGATATCAACGATGTGAAACCCGTTGTAAAACTGACAGGCGATGAGGCCGATCTGCTCAAGTACAGATTTGCTCGCGAGGTGATGGCGCGAGAAGCGAACGGGGGCGATGATAGAGCTAAAATGCTCATTGCGACAGAAGATTATGCAATAGTTTTTGAATTGTATAAGGAAAGGTTGCTTTACAGGGTGATCCTTGACGGCAACAACGGAGGATACGTAGGGTTCGGCCCCAACTTCGTTCATCGCATAGTAAAAGATTCTGCCCCAAGTATTAACCTGGGTGTCCCGGAACCGGATTATGCGTACGCAGCAGGATAACGCCCCTTCCTCCTGCCGCCCCATGTAACAGCGTACGCGCGGTTGGACTGATACGGATAGTGCGGGCGGGGATGAACCTGCAACGCCGGGGAGGAACCTGTAACGCCGATGCAACGCCGAATCGTTCGCGCAGCGCCTGGTTTCAGGCTTCTCTGTTACGATGTCGGATGCGCATTATCGAAAAGACGACCTTCTATTCTCCCCAGTCGGGAGTTTATATCCTTGATGTCCCTGTGCAGGTCTCTCATGCTGTTAAGCACAAAAGCCAGCATGACCGGTACAGACAGGGAAAACAGACCGAATGCTATCGTGATGATGTTGGGCGCATCCATGAATACAGCTCGGCAGGATTTGCAAGGGGATGGATAAAACGTAAGGCCCAGGGGCGTTATTATCAATGCAAAGAGGGCTGCGACCAAAGACCCCCGTAGCCGGTCGCTGTCCAGCGTGGCGCGGTACGTTGCCCGGAGCGTGATCCCCATTGGAGATGGCGGTAAACAGACGCAAAAAAACACAAATTAACACTGAAAATCACAAAATGTGGAGAATAATCTACCTGTTTTAAGCCCGACTCATCCCGATTTCCCGCCTCACGCCGGTTTTTTGCCGATTTGCATACATATTTTGTAAAAACTTATTGAAAAATACGTGCATATTGTGTAACTACTATATGGCCTTGCAGCGTTTACGCATGTTTTTGCGTGTTTCTATGTGTGTTGCACAGGCGTTTTTCTCCTATTCCCAATTATGGAACATCTCATGATTTTCCCGGCAACGTATCGCGCAAGAGGCATTTCCGGCCGTTTTTATTCTTCTTCTCACCCGCTCCTCGCCCGCCTTGCGGGAGGCGTCCTTTCGATGCTGCTCCTGCTTGCCGGAGGCATGGTTACGCATAACGCGCAGGGGCAGGCGCAGACGCTGGGGGATAGTTATGTCTTCTTCGTGGACCGGGCAAACCCCGACCTTGAGGCAGTCGTTAACAGCGTGGTGGCCGACGATCCGAAAGGAAGCAATACCAGGGTGCTAAGGGTCAGCAACGGTGACTTTGCATTCCACGCGTTTCGTTTTGTCGAGGCTGGTCAAGGCACTCCCCGTGACATGACAGCCAACCGAAACGCCGGAAATGTTCTTCACTTTCGCATCCTGGTGGATCCGAGAAACGCCTCGTCCGGTGGAAACGTGAATAACCTCGCAATCATGTTGGAGGACTTTGACGATGGCGCGTCCAACTTCCCCTTCCGCCTGCGCTGGACCATACCGGACACCATGCGCAACGGGGAATGGCACGAGGTGTCGCTGACGCTCCCGCCCGCGACCTATAATGAGCTCGAAGCCGCCAAGACCGCCAACACCATCACGCCCCTGGAAAAAAACTGGATATACGGTGGTACTTGGTCATCGCGAATCAGTAAAGACCCGCAGGAGGACCCGCTCTTCCCATGGGGAGGGCCTATAGGGACCGACTTGCTTGGTCCGGCTACACCACAACAGTACCCGAACGGTCAGTGGACGAACTCTATCTGGACATGGAGTGAATGGGAATGGGACAATGTGTGGGCCCTCGGTGTCTTCTTTGACTGGGGTAGTGCCGGAGGCGACGGCGGCCCGATCTACCTGGACGACGTGTATATTGGCCCGGCCAACATGGACCTCGCGGGGATCCTCCCGCCTGAGATGCCGCCTCCGGCCGTGTCTGGCGTGAATTTCAGTGTCGACGGCAACCAGCATGTGATCTCCTGGACCCACGACGCCACTGCAACCGATATCTCGCAATACAAGGTATACTCCAGCCACAACCCGATTACGAACGTAAAGGCCCAGGGCGTAGGCCTGCTCAAGACGGTAGGGGCTGGTGACGATGGCGGGAATCATGTGGTGCGGGCGCAGGGCGACTTGCCTCATGCCTCCATCGGCAGCACCATCTATTATGGGGTAACAAGCCTGAACGGAGAAGGACTGGAAAACAAGGACATATCGAACAGTTCCGCTTCGCTCGCCGCTACTTCGTATTCGCCGGTGGTGGTGCAATTGACAAGCCATCAGGCTGCGACCATCAAGGCCAATATCGCGGCAGGGAACGCAGTGGGCTCAGGCTTTCCTTCCGGGACCGTGCCGTTCACGGTCAACCAGGCGCATTCGATACGCACCGTGGGGGGCGACTCTCCCAGCGACAGCGACCTTTCCGGATCTTTCCTGGTGGGGTACTCGGACGCCAATGAACTCTATATCTACGCAGAAGTCACCGACGATCAGGTGGAAATCTCCGGGGCCGGTGATCCTCAGACTGGCACCTGGGCGGACGATACCATTGAATTTCTATGGGGCAACTACGACGTACGGGAGGCCGGCGGGTCGATTATGGGCGGGACTCCGCACCCCGACAGGAAACGCGGCGATTACCCCGATTACCAGATACGCATATCCGCACACGGCACCGCTGCGTCGGCAGTCGTCAAAAACATCTCCGACCTGCCCGGCGGCAGCCTCGACCCCACGAACAAACTGGATTCAGGAAGCGGGGCGTACGCGCCCATGGACGGCGGCTACAAAATACTGATAGTGTTGCCTGTTTCCGAGTTTAACGACCCGATCGACAGGGAAAACGCCTTTCCCGGCGCCCACGAGATCCGCTATTCCCCCATGTCGATTACCCTGAACGACCGGGACGGGGGCAATCGCGGTCACCAAATCACCTGGAGCCTCCGTGCCGATGAGGGGGGTGACAGCGTGTGGAGAGTCCCCACCCAGTGGCAAACCGTAGCCATGGTCGGGAGCAACTACACAGCGGATGCGCCGCCAGCGGATCCGGAAGGCATTCCCCCGGCGCATACGAAGATTATCCACATGGACGGCGGACCGCTCACGGTGGACCTCGATGCGACATTCGGAAAAAGCGCCGATGCGGACTGGAGCGTGCATCACTATGTGATAGACGACGGCGCCACGGTGAACGAGCCCGGCGCCACGTTTGTGGTGGCGGGGCACGGCTGGGTGCAGCTCGACGAGGGCATGCTGACCATTACCCCGACAGGGGCCGGCGGCGTCAAGTTCGCCGTGCAACCCGGGACGGACGATCCGCAGCCCCTCAAAGTGGAAATCATGTCGTCCAATGCGCCCGTGGTGTCAGCGGTATCTTCCGGGACGGGATACAACGCGAACGCGAACGGCTACGCGGAAATCGTGAACCTGAAGCTGGGCAAGGAGACGTCGAAAGAACTGGAACTGTTCGACAGATTCAGTGACGTCAACGACATCATCCTGTCGTATAACCACAGCGATCTCCAGCCCCTGGTCACCAATCCGGATGTGGTGACCGCAACGTTCTCCGGTTCCAAACTCACCATCGCCCTTACGGACAAGGCAAGAGGCGGCGACGCGTCGGATGTATGGATTTACGCCGTGGATCCCGCTGGCGAATACGCCCGGTTGCGCATTGGCGTGAACATAACCAGCGCGACCGGACCCTATGTGGTCAGCGCGCTCGATGACGTGATCATACGCGAGGACGACGATACCGACACGAAAGTGTACCTGTTCGGAACCTTCGCGGACGGCGATGGCCAGGCCCTGGCGTACGAGGTCATCGTGAACGACGACGCGAAGGTGGAAATAGGCGCAAATCCCAAGATAGTTATTACGCCGATCATGCGAACGGAGATACACGACCTGGCGAACGTCGGGCCTAATTCCACAGGCGATATCGTCATCCGTCCGCGCGCGACAGGGAGCGTCTCCTTTACGGTGAAAGCCTCGGCGGGGGGCGAAACCGCAGAGGATGTCTTCAACCTGATAATCGTATCCACGGATGCGCCGGAGATCAAGACGCAGATTCCCGACCAGGAACTGGAAGCCGACGCAGGGGCTATGACGATAGACCTGACGGACGTGGATCCCGAAAAGGAGGGCGCGCAGCCCGCGTTCGAAGATCCTGACGGGGGCGCAATGACGTATTCGGCGACCTCGAAGAACGCCAACGTCGTACGAGCCAGTGCGAGGGGTACCGTATTAACGCTTACGCCGATCTTCGGCCCCGGAGGGCATACGTACGTTACGGTATCGGCCACGGACGCCGACGGCGAAACCTTCTCGCAGACGTTCAAAGTGACCGTCAACGGCGCCTCGAAGCCGATCATCAATCCGCAAGTGGCGCCGATCCTTGGCGTAGGCATTACGCTGAATACGGGCGACGATCCATTGGTTCTGGACCTGAAGGCGTTGCCGAACCCGCTGAGTCCGGGAGAATCCCTCGGGGCGCTCTTCATCGATCCGAATGCGAACCCCAGCGATCCGCTTCCGGGAGGGTTGTTGTACTCGATGGCTGTAGAGGATGTGGAGGCGCCGCATCGCTACGACGCCCTGAGTTCGGAAAACAGCGTGGTCACATCGGCGATGCGTATTACGCTGGATCCGGTTACGACCATCCTGACGATCGTCCCCACCGCCGCCAACTACGCAAACATCACGATCCGGGCGGTAGATCGGGAGGAGAACAAGATTTCGGCGACCATGAAGGTGACGGTGGCTTCGGACGTGGACACGGAAGATTCGGAATTGCCGACGGAAGTCAGCCTTTCCCAGAACTATCCGAACCCGTTCAATCCGCAGACCACCATCGACTACAGCCTGCCCAAGGCAAGCGACGTCAGCCTCGTCGTGTACGACATGCTCGGTCGCGAAGTGGGCGTACTGGTTGACGGTTTGCAGACAGCAGGCCAGCACACGGTGCGCTTCAATGCCGACCACCTGCCGAACGGCACGTACGTGTACCGCCTGGCAGCCGAAGACAAGACGATCACGCGCACGATGGTGCTACTCAAATAAGCAACAAGAGAGGGACAGGCATCTCTCTGCTTATGCTCAGCAAAGCCCCCGTTGCCGCAAGGCAGCGGGGGTTTTGTGCGTTTGCGCGGACCGCCAATTGCGCGGATCCTGAGACCCGTTCCGGCGCTTTCGCCGTACGGATCCATGCCGTCCGGAATGCCCAAACCGACCCCGATTCGCCCGATCGGGCGCTCATTTCTTCTCGATTTGTCCCAATATTTGTTAAGATTTTATAAAAAATAAGTGTATTTGGCGTGAATTGTTATGGCGGCGGCGTGCTCAAAACGCGGTGCGCATTAATATTAAAAGAGACGTTGGAGTCCCCCCCCCAACCAACCGATAACGACATGCCCCCCCGCAAGCAGGCAGATATCTGTGCCGATACCAATCTGATCGAGATATTCCTTGCGAAATACGAACGCGCCAACACGATTCGTATTTACCGCTATCACCTGACCAGATTCTTCGGAATGGAGTCGGTGACCATGAAAAAAGCCGCGACGGTCACCACCGAGTACGTCAACAAGCAAATCGAAAAAGCGGAAAATACGCTCTCACCCGCTACCGTCGAAGGATTCGTAACCGCCACGTCAATTTTTTTCGATTGGCTTTGCGCAATGAAGATTGTGCGCGACAATCCCGCAAACAAGCACCTTATCCGCAAGCCAAGGAAAAAGAGCCATGCGCAGCGCAAGATATTCGCCTTGTCGAAAGAAGAATCTCAACGCCTGTTGACCGCAACGCTCGTTGAACCATGGCATGATCGCTGCAATACGGCGAAACGCAATCATGCCATTGTGCTGACGCTGCTTAATTGTCTGCTACGGCGGTCCGAGATAGGCGCCATGGACGTAGAACACATCCGAAGCCTGAACGGGCATTGGGTGGTCGACCTCCCGGAGACGAAGGGCGGCGTTAACCAATTCGTTAAAATACCCGTTCACGTGGTGAAGGAAATACGGGAAATGCAGGAATTTTACGGGATTGAATCCGGGGCGCTCTGGAGATCGATGGAAGGGTCAACGAAAGGCAACCGCCTCGGCACGCGGCAGATATGCAACATTGTAAAGAAAGCCGCAAGGCGAGCCGGGTTGCCTCACGAAATATCTACGCATACGCTCAG
>LXNI01001905.1_pt1 | contig 16079 bp, 12 predicted proteins | sample 809091 | NCBI WGS metagenome assembly LXNI01 (sample SAMN04870527, study PRJNA318959) | sponge metagenome | biome: 01000161; feature: marine sponge reef; material: water | host: Sarcotragus foetidus | place: Greece: Milos, Mediterranean Sea | collected 2013-05-29 | depth 5-7 m | reverse complement strand
CTAGCATTCTCTGGGGTCGCATTTGTGGTCACCGATAGTTCGCCGGTGCCCTCCAGGAATGACGGCCTGCGAGACTTCGTGTCGGCCAACGTCTTGAGGGTTCCGGTCCCGGTCCTTATCTTTGCGGCTATGGCCCTTCTCTTCTTCTACATCTTGAGATTCAGCGTATTCGGTCGACAGTGCTACGCTGTCGGCGCAAATCCAGAGGCAGCTCGATTCGCAGGCATCCGGGTGCCTTTGATCCAATTCCTCCCATTCGTCATGGTTGGCATGATGGCTGGCTTGGCAGGAATGGTCCTGGCCGGCCTCTTGAACTCCGGACAACCGAGTGCGGCAGCATCCTGGCCATTGGGTGTGATCGCAGCCGCGGTCGTCGGCGGTGTGTCCATCAGCGGGGGCCGCGGCACCGTGTTTCAAGCGATTGTGGGTGTGTTGTTGATCGGTTTGATTGACAACGGATTCAATCTGCTCGACCTCCATCCGAGTTACCGCAACATTTTCACGGGTTCGGTCATTGTCGGAGCCGTAGCACTCGATAGCGAAGTGCGGCGGCGGATAGCCAAAAAGATTCGGCAGACGGCAGTGGAGGCTGATTCCGAGGACACGTCATCGAACGCCCCCGCTCACGACCAGCACGAAGATCAAATTCATCAATCAACACAAGCACCACGGAGGAAAACATGACACGCAACAGAAAATCACGAAAGATACAACGTTACACCAGGCTCGGAGGTCTGCTACTCATAGCAGCACTGATTGCGGCGTCGTGCAGCGACGGTGAATCAGCGGCGGAAGCCACGCCGACAACAACCGCCGCGCCCGCGACGACCGAAGCGCCGACAACAACCGCCGCGCCCGCGACGACTGAAGCGGCTGCAGTCGCCGAAGATCTCGCGGAGGATGCACTGATCCAGCTTCTGCAGCCTGGTGAGCACTCGTATATCCAGGGCGGCAACGACGGATTCGAAGCGGAAGCAGCCCGACTCGGCCTGCAGAATGCGGAGGTCAAGGTCGGCGACTGGAGCGTCGAGTCGCAGGTCGCACTGGTCCAGAATGCGATTTCTCAGGGGGCACAGGGCATAATCATCCAACCGACCGACTCGGTGGCGATTGCCCCGGCAATCGACGACGCTATCGAAGCGGGTGTCTGTGTCGTCATGCTTGTTGCCAACGCAGGAGAAGACAGCAAATCGGTGTATCCCGGAACCAAAGGATTCGTGGGCTGGGATGAATACGAGAACGGTCAAATTGTTGGCCGAGCCCTCGCCGAGAGAATTGGTGGGAGCGGGAAGATCGTCATCGTCGCCGGGACACTCACGAGCGGTGCAGTCCGCTCCCGCGTCGATGGCGTGGAAGACGTACTGGCGGAGTCCTTCCCCGACATAGAGATCCTCACGCTCAGGGACGCCGGCTTTGCTGCCGAAGATGCACGCAAGACCATGCAAGACTTGATTCAGCGATACGGCGATGAGATTGATGGCGCCGTCTTCACGCAAAACGTCTCCTCAGTAGCTGCCGCGGACGTGATCGAAGCCTCCCCCTTGGAGAAAGAGATTCCCATCGCGAGCATGGGTGGCCAACAGACATTCATCAACTACATTGCAGAAGGCAAGCTGTGGGCCACGACCCCCGAGGCGCCGTTTGACACGGCGGCGAAGGCACTCGAGCTCACGGTTGACTGCATCAATGGGGACACTGAGCCGATCTATTTCAGGACCCAGCAGCTGGACAGTGTCAAGGTCCTCGCTGACTACAACTACCTGATCACTGAGGAGAACCTGGACCTGTTCACGCCGCAGTGGGACTAGCGGATTAGGAAGCAACGAAGGTACGGAGAATGAGAGTCGGAATTGACGCCGGAGGTACGTTCACGGACCTGCTGGGGATCGACCCGCTAACGTCACGCGTGACGGTCGCGAAGGTCCCATCATCCCGAGAAACGCCGGAGGCGGCGGTATACGGGGTGTTAGCAGAGGCAGCCGTGAGCGGGAGTGATGTCGACATCACAGTCGGGACCACGGTGGCCACCAACGCACGGATCACCCGTTCGGGAGCCACCGTCATCTACGTCACCACTGCCGGGTTTGAGGACATCCCATTCATACAGTGGGGTGCCCGCAAGGAAGCGTTCGATCCCAGCTGGCCCAAGCCTGATCCGGGCGTCGTGCGACGTCACTGTGTCGGAGTTGATGAGCGAATCAACAAGAACGGAGAAGTCGTCGTTCCGCTAACCGATTCGACTCTCGACGCCCTGGCGACGGCCGTGGAGACACGGATTCGGACTCATCCGGACCAGCAATGGGCGGTCGCCCTGAACCTGCTGTTCTCCTACGTCAACGACTCTCATGAGGTACGCGTTGCGAACTTCCTAGCTTCCGAATTTCCAGACATTCCGGTGTCGATATCCAGCGTAATCTGCCCGATGTGGCGCGAGTACGAGCGCGCCACGACGGTGATTGCAGACGCGTATGTGAAGCCGACCCTCGGGCGCTTCATGGGACACCTCGGCACCGGAATGACGGAACGTGGATACATCCGTCCACTCTCGATCATGAAATCGAATGGCGGTCAGATGTCAGCCGAACGCGCCGCCGGCCGAGCGGCAGAGATATTCCACTCTGGCCTCGCCGGCGGCGTCATCGGCGGGCAATACCACGCCAGGCTTGCCGGAAGCGAGAACGCCGTCACCCTCGATATGGGCGGCACCAGTGCTGATGTCGCTGTGCTGCCAAATTGTGAGCATGGTTCCGAGACCGTCCACGAACTCGAATGGGGGATTCCGCTAAACATTCCGCATGTGGACTTCAGCACAATTGGCGCGGGCGGAGGGTCGATCGCCTGGATTGATTCTGGCGGCATGCTCCGCGTCGGGCCTCGCAGCGCCGGAGCGAAGCCGGGCCCCGTGTGTTACGGCGAAGGCGGCACCGAACCGACTGTCACCGATGCGAATCTCCTTCTCGGAAGGCTGAACCCGGAGTCACTTCTTGGCGGAGGCTTGCCTGTCGACCGCGCCGCTGCGGAGCAGAGTCTGGAGGAACTTGGTCAGGGCCTCGGGTTGTCAGCCGTTGAAACCGCGGCGGCGATCTTGGCAACTGTCAATGAGAACATGGCGGGTGCCATTCGGCTCGTATCGGTGGATCGCGGCCATGACTACCGGAAGTTCGACCTGGTCGCATTCGGTGGTGCAGGTCCGGTCCATGCAGTCGACCTCGCCGTCGGCCAAGGCATGCGCCGGGTAGTCGTACCGGTGCATCCTGGTAGCTGTTCAGCGTTCGGAGCGTTGCTTGCCGATCCGCGCGTTGATCGCATACGGATGATCCTCCAGCGTTCCGATCACCCTGATCCAGCTACTCTCGAGCAACGCCGAGCTGAACTCGTCGACAGTGCCATCCGGGACCTGCGTGACGAGGGATACTCGGGCGACTTCGACGTAATACTGACACTACAGATGCGGTACCTCGGCCAGAGCCACGAACTCGCCGTTGCCTCTCCGAACGAGAGTTTCACTGACGAAACGTACGAGCAACTGGTTGAGAGTTTTCACCGAGAACACGAGAACCTCTTCGGCTACCACATGCGAGGCAAGCCGGCAGAGATCATCCGCATGAACGTCACCTGCTTGGGATCACTGGGAGATGTCGAGCTACCACTGGTACCGGCCAATGGTTTCGCCAATCCGACTACCCACCGTCCAGTGTTCTTTCACGACAGAGGATTTGTCGAGTGCCCAATATACGACAGATCCTCCCTGCCCGCCGGGACCGTCATCGAGGGACCGGCGGTGATCGAGGAACTCAGTTCGACTACTGTCGTGCTACCCGACACTACGCTTGAGGTTCATGACCGCGGAACCATGGTCATTTCATTGCCTGCATTGACAACGACGGCCTTGAATGAAATCGATGTTACGACGCTCAGTGTAATCGACAGCCGGATGCGCAATGTCTGTGACGAGATGGGGAGTGTCTGCGTTCGCGCAGCCTATTCAACGCTGTTTAGCGAGTGTCGCGACTTCACGACGATGCTCTTTGATCGCGACGGTCAGCTGCTCTGCCAGGCCGAGAACAACCCGGCCATTATCGTCGCCGGTCTGCGAACGGTTCCTTTCGTTATCGAAGAAGTGGGTGTCGAGAACTTCGGGCCCGGCGATGTATACGTGCACAACGATCCCTATCGTGGCGCCTGCCACATGCCCGAGCATCTCCTTCTGAAGGGTGTGTTTCACGGTGGGGAGCTTGTTGGATTCGTTGCCAATATCGCCCACATCGCCGAGATTGGTGGCATGGCCGTCGGTTCATTCGCTGCGACGGCCACCGAGGTCTTCCAGGAGGGACTGCGTCTCCCACCAGTCAAGCTGATTGACGCGGGAGAACCCATTCGTGACCTCTGGCGAGTTATTCTCGCTAACCACCGGACACCGGACATGTCGTGGGGTGACTTCCACGCGATGCTCGCGTCCCTCACGACGGGAGAAAGGCGACTGCTCGAGTTGCTCGACGAGATCGGCGTCGACTTGTTCGAGCGCGCCACCGCCGAACTGATCGATGCCTCCGAGCGATGGATGCGCAGTCAGATCTCGGCGATCCCAGACGGCGTTTATTCGTTTGAGGACTACAAAGAGGACGACGGTATCACCTGTGATCCGATCTGGCACCGGGTCAGCTATCACATCGAGGGTTCAGAGGTCGTCGTGGACTATGGCGATTCAGATAAGCAGTGTGGCGGCCCAATCAACCTGACCTATGTGGCGACGGCGGCCGGGGCGTGTACGGCCCTCCTGCAGATGATCAGAACTCGCGACGTGCCGCTGAACTGTGGCGCATATAAGCCGATCACTGTTCTGGCGCCGCCCGGCCAGGTCACGAACGTCGCATTTCCTGGTGCATCCGTCGCCGGCAACACGGACGGCCAACCGCTTGTGATCGACATCGGCTGGGGAGCGCTGGCCGAAGCGATGCCCGACACTGCGACGGCGTCGCATAGCGGCACCGATCCCTGCCTGATCCTCGGAGGGTTGCACCCCGAGACAAATGAGTTCTACGCGCACGTTCATCCTGAAGGAGTCGGCTGGGGCGGACGCCCCGACGGCGACGGGAACCATGCCCAGGTGGTAGCTCACGCGAGCATCGCGCGGATCGCGTCCGTCGAGGTTACTGAGACGCGTTATCCCTGGCTGAACCGGGTATTCAGCTTGGTGGGCGACTCGGGGGGGACGGGAAAGTTCCGCGGCGGCTGCGGGACATTCCGCGAGTTCGTCGTCGAGGCGCCGGAGATGAGATTCAGCGCAATCATGGACCGCGCAGAGCACGGCCCGTGGGGATTGCAGGGAGGCAACGAGGGTGGTTGCCTGGAGTTGCGAGTCCGACGTGCGGGTACGAGCGAGTTTCTCACTTTCCCTGAGGCCTTCGGCACGAGGAGCGCGACGAAGTTTGACAACGTCGTACTTCAGCAGGGCGATACCGTGAGATGCACCTCACCCGGTGGCGGGGGCTACGGCGCGCCGCATGAGCGGGACGTGGCAGCAGTGTGTGATGACGTTGCCGACGGCTACGTCTCAGTCAGTGAGGCTGAGGCCGTATTCGGAGTGGCCGTCGAGATTGCCGACGGCTTGGTCGCAGTGGATCAGCAGCGCACGCACACACTCCGCACAGCCCTGAGTTCAGCAACGTGACGGGATAGAGAGCATGGCAAACGGACAATGGCAAGAGATCGACATACCATGGTACGAGTCGAGGATTGTGAATTGTGATCGCTGCGGCCAGATGATCCCTCGTCGCATCTGGGTCGTTTGTTCCAACGGTGGGGAGAAGCAATACTGCTCCGAGACCTGTGGCGAAAGGGACACCTAACTCCACATTCCTCGCCATTTTGCGATCGGAGACGAAAATGGCTGACACATTCCCCAACGACCAGACTCGCTGAGAAATCTCGAAGGGACAGTCAAGTGATTCGATTTGCAGAGTATCTCTCCTCGGAGCCCGATGAGTTCAGCATTCACCTCCGGCAAATTGGCGTCAGAGACGTAGTGATCCAGATGCCGACTCAGGGGCCCAACGGGGAGGCTCCATGGTCGGAACGCTCGTTACAGAGAGTTGTCGACGCGTATGCACAGAGAGGTCTTCGGGTGGAGGCAATCGAAGAAGACGATTCGCCACCACTGAATCGAACACGTCTAGGCGCCGATGGACGTGACGAAGAGATTGAGGTCTACTGTTCGCTGATCGAGAACATGGGCAAGGTCGGCATTCCGGTTCTCTGCTACAACTGGATGGCCGTGATCGGAGTGCAACGCACCTCGCTCGCGATCAAGGGTCGAGGTGGAGCATTGGTGACTGGATTCGAGCGTGACCACGATTCCATGCTGGAGGCGACCGATGCCGGGCATGTGTCCAGCGAACAGCTATGGGATTCCCTTGGCTACTTCTTGGATCGTGTGGTGCCAGTGGCTGAGCGCAGTGGCGTGCGGCTGGCCATGCACCCCGATGACCCCCCGTTGCCTTCGATTCGGAGTGTTGATCGAATCATGTCGAGCGTCGAGGGCTTTCAACGACTCATTGATATGTACGACAGTCCGAGCAATTCAATCGCATTGTGTCAAGGTAACTTCACTCTAATGACGGATGATCTGCCCGAAACCATTCGCCACTTTGGTCATCAGGATCGAGTCGCGTTCGGCCACTTCCGGGATGTGACTGGGGACGTGGAGCACTTCGTTGAGACGTTTCATGACGAGGGCAAGACCGACATGTTGGCCTGCATGCAGGCGTGGGAAGAGATCCCGTTTCGCGGTGTGCTTCGGCCGGACCATGTCCCAACCTTGGCAGGCGAATCCAATGACCAACCAATGTACGCTCGACTCGCCCGACTCTTCGCCCTTGGATATATGGTCGGACTTCGTGAAGCCACAACAAGCTGACGTTGCGGCTAGCCCAGATCCTGCGTATCTGTTCTGCGTGACTAGCCCGTAGCGACCCAACGTCGCGCGACCGGCACCAGCAACCGGCACCAGCAAACCGGGACTCTCCCGGACCGGTCAGCGCATGGCGGTGAGGACGCGGCCGACGGTGTCGTGGCTGCGGCCGACGATCTGCTCGTAGGCCTCTGGGTCGGTGGCGCCCTCGGTGACCGTCACCATGACGCAGCGCCCCGACAGGTCGCCGAGCGCCTCCCGGGCGGCCGGATCGGCGAGCAATGCCACCAGGCCGGCCAGGGAGGCGGCGCCGGTCTCGCCGGCCACGACGGCGGAGTCGGCCAGGTCGCGCATGGCACCGCGGGCGGCGTCGTCGTCCACCGAGGCGAACCAGTCCACTCCGGCAGCCAGGCGGGGCCAGGCCACCGGTGAGGGACGCCCGCAGTTGAGGCCCACCATGATCGAGCGGTGCGGGCCGGGCACGTGCGTGAGCCCCCCGGCCAGAGCCGAGGCCTGCACACAGTTGGCGTCGATCGGCTCGACCCCCACGATCACGGGGCGGTGCGAACCGGAGCGGTAGTGCGTCACGGCCGCCGACATGAACGCCCCCACACCCATCGGCACCACCACCAACTCGGGCTGCTCCAGACCGCTGGCGGCGATGGCCTCGTCCACCTCGGCGAAGATGGTGGTGTAGCCCTCGATCACCTGCGCGGGGATGGTCTCGTAGCCCGGCCAGGAGGTGTCGGACACCACGATGCAGCGTTCGCCGGCCTCTTGGGCCGAGCGGGCGACGGCGTCGTCGTAGTCGCCCGCCACCATCGTGACCTTGGCGCCCTCCCACTCCATGGCCTCGATGCGGGCCGCCGCCATCCCGGCCGGCACGAAGATCTGGGCGTCGAAGCCCAGCAGCCGGGCCATGAAGGCCACCGCCCGGCCGTGGTTGCCGTCGGTGGCGGTGCAGAGCTGCAGCGGGCGCAGGTACGCCAGCCGGGCGGCCAGCTCGTTGATGTTGCCCCAGCGGGCCGGCTCGGATCCGACGTGGGCGCGGATGGCCTGGTAAGTGGCCCAGGAGGCGCCGAGGATCTTGAACGACGGCAGGCCCATGCGGCGGGTCTCGGCCTTGACGAGCAGGCGCCCCACGCCCAGCCGTTCGGCCAGGTCGGGGGCGTCCAACAGGAGCGTCGGCGAGTAGGCCGGCATGCGGCGGTGGAACCCCGCGATCTCCGGCGGGGCCGGCGGCCAGTCTCGATCCTCGCGCAGGGGATTGGGGGCGACCAGTACGGACATCACGGCTCCTCGTTGAGCGTGCGGTACGGCACCATTCTGGCGGGTTCGCGTGCTTTCGCGGGGTCGGCGTCGTGCGTGCGCAAAGTCTGTGCGGCAGAGAAACGGCGCGGCCATCGCTTGGCCGCCGATCGGCGCTCTCGACGATCGGAACCCATCGACCGGATGCGACGAGTCGCGCTGTGCCGCCGACTCGATCCGCTGCCGCGACGCGGCTTCCGGGAACCGATCGGGGGCCTTGGGCGTCGTCACGGGTGATGGGAACTTTCCTCGCCGTCAGCGGCGACCACGCAACGGCCCCGTCGAAGGTGTTGGATGGTCGCGTGATCGCCGCCGATTTCGACGAGTTCTACCGCGCCGAGTACGCGCCCATGGTGCGGCTGGCCCGGGGGCTGGTCGACACCTCGGAGTCCGCCGAGGAGATCGCCCAGGACGCCTTCGCCCAGGTGTTCGAACGCTGGGACCGGCTGTATTCGCCGGGCGGTTACCTGCACACCGCGGTGGTCAACGGCGCCCGCAGCGAGCTGCGCAAGCGGGAAGTGCGACGGCGCGTGGGCCTCGGGCAGCCACGACAAGTGCCGACCGAGCGCGACTACCTCACCGACGCCCTCGACCGGCTGGCCCCGAAACGCAAGACGGCCCTCGTACTGCGCTACTACGCCGGACTCTCCGAACGGGAGATCGCCGAGGCGATGGGCGTCCGCCCCGGCACAGTCAAGAGCCTGGTGTCGCGAGGACTGGCGGAACTGCGGGAGGTGATCGAGCAATGAACGACAACCGCGACCACGATCAGCGGGCCGGAGCCGACGATCAGGAACTCGGCGCCGCCCTCGGCGAAGCCGTCGGCCGGGAGGCCGGCTCCCCGGTCACGCCACCGCCGGTGACCGACATCGCCGAGCGGGCCGCGGCCCGGGCCAGGGCACGACGGGTGCGCCACGGAGTGGTCGGCATCGCCGCGGCGGCCGCCCTAGTCGCCGGGCTGGTGACCTGGAACACGTTGGACGGAGACGGCGGGGACGGGAACATCCAGGTTGCCACCCAGCCGACGGTGTCCGAGCCCACCGCGCCCGAGCAAGCCGCGCCGCCCGCCGGCGAGGTCGATCCGGGCGACGGCGAGTCCGCCGGAGGGGACACAGGCGGGGCTGCGCCCGCCACGCCGCAGCCGCCGGCGCCGCCCGCCGATCCCGGCCGCGCCGCGGAGGATCCCGCGGGCGACTCCTCGGAGGGCATGCCGGACTTCCTCACACCCGAAGGGCTGTCCACCGGTCCGACGCTGGAATGGATCGAGGTGTCCGCCGACCTCGACACCAATCTCGATGAGCTCGGCGAGATGATCTCGCTGGGCGACGGCCGGATCATCAGCCGGGATCACAGCTTCGGCGGCGAGCGCATCCTGATCACCGGCGACGGCCTCACCTGGCGCCCCGTCGAGCCGCCCGAGGGCCTATCGATCACCGACATTGACCTCGACGGCGACAGCTGGGTCATCGCCGGCCGCGACCCCAAAGACGCGGACGATCCCGGTCGTGTCCTCGTCTCCGGCGACGGCGGCTCCACGTGGACCGAACAGACCCTGGATCTCGAGCCGCCAGAGGGTCTGCCCCAACACTGCAGCGAGCAGAGCGCGGTGACCGATGTGATGATCTCCGGCGACCGGGTTGTGGCGCTGGTTGCGTCGCGCCGGATCCTGGACACGGCCGCTGTTCTGGTGGAGCGGGGACTCATCGACGAGGGAACCCTGGCGCACGAGTTCCACCGCAGCGGCGACACTATCGTGTTCCGCCTGGGCCACCCCGACGAGTGGGACTTCGACGACGAGGACGACCTCCTGCGGGTGGATCTGGAAGATCTGGGGCTCTCTGAGGACCAGTTCCGGGAATGCGACGACCTCTACGACGGGGTGGTGCGCGTCTTCGCCGGTGGCGGATCGGGACTGGAAGAGGTCGCCGAGTACCAGGGGTGGGCCGACAACGGCGTCGCCACCCGCGACGGCTTCGCCTTCGGACTGCTGACCGCCGGCGACTCCGCATGGGTCACGTCCAGCGACGGCCGCACCTGGTCGCGGCTGCTGGACCCCGAAGCCGGGATGGGCCCCATGGCCCGCGGTCCCGACGGCAGTCTCTGGCTGGCGGGTGACCACACTGGCCTGCGAATCCGGCGGGGCGACGTGAACTCCGCGCCCGAGACCGTGGCGACCTTCGAACCACTGCAGCCGGTGGGGGTTGTGGCCGCCGGACCGGCCGGCGTCGCCACGGCAGCCTGGGCTCTGCCTCAGGAAATCTGGGACTTCATGGCGCCCAGCTTCAGCAAGGACGGCTACGAGTTGCAGTTCGGCGAGCCCGACGGGGGCGTTTCGCTCTGGAACCTCGCCGAAGGCACGGCTGTCCACGAGTTCTCCGCCGAGGAAATGGAGGCAGACGAATTCCCCGAAGGCGTGCGAGAGGTCATCGAGGATGACGGCTCCACAACCGTGGTGTTCAGCGATCCCGAGACCGGCGAGGACCTGGTGGCCTTCACCGCGGAGGATCTGACGCCCGACACCGAAGGACTAGTGGAGACCCGGCTGGAGATGTTCGGCCCCACGGGCCAGCCGCCCATCTGGATCGGCTGGTCGGCCGACGGCAGCGGCTGGGGCTGGCAGGACGCCACGGAGGCCTTCGGGCTGGGTGACGATGAGGGGCTCTCGCCGGTGGACCTCGCCGTCGGCACCGACTTCGTGCTGGCGCGGTTCGTGACCTTCGACCTCGACGAGATATCACGGGCCGGCGCCGCAGCCGACCCGACGCCGCCGATGAGCCTGCGAACCCGCTGGTTCATCGCCCGGATGCCGTAGGCCGCAACACTCTCCCCCCCCCTGCCCACGCGGGCCCCGCCGCAAGGCGGGGCCCGCCCACGTTCCGGCATCGCAGGGTGGCCGACCGATGTCCGCAGAGCGCGTGAAGGCACGTGCAGCGAACCGGCTCATCCCCTACCCGGATCAGGACCACCGACTATCCGACCACGTCTTCGATGAACCGAACGGGGCGCCCGTGCGTCGTTAAGGATGATGGGGACCATCTCCTCCGCCACGCGCGGCGGAACAGTGGCACCCGCCGAAAGTGTTGGGCGAAAGTGTGAGCCGAGAGTGTTGGATAATCGCGTTATTGCCAACGCCTTCGAGAAGTTCTACCGGGCCGAGTACCTACCGATGGTGCGGCTCGCCTTTGGGTTGGTGGACACCCCCGAGGCAGCCGAGGAGATCACGCAGGACGCCTTTGCCAAGGTGTTCGAACGTTGGAACCTGATCGCCAATCCGGGCGGGTACCTGCGGACGGCGGTCGTGAACGGCGCCCGCAGCGAACTGCGAAAGCGGGAGGTGCGGCGACGCGTCCGATCGGGCCGGCCACGACAGGTCGCAGCCGAACAGGACTACCTACTGGACGCCCTCGAGCAACTGCCCGCGAGGAGAAAGACCGCGCTGGTGCTGCGCTACTACGGCGATCTGTCCGAACGCGAGATCGCCGAGACGATGGGCGTCCGTCCTGGCACGGTCAAGAGCCTCCTGTCGGGAGGACTGGCACAACTGCGGGAGGTGATCGATAGATGAACGACAACCGGGACACCAACCCACTGCCCAACGAGGACGATCAGACCCTCGGCGCCAACCTCGGTGCGGCGATCGGCAGGCGATCGGAGTCTCTGGACAGCGTTCCCCCCGTGAAGGGCGTCATCGAGCGATCCGCCGCGGCGGCCAGCGCCCGACGGATCCGGTACACGCTGGTGGGCGTCACAGCAGCGGCGGCTCTGCTCGCCGGTGGCCTCATCGCCTGGAACGCGCTCCGCGACGACGGGAACGTCCACATCGCCACTGAATCGACGGCGCCCAAGTGGGTCGAACCGGCGGCCGAGGACAGTCTCACGGAGGGCCGGGACGGCACGCCCTCTTCCGGACCCGCTCAACCAACCGCCGAGGATGACACACCAACCGGCCCGCAGCACGCGGATCCGCCGGCGGCTCGCCCGGACGATAGAGTCGAGGAGACGGACGAGACGGACTCGGCTTCGACCGCTCCAGCCTCGGATCCCCCAACTCCAGATGAACTGTCGACCGGTCCCACGCTGACCTGGGTGGAAGTCGCTCTCGACACTAGTACCGGCTTCATAGACGTCTACCGACTCGCATCGATCAGCGACGGACGCATCGTTGCCCGCGCCGTTACCTGGGGCGACGTCGGCGACAGAGTTGTCGTCACCGAGAACGGCACCAACTGGATCGAGGTGCAGACGCCGACCGGCTTCTCTCCGGGCTTCTTCGACATCGCCGGAGACCGCTGGCTGCTGGGCGAAGGGAGCAACTCCGACCTCGGGCACCCTCCTCAGGCGTTCTTCTCCGAAAACGACGGTGCCTCCTGGACCGAAGTGGCGATCAATATCGACAGCGCGGCAACGGATCCGCCGTCCTGCCTCGAACGGTTGTCGGTGCAAGAAGTGCTGACGTCCGGCGACCGCATCGTGGTGGTCATCGAGAGCGACATCTACCTTGACGTGCCCGCCCGGCTGGTCGCACTCGGCTACGCCCCCGATACGGAGTCGATCCTCGAATGGCACGGCGTCGGCACCATGCTCGTCGTCCACCTGGGCGGGTCTTCCAACGCTGAGACGATCGAGGTGCCGTACGACGAGCTGATTCCAGCTCTCGGCGAGCCGCGGCCGTGCGCGGCGCCGGGCGCCAGGAGCGGTGAACGAGTTCAATTCCTGCAGCCCGATCGAGTCCGGTTGCTCGTGGACGAGGGATCCGGCGCAGAGCAGGTCGCCGAGTACGCCGGATGGACCGCGTCGGCAATGGGCACACCCGACGGCTTCTCGGTCACCATCCTCACCGACGACGGGATGCTGCAGGTCACGTCTGAGGACGGCCGCACTTGGAGCGAGACCACCCTGGGATTCGGGTACCTCAATGTCGTCCACGACGGCAGCGACACGACCTGGTACAGCAGAGATGTCAACTTCACCTACGGCATCCTGCGCGCAAGCGGCGGCGAGCGCCTGAGACCCGTCGCGATCTTCGACGGTCTCGGGCCCGGCCGGATTCTGACCGCGGGTCCGGCCGGCATCGTTATCACGGCGCGGCCACGACACGTCATCGACCTCGACACGTTCGACGAGCCCGCCGTCTGGATCGGTTGGTCGGCCGACGGCGACAGTTGGGGATGGCAGACCGCCGACGACGCCTTCGGCATCGACACCGCCGACGGAGACGTGCAGATCGAACTAGCCGTCGGCAACGACTTCGTGCTGGCCCGTGTCGAGCTCTTCGATGCGGCGGATGCCGATCCCAACCCGCCGCGCTCCGGCGCACGCTGGTTCATCGGCCGAGTCCCGTAGTGCGTGTCCACGAACGCTGGTAGGGGTGCGTGGGGCGGCGCAGGAGCGAGAACGGCCGCAGGAGGCTCTGCTGGACCCGCCACATCCCGGCCCGACTGAGCCCAGCAACTTCGACGCCCGCGTGAGCCAGACGTCGGTGCCACGGCTCCTTCGTCGACGGATCCTGACGTAGGCCAATGACCTAGTATATCCAATTTTCAATCTATTGGATATACTACCTTCGTGACGAAACGGCTGGTCGACATCGACGATGACCTGCTGGCCGAGGTTCGGGTGCTGACGGGCGCCGCCACCATGAAGGAGGCCGTCAACGCCGCGCTGCAGGAGGTGATCGACAGCGAGTTGCGCCGTCGGCACCTGCAGCGACTCGAAGCCGGTACGGGCAGCGACTTGGCCGATGACGAGGTCATGCTGGACGCATGGCGCTAGCGCCGCTCTATCTGGCCGACAAGAGCGCCCTCGCCCGGCTCCACCACCCGCCCGTCGGCCGCCGCCTGGGACCCCTGCTCGTCGACGGCCTCGTGGCCACCACGCCGATCATCGACCTCGAGATCCTCTACAGCGCCCGCTCGCTCGCCGACTACGAGGAGATCCTGGCCGAGCGCCGTGCCCTACCGTCGTTCCCGCTGACACCCGAGGTGACCGAGCACGCCATCGACATCCAACACCGGCTGGCTCGGAGAGGTCGGCATCGGCTACCGCTCCCCGACCTCCTGATCGCCGCGGTCGCCGAACTCAACGACCTGGCGGTCATCCACTACGACGCCGACTACGACCGGATCGCCGAAGTCACCGGGCAGCGCTGTGAGTGGGTTGCCCCTCGAGGTTCGCTATGAGCGCCGATGACGAGACGCGCGCCTATCGGGTTCGGGCGGTCCGGTCCGGTAGTTGGTGGGCCATCACGGTTCCCGAACTTCCCGGGGTGTTCTCACAGGCCCGGCGCCTCGATCAGGTAGAGGCGATGGCCCGCGAGGCGATCGCCATGATGCTGGACGTCGACACTTGCCGGATCGCGCTGATCGAGGTGGAGCAGTCGGAAGGCCCGGTCAAGGGGCGGCGCGGGCGGTCAGCCATTGGCGCCAGCGGGGGTCGTCTCGGGCGGCTGCGGCGGCGGCGCCGGGGCCGTAGAGGTACGACCAGATCGAGGTGGTGACCTGCTCGCCGTCGCCCTCGACGGCCAGGAAGGCGGTGCCGGGGGCGGGCCGGTCGAGCAACAGGGCAACCCAGCGCGGGTCCACGTCGACGACAGTGCCGGCCAACTCGGGGGCGTCGGACGCCGTGACCTCGATGCGGTCTCCCACCGCAGGGTTGACCGGGATGCCCAGACCGCTGCTCAGGGCCTCCCAGGCCGCCTCGCGGGGTCCCGCCCACAGCGCCATCGGGGTCACCGCCGTAGCGGTCCGCCCGGCGAAGTGCTCCAAGTGCAGCCGCAGATTGAACATGAACAGGTGCCAGCCCTCGGTCATGCCGTCGAACAGGGCGTCGTCTTCGGCGCTAGTGCCGAAGCTGCCGTTGACAAGCCGCACGACGCAGGTGTCGTCGCCGCGAGGCTCGACCGTCCACTCGAACGTCAACCCACCGAAACCCTCGCCGCCGGCGAAGACCACACGGCGCGGCGGCTCCCAGACCGCAACCCTGCCAGGCACCTGCATCTCCGGTTCGGGCCCGAAGGAGGCCGTCCCCACGCCGCCGGCACGCTCCTCGACGGTGTGCGGCACGTACCACGAGGAAATCCCCGGCCCCGTCGCCACGGCCCGCCAGACCGCCTCGGGCCGGCCCGGAACCTCGACCTCCAGTTCGATGGATCGCCGCTCATCAGACATGGTTCACCTGCTGCTCCTCTCGATGCGCGCCACCGCCATTCCACCACCCCGCCGTCATTCCGGCAAAGAGCCTGCCCCGGACTTGATCGGGGCCGGAATCCATGCGACACGGCATCACGGCGGCCCTCACCACGCGGGAGCTCACAGGTGGCGCCGGGAAGAGATGACGCCCGTGTCGAAGCCGGCGCGGGCCAGCCCGCCGGAGAACCTGGCGTGCTCGATCTTCAGGCAGCGGTCCATCACCACCTCCAGGCCGGCGGCCAGGCAGAGCCGGGCGGCTTCGGTGCTCCACAGGCCCAACTGCGCCCAGAAGACCTTGGCACCGATCGCGATGGCCTCGGCGGCGACGCCGGGCAGGTCCGCCGAGCGGCGGAACACGTCGACGATGTCGGGCACCGTCGGCAGGGCCTCCAGGGTGGGGTAGACGGTCCGGCCGAGGATCTCCTGCTCACGGGGGTTCACGAGGTACACGTCGAAGTCCGTCGACGACGACAGCAGGTAGGTGGCAACGAAGTTGCTGGACCGCGCCCGATCGCCCGAGGCACCCACGACCGCCACCGTCCGCGAGCGGCGGATGATGTCCCAGCGCTCGCCGGCGTCGGGCGCCCTCCAGCCCTCGACTCCGGGACGCTCAGGCACCGGCACCGCCCCCACGGCCCGCCGCGGCGGCGAGGGCCTGATCGAGGTCCCAGATG
>LXNI01001904.1_pt1 | contig 16089 bp, 16 predicted proteins | sample 809091 | NCBI WGS metagenome assembly LXNI01 (sample SAMN04870527, study PRJNA318959) | sponge metagenome | biome: 01000161; feature: marine sponge reef; material: water | host: Sarcotragus foetidus | place: Greece: Milos, Mediterranean Sea | collected 2013-05-29 | depth 5-7 m | reverse complement strand
GAACGGCTTACCTACCGCCACGCCGGACGCGACTTCCGGTTGACCGATGTGCATGGCCGAGTGGTCAAGGACATCTTGGCCTGATCTTGCCGGCAGTGTGAGCTGCCGGGCTTGCTAGTCGAGTCGCGCCGTCAACAGCAGGAGAATGCCGTCGACGATCCCTCGCACCCCTGCTTTGCCGGATAGGAGAACGCGGCGAAGCCGGGTTCAATCACGTCGTGCTTGCAGCTGTAAGTCTACCCGTCCGACCTCGCGTGAAAGGTAGCGCTGCTCTTCCTTAATATCGTCGCTATCCAGCGGGGAGGTTGTGGCAAGGGACCAAGTCGTGAACCTCTTGTCGCGACACCAGCCGCTATCTTCCGCATACTTTATCGCAGCGGCCGTATTTTGGTGGTAGCGGGCACGCGTGACTCCGTTGTCGTCGTAGACAAGTGCCGCTGGGCCAGGGTGCTCAAGGACCGCTTCTCTAGCATCTCTATTCTCGCCGCAGGCTAGCTCTCGCCCGTAGGAATATAGCGGAGAGAAAACCTTGGACACTGGGACGAAGGCGCGGGTAAGAGCAATCATCAGCCGCTCTATGGTGCCGACTTCGCTTACAGGGCGGACGATGACGTCCGCGACGTCTTGAGGGGACGCGGATGGAGGGTCTTGACCACTTGCACCCGGTACAAACAGGATGCCGAGCAAAAGAAAGGCACCGTTAGCAGCATAGTGAGTCATGGCTGTCCTCCCAACCCAAACAGATTGGCTAAAACCGAGCCCGAAATGAGTGTCGCGGCGACGCCGGGAAATATCAGGCCTTCGAGGAAGAATCGAGTCGGAGAACATCTGCGATCCTGCTAGCCGATGAGGAATGCGAACCAAAGCGCAAGCACGATCTGCGCGAATACTGTGATGACGCTCAACGGGCCGAGGCCGATTCCGCTCCCGTCAAAGATCGCCAGATCCGTGGACCAATCAGACTTAAGGTTGACAATCAACCACGGCAAGGATCCGGTGAAGGCGAACAAGCGACGACGCTGCTTCGGCAAAAGGTTCTCGAGTGGTCTGATCCACGTGTCTGCGAACGAGGAGCACAGTTCGACCAGAGCATCGGCCGTTGTTCTTGGTGGTTGCGAAACGCCTTCTGGCGCTCGCTGCGGTTCTTGACTCGCCTTTGCTGCACTCTCGGTCGTCACGTCGTGTGGGACAGCGCCCGTTTCAACATAATGCCTGATTCCCCTTCTGTCTTGAAAGGAGCGCCAGAGACAATAGCGGTAGGGGCGCTGATTGCTCAGCTCGAACTGGGTCGGAACACCGGTTGCAGTACCCCGACGCTGGCCGCGACTTCCCGTTGACCGATGTCCATGGCCGAGCGGTCAAGAACATCTTGGCCTGATCTTGCTGGTGGCCTAAGCGTAGGGCGCGCTAGTCGAGCCGCGCCGGCTAAAGCAGGAAAATGCCGTCGGCGATACCGCGTACCCCTGCTTTGCCGACTACCGGGGTCTTGCCTTGCGCCGCGGTGAGCTTGGTCTCGATTTCCGCAACTTCAATGCCCGAGTCCCCTGCGTTCCGCCGCAGTTCGACCTTGACCAGGCTCAACTTGATCGCCTCGGGCGCAGGGGGCTCGTCGGCCACGCCGATCATGATGTGGTAGTCGACCAGATCTTGGTGCTGGATATAGCCTCTGACTCTGGAGAGGCTGCCGCCGGGCATCGTGCGAACAGTCAACGTCTCCAGTAGTTGGTAAGACGAGAACGGGAACGTGTCCCGGATCTCGTCTATGGCCTTTTGCACCGGCCCAAGGGCTGGGGAGGAGTCTGTTTCGCTGTGGAAGCCACCGACAAAGTGGAGGTCAATGATCACATCGGTTGGTGCCGGAGCTGATAACGGAACGTCTACTTCGGCAAGTGTCTCGACGACCATCGCGACTTCCTTGCGGCGTCCAGCGACGATCACCACTCCTAGCAGCCTGTGGTTTAAGTCGGTTCTTGGTGGCCGTTTCGAAGGGCCCTACGTCGGGCGAGACTACGGGCCGGGTATTAGTCTCCGATGACTCGCTACGGCGTCTTCGCCTGATCACGTCGCGACAGGCGTTAACCGTGAGCTAGTAGAGCCATGCCGGGAAGTCCCTCTGAGCATCAAGGCTTGCAATGTGGTGAAACGCTCTCAGGAAGGTCTCCTGAGCTGCGTCCTGAGCGTCCGCGTCGTTGCCCAAGATGGAACGGGCAGTGCGAAACACCCTTTGCTGGTGGAGTTCGACGAGGCTGCCGAATGCTGCGGTGTCCCCGGACTGGGCCGCCGCGATCAGGCCGCGTGCCGGTTTGGGGCCTCGGCCGGGACCAGAGTCGTCGCTCATCCAAGTGAGCGGACCGCTGAGGGGGAGTGTTCCAGCCACGGCTCTCACATTATGAATACTGCTCGTGAGCACAATTCGTGCAAACGGAATTTCGATAGCCTAGCGAATGCAAGCAAGGGCATGGGCACTCACGCGGTTTGGTTCCTGTCGCACCAACCCGGACGCATGGTAGGAGGGCTAGATATATTCGAGTTCCCGCTTGGGCCTGCCTGCCGCGGGCTTGGACGCACGCCGGTTCTTTCGGCAGCGCTCGATCCTGTCACGGTCTACCTGCACCTTGTGCGATCGTGCAGTCTGTCCGTTTGCAATCGCTACGTCTCATGTGTTTATACTCGTAGTGGTGGGGTAAATGAGGTTTCGTACAGGGCCTCTGAACCCGATATTGTTGCAGTCCCGGTCTTGTGCCGGAACAAGAGGAGACAACTACTACATGTCAAGGAATTCTTTTTCTTTGGTCCTGTTGCTCGCAGTGTTACTAGCCGCCGTGCCAGCGATGGCCCAGCGTGATATGGGTACACTGCTTGGCGGCGTTACGGACCCTTCCGGCGCTGCAATCCCTGGCGCCACGATCACGATTACCGAAGAGGCCACGGGCGTGACCGACATGGTCGAGTCGGATGTCGTCGGAAACTACATCAGGCCGCTGATCAAGCCGGGCGTCTACACGATCGGCTGCGAATCGCCGGGCTTCAAGCGGTCGGTCCAGACCGGCGTGATCCTGCAGTCGGGAGGCCGCGTTCAGGCCAACTTCGTGCTTGAGATTGGCGAGGTCACGGAAACAATCGAAGTTTCCGCTGCGCCGCCCGCACTGCAAACGGAGACCACCCAGATGGGTGGCACGCTTGAGAACCGCCAGACCAGCGAGCTGCCCTTGGGCGGACAGCGCCGGTTTGCGTTCTTGGCCCGCACAGTCCCTGCGGTCGTGCCCGCCGAACCCGGCGCGCGTGACGCCGCCGGTGGCGGCTTCTCGGCCAACGGCGTCCGTTCGAACGGACAGAACAACTTCCTGCTCAATGGCGTTGACAACAACGTCAACGTCATCGACTTCATTAACCAGACCGCTTACGTGGTCGGCCCCTCGGTCGAGGCCATCGGCGAGATGCAGATCTTGACGAATGGCTACAACGCCGAGTACGGGCGCGCCGCTGGCGGCGTGGTCAACGTAACGATCAAGTCCGGGACCAACGAAGTCCACGGCACGCTGTTCGAGTTCCTGCAGAACACAAAGCTCAACGCAAACCCGTGGGAGCTGAACAGGAATCGTAACCCCCGGCAGCCTTACAAGCAAAACCAATATGGCGCGGCGGTTGGCGGACCCATCGCCAAGAACCGCACGTTCTGGTTTGCGGACTACCAGGGGACGCTGATCCGCGACGGCAGCCTGTCCCGCACGCTGACCGTTCCCGCCCCGGGCATGGCCAGCGGGGACTTCTCCTCGGTCATGGTGCCCGGCGACGTGTTGGGGCAGGACGTTTTGGGCCGCAACGTGTCTCGCGGTCAGATCTTCGACCGCGATACCCAAAGGGACATGGGCGGCACCGTCATCCGCGACCCGTTCCCCAACAACATGATTCCCCAAGCGAGGTTCGACCCGATCGCGTCGAACCTGATCGGCCAGTATCCCGCGGAAAACCAGAACCTTACGGCTGCGGGCCAGCGTCCGGGCAGCAATTACTTCACGACCCGCAGCGCAACGCGCGACGTTCATCAGTTTGACGTGCGTGTTGACCACCGGATCTCCGACAACGACAGCCTGTTCGGCAGTTTGAGCTGGATCGACGAGCAAAAGTTTCAATCACCGCCCCTGCCGGGAGACCTCGACGCCGGTGGCTTTCTGGGAGAGACGGAGGAAAACTTGAGCCGCGCTGCGATGATGAGCTACACCAAGATTTGGTCGCCCACACTCATCACCGAGTCCCGCGTAGCCTACTCCCGGCTGATCACGACCCGCGTGCAGAGCAATGCAGACGCCGACTCGTTCTCCTCCTTGGGGTTCGGTGGTCTCAACCCGTTCACCACAAACAATGGCGGCATGATGCGCTTGGGTCCTCAGGGCTACAGCACGGTCGGTGGCTCGGAATGGCTTCCGACGCAGGAGTACAACAACGTTTGGGACTTTATCCAGAACGTCTCTTGGAACAAGGGCTCCCACGCGATCAAGTTCGGCGCGGAATACCGTCCGATTGGCTTCCCGTTCTTCCAAGTGCCGTCTCCTCGCGGCCGCATGGACTTCAACAGGGCCGACTCCGATCAAGTCGGCTTCAACGATACCGGCGACGGGATGGCATCCTGGCTGCTCGGCGATGTGCATTGGGCGCGCATTACGACGGCGAACTTCATCTCGTCGTTCAAGGACGCCTATTCGTTCTTCGTGCAGGATGACTGGAAGGTCTCTTCCAAGCTGACCATCAACCTCGGCGTGCGCTACGAGGTGACAACTCCGATCGGCGAGAAGTTCGGTCGCCAAGCCCACCTTGACGTGTTTGGCGCCGATCACAGCGAGCCGACGCTGGTCATTCCCGAGGGCAAGGACCAAGATGCGCCGCTCCCGCCGAACTTTGCCACCGACTACCCGAACATCGCAGTGGAGCGTGGCGTGGCCTCGACCTACTTGACAGAGTGGGATCGGTCCAACATCGCCCCGCGCGTCGGCTTGGCCTACGAGGTGCTGCCTGGCACCGTCATTCGCGCCGGCTATGGAATCTTCTATGGCGCCGAGGAGAACGAGGGTGGAAACCCGAATCGCGGCGAGAATGTTCCGTTCAACCAAGAGACGCGCTTCCCCAAGGATCGGCCCTCGGACCAGAATCCATTCGTCCGCAACTTCTCGGACGGCTTTCCGGTCGACGCGTTCACGCTTCCCGCGCCGATTTCCTTCCGCTCGGTCTACACGCAGCGGCGCTGGCCACTGGTGAACAAGTGGAACTTCAACCTGCAGCGCGACCTAGGCTGGAATTCAGTGCTGGAATTGGCCTACATCGGCTCGAAGGGCAACCGTCTGACCGACAACTACAACGGCAACCCCACAGTTAACGACCCGCGTCCCAATATTTCGGCGTTCGACCGCAGGCCCTTCAAGAATGTTGTTGGCAACACGGGAATCTCCTTCACCAACAGCAACGCCCGCTCGGCGTATAACGCGTTCACGGCGAAGTTGGACAAACGCTACTCAGACGGTCTCGGCTTCCTCGCTTCCTACACTTGGGGCCACGCGCTGGCGGATTCGGGTACGACTCTCTCGGGCGGCCCTGGCAACCGCACGCCGCACCAGTCCTTGGAGTACGCGCATGCCAGCTTTGATGTCCGGCATCGGTTCGTGCTGAGCGGCAACTGGAACCTGCCGACGCCGAGCAACTTGAGCGGTGCTGCCAACATGATCGTTGGCGGCTGGCAGCTAAACGGAATCCTAACGCTTCAGACTGGCAACTACTTCAACGTGAGCACCAACCGTGCGATCTGCTCCTGCTCGGGAACGACGCGTCCCGATCCGGTATCGGGCAGGGACCCGAACGGGGCTCCCTCCGGTGGCCGCACCCCCGAAGAGTGGTTCGACACGTCGGCGTTCCAAGACCCGGCAGTCGGCACTTACGGGTCTCTCGGCAACTACAGCAATATCGGGCCGCCGACCAACACCGTGGATCTGTCGCTGTTCAAGGACTTCCCGATCACCGAGAGCGCCAAGGTGCAGTTCCGCATCGAGTCGTTCAACCTGATGAACACCCCTCAGTTCAACCGTCCGAACGCGACGCACGGGGGGGGCGGCTTCGGCCAGATCACCGGCACGCGCGCCGGGCTAAACAGACAGTTCCAGTTCGCCCTGCGCTTCATGTTCTAAGCGGCTCGTCCGCTTGACTCACGGCCTCCGCCCCCCGGGGCGGGGGCCTTTTTGGGTGTGCCGAGCAAGTTCGTCAGCTTGAGCGTGCAAGTCCCTTGGACAGCCTGATGGAGGTGAAATCCTAGCGAAGCGTAAGGGTTTCATCGCGAGGGGGGGCTGAAGCAAGCGTGGATTAAAGGCGCGAGCCGATGGACAAGAACCGCACACGCAGCATGCGGTGCCGGACGAGTCGGCGTGTGACGACGAAGTCCAGATCCATCAAGGGTGCTGGTCGTAGATCCGGCGGCTGTGCGCCGAAGGCTGTCGAACTTACCTCGGGAGATCTGCCGTCCGTCCGGGATTCCGGACTAGAGGAGGAGTAATCCGACCTGACCCGGACGGCAGAAGTCAGCAGACGGCATTGTGGGCCAGCCAGGCCCGAGCGCCCGGCCATTAGCGAACAGTAGATGGACCGAGTCTGCGAACGGGCACGGGCACGAGTCTGGCGAAACCGGGGGACCGGGAGTGCACCGGATTCCCGTCGAGGAACTGCCCGGGCACCTGCGGGAGCACTGGCCGGTCCTCCGGGGAAAACTCCTGAGTGGGGCTTACAGGCCGCAACCGGTGAGACGGGTATACATCCCCAAGCCGGGCGGGGGAAAACGCAAACTGGGCATTCCCATGGTATTGGACCTATTTGTCCAGCAAGCAGTCGCGCAGGTGATGCGGCAGGACTGGGAGCGGTCGTTCTCCGAACACAGCTACGGGTTTCGCCCGAGGCGTTCGGCGCATCAGGCGCTCGCGGCGGCTCAGCAGCAGATTGCAGCGGGCCAGCGTTGGGTGGTTGATCTTGACTTGGAGAAATTCTTGGATCTTCCCCCGCCCGCATTTGGGTCTTCGGTCAGCGAAGCCCTAGGAGTCGAAAATGCCTCACCAGACCCCGCACGGCAATCGACTTCGATGTCATCCGCGACTGGGACCCGGTCCTGCACGCTCCTCGAAGTCGATCCACGACCTGCCGGCCCAATATGATCGCAGCGCCGCCGCCATTCCCGTTCCGCGAATCCCGACCCAACCGCCGCCGGGTGCCCGAGCAGTCGGCGCATCTCCCGTGAGTCCACTCGTCGTTACGGGAAGAAACTGCCCTATTGTGCTCCTGAGACGCGCTAGCGTTTCGGGGGAGCCGTCAGGACGCGACTTGTTGGCAGCGGGAACTCCGAAGCGAGCGCACCGACCGGCCGTTTCAGCAACACCGAGGCCCTCAGGTCGGTGGTTAGGAATGCCGAGCGGACCGTAGTGACGCTCGACCCGTCGCTGTCTCACCTGCCCGCGCTGGGACTGCCGGGGTCCACCGACAAAACCTTGCCGGTCCGGTGCTGCTCCGTGCGAGCCTGTCCGATCGACTGAGCAGGACCCGAGCGGGTGGGGTCAACTCGACATACGCGTACGGCGAGGTCCGCAGGTCAGTCCTTTCGTAGCCTTTACTCCAAGTGCCATTCGCGCAATCGCAAGGTCGGCCTAGCCGCGCGTCCGTGTCTTGGTTCCGGACGATCCGGCGAGGCGCGTCGCTAGCCAAGCGCGAGCCCGACGAACCAGTCCTGGGCAGGGAGCCGACGCTGATTGCTGAACTGGCGGCTGGGCAGGGAGTTTCGGGATCGCCCCCTTAGACTCCCTTGGGCGTACTCCAGTGCGTGCGATAGCGTCGCCGCACGTGAAGGTTGGCTTCTGCGTCGTTGATGGCCTGCTCAGACTCTTGGTCGAAGTCCACGTTGCGACCAGTTCGCGCAACAATGTTGGCCAGATGGCAATGCAGCGCCGACAGATGTCCGATGGAAATGTCGGCATTGGGCAGCTTCCGTGTGCGGATGCAGTCGATGAAGTTGCGCATGTGGTCGTCCGCCTCATCATCGGCGTCGTTGTGTTCGACGAGCTTTCCCGCGCGATCAAATAGCTTGTACCCCCACCTGCGGTTCCAGCGCCCGATCTGGATCGTCGCTTCGCTGCCATACACGGCCACGCCGTTTTCCTGGCCGTCCATACCGTAGGGGTTCCAGATTCGCATTTCCCAGATCAGGGCTTTCCCGCCATAGTCGAACGTGACGTTCATCGTGTCAGGAGTCTGCTGGTCATCGTCAAAGAAGATCTTTCCGCCCATGCCCTTGGCTGACGTGGGATAGTCCACGCCGAGCGCCCACCTGGCTATGTCGATTTGGTGTGCACCGTCGTTGCCTGCGTCGCCGGTCCCGAAGTGCCAATGCCAGTGCCACTTGTAGTGGAAGCGATTCTCGTTGAACGGAATCCAAGGGGCCGGCCCCAGCCACGTGTCGTAGTCGACTCCGTCGGGAACTGGGGAATTCTCCTTGTGGCCGATGTTGTTGCGCAGTTGTACGTCCCACGCCTTGGCCATGATCACGTTACCGATTTGACCGGACTTGACGATCTCCATCGCCTTAAGCGTTGACGGCCGGCTACGGGACTGCGTTCCAACCTGTACGATGCGCTTGTTGTGCCGCGCGGCGTCGACCATGAGTCGGCCCTCACGGATGTTGTGTGATGCTGGCTTCTCAACGTAGACATCCTTTCCTGCTTCGCAGGCCAGAATCGTTGCCGGCGCATGCCAGTGGTCGGGCGTCGCGACGACAACCGCATCCACCGCATTGTCGTCGAACAGATACCGCATGTCGTTCGTGGTCTTGGGCTTTGGCCCTCCTGCGTTCGCGATCACCTGACCAGCACGTTCCAAGGATGCCTGGTCCGCGTCGCACAGATGGGTCACATTCACGTCGGGGAGGCGTGCATACACGCCGAGCAGGCCCCTACCTCGGCCGCCGACGCCGATCATCCCGATATTCACCTTGTCGGCAGCAGCCACTCGCGCCCGCGTGGCCGCCAAGCCCGCCGCAGCGGTCCCGAGAAAACTTCTACGGTGCATGGATTCCCCCCTACGCTGGAATCGTCTACGAGCGCCGCTCACGCGATACCTTAGTCCGCGCTGGACGGCGCCCATCACCGTATCACAGAACCATGCTCCCAATCCTCTTCGGATTCGGGCTGAAAAGGGCCGACATGCGATGAGCAAACCGGGGGAAAGGCGCAATCCATTCCGTTGCGGACCAAGACGCTCTCCCTTTGATCGGGATTCCCAGCACAGTCAATAGCAGCTGGGTGACGGGTGTCGGGAATCTCGGCGTGATTGGTACGGCACTTGCGGCAGAAATCACTCGAGACCCACCGAATGGCGGAGAGTGTGAGGCGGACGGTCGGTGTGCGGGAGAGCCGTGAGAAGGATGATCGCATGTCCGGGGTGGGCTTGACACAGCGCCATAGAACTCCTGAAGACCCCGAAGTCACAGCCATCCTTACGGACGACACGTTACCGAGTGAATGCCGGAAGAAGTCGAGACACAATGCAAATTCATGGATTCCAAGGATCTGACTGGAAGGGGGTTATCCAACGCTAGAACAAGTAGTGACAAGGAGAATGCGAATCAACTGAGAGTTTGCTCCGCGACCCAGCGGGTTCGCCTCCCGTCCGGCGAAGGCGCAGTCCACCGGCCGGGAGCGAGTTGGCGCAGGGCACCCGGCAAGGGTCGTCGCGAGACATGGGCAGCCGGTGGCGAAGCGGCGCGATTGAGTCCCAAAACGCTCTCTTCGGCGGCGCCTTCATCGTCGATACGGCGGGGCCGCACCGACCGTGCCGAAAGAAGCGACCCAAGCGGAACTGGGCCAGTTGGCGATCTACGACACGCCGGGCGTTTCGACCTCGCCGGGCTGGGTGCGCGAGTTGATCGTGTAGCCGGGGCGCGGTTGCGAGAATTGACCGAATTCAGTGCCAGACTGGAAGCCTCGGAGCGGCAACTCATTGATCATTGGGGACTTGCGTATAGGGCTGATAAAGATGGGCAAGGAAAGCCAGAAACCCCGGACAGTAGAATATTACTCTGGCAATCCACGCAAAACGTCCCGGGTCGGCCAGCTGTGGCGCGAGAGGATCTTGAAGACGCGCGGCGCATGTCCCGTGAGCCAGACTCTTCAAGACGGAACTAGCCTCCAGCGCTGCGGCGAGTGACCATCGGCTGCGGGCGACACACTCATCCGCGGCCTTCGAGCCCGTTGTTCCTCGACCGCACGGGGCTTGCGGCGAACACTCATCTCGATTTCGCCGGCCTCTACGGCAGCGCGAGTTCTCCCGCCTCCAGATCTGTGACGAATCCATGCCCCGGAGAGTGCGTAATCATCACGTCGATCTCGGCCGACAGCGCAGCTTCCTGGGGCGTGACTCCGCAGGCCCAAAAAACGGGAACGATCGAGGACGGGATCGCCTCGACCGGGGGGCCAAGGTACGGCTTCATGAGGTCGGCGCCGATCACGGTCGGGTCGCCGATGTGCAGCGGCGCCCCGTGATTGAACGGAAATCGCGCCGTGACCTGCGTCGCAGTAATGGCTTGCGCTGGCGGAAGCCACCGCATCGTGACCGCCAGTGGACCGTGGAAACGTCCCGCTGGCACGGTCTGCAGCGATGTGCGGAGCACCCACCTGTCCTGGGTTGTCTGCACCCCAGCTTTCTCCAACGCCTGATCGAACGAGATTCCAGAACCGATCAAGAACGACACGAAATCGTCTCGCCAAATATCCTTGATCGACGTTACGTCTGGCAAGCGGCTGCCCTCGCGGTAGACGGCGTAGCGTGGGAGGTCCGTGCGGAGGTCAGCGCCCGGAGCCAAACGCTTCGGCTCCGGGTCGCCCGTATCGGTGACTTCGAGCACGGGGCACGCGCGCTGGTTCCTCTGGCAGTAGAGAAGGAACTCGTACGCATACCGTTCGCGAATCACGACGAGGTTGCATTGGACGAAACCGAGGGCCAAGCCGCGCGTGGAGCCGCTGAGACGACCCTCGCGGCACGCCAACCGCACCTCTTGCGGTGAAGCCAGGCCGTCAGCGGCGATCGCGTGGGAGATCATCTGTGGATCCTCCTGGATTCCGACGCAGGCCCGTCCAGTGAGGATTGAGGCCGAGAAGGAAATATCCCGTCTCTTGCAATGAGCAGCCAAGACCCGACGAGGGCCAAGGCGCCAAGAGACCACAGCCACTCCGCGGTACCAGTCGGCGAGCAAATGACACCTGCGGCGCTCGCTCCGCACCAGATTCGCTCGACCACCCGCAACGAACGCTTGCACCAGCCAACGACTGCCACCGCCCACACTATCGTGCCGGCGACAAGCGAGAGGAACGCGGCCGCCACCCAGAATAGACTCCCTTCGCCCAGCAACCTGGGGTCAAAGGCGACGGCGACCGGGATCAGGAAAGAGACCAAGCTGAGGCGGAACGCGTATACGCTGGTGCGCATCGCGCCGCCCCCCGCGATCCCGGCCGCAGCGTATGAGGCCAAAGCAACTGGTGGCGTCAGCATCGATAGCACGCAGTAATACATTACGAAAAAATGGGCGGACATCTCCGGGATTCCGAGCTTCAAGAGCGCAGGCGCAAATAGGATCGCCCCGATGATGTACGCAGCGACCGTGGGCAATCCCATCCCCATCACCAGACATCCCACGACAATCAGGCCCATCGCGCCCGCCAGGGTGCTGCCGGTGCTAGCCATCAGTTGCGCGCTGAACTTCAAGGCCAAGTTGGACTGAATCGCCACAGCGATGATGATTCCGATCGCCGCTATGGGCACGGCCACTTGACTGGCCTGCCGTGTGGAATCCGCTACGAGGCCAACGAGCGCCCGCCAACTCAACCTGCTTGCTCGGCGGACATTGCAGACGACGATGCAACTCAAGCTGGCGATCACAGCGGCATAGGTCGCTGAGTAACCTGCGACGAGCGCGCCGACTAGGACCGCGGGCGGAGTCAGCAGATAGAGACGCGGCCCCAGGGGCTGTTGCGGCTCCAGATCCTGTTTGGGCGAAGCGCCCGTGCCCGACTTGCGCGCCCGTAAGTCGACCGACAGAAAAATCGCCACGTAGAAGGCCGTCGCCGGGATCAGGCCCGCCAGCGCGATGCGCCCGTAATCGACCTGCAGCATTTCGGCCATCACGAACGCGGCCACGCCCATGACAGGGGGCATCAACTGCCCGCCGGTGGACGCCACAGCTTCAATCGCGCCCGCCATCTCGCGCGAGTAGCCCGCTCGCCGCATCAGCGGAATTGTGAACACCCCTGTTCCTGCGACGTTTGCGACAGCGCTGCCGGTAATGCTTCCCATCAAACTGCTCGAGACCACAGCAGCCTTGGCGGAACCGCCGGCGCGCGAACCGGCAACTCGGAGCCCGACGTCGATGAACAACTGCCCGCCCCCGATCGCGGCGTACACCGCGCCGAAGAGGATGAAGTAGAAGACGAACTGCACGGACGTGTCAGTTGTGATGCCGAGTATCCCGTTCAGAGACATCGACAAGATCTCGACGGCCTCTTCAAAGCCGAAACCCGAGAATCCTAGCCAGCCTGGCGCCCATTGCCCGACCATGCCGTAGGCCAAGAAAGCGATCAACACCCCCAAGAGCGACCATCCGACGACCCGGCGCACACCCTCCAGGAGCAAGAGCACCACAAGCGCCCCAAAGAACATGTCCACGGGAAGGACCGGATCGACGCCTTCCATGCGCTCGGTCAAGCGTCGAGCCGACAGCAGGTAATACGCTCCTGCGCTCAGGGTGGATCCGATGATCACGGCGTCGAGCAATCCGGACAATCGGCCCAATCGCTTTGCATTGAGCGGGGTCCACAGAAAGAGCAGGGTCGCCGCTAGCGCCAAGTGGAACGGACGCTCTACTAGAGGCGCCTGGGGGCGGAAAATGATGTAGACCTGAAAAACGATCCAGAGGGCGCCCAGTCCCAAGCGCAGAAAGCTGGCGGGTTGCGGGGCGTTTAACTCGGCGTGCTCGGCCGGGTCCGGGGCGCTTATGGAGGACTCCCGGCCGCCCGCTAGAGCCATCCTCTTTCCTTGAAGTACCGCTCTGCCCCTGGATGCAGGGGAACTCCCGTCTTCTCCGGGAGGCCGCCTTTCTCCGGTTCGAAATCCTCCCAAGCGCGATGCGCCGCCGCCATCGCGTCACTGTTCTCGCAAATGGTCTTTGTGATGAGGTAGGCCAAGTCCGGAGATAGGTCCTTGTGCGTGATCAGCACGGTGCCCATGTCAACTGAATCGATGTCCCCGAGCTGACCTCTGAACCATTGTGGCATCGGGGTTCGCGTGATGCCAGGGGCTACGAGTTTCTCGATGACCGCGTCCGGATAGTCCAGAAACCGAACATCGGTTGTCGTCGCGACCTCGGTCAACGTCGGATGGCCCCGAATCGCCGTCTCGAAGTAGAGATCGGCCCGCCCGTCGCGCAGGATCGTCGGAATCTGATTGGCGCTGACCTGGATGATCTCCCCGCCATTGGCAAGAATCTTCGCGCGGCTCGTCCCGAGGGTTTCGAACAGTATTTCGGCCACCACGGGCACGGTGCTTCCATGCGGCTTCATAACAACCCGCAAAGGACCGTCGGACAACACTGCTCCCTCCACGGTGTCGTGGCCGGTGCGTTCGATGTAGTCCTCGGTGAGTATCGCGGCCATCCAGACTCGGTTCAGCCCTCCCGCCAAGGCGCGGATGTTCTCGTGTTTCCGCCCCTCGTAGGCGACAGGGTGGCCGCTATACGCCCAAGCCGAGGTCGCGGCTTGGGAGATGGCGATCGTTTCTTGGCCGCGGTCCACCAAGATCGGATTGCCAATTCCGCCGCCGCGCGCAATGACTTCGACCCGCGTCCCGTGGGGCACGGATTCTTGAAGCAGGTTGGCCAATGTAGCCGCGAACACGTACCACGATGTCCCGGGCGGCATGGCGCCAATCGAGATGGTGGAGGACTTGTCTTGGCTGCAGCCGAGACCCGCCAGCGAAACCGCCGCAGCGAGGGCTGCGACCGCGATCAGTCTTCGCAACGACATCGTTGATTCCGTCCCGGAGCCGGGATGTCTAACGCGCAGCGATCGAAGCGGCCTCGACTGGTGACGATGCGACGGCCAACAAGCCGGTTTCATCTAAAGCTCTCTCGATTCTCTGCAATTGCTCTGGACTTGGTCGTTGAGTCGGCGGACGGGTCAAATCAGACTTCAAGCGTCCCGCCAAGACCATAGCGGACTTCATCCTAGCGTGCGCGTCGCTGGAGGGTTCATCGTCCGCGTACACTGCCTCTTTGAGGGTATTGATCTTCGCTTGGACCCTCCGCGCCCAATCTAGATCGCCGACGCAAACCGCTTCGTATAGCTCGACCAAGAGTTCCGGTATGAAAGAAGCGAAACCCACGAGGGCTCCGTCCAATCCCTGCACCATCGAAGCCAAGACGTACTCGTCGTGGCATGTCAGGACCGTGCAACGCGGATTTGCCTCTCGAATGGCCTGAATATCGCGGTCATACTTGGACATCTCCCTCGTACCTACCTTGAACGAGGTCACCCTCGGCAACTGTGCCAACTCGGCCAACAACCCCGACGAGTAGCTGGCCTTGGTCCAAGCCGGATAAACGTGAACGATGAGGCTGATCTTGACTGCCTCCGAAACCGCCGAGAAGTGGTCGATCACATTCTGCGGCCGCATCCCAAAACGCAGCCAATAGTGAGGAGGCATGATGAGCAATCCGCTCGCGCCCGCCTCCTCCGCGGCCAAGGCGTGCTCTACAGCTTCTGTGACAGACTCACAGCAAATCCCCGACACGACCGGCACACGCCTCCCAACCTCATCCGCTACGATGCGTGTCACCTGCGCCCGCTCCATCGCACTCAGGGAGAAGACCTCGCCCGTATGGCCATTGGTCACGAGTCCGCCAATGCCCTCGTGACTCGCGAGCCAACCGGAAAAACGCCGGAGTTCCGGTTCATCGACCGAATAGTCGTCGTTGAAGGGAACCTGCATCGCGGGCAAGATCCCACGAAAGTAGTCAACACGCTCCGTCATGTGGCCGTAGCCCCCAAGATCTGAACACTACCTCTCGCGGGAAGAGTGCCACTCCTCGCAAGAATCACAAGCGCGGGACCCGCCTGAAGATTCGCCGCACATCATCTCCCGCAAACCGCACTCGGCGGCTCCTAAGGGCCTAGCGGGACTTTGGAATTCAAAGAGGTCTCCAAAATCAACAGCCACTATACCATGGCACGCCCAGTTTCGTGGGCTCCTTATCTTGCCCAGCAAGCGCGGTCGCATAACGGGGTCCGTGCGCAGCGAATGCCCTCCGCCGGTCGATGGCGAGGAGATCCCGGCTACTCCGTGGCCCTGGGGTCACGCTCGATCCCCAACAGCGGGCAGCACATCTCCAGCTCGGGCTCGCATTCCGCAGGCTCGGGCATGTCGAGAAGGCGGTGGCCTCCCTGGATCGGTATCGCCAGTAGGAGTGCACCAAGGGGAGCTTCCGCACCCCAGTGCCGATCAGCCGGGAAGCGCCAGAGGAGTCGGCCCCGCGCGCATCGGCTACGATAAGCCTTCCTGACTAGCAAGATGCGCCCCTCATCGGCAAGAAAGATTGGAGTCATCGGCCTCGGCCTGCTCGGTTGCGCCATTGCCAAACGGCTTCTCGCGGTCGGATTCCCAGTCTGTGGCTTCGATATTGATGAGGGTTGCCGCGCTCGCTTAGATGCTGCGGGAGGCATGGTCGCTGGTTCAGCCTCCGAGGTCGCCGCCGCTTGCCGCTCCATCATCCTAAGCTTGCCCGACTCAAGGGTTGTCGGGGGCGTCTTGGGGGAGTTCGAAGCAAGGCTAAGCGATCCAAGGCTCTTCATCGACACGACTACCGGGGATCCGGATGAGACAGTAGAATGCAGCAAGCGGCTAGCGCTCCCGTGTAGCCATAAAACTCACAGGACAAGGCCTTACGCCTGACCTTCGAGGGCGCGTCGCCGCACGCTCGCCATGGCGACCTGATGCCCCAGCGTAGCGGTTGTCAGTGCGCTGTAGCCA